>Ga0160429_1001262_pt1 | contig 14440 bp, 12 predicted proteins | sample SolpanmetagenomR_FD_108199 | JGI IMG/M metagenome (GOLD analysis project Ga0160429, IMG submission 108199) | Solar panel surface microbial communities from Lawrence Berkeley National Laboratory, California, USA - R | ecosystem: Engineered > Built environment > Solar panel > Unclassified ...
GGCCATCGCCCGTCAGTGCCTGCACCAGCGCATCCCCACGCAAGACGAACTCACCGCCCACGTCGCCGCCTGCGTGGCCGAGCGCAATGCGGGGCGGGCCACCGTCAACTGGCAGTTCACGCTGGAAAAAGCGCGCGTCAAACTCGACCGGCACTATCAGAAAATTAGGGCAACTAATTTGCCTGACTAAGCTCTAGCATTGCACGCCATTGGGAAGCCACACCTTGGCCACTTTCATCTAACTAGCTGTGTGCCTTATGGTAAACGTGGAATGCTTTAAACCAGCGCATAATCCAAAAAGAAAAACAGCCACTCAGACTTGCATCTAAGTGGCTGTTCATCAAGGAGCGAGAAACGAGGTTCGAACTCGCGACCCTCAGCTTGGGAAGCTGATGCTCTACCAACTGAGCTACTCTCGCGGGGGTTGGTGCTGGCAAAGGTACGTTGGACAGATTAAATAGCAAGGGTGGAACATCGGGCGGGTGCCCGGCGTTTTTAAGCTTACGTATGTCTCGTCGTCCATCGTCTCGCCGTATTCTCTCGCCTGCTTCGCGCCGCCTGGTGGCGGGGCTCCTCATTGCCGCAGGTATCTTGCTCATAATCGGCGAGCTGCTACGCCTCTACGTAGTCATGTATAATTGGCAGCACCTGGGAGTGCTCGGGGTCGGGCCTCTACTAGGCGTGCTGCTTGGCCTGGCGGCCGGGGGGCTTACGAGCTACGCCGGCTGGCGCGTGGGGCTGGCGGGCTAGCCTGCCGGGGTGGATACAACCCGCCGGCTTGTCGCACCTTTGCGGAAGTTATGTCCTCTCCCCTCCGTATCTCTATTGCTAAGGCTAATCTAGCCACTGCTACGCGCCTGGCCGACCTGGGCCGCCAGACCTTCACCGAAACCTTTGCCGCCGATAATAAGCCCACTGATATGGCGGCCTACCTAGCGGCCACCTACGGGCCGGAACTCCAGTTGGCGCAGTTGCAAGACCCGCGCTGCACCTATCTGCTGGCCGAAATGCAAGGTCAGACGGTGGGTTACCTCCAACTCTGGCAAGGCTCGGCGTTGGGGCTGGCGGCCGATAGTGCAGCCATTAAGCAGCTCGAAATCAAGCAGCTTTACATCGTTGAAGACTGGATAGGTACGGGCTTGGGCAAGGCGCTGATGCGCCGGGCGCTCGACATAGCGCAGGCCGATGGCTGCACCGCCGTAGTACTCGGCGTGTGGGAGCACAACGAGCGCGCCAAGGCATTCTACCAGCGCTTTGGCTTTCGGGAAGTAGGCGAGGTGGCGTTTAAGCTGGGCGAGGACGTGCAGCGTGACCTTATTTTTCGTAAGGGGCTAGCCGGCCGCTAATTACACCGGGCGGGGCTTATACGAGTAGTAGGCCTTTTTCGCGCAGTAGCTGCCAGGCGGGGCTTTGCAGGAAATTCTCCCAAGAGCCCGCACCGGCCGGGAAATTAGCGCCAGCTTCTTTTAGCAACACTTTGGTGTCGTAGTCGGTACTCAAGCCGGTGAGCAGCTGGTGCAGCCAGGGGCCAATGAGTTCGGTAGTCTTCACCTCAAAGTCTTCAGCCTGCTCGTAGCAGGTAAGGATGGCGCGGGCCGTTTTCTTGTCCTTGGGGCCGTTGCCGCCGGTTGTTTTGAAACTCAGCTCGGGCGCGTTGCCGAGCCAAAATAGGCGGCGGTTGGGCTGGGCGAAGTCGGGCTTTTCGGGCTCGCTCAGGGCTTGCTGAACGAGCTGGCGCGGCACCGTAGGGCGCGGCGTTTTGAAATCAAACCAGAAGCTGAGCGGCTCGCGCAGGGCCACGCCGTGCAGGTAGTTGTAGAGGCTTTTGGCTAGGCCGGCCCCAAACTGGCCGTGGTCGGTGCCCTGCGGGTCGTCGTGCCAGAGGTCGTTCCAGGCAAAAGGGCCCGGCTCGGGGCCGATGGCGGCCACCTGATACTTGGCGGGGTTTTTCCCGACGGGCGAGTGGGCCGTCATCGAGAAGCGGTGCCAGTAGCCGCTCTGCACAATACCGGTTTCGAAGAGCTGCCGCACCACCTCCAGCGCATCAATGGTTTCCTGGGCCGTTTGGGTGGGGAAGCCGTACATGAGGTAGGCGTGCACCAGCACCCCGGCCCGGGTAAAGCCTTGCGTGACGCGCGCTACCTGGGCGATAGTGACGCCCTTTTCCATGAGGGCCAGCAGACGGTCGGAGGCGACTTCGAGGCCCCCGCTGATGGCGATGCAGCCCGAAGCGGCCAGCAGCCGGCAGAGATCGGGGGTAAAGGTTTTCTCAAACCGGATATTGCCCCACCAGCTGATGCTGACGCGGCGCTTGAGCAGCTCAATGGCCAAGTCGCGCAGGGCCAGCGGCGGCGCGGCTTCGTCCACAAAATGGAAGCCGGTTTGGCCGGTCTGGGCCACGATTTGCTCGATTCTATCGACCAGCAGCGTGGCGGGCGCGGTTTCGTAGCGGCCGATGTAGTCGAGCGTGACGTCGCAAAACGAGCAGCGCTTCCAGTAGCAGCCGTGGGCCACGGTGAGCTTGTTCCAGCGGCCATCGCTCCAGAGGCGGTGCATGGGGTTGAGCACCTCTATCACGGAGAGGTAATCGGCCAGCGGCAAGTCAGAATAATCGGGCGTGCCCACTTCGGAGTGCGGCACGTCGGGGTGCGGATGGTTGAGGTACTCGACCGCGCCGGCTTCGTTGCGCAGAAAGGTGCGCTGCAATAGCTTCAAGCTGTCAGCCTTCAGCTGATAGATGATAGCCTGCTCTTCCGGGCTAGCTTCCTGGCCTGTCATAGCACTAGCAGCTAGTGCCTGACAGCTAGACAGATATTCGAACAGCCGGAGCCACGGGCCTTCGCCATCGTCTAGAGTGAGATAATCGATGTAATCGAAAAACCGCGGTTCTTTCAGCCCACGCAGCTCGGTATTGGGGTAGCCGCCACCCATCACGGTGACGGCGGCGGGGCGCACGGCCTTAATGCGCTGGGCTAGCCGCAGGGCGGCGTAGAGATTGCCGGGAAAAGGTACGGTGAAGCCCACGATGTCGGGCTGAGCTTCGGCTACTACCTCATCCAGCAGCTCCAGCAACATCCTATCTACCAAGTTGGGTGCCGCCTGCAAAGCTTCGTGCAAGGGGTCGAAGTGAGTGGCCGACATGGCCAAGCTTTCGGCGTAGCGCGAGAGGCCAAACTGCGGACCCACGGTTTCCTTTACCAGGTCGGCAAGGTCTTCTAAGTACAGCGTAGCCAGGTGGCGGGCCTGGTCGGTGAGGCCCATCGTACCGAAAGCAGTTTCGAGGTCGGCCACGTTGTCAAAGCGGCTAGCCTCGGGCAAAAAGCGGCCGTGGCAAATACGCGGTGCCAGCGTGAGGTCGCGGTTTTGCAAAAACCGGATGGCCGGGTCGATAGTCGCCTCGTAGCGGCGGCGCAGGCGCAGCATCCGCTGGGCATTGTCGCTGAGGTCGTAGGGGCCGGTTTCGATTTCATCGAACACGCGGGTTAGTCCAGCTTTTGAAAACAACCTGAGCACCAACCCAATACTCAGGTCAGCCTGGCGCACTTCGTAGCCGCGGCCCACCAAAAAGCCTTTGATGTAGGCCGTGGCCGGGTAAGGCGTATTGAGCTGCGTGAGCGGCGGGGTAAGTAGTAGCAGACGGGGCGAAGGGCTGGGCACGGTAGTACAAACCTACGCGGGGGCTGAGTGGTTCGGGCTAGCCGGCCAGTGAGGGCGCTGCCCCAGGGTAGCGCGAACTCACCGAGTCAGCGCATGATTGGTGGGTAAGGACTGCCCGCCCTGCGCCGAGGGTAATACGCGCAGCATTATTCGTTGCCCGCCACGGTTTGCCAGAGCAGAAATACGTTGAGTGCAATGATGAGGCTAGCGACGGCCCACGACAAGACACGGACCCAGGGCCGGTTCACAAACACGCCCATTTTGAGCTTGTCATTGGTGAACAGCACCAGCGGCACTACCGCAAAGGAGAGCTGTAGCGATAGCACTACCTGGCTGAAAACCAGCAATTGACCCGTGCCCTTTTCGCCGTATAAAATGGCAACCACCAGCGCCGGCACCACTGCCACCAGGCGCGTGATGAGGCGCCGCACCCAAGGCTTGAGGCGCAGATTAAGAAAACCCTCCATCACAATCTGGCCGGCTAGGGTGCCGGTAAGCGTTGAGCTTTGGCCGGAGGCTAGCAAGGCAATGGCAAAAATGGCGCTGGCCGCGCTCGCGCCCAGCACCGGCGTGAGTAGCTTGTGGGCATCGGCGATGTCGGCCACGCCCTCGTACCCCTTGCCGTGGAAGGCCGCGGCGGCCGTAACTAAGATGGCCGCGTTGATGAAAAACGCCAGAAACAGCGCCACCGTCGAGTCGATGGTCGCAAACTTGATGGCCGAGCGCTTGCCAGCTTCGGTGGGCACTATCTGGCGCACCTGCACAATGCTGCTGTGCAGGTACAGGTTGTGGGGCATCACGGTGGCGCCCAGGATGCCAATGGCCACGTAGAGCATGCCCGGGCTGGTCACGACTGCCGGCTGCGGCACCAGGCCTTTGGCAATGCCCAGCCAGTCGGGGTGCGAGGCCACGATTTCGTAAGCAAAGCAAATAAAAATCAAGAAGATAAGCCCTGCTACCAGGCTTTCGATGACTTTAAAGCCCTTATTCTGGAGCAGCAGCACCAGCAGCACATCGAGGGTGGTGATGGCCACGCCCCAAGGCAGCGGCAAGCCAAAAAGCAGGTTGAGCGCAATGGCCGAGCCGATAACTTCGGCCAGGTCGCAGGCCGCGATAGCAATTTCGCAGAAAAGCCAGAGGCTGATTGCCACTGGCTTGGAATAATTGTCGCGGCAGGCCTGGGCTAGGTCGCGGCCCGTAACGATGCCCAGCTTGGCGGCCAGGTGCTGCAAGAGCATGGCAAACAAGTTGGAAATCAGCACTACACTTAGCAGCGTATAGCCAAAGCGGGCACCCCCGGCCAGGTCGGTAGCCCAGTTGCCGGGGTCCATGTAGCCCACGGCCACTAGCAGCCCCGGCCCCCAATACGCCCGAAACTTGCGCCAGAAAGAGGCGCCGGCCGCCGGCATTTCAATGCTGGCGTGCACCTCGCTGAGCGAGGTGCCGCGGCGGGCATGGCGCCAGCCCGGCTCGGGAGTAGCGGCGGTAGGCGTATCGATAGAACTAGCAGAAGGTAACAACGCGTAGGTAGCTTAGTGATTAAGACAAAGATAGAGTCATTTTTAGGCCAGCCTAAAAATTATTTTAAACTGGCCTAAATACTGGCAAGCTGCCCCAATTGTTTCGGGCTGGCGCTGGCATTCTCTACCTTAGCCGGCCTTGGTGAGTATACGTAGCAGGGTCGTACGCACTGGTGCAGTTTCGTGCCGACCTTTGCGCCCCTTTTCACTACTAGTTCTCTTCTCATGTCTGCTTCGCCTGGCCTCAAGCGCCGCCTGGGTCTGCTTTCGCTGGTTGTAAGCGTGGGATTAGTACTTACTAAGTTTTACGCCTACCGCCTCACCCACTCGCAGGTGGTGCTCACCGACGCGCTGGAAAGCATTATCAACGTGTTTACCAGTGGCTTTGCGCTCTACAGCCTGTATTTAGCCGACTTGCCCAAGGACGAAAACCACCCGTACGGCCACGGTAAAATCGAGTACCTGTCGGTAGGCTTTGAGGGAGCGCTGATTTTTATTGCGGGGGCGTTCATTCTTTACAGCGCCACGCTCAGTTTTCTTCATCCGCACCCGGTGGCACAGCCCGACTGGGGCGTGGCGTTGCTAGCCAGCACGGCGCTGGTCAACTTCGGGCTGGGGCTGTGGCTGGTACGGGCCGGGCGGCGGGTGCAGTCGGTGGCGCTGGTAGGCGATGGCCAGCACCTCTACATCGACGCGCTCACGAGCATTGTGTCGGCGGCGGCCCTGCTGCTGGTGTATTTCACGGGCGTGCTGCGCTTCGATGCGGGCGCGGCCTTGGCGCTGGGCGCGTTCATCTTATATAATGGCTACCGGATGCTACGCAGTGCCGTGGGCGGCCTCATGGACGAGAGCGACCTGGCTACCGTGGCGGAGGTCATTGCCGAGTTGCAGCGCCTGCGCCGCCCCTGCTGGATAGATGTGCACAACCTGCGCGTGCAGCGCTACGGCGCCAACCTGCACATCGACTGCCACATGCAAATGCCCTACTACTTCTCGCTGGAGCGCGTCCACACCGAGATTCACGAGGTAGAGGAGCTAATTCGGGCGCGCTTTGCGGCGGTCGAAGTCGAGATGTTTGTGCACGCCGACCCGTGCTCCTACGCGGCCTGCTCGCTATGCCACATGCCCGATTGCCCAGTGCGCCGCCACGCCTTTGAGCGAGAAATTGAGTGGGACGTCCACAACGCCGTGAGGGACGAACGCCACCACTTGGTCAATTAACAATTATCAATCAACAGTTTGAGGATGAGTCAATACCTGTTGATTGATAATTGATAAGTCACTTTGCCGGGCTAGTCCACTGGCTGTTTTTCAGCCGGAAGCGCCAGGGGAGCGCGACAGCTTCCTGTCCAGCGTATGCCAGTCCCACGCGGGAGCTAGCCACCACGTTTTCCGGGTCGATAGGTTCGCCCGCATCGGCTAGCCAGATGCGCGGGCCGATGAGCAACTCACCATTGAGGGCGGGCGTAAGGCCCAGCGCCTGGCTGAGCACGCCAGGGCCAGCCGTAAGGTTGCGGGCCACCGTGGCTAGTCCCCGGCGGCGCAGCATTACCTCGAGGCCAGCGAGCGGCTCAATGGCACGGATGAGCACGGCATCGGGATGCGCAGCATCGTGCGTGGTGATGTTGAACAACGTATGAATGCGGTACACAGCGTATAGATACGCTTGGCCGCCAGCCTGGTACAATGCCTGCGCTTGCCTGGCCTTGCGCTGCAAGTGCAGGGTAATGGATGGGTCGCCTTCGTGCCGGTAGGCCTCGGTTTCGACGATGCGGCCAGTAGTCAGCTCCCCGTCAAGGTGCGTGCACACATGCTTGCCCAGTAGCTCGCGGGCAATGGTGAGCACATTGGAGCGCTGGTAAAATTCGAGGGGAAGCGTCACAGAAATTCTTGAAAAGCGGACCTACCTACTGCGTTACGTTTCTCGGCACCGCTAGTTGGGCACTACAAACTCCTTGCTGTTGCTTTCGAGCCCCATAGGTGCATTGCGATAGCCAAGCTCTTACCAGGTAGCAGCGCTACTAGCCCCGACAATAATTTGTTAGGCGGTTTGAGCCAACTATTGAAAAGAAAAAGGCTGCCTTTCTACTACGGTAGAAAGGCAGCCTTTTTTCCAAGACATTGCTTACTTCAACGAAAGAAATGCTCTAGTATTTAGTGCTTAGCAGAGGCCTAATCAGCAATGCCATCATGGTTGCGGTCAAGGGTGCGGTCAGCAGCTTTATATAGTTGCTTACCCGTAGGGCGGTGCGTAGTATCGCGCTGTAAGCCAGCGGCGGCCGAGTCGCCCCGATCTACATTATCCGGGTGGTTAGTTTGCATTTTCTTGGCCGAGCCCAGCTCAACATTGGTGTCGCCGGCCTTGGTGCCCGAGCTGCAAGCGCTCAGAGCTAGCGGCAGCACCGCGGCTAGCCCTAGTAGGCGGAGGGTATGAATAGTCATAAGAGAAAGCAATAGCCGCTACCCCGAAGGATGGCCAGTGGTGAAAGAAAAGTTATGCTCGGTAAGCGCCGTCTGTAGCGGCGGCTCCTATGCCTGCCATACCGCAAAAGGCAGGCTTGGGTTGTGCCTGGCCAGCCCTGGGTGCTGCACTTGCGCACAAAGCGGTAAATTTGTGGGCTTATGGCTCGTTCCACTCCTTCGCTTTCTAGCCTGCGCCTGCGCCTGGCTGCCTACCGCTGGCGGCGCGTGGGCTGGTTGGCCGGTAGTAGTTTAGTCCTCGGCCTCGGACTGGTACTTTACTTATTTGGTACTGGCGACCAGTTTTTCAGTCGCCTCTTCTCAGCTTTTTTCGTATGGTTCTCGCTGCTGGCTGTTACTTTTCTAGCTGCAATTCCGTTTATTAGCTGGGCAACCAAGCATTGGTTTGGTCAGGGCTGGTCAGGCGAAGACGTTGTAGTAGCTAAGCGGCGGTCCGCCGCCACTACACCGCCCATTCGTCCGGCTGCTCCCCGGCGCTCTTCCACCCCAACTCTTTAACTTTACTCCCTTGAAAACCAATTTGCTGCATATCAAGAACATGGTTTGCCCCCGTTGTGTGGAGGCGGTTCAGAATTTGCTGGTGAAAGCTGGGTACGAGCCTACGGCCGTCACGCTGGGTCAGGCTCGCCTGGCGCCCGGCACTCCCGCCGACCCGCGCGCCGTGGCTCCCCTACTGCGCGAAGCTGGCTTCGACGTGCTGCTAGGCCGTGCCGAGCAGCTGACCGAGCAAATCAAAGGAGTATTGCAAGAATACCTTGAGCACCTGCGCACTGCGCCGGCACCGCTCACCACTTCGGCGTTTCTGGCCGACCGCTTTGCTACTACTTACTCGCACTTGAGCAAGGTTTTCTCCCGCACCGCCAACCTCACTATCGAGAAGTACCTCATTCGCATGAAGATAGAACGCGTGAAAGAGCTGCTGAGCTATGGTGAAATGACGCTGGTGCAGATAGCCGACCAACTGCGCTACAGCTCGGGCCAGCACCTAAGCAATCAGTTTCGGCAGGTGACCGGCCGCTCGGTGAGCGAGTTTCGCCGCCTCATGCAGCCCGACCGCCTCTCGCTCGACGCGCTAAGCTAGCCTAAGCCATACGCATTAAAAAGCCCTCGGCGGCGTCTTTTCTTTTCCAGATTAACTGGGAAGAAAAGACGCCGCCGAGGGCTTTTTATTTTACCAGCCTAGCTAGCCGGCGACGGGCAGTGCCACTGCCGGGCGGCGCGGCTGCGGCTTTTTGCGGGTGCGGTTCAGCCACAGTATTACGCCCGTAATGGGGAAGGTGAGACTGATGAGGGTGATAAGGAAGGCAAATAGCTTGGTCCAGATGCCGCCAATCTCGCCGGTGTGCAGCGGCTTAGTCAGGCGCCGCAGCTGCGTGCCTGCCGACTGCCGGCTGTAGAGGTGCTGCCCGAGCGCAGCTCCCGTGCGGCGGTCCACAAATAAGGTATCGAAGCCATTGACACGTAGCGGCAGCGCGATGGGGGCGCTCACGGCCACGGCCGCTACCGAGTCTTTGGGAGTGCTCACGCGCCAAAATTCCGCGCGCTGGTAGGTGCGCCGGCCAGCCGCTAGCGCCGCATCATAGGCAATAGTTTTGTCGCCAGGAGCGGCCGCCGATAGTGGGGCGGGCAAACCTACGGTGGGCTTGGTGCCCGTGGCCCAGAACAGGCCTTCCGTAGCCCAACGGTACGACATGATACCCCCCGTAAACGCCAGCCCAAATAAGAACAAGGAGCAATAGAAACCCAGCACAATGTGCAAGTCATGGTTCATCCGTTTCCAGCTGCTGCCCCACTTGATGCGTAGCCGGCCCGTCAGCAGCTGGCGCGTCTTGGGCCACCACAACACGAGGCCGGTAGCCGTGATAAACAAAATAAAGATTGCGGAGAGCCCAGTGAGCGTCTTGCCCACTTCGCCCGCCAGCAGGCGCCGATGCAAGTCTTCCGACCACGAAAAAAATGTGCGCTCCTGCGGCTCTACCGTAGCAAGCACCTGCCCGGTATAAGGGTTAAGAAATGCCGTGGTCCCGCGCTCGGGGCGACCTTTACCTCTGGCGCCGGGGCCGCGCCCGCCGGGGCCAACTTCTTGGCGTGGGCCTTCGCCGGCCTGGGGACCACCGCTGCCAGCCTCACCCCGGCCGCCGGCTTTGCTTTTGGGGTCTTTGTAGCTTAGCTCTACGGTGCGGCCTGGGTCGGCGTATACTTTAAACCCTACTACTTTGTCTTTGGGGTGCGTTTGTTTGAAAGCAGCAGCAAGCTGGGCTAGCGATAGCTGAGGCCGCCCGGCCGGTACGCTTACTTGGTAGCGCTCGGCGTGTAGTGCGCGGGTGATTTCCTCTTCAAAAACCAGCACGGTACCCGTAAGGCACTGCACAAAGAAAACTAACCCAGCTGCCAAGGCTAAGTATAGATGGATGCGGCGGAAAAGCACAGTCATTGCGAACTGATAAAAGAATTGGCGCGCAATTTAGAATCTTTTTAAATAAAAGCCCATTTCTATTTTAGGCCTTCTTTGGGTATACTCCGCTAAGCTGACGTTTGAAAGCTGACCAATTGCCTGGCAATAACTAATCACAGCGCACATAAGGGCGCAGCTTAGCAAAATTTTCTTCCTTCAGAATCTTGATTTGCCGCAGGTCGTCGGGCGTTTTATAGGGGCCGTGCTGGGCGCGATACGCCACGATAAGCCGGGCCAGCGTCTTGCCCACGTAAGGGTGCGGCCACAGCTCATCGAAGGTCGCGGAATTGACGAGTACCGGCCGGGGCGCAAAGCCAGGAGCAACAAACGTGTATTTGCGTAAGCTATCGACAAGGTCGGGCGCATCGCGCAGCATAAAGAAATCGGGCAGCTGGTTTTCATCCACAAAGCCGCCCAGCTCGGCGCGCCGCTTCACGAGGCCCTTGGCCCGGCCCCGGCCAATGCCTTTTATCTGCATCAGCTGGGTAGTGTCGGCTTGGTTGAGGTCGAAGGGCAGCAAGTGCGCGGGCTTGCGCGGCAGGCGGCTGGCAAACGAATTCTGGTCATGGCCAAGCCGGGCGTCGCCGCTAGCTTGCCCGCGGGCCGGCAGCTCATCGGGTAGCTGCATAAAGGGGGCTAGCCGCTGGTACACCGAATCGGACAAACCATAAATGCGCTGAATCTGCGATTTAGCCCGAAAGCCACCCGCCTTCTGCCCATAATTGACGATGCGGCTCGCCACGAAGTGCGGTACGCCACGCGCCTCCCAACCCTCGGCCGGTAGACTATTGGGGTCGAAAGGAGCTAGCCGCACCTGTGGCACGAGGGCGTAGCGCGGGGCAAATTTGCCCGTCCCTCGTTTGGGATAGCGCGTCGCGTAGGCCCGCTGGGCGGCGGCTTGGCTAGAATCGAGGCGGCTGGCCAGGCTGGCAGCCCACTTGTTGAGCTGGCGCTGGTCGGCCACCGGTAGGTAAGTAGGGTCGGCGGGGCGCAGCACTACCGGCAGCACCGCTATAACCAAGGCAAGCAGCAGCAAAACGAGAAAGCCCCGGTTTTCGGCCCGCGAAAAGCCAAAGTAGCGGCGCAGCCAGCGCCAGGCCCGCCACTGCCCCCACGCAGGGCGGGGTGGGCGAGGCGGGGGCGGAGTAACGGGCATGGGCGACGAGCTAAACGAGTGCCATCACTACGCGACAGCCCGCAAGTATAGCTCCATCAGTAGCTACTCTTATTATTGAGGCTGCTTTTTATTGAGGCTGCTTTCTGGCTTTGGCTCAGGCCTTGGCTGCCACCGGCTGGTAGAGCTTGATGAGCTGCGCGGCCGCAAAATCCACTTCCTCGGCCGTATTCATCCGGCTAAGGGACAGGCGCACGGTGGGGCGCTCGGGGGCGGCCCCCAGCGCTTCTAGCACGTGCGAGCCCAACTGGGCACCGCTCGTGCAGGCCGAACCGCCCGAAGCCGCCACCTTGTTGATGTCGAGGCTAAAAAGCAGCATTTCACTGATGCTGGACGGCGGCAGGCTCACACTCAGCACCGTGTAGAGACTTTGGTCAGCTTCGGCCGACAGGCCATTAAAGCTCACCCCGCTGATACCGGCCCGCAGCTGCTCCATAAGGCGCGTTTTCAAGCCTTGGATGTACTGCTGATGAGCAGCCATACCGTGGTTCGCCAATTCGAGCGCTTTGGCCAGCCCCACGATGCCGTACACGTTTTCGGTGCCCGAGCGCACGTTGCGCTCCTGCGAGCCCCCGTGGATGAGCGGCGCCACCTCAATACCCCCGCGCCGGTACAGAAAGCCCACACCTTTGGGCCCGTGAAACTTATGCGCCGAGCCTACCAAAAAGTGGGTGGAGAGCTGCTGCACATCATGCGCATAGTGCCCCATAGTTTGCACGGTGTCGGTATGAAAAACGGCATCGTGGCGCACGCATATTTCCCCAATAGTCTTGATGTCGTTGATATTACCCAGCTCGTTATTGCCGTGCATGAGGCTTACCAAGGTGCGCGGGTGCGTGGCCAGCAGCTCTTCGAGGTGGGCCAGATCCAATCGCCCTTGGTCGTCGTGGCGCAGGTAGCTGAGTTCGGTTTCCCCGCGCTTGGCTAGCGCTTGCAGCGGGTGTAGCACAGCGTGGTGTTCCAGCGGCGAGGTGATGGCGTGGCGTAGTCCCAGCGTGCGCACGCTGCCAAAGATGGCGTAGTTATCCGCTTCCGTGCCGCCCGAGGTAAACGTTATTTCGCTGGGCGCGGCATTGATTAGCTGCGCTACCGTTTTGCGGGCTAGCTCGATAGCCGAGCGCACCTGCCGCCCGGGCCCGTGCAGCGAGCTGGGGTTGCCGTAGTGCTGCCCCAGGTAGGGCAGCATAGCTTCCAGCACTTCGGGGTCGAGAGGAGTAGTAGCGGCATTATCGAAGTAGGCGTGCATGGCAGTCAAGTGGTAAGGGAGTTAATAGCAAACATCATGCTTCCCGATAGGCAGCATGACGTTTGCCATTGGCAAGCAGAAATAACCGAGCCTTATTTTTTGGCGGAGATTATTTCTTTAATATCGGCGATGATTTTCTGGGCGAGGTGCTCGGCCGTTGCATTCGAATCGGACTCGGCGTAGATGCGGATAATGGGCTCGGTATTAGACTTACGCAGGTGCACCCATTCCTTATCAAACTCGATTTTGACCCCGTCAATAGTGTTCACGGGCTGCTTAGCGTAGCGCTGCTCCATCTGCACCAACACTTGGTCGGTGTCGATATCGGGGGTCAACTCAATTTTGTTTTTCGAAATAAAATAGTTCGGATAGGAGTTGCGCAGCCGGCTCATCGTGAGGCCAGATTTGGCTAGGTGCGTCAAAAACAAGGCGATACCTACCAGCGCGTCGCGGCCGTAGTGCAGCTCGGGAAGGATAATACCCCCGTTGCCCTCCCCGCCGATAATGGCATTGGTTTCCTTCATTTTGGTCACCACGTTTACCTCGCCCACGGCGGCGGCAGTGTAGGTGCCGCCGTGCTTTTCGGTCACGTCGCGCAGGGCGCGGGTGCTGCTGAGGTTACTTACGGTGTTGCCACCACCATTTTGCTTTAGCACGTAGTCGGCCACGGCCACCAGCGTGTATTCTTCGCCAAACATCTCGCCGTTTTCGCTTACCAAAGCCAGCCGGTCTACGTCGGGGTCTACCACAATGCCCAGGTCAAAGCCACCCCGCTCCAGCACTTTGGCGATATCGCGCAAGTGCTCAGGCAGCGGCTCAGGGTTATGGGCAAAGTCGCCAGTAGGCTCGCAGTGCACTTTCTCAACCGTTTCAACACCCAGCGCAGCTAGCAGCTGCGGCACTGCCAAGCCGCCGCTGCTATTCACGGCATCAACCACCACCCGAAACTTATGCGCCTTGATGGCCTTTGCATCCACCAGCGGCAGCGCCAGAATAGCGCCGATGTGCGTAGTCAAAAAGGCGTCATCGGTCGCATAGCTCCCCAACTTCGTCACCGGGGCAAAATCGAAGCTTTCGCTTTCGGCTAGTGCCAGCACCTGCTCCCCATCGGCGGCCGATAGAAACTCGCCCGCGGCGTTTAGTAATTTCAGCGCATTCCACTGTTTAGGGTTGTGAGAAGCAGTCAGAATAATTCCACCAGCTGCTTTTTTGGCAGGCACGGCCATTTCGACGGTAGGGGTAGTGCTAAGGCCCAGGTCGAGCACATCGAGACCCAGCCCTTGCAAGGTGGCGGCCACTAAGCGGCTCACCATCTCCCCCGAAATACGGGCGTCACGCCCGATAACAATTAGCTTGCTGCCCGATTTCTGCGCAATGGCCCACGTACCGTAGGCAGCCGTATATTTCACCACGTCTAGGGGGGTTAGCCCCTGTCCGGCGGGCCCACCGATGGTGCCGCGTATGCCAGAAATTGATTTTATGAGGGTCACTGTTTATCTTTTTAGCTTTGCAAAAGTAGGCAGCTAGCCCGTTTCATCGGCCGGCTATGGTACTTCCAGCCGGCCCGCCAGGCACCTTCAGTGATCCTGGCAGTCGGCTAATAAGCCGCTTTAACCAACGTCTCAGCCCTTTTCAACGACGGGCAGTTTTATTCGTACTTATTCACTGATGTTACGCAGTCGGTAGTTGGCTTTCGCCGTTTAATCTTGTGATGACTTGCACGCTGGACCTGTACACCGATTATTTAGTGAGTTCTACTGGCCCGACGACAGCCACGGGCTTACCGCGGTTGCTAGATGGGGCGCTCAGCCACGACCAGATTACGCGCTGGTTGAGTAGCACAGTCCTGGGCTCGCCGGCCTTGTGGCGGGCGGCCAAGCCGATGATTCGCCAAGCCGAAACCCAAC
>Ga0160429_1001263_pt1 | contig 14439 bp, 10 predicted proteins | sample SolpanmetagenomR_FD_108199 | JGI IMG/M metagenome (GOLD analysis project Ga0160429, IMG submission 108199) | Solar panel surface microbial communities from Lawrence Berkeley National Laboratory, California, USA - R | ecosystem: Engineered > Built environment > Solar panel > Unclassified ...
GAAGTGAAGATGGAAGAGGTGCCGATGGCCCAGAAGATGATTATTGAGAAGTGCAACCGGGCTGGCAAGCCTGTTATCGTGGCCACCCAGATGATGGAAAGCATGATAACGGCCCCGCGCCCCACCCGCGCCGAAACCAGCGACGTGGCCAACGCCGTGCTTGATGGCGCCGATGCGGTGATGCTGTCGGCCGAAACTGCCGTGGGGCAGTACCCGGCCGAGGTTATCCGCTCGATGGTGGCAACCATTCTGAGCGTGGAAAGCCGCAGCCCCAAGCTGTTCTACAAGTGGTGGCCGGTAGACGCTACTGCCCCCACCTTCGTGGAAGACAGCATCCTGTCGGCCTCATGCCACCTGGCCAAGAACACCTCGGCGCGCGTGCTTACGGGCCTCACCGGCAAGGGCTACACGGCCTTTCAGCTGGCTAAGTATCGCCCCAAGGCCGATATTTTTATCTTCACCGATAACCGGCCGCTGCTCACCGTGCTGAGCCTCGTGTGGGGCGTGCGCGGCTTTTACTACGACCGCTTCAACAGCACCGACAGCACCATCGCCGACATTAAGAATATTCTAATGACCACTGGCAACCTTAACCAGGGCAACGTCTTCATCACGACGGGCACCATGCCCATCAGCGAGCGCGGCCGGGCCAACATGGTGAAAGTAAGCGTGGCTTAGCAGCACTATTCGAACCACGGATTTTGCAGCTGGCCTCAGCCAGAACGAGCAAAGGCCACCCAGTAGGGTGGCCTTTTTTGGTATGCACCTACTCAAAAGCAGACGTTCACAAACTCCAAAAAACCTGTGGCTCAGACGAGCAACGCAAAAAGCCTCGCTAGTTATAGCGAGGCTTTTTGGTGATGAGCGCGGGACCGAACGGTGGGGCGGCAGAGTCCGGCCCCGCTAAACTCGTCTCGCGCTAAAGCGCGTTAACGAGTTTTGTCAGCTTGCTCTTGTTGTTAGCAGCTTTGTTTTTGTGGATGATGTTCTTCTTGGCCAGGCGGTCCAGCATCGAAGTTACTTTCTTCAGCAACTCCTGAGCGGCTGATTTATCGGTGGTACCACGCAGCTTCTTGATAGCGGTGCGGGTAGACTTGTGCTGGTAGCGGTTCAGTACGCGCTTCGCTTCGTTGCTGCGGATGCGCTTAATAGCCGACTTATGGTTTGCCATGACAAAAAAGGAAATTCTATAGAGAACAGCCGGGCGGCTGCGGTTTTCGCGTTTGGGAGGGCAAAGGTAAGCAGTAAAATCAATAATTCCCAGCACTTGCCGAAGAAAAATGCGACCCTGTCTCCCCAGGCCAGCGGCTGGCTAGCCCCATCTTTGCGGCGCCAAGCTCCAGATAGCCATCTGGGGCGTCTGGCACGGCGTTGGCCCCGGGCGGTCAGGGCGCCTATTCTCACCTGTCTGCCTTTTTTATGCCGCTGCTTTCCGCCTCTGCTTACCGCCCGGCCGCCCTGCTGGCCAACGGCCACTTGCAAACCATTGCCGCCAGTACCCTGCGCCGGGTGCCCGAGGTGCGCTACCAGCGCGAGCGTCTGGAGCTGCCCGACGGCGATTTTGTGGACCTCGATTGGTCCTGGGCCGTGCCGGGCCAGACGGCGCGGCGGCTGGGCATCATCTCGCACGGGCTGGAGGGCGACAGCAGCCGGCCCTACGTGCGCGGCATGGCGCGGGCTCTCAACCAGGCGGGCTTCGATGCGCTGGCCTGGAACTACCGCGGCTGCGGCGGCGAAACCAACCGCCTGCTGCGCGCCTACCACCTCGGCGATACCGACGACCTGGCGGCCGTAGCTGAGCACGCGGCGCAGGTGAAAAACTACCCGGAAATCTTTCTGACCGGCTTCTCGGCCGGGGGCAACGTAACGCTCAAATACCTGGGCGAGAACGCTGCCCGGGTGCCCAGCCAAGTGCAGCGGGCAGCCGTCTTTTCGGTGCCCACCGACCTGAAGGCCAGTTCGGTCCACATCAGCCGCTGGCAAAATAAAATCTACCTGCGGCGCTTTATGAACTCACTGCGCGAGAAGATGCGCGTGAAGGATGCCCACCTGCCCGGCCAACTTGACCTGACGGAGCTGCACCAGCTACGCGATTTTCCGCAGTTCGACGACCGCTACACGGCGCCGCTGCACGGCTTCGCCTCGGCCGATGACTACTACGAACAGTCGGCCTCGGGGCGCTACCTGGCGGGCATTCGCCTCCCCACGCTGCTGGTGAACGCCCTGAACGACCCGTTTTTGCCGGCTAGCTGCTTTCCGCGTGAGGCCGCGGCGGCTAGCCCCTGTTTTTTTCTGGAAACCCCGGCTGGGGGCGGGCACGTGGGCTTCAACGAAGGGGGGCCGGCAGGCACGTATTACTCCGAGCGGCGGGCCATCGACTTTTTCACCCGGCCGGTGCCGGGCTAGGCTTCTGGCTACGCAGCCAGCAAAAGGCCGAGGCCAAGTCATCGAAGGTGGCGATGAGTGGGTGCGCAACGGACAGCAGGAGTGCGTCGGTAGACCTGCGCGCCGCAAAACCGGGCGGATATACCCAGGCCAGCGCGGTCAGTCCCGCGGCCCGCATTTCGCCCAGCCACCACATGCTCCACTCGCCCGGCTCGACGGTGGTGTGCAGAATGCGGCTATTGTCGTTCAGGATGCGCGTGGTGGCGTGTGCCCGCAACTGTGCGAGCAGCAGCAGGCACACGGCCTGCGCGGTTTCGCGGGTGTGCACGCCGTACCAATCGGCGTAAATCCAGTCATTGTCGCGGTCATAAGAAATAGCGACCCCCGCTTGGTCGGCCAGCGGCTCTAACTTCATTACGATTACGTGAAGAATGGATGAGCTACAAAAATAGCGCCCATCCGCGAAGGCAGATGGGCGCTGGCTACTGGGTAACCTGAACGGCTAAGCCGTTTGGGGCGGCGAAGTAGCCTCAATGGCCGAGAAGGTTTCGAGGATTTTGTAGGTGTGCGCGGCGCCCTGCGGCACGAGGTAGGAAGTGCCGGGCTCCAGGGAAGTTACCTTCCCTTCGAGGTGTAGCTCGGCACGGCCTTTCAGCACGTAGCCCACGGTTTCGTAGGGGCGGTTGCTGAGGGGCTTGGGCTCGCCGGGCTCCTCGTTTTCCCAGAGGCGAAGGGCAACGTGGTGGCCGGCGGCCAGGTGCTTGGCACCGTCGGCACCGGGAGTAGCCGAAGCGGCATTTACATTGGAAACAGACATGCGGAAAAGAGAATGTACGGCGCGGCCAGGCGCCTTCGTAAGTGAAAACAACCGGCTTGCCGCCAGCCCCAACGGGCTGCCAGCGCGCGGCTAGGGATGCTAACGGTTGAGCTGGCCCGGCGGTTGTGCTTAGCCGAGGCCTCGGGCCGGCTCAAAACCTTCTGCCCCGGCCGCCGGTTAGAATGCCTTTGCTGCGCGAGCGTGTACCTTGCCGGCCATTTTTCGCCTTTCCCCATGATACTGCCGTGTCTGCCGCTGCCCTCGAAACCTTTGCCGAGCAATTGGCGCGGGCGCACGCGGCCGTGCCCACCGCCCTGCCGGGGCCGGCCTTTTGTGCGCTAGCCGAACAGGTGCTGGCCGTGCTTTTTCCTGAGCGCGCCGCCCGGCCCCTGGCCGGCACCGATGCCATAGCCGCTACCCTCTACCACCTGCAAGCCGAACTGGCCGAGCTGCTGGCCCAAGTACCGGACCTGCCCGCTACCCCCAGCGACTTGGCCCATAACCTGTTCAACGGCCTGCCCACGCTGCGTGAGGCGCTGCTGCGCGACGCCCAAGCCACCCTGGCTGCTGACCCCGCCGCCCAGAGCCTGGGCGAGATTCTGAGTACCTACCCTGGCTTCTACGCCACGGCCCTGCACCGGCTGGCCCACGCCCTGCACCAGCGCGGCGTGCCCCGCTTGCCGCGCCTGCTGAGCGAGTACGCGCACCAGCGCACGGGCATCGACATTCACCCCGGGGCCCGCATCGGGCCGGCGTTCTGCATCGACCACGGCACGGGCATCGTGATTGGCGAAACGGCTGATATTGGCGCGCACGTGCAGATATACCAGGGCGTTACGCTAGGCGCGCTGAGCGTGGCCAAGACCTTACAGGGCCTCAAGCGCCACCCCACCATCGAGGACCACGTGGTGATTTATGCCAACGCTACCATCTTGGGCGGCAGTACGGTTATCGGCACGCGCAGCATCATCGGCGGCAACGTGTGGCTGACCGAGAGCGTGCCCTCGCACTCGCGGGTGTACCACCGGGCCCAGCTGCACATGGCTAGGCAAGACGACCCGGCCGGCGAGCTGATGTTTTCCATTTAATAGCAAATGAGTAAAGTCCCTCTTGCTCAACGCGTAGCTCATTTTGCTTCTGTAAGTCAAAAAGTCAGGTAGTCCGTAAGGCTACACCTTACTCATTTACTCAACTACTCATTTACCATTCCCATGAAAGCTAATTCCATTCTCGACGCCATCGGCCGCACGCCGCTCGTGAAACTCAATCGCCTTTTTGCTGAGCGCCCCGACGTGGAGGTATGGGTGAAGCTGGAGCGCCAGAACCCCGGCGGCTCCATCAAGGACCGCATCGCGCTGAGCATGATTGAGCAGGCCGAAAAGGACGGGCTGCTCACCAAAGACAGCCTCATCGTGGAGCCCACCTCGGGCAACACTGGCGTGGGCCTGGCCCTGGTGGCGGCCGTGAAAGGCTACAAAATCACGCTCGTGATGCCCGAGAGTATGAGCATCGAGCGCCGCCGCCTAATGTCGGCCTACGGGGCCAACCTGGAGCTAACACCCCGTGAGGGCGGTATGAAGGCGGCCATCGCCAAGGCCCAGGAAATCGTGGACACCACGCCCGGCGCCTGGATGCCCATGCAGTTTTCCAACCCCGCCAACGTGGCGGTGCACGTAGCCACCACAGCCCAGGAAATCCTGGCCGACGCGCCGGAGGGCGGCTTCGACTTTCACATCACGGGCGTGGGCACGGGCGGCCACCTCACCGGCGTGACCGAGGTGCTCAAGCCTAAGTTTCCGCACATGAAAACCTTTGCCGTGGAGCCCGAGCTGTCGCCCGTCATTAGCGGCGGCGCGCCGGGGCCGCACCCCATTCAGGGCATCGGCGCGGGCTTCGTGCCCGACAACCTGCACCGCGACCTGCTCGACGGCACCATCCAGGTGAGCCGCGACGAGGCCTTCGAGATGACGCGCCGCATGGCCCGCGAGGAAGGCATTTTGTGCGGCATCTCGTCGGGCGCCTCGCTGGCCGCCGTGGCCAAAAAACTGGCCGACGTGCCCCAGGGCGGCAAGGTGCTCACTTTCTGCTACGACACCGGTGAGCGCTACCTGTCGGTAGAAGGGTTGTTCGTTTAGTGGTTAGGGGCTGATTGTTGGCTGCCAACAGGCCGTCATGCCAAGCCCCGCGAAGCATCTTGCTCGCACCGTTGGAGTTAGTAATCCTGGCGGGGCGAGCAAGATGCTTCGCGGGGCTCAGCAGGACGGCCTTTTTCGATTACGAAAGCCATAATTACGTATTCGGAGGCATGGAAAAAATTGAATCTTCGGCCGACCGCTTCTGGCGCTGGGCCCTGCCCGTGGCCGTGGTGGCCTGCCTCTACGTCAACTACGTCTACAATGCCAATCCACCCGAGGGCGCGCTCAGCAACGGGGACATGTCGGCCCGGCACCCCACGCTGCTCACGCCCGCGGGGTATGCCTTCAGCATCTGGGGCGTCATTTTTCTGGGGCTGGTGGCATATGCCGGGTGGCAGTGGCTGCCCGCGCAGCGCGGCACGCGCCTGCCGCTAGCCCTCAACTCGCTGCTGACCCGTGCCGTGGTGATGACTACCGTGTGGACGTTAATGTTCAGCTACGGGCTCATCGGCATGAGCCTTACCATTATGGCGTTTCTACTGTTGCTGCTGGCCCAGGCTTATGGCCGGGCGCGCCAGTTGGTGCTATTGCGCGCCGCGCCTGGCTGGCCAGTGTGGTTTCTGAGCTTTTACCTGGGCTGGATAATCCTGGCCACGGTGCTCAATCTCATCTTTGGCCTGCGCGATGGGTTTGGGGTGGTTTGGCCGGCCGAGGCCAGCCTGCTCGGGTGCTATGCGCTGCTGCTCGTGGCCGTAGGGCTGGGGCTAGGGCTGGCCTGGCGCTACCTCGATGTGCGCCTGCCGCTGCCCATTGCCTGGGGCCTCATCGGCACCTGGATGGCCCAGCGGGCCGGCCAGCCGGGCCTGGCCATGGCCGCGCTGGGCGCCGCCTCGGTGCTGCTGCTGGGGGCCGCGGTGGTGGGTTGGCGGCGCAGCCAGCAGGTGCTGGCCGCCGGCTAGGGGCGGGGCTAGGCCCTGGCCTGTACTTTTGGGGTAGTTGTTACCGGTTGATTGGTGCTCGGGCTCGACTAAGAGCGCGGGCACCAATTTTCTGTTTAACAATCCGCAATCAACCATCAACCCTCCCTAACATGCGCCAGAAATTTGTTGCCGGCAACTGGAAAATGAACCTCACCCTGCCCGAAGCGCAGGCCCTGACGTCGGAAATCGTGCACATGCTGCACGACGAAGTAACCGGCCCCCGGCCCCAGGTCGTTATCTGCCCGCCGTTTCCGTTGCTTATGGGCGTGCACCGCCTGCTGGGCGATGGCGGCAACCCCGCCCTCGGCGCTCAGAACTTCCACCAGAAGGAAAGCGGCGCCTACACCGGCGAAGTGTCGGCCAAGCAGCTGCAATCGGTAGGCTGCGAGTACGTTATCCTCGGCCACTCCGAGCGCCGCCAGCACTTCCGCGAAGACGATGCCCTGCTGGCCGAGAAGCTCAAGGCCGCCCTGGCCGCCGGCCTGAAGCCGATTTTCTGCGTAGGCGAGAGCCTCGAAACCCGCGAGGCTGATGAGACTTTCGACTTCATCGGCCAGCAGCTGGCCAACGGGCTGTTTCACCTCAGTAAAGAGGATTTCGCGAAGGTGGTGATTGCCTATGAGCCCATCTGGGCCATCGGCACGGGGCGCACGGCCAGCAGCGCGCAGGCCCAGGAGGTGCACGCCTTCATTCGCCAGCAGATTGCCGCTGCCTACGACCAGGCCACGGCCGACGACACGACCATCCTCTACGGTGGCTCGGCCAACGCTCAGAACGCTCGTGAGCTCTTCAGCCAGCCCGATGTGGACGGCGGCCTCATCGGCGGCGCCGCGTTGAAATCACGCGATTTTGTTGAAATTGTAAAGTCCTTCTAGCTAGCTGGCACTGCAAAAAGGACGAATTGCATTTTAGGCCGAATTATTGCCCTAACCGGCGCGGCTGGTGTTATAAGTTCTAGTTCATCCTTTTTACGCAGTTACGTTATGCTATCTTTTTTTCTCTCGCTGCTACTTTTTTTCGCGTCGCCCGCGGCGGGCGGCGCGGCTAGCCGGCCGGCTAAGGCCGTAGCGCACCCGGCTGGCTCGGTCGAGCCCTGCAAGATATTCGGCTCCATTTACCTCGAAAACGACCCGCGCCGCGCCAATTCCTGCTTCGCCGTGGTGTACGTGGAGCCCGAGGAAGCCTTCGCCGACGTGCGGGTGTTCAACGAAACCAACAAGCTCTTTGCCGACAAGGCGGGCCTGTGGTGCCCGGCCGAAAACCGCGAGTTTGCCGATTACACGCTGTACGTCACCACCGACCGCAGCCGGGCCGACTTCGCCATTCACTACATCAAGGTGCGCTCGTTCGCCGGCTGTAGAAATTAATCTGAGAAATTGGAGTTAGGAAAGAGGAAGTACATCCACCGTCACAAGCGGGCGGTTGTACTTCCTCATTCCTACTTCCTCATTGCCAATTAACTGACTAAATGGATTTTATTGAACTGACCGTGCAGGCTCCGCGTGAGCTGGCCGATATTCTGGTTGCCGAGCTGGGCGAAGTAGGCTTCGATACCTTCGAGGACAACGACGCCGGCTTTTGCGCCTACACCACCGAAGACGCCTTTGACCGCGACGCGGTGGCCGAAATCATGAGCCGCTATGAGGGCCTAGGTGAGTTGGCCTACTCCGACCGCGTGATAACGCGCCAGAACTGGAACCAGGAGTGGGAGAAGAATTTTCAGCCCCTCGTCATTGCCGACCGCGTGTCGGTGCGGGCGCCGTTTCACCCCCAGCCAGAAGGGGTAGACTACGACATCGAGATAATGCCGCGCATGTCGTTTGGCACCGGCCACCACGAAACGACGGCCCTGATGATTGAAAATCAGCTTGATATTGACCACCACGGCAAGCGCGTGCTCGACATGGGCTGCGGCACGGGCATCCTGGCCATTATGGCCGAAATGCTGGGTGCCCGCCAGGTGCTGGCCGTGGACGTGGAACCCTGGACCGTAGAAAACGCCCGCGACAACGCGGCCGAAAACCACTGCCGCACCATCGAGTGCCGCCTGGGCGGCGCCGAAACCCTAGCCGACGAGGCGCCCTTCGACCTCATTCTGGCCAACATCAACCGCAACGTGCTGCTCGAAGACATGCACGAGTACGCGCGCCTGCTGCCCAGCGGGAAACCAATTTTGTTTAGCGGGTTTTACGAGGAAGACCTGGACAAGATAACGGCCGAAGCTACCCGCCAAAACCTGCGCTACGAGCGCCACCGCACGCTGCGCAGCTGGGTATCAGCTGTTTTTACCAAACTCTAAAGCTGCTCCGGTTACCCGCCGGGGCGACCCCAGCCGGCCGCCCCGGCCTTTGCCCGACCTTATGAAGCGACTGCTCGCCGCCCTTTTCTGCCTAAGTTTTCCGCTGCTGCCGGCCGGCGCCCAAACGGCCAAGCCGGCCGCTAAGCCAGGGACCGCGCCGGCCGCCACGCCCGCGCCGCCCACTGATGGCCGGGCGGCTGGCACGGTGCGGCCGGCGCAGGTGAGCGTGCAGCGCTACACGGGCCACCTCTCGCCCGACCCCGCGCAGTTTATCCTCGATGTGGGCACGATGATGCTGTCGACCAACAACGCTGGGGCCCGGGCCCTGGGCGAGCAGTTGCGCCAGCTGTGGGGCAGCAACCAGCTCACTGCCAGCCAGCAAACGACCATCGCGGCGCTCTCGCAGAAAATGCTGGACAAGAAGCTGCGGCCGATTCCGCACCTCACGGCGTTCTACAGTGCGCTCGTAGCGGGCAAAACCAAGGCCAAGCTCAGTGACCAGCAGGTAGACCAGTACCTCGACGCGCTGGGGCAGTCGGTGGACAAAGACCCGGCGCCCGACGTGGAGAAATACCTGCTGACCACGGCCAGGGTGCTGAACGGCGGCTACCTCTACCGCTCGGGCTTCAACGCTCTGCGGATGACGGGCGGGCAATTGGCTTTTTCCTACAAAGGCGCCGCCGCGGTTGACCCTAACGCCAGCTTCGACGCCCCGGCGGCTACTCCCAAGCCGGCCGAGCTGCCCGCAGCAGCCAAGCCCGCGGCGGCCGTGGCTAAACCCAAGCCGAAGCCCAAACCGGTCGTCAAGAAGAAGCGCGCCAGCGATGGCTGGGACACGGCCGACATGTGGAACTCGGGTAAACCGGCTAAGGACGACGGCTGGGGACCGCCCATCAGCAGCGCGCCCAAGAAAAAGGCCGCTAGCAACGACGGCTGGGGCGCTCCGGCCAATGATGGCTGGGGCGCGCCCGTGAAAAAAGCGCCCGCCAAGGCCAAGACCACTGCCAAGGCGCCGGCCAAAGGCGCCGCTAAGCCCGTGGCCGCCAAGGCTGCCGCGACGCCGGCCGTTAGCAATTCCGACTTCGACCAGCCCAGCATCCCTTTCACGCCCTCGGCCAGCGCGGCCTACGCAGCCTATTACCCGCCCGTAGTGAGCGGGCCGATGATAGAGCTGAAAGACGCTGACCTAGTGATGCGCACGGCCAGCGACTCCATCGTTATTCACAAGGTGAGCGGCACGGCGGCTACTACCGGCAGCCACCTGCTGGCCAGCGGCGGGCAAGTGGCCTGGACGGTGAAGGGCAACCCCGTAACGGCCGACCTCGGCCCGTTCGATTTCGACCTGAGTAAGCCCGAGTTTACGGCCCAGCCCGTGATGCTGACCTACGCCGCCCGGCTCGAAGCGCCGGTGAAGGGCGCCCTCAGCTACAAGAGCGTACGCCGCAAGGCGGGCGCGACCGAAAGCAGCTATCCGCGCTTTATCTCGCTTACCAACGACGTGCGTATCAAAGATATTGGGCCGGGCATTAAGTACCAGGGCGGGCTCTCGATGGCGGGGGCCAACCTGCTATCGGCCTCGCTCGATGGCTCGCTCTCGCACCTCACCGTGAGCCAGGATAACAAGCTGCGCTTCCGCTCGGCCTCGCGCAGCTTCGTGCTCGGCGACTCGGTTATTACGGCCAGCCGGGCGGCCGTGGCGCTCTACGGAAATACCGGCGACTCCATTACGCACCCCGGCGTGGAGCTGAAATATTTGAAAAACAAGGAGCAGTTGAAGCTACTCTACGAGAAGGGCTTGTACCACAATGCGCCGTATTCGGACTCGTACCACCAGGTAGATATCCGGGCCCAGATGCTGACCTGGAACCTGCGCGAGCCGAAGATGGACTTCAGCATCGTGACCTCGCCCACGCAGGTATCGGCTGATTTTGAGAGCAGTAATTTCTTCTCCAACACCCGCTACCAGCAGCTCAAGAGCATCAACCACCTGCACCCTTTGCAGATGCTGCTGGGGTACAGTATCACGCACGGCCACGGCAGCGTGCTGAACGTGCACGACGTGGCCGTGGCCACCGGCACCGACGAGGCCAACCTGCGTACGGCCGTGACGGGGCTGGCCCGTGAGGGCTACGTGGATATTCAGCCCCAGACCGGCGACGTGATTTTATTGCGCAAGGGCCGGCACTACGTGGGCGCGGCCCGCGAAAAGAAGGATTACGACCATATTGACATCAAGTCGCTGAGCGGCTCGGGGCGCTCGGCCACGCTCAACTTAGCCAGCAACCAATTGGTGGTGCGGGGGGTGAAGCAATTCAGCTTTTCCGACGACTCGGCGGCCGTGTTTGTGCAGCCCGACAGCGGCACCGTGCGCATGGAGCGCAACCGCAACCTCAAGTTTGGCGGGCGCGTGAAAACGTCTATCTACGGCTTCAAGGGCAAGGATTTTCTGTTCGACTACGACGGGTATTACATTGATATGCCCCGTATTGACTCGCTCACCATTCGCAACAAGCGCAAGAAGGCGAGCAACAAAACCGTGGCTGCCGACGAAACGCCCCCCAGCGACTTCGTGCTCACCAACAAGGGCAAGTACCAGAGCGGCCGCCTGTATCTGAACGACCCCAAGAACCGCTCGGGCCGCAAAAAGCTACCCAAGTACCCGTCGTTCAACTCGGCCTCGGGCGCCTACGTGTACTTCAATAAGCCTGATGTGCTGGGCGGGGCCTACGACACCACCACCTACTTCGACGTGCCGCCCTTCAGCTTCGACTCGATGGGCGTGGGCAAGGCGCGCGGCAACTTCGTGGGCGTGTTTCACAGCAAGGCCCTGCCGCCCATCAAAACGGCCCTGACGACCCAGGAAGACGGCACGATGGGTTTTGTGCACACCGTGCCGGCGGCAGGCTACCCGCTGTACGGCGGTAAGGGCCGCCTCTCGCCGGGCGCCAAGGTGAAACTAAACAGCAAGGGCTTGCAATCGGACGGCACCGTGACTTACCTCGGGGCCACCATGCAGAGCGACCGGTTTGTGATGTACGGCGACTCGCTCACCGGGGAGGGCAAAACCGGCAGCATCGCGGCCAGTGCCACTACGCCCAAGGTGGTGCTACCCCCTGGCTATCTCATCAACTGGGGCGCCAAAACCGATAGCCTGCACCTGCAAACCCCGGCCAGCGGGGCCTCGGCCAAGCTCTACGCCGACCATACCTTTAAGGGCTCGCTGCTGCTCACGCCCAAGGTGGTGGGCGGCGCCGGCCGCCTCGACGGCCCGCAGAGCTACGTGCGCTCCGAGAACCTGGTCTTTAAGAACGACGCCTACTCGGGCCAGAAGGCGCTGCTGAGCGTGAAGTCGGCCCAGGCTGGTAAGCCGGCCCTGGCGGCCAACGACGTCGATTTCACCTACGACCTCAAAAACGGCTTTGCCGAGTTTAAGCGTGAGGAAGGCAGCAAGGCGACCATCGACCTGCCCTACACCGGCTTCCGCACCTCGCTGGCTGGTGGGCGCTGGGACTTTAAGAAGAAGCGCGTGCTGCTGCGCGCGGCCGGCGCCGACTCGACCCGCTCGACCTTCGCCTCTACCGTGCCCGAGCAGCATGGCCTGAAGTTTAAGGCCACCAACGCCACCTACGACCTCACTAAGTACCAACTGCAAGCCAAGGGCGTGCCCTACGTGGCGGCGGCCGATGCCTGGGTCATTCCCGATTCGGGCCGCGTGACGGTGGCCGGTGGCGGCAAGATGCAGACCCTGCGCCACGCTAAAATTCTGCTCGACTCGCTCAACAAGTTTCACAAACTGGTGGATGGCAACATCCGCGTCGACGCCCGCGATGCCTTCAGCGGCGACGCCAAATACATGTCGCGCACGGCGGCCGGCGACTCGGTGGCCCTCAAGTTTGTCGATTTTAAATCGGACTCGGCCTCGCTGCTGGCGTCGGGCACCGGGCGCAAGCGCTTCGGCCTGCGTCGCCGCAAGGCCGCCGATGTGGATGAGGTAAACCCAACCGCTAGCCTGGCCACCACGGCCACGGCCAACGTGGAAGCCAACCAGAAATTTCAGGTGGCGCCGCGCATCGGCTTCCGGGGCGGCATCAGCCTGAATTCGCGCCGCCGCGGCCTGCTCTTTGATGGGCAGGTGCAATTACAATTTGGCAAGACACGCAATGCGGCTACTGCCGAATGGTTTGCGGTGAAAGATAGTATCGACCCCAAAAACCTCGACCTTGACCTGCGCAATCTGAAATCCGAAGACGGCACGGAGCTAGCCACCGGCCTGTTCATTTCCGATACCGACAATCGCATTTATCCGCTCTACGCGGGCCCGGTGGGCAGTGCGGCCGACGTGCCGCTGCTCAATGTGTCGGGCAAGCTGCACTACGACGCCAAGCGCGGCGAGTATACCATTGCTGACCAGGATTTTAGCGAGCCTAGTCGCTACCAGGGCACGCAGCTAACGCTGCGCGACTCGACCAGCCAGGTGAGCTTCCGGGGGCCCCTGAACTTTATTGCCAACAATAAAAGCTACAGCATCGCGGCCAGCGGCGTGGGCCGCGGCAACCCCGACAGCGCCCGCTACCAGGTGCGCTCGCTGCTGGGCATCGACGCTGCCATGCCGCCTAAGGCCGTAGAGCTGATGGCCAGCACCCTCGCCAAGGTGACCAAAAACTCACCCGAGGCCTTCGACGGCTCCACGGACGAGCTGTACAACATCGCGCAGTTTGCCGGCGACAAGGGCGTGGATGCCTTCAACAGCCGCCGGCCCGGCGTGGCGCCCGCAGCCCTCAGTACCCTCTCGCCCAAGCTGCTGCACACCCTCACCTTGAGCAAGGTAAACTTGGTGTGGGACCCCAAGCAGCGGGCCTGGCACTCGGTAGGTAAAATTGGTCTGGGCGGCGTGAGCAAGCAGGGTCTCAACGCCTTGGTTGATGGCTACGTCGAAATCAAGCGCGAAAACTCGGCCGATTTGGTGGAAGTCTACATCGAAGCCGAGCCCCAGACCTGGTACTACCTGCGCTACGCTAACAACGTGCTGCTCACCAAGTCATCGAGCGAGGAGTATGACGCCGAAATCTCGGCCAAGCAGAAAGGCAGTATCGAAGTGGCCACTGACTACGGCGTGTACCTGGGCGATTTTGAAGACGTCGACCGGTTCCGTTCGCACTTCGAGCGCACCTACTTGGGCAAGTCGGGCAAGCTGGCCCCGCGCCCGGCCGCGCCTACGCCCACCGGCAATTTCGATAATTTTGATACCGATAAGAACAAGAAGTCGAAGAAGAAGGCCAACGCTGACCCCTTCGGCGATGGCGAAAATGCCAGCACTGAGCCCGCGCCCGAGCCCGCTAAGAAATCGAAGAAGAAAAAAGACAGCGACCCCTTCGGCGATGGCGTGATTGCCCCCGCCCCAGAGCCCGCCCCCGAGCCGGCCAAGAAGTCGCGGAAGAAAAAGGATGAAGCCCCTGTCGAAGCCGATGGTGCTTCAGAGCCCGCGCCGGAGCCCGCTAAAAAGTCGCGGAAGAAAAAGGACGATGACCCCTTCGGCGACAGCGAAATAGCCCCCGTAGCCCCGGCCCCCCCAAAGGCTACGCCAGCCCCGGCCGCTGCGCCGGTCACGCCTACCGCCACGCCGTCAGATACGCCCGTTCCGGCTTCGGCTAGCCCCGCGCCCAGCGTAGTAGCCCCGGCCAGCCCCGCGCCCACGCCAACTTCAGCCCCGGCCACGCCAGCCCCGGCTAGCCCCGCGCCCACGTCAACTTCAGCCCCGGCCACGCCAGCCCCGGTTAGCCCCGCGACCGTTCCATCCTCAGCGCCGGCCACGCCCGCCCCGGC
>Ga0160429_1001265_pt1 | contig 14432 bp, 13 predicted proteins | sample SolpanmetagenomR_FD_108199 | JGI IMG/M metagenome (GOLD analysis project Ga0160429, IMG submission 108199) | Solar panel surface microbial communities from Lawrence Berkeley National Laboratory, California, USA - R | ecosystem: Engineered > Built environment > Solar panel > Unclassified ...
AACTTGATGGAGATGCTGTGACAGGGCGCTGTACCGTCTTCGGAGCCTAGTAGTCGTACTTCTTCAATGAAGGCTGTTTCGGCATCCTTATACCGATGGAAGTCCGTTCGTCCGTCGCGGTTGACTAGCTGGCCTGTGCTTCCGTCATAGCTGACAGTGTGATGTGCACAAATGATGTCGCCTTGGTTGACCATTTGACCAACGTACGGTAAACCATCATCGTCTAGACGTTGCCGCCATTCTGCCTTCACCAAAGCGCCCGGTGCAAATCCGAAGAGGTTTGTCACCGTCCTGAAAGAACGAGACTTCCGGGTGCCTTCTTCGAGGTCGATCTTTTTCGTCTTGTAAATGCTTCCATATCCAAATCCGCGTTCGTGTGAGTTTTTGTTCAAGATCATAGCGTCGTCCATGTCGTAACCGGTGTATGAAATGACTGCAACAACAGCATTCGTACCTTGAGGGAAGTTGTCCAGACCATATTCATTGTGCAGAGGTGGGCGGACCACAGGTGTTTGGCCACCTTGTAAACGGTATACCTTGTTATCGGTCCTATATCGAAGCGCTGTTCCCGGAGTTCCCATCGTTTGCTTACCCATCTGACAGTTTCCGGTGAAGAAAGGCTTTTGCGCTGCGTCTAGAACCTCCTGAGTTTTGTCGTTTTTGCTATATTCGACGGTCCTCCGAGCAAGGAAATTACCATTCGACACTGTCAAACAGTAGACAAATCCGTCGTGGCGAGGGTTTTCGTATGGCTCCGGCTTGGGGGCGGCCACAGTGAGTTCGCTATCGGCGAAGGAAAAGGATATCCGCCACCCAGTAGCGTTGGCGTTGCTACCAATACTTGACATCCATTCTCCTTTTTTGTGGTTGACCCCGATATTGACTCTCGTGTCAGCCAACAGGCCCAGCACAGACAAGTCGTGCATCAACGGGATCGAGCTGTTAAACACCCGCACGACTCCTCTGTTGATGAGAGGGACAGCCAGCTGTTCTGCTTCGACGCTGTCAATCGACAGCTTGATCATCTGTGTACCGCCGCCACCACGGCCACTTCCGCCAGTGCTCGACTGTGCCTTTATCAATAGGCTCCACTCGCCATCAGCCGCGGCCATACCCTTAATCATGGCTCGAGCTTGGCTCCGGGACAGTAGATATAGCCAAGTATAAAATATCCAGCGTCGAAGAGACCACCAGTTGCCGGTCTTCCAGCCTGCAGGTACCGGTACGATAGGCTCGTTGTCTGACCTTGACAATGTTTGATAACGAGGCGCTTGATAATTGCGGCACATTGCATCGTCCAAAGGATCATAGGATCGCGGTCCGCATATCATAGGTAGGAAGAAGTGGTACATATCGCGGTGATTGATGGTCCAGGTGTGCTTCTCCTTGACACCAGTTATGCACAGCGGATTGACCACGAAGCCAGGGAGCTTTGCAGCCAGGCGCTCCAGAAGATCCTCGATGTACGCCTTTGCAGCTGGCTTCCCAGCACATTGATATATCTGGATGTAATAATACTCTTGACCTTGAGCATTGGTAATGCGGTTGATACCACCGTCACCCATTACCAGCCCAATGAATCGACACCAGTCCAGATTGCACGCTTCGTCCGTGACAAATTCCCTGGGAAGCCAGGAGCAGTCCGGCCACAAGTACATGGCATTGCCATTGTGTCCGACAGTGGGGATCTTGTGATTGATATGAGTGGTTGTACCGGACTTGCGATCCCATTGACCCATTGCCTTGCCAGACGAATTTCTGAGTGCAGCTAGCTTGTTGTCCAACATCTGCTGTGTGGTATACGCTGTATATGTAGTAGGTCGATCTTTCGTGTTAAGGTACCAGCGATGACTCTCGTTACAGACAGCGTCCATACCGCCACTCTTGAGTCTGTAGAGAGATCCGTCACGAGCCAGACGTGTTGTCGCCTGAACTGTGTTCCATTGCTGAGTGCCTGTCTGGAGATCCATTGTCATTACCTGATCTGCGGCCTGGATCGCCGGGAGAGCTTTCCATCCAGTGTTGGTGAGCACCTCATGGTCAGCGGACAAGCATTGGTACATATTACGAGGAGATTGGTTGAAGTCCGAGAAGGGTGTCATATTTGCGACGATTGAAAGAATGTTGGTGGGTGAGTATTCAACATGAGTGGATTCCCCCGATGTAATTTCAGGCTCTGTACATGCAATTGACATGAATGGTTGTTCGAAAGGACCGACGTAGTCAAGCTTGTCCAATGGAAGGTATTTCACAGGCCTGTACATGCGAGCTGCATGCGAAAACATGTAAACACCAGGATATTGACCACCTTGAGAATTCGGGATGTAGCCAATTTCCAGCTCGCGAGGAACGTCATGTGAGCCTTCCACCTTCCAGAAGCGAAGAGTATCTCCAATGATCCGGCCCTGCTTGGGTGAACAGAAACCAAGAATTCGTCCGTCTAGCTGTACCACAACGCTCTCTTCTAATGATGCCTTGGATGTTTCCTCCACACCAAGACTCGCAACAAGACCAGGTATGGGAGATGCATCTGCCCCTTCCGTTGCAATCAAACACTTATGTGCAAGATGGTTGAGAAGACCACAGGGACTACCATCAGGTGTGTGCACGGGACACAGGAAGCCCCAACTTTCTGGTAATAACTTTCGAACGGTCGTTGTCTTCAGTTGTGCGAAGAAACTACCTCTGTGTACGCAGCGAAAATGACTTATGAAACGGTAGAAATTCAACTTTTCCGCCATGATTGTGAATCCGTTTGTTTGTTGGAGGTCCAGACCACTCGGACTTGTAAGATTACCAGTGGATAGGAAATACTGTAAAAGAGCGCCGATATCTTCCGTCGTCCGTTTGAGTATCCTAGATTGGAAGTCCTTCATGAATTCCGGATGTGTGAAGGGTCTCCAGTCCTTACTCCGACAGTATTCAAAAGCTGCTAACCTAATACTGTATAGCCACTCTTCAAGCTTCTCTTTAATGATCATGCCGTATAAGAAACCGCCAAGAAGAATTTCCTGATTCGACACAGCGTCCGGATTGTCTACGGCGCATTCTCCTGCGACAAGGGCGTATAGCTTTTTCGTCATGAACAAAAGCATCTTGAACTTGTCCTGATCGTTCGTTTCTGTTATGTTGTTGGAGCCTAGATGCGGTAGGACCACTCTCCGTAGTAACTCCGCACCGGCTTCTTCATCTGGAGTATCCTCTGGTATTCCAAGAACTGGCTTGAACTTCGATCCAAGATAAGCACGAGTAGTGGCTCTACCATGCATATCATACACCTTGTATGTTCTTAGAAGTAGTTCCACCCGGTCGATAACAAACTGCTTCTCACTGAAATCCTTTGACCCTGCTGAGCCGACCAATCCCTCGAAGATCTCTCTATCATTTGTTTCTACCAATGCCTTCAAGATCATCATAATCGGAATAAGGTACTCGTTCTTACGCCATGAAAATCGAAACGTAACATTGCCATCGCTAAGATAATGCAGAACATTGGTTTGTGAAGTTTGATCCGGGCGCGCTGATCGAATTTGGATACCAAATTTTGTGTAAGTGTCTCCACGATTAGCGAAGGAAGGACGGATAATCGCCATCGGATAATTGCGTTTGCCGACGACCAACAAACGGATCAGCTTCTCCAATCCGTTCACAATGAAGTAACCTCCAAATTCTTCTGACTCTTCCTTGTGTTGGACTAGTTCAGCAGGTGAAGCTTTTTCGAGGTGGCATTTGTTAGACTGTGGGTAAATTAGTAAACGTAAGCGCAGGCTGTTAAAATAGTGCATCTTACTCTAAGCATGATGGGTAGGGAACCCATATCCCTGATCATTTCTACCCATTCGCCCTCATTGACCTTAACCTCCAATCGCACCCTAAATCTTCCCCTGTATGTGGAGTGTCTCTCACGGCATTCCGCAGGGTAAATTTCTCTGTTTGTAGTCGAGAATTTGTTGGAGGAAGGTAATATTGATCGTTCGAAGAAGTATTCCCGGATCCTCACGTGCAGTCTGTTTCGAGGTTGACCATCCTTGTTGTTTGGGTTTCCGTCGAGGAAGATTTTTGTGCCAATATCCTTTATTCCTTTCTCCAATAATCCGCCTTTTTCAAAGACTGCATTGAACGAGTCAATATGTGGTACGAAAGCTTCTGCAAGCGCAGGATATGCTGTCTTGTCCTTGGGTGGACTGCGGAAGAGCTTCTCTCTGCGAGTGGTCTCGAAGTTCGTCGACCATTTCGGATTGCTCAAGCCTATGGGCGCCATTGCGGCGGAGCTGATTTTGATAGGAAATCTTTTGAGCGCTCACAGCTCCGTGCGATTATGAACACCTCGAGTGTAAAGTGGATGATCATAGTAACGAATGGTCCACTAGCCAAAAGAAAGATTTCTTGCCAAGACATTGAAATCCGCGAGGGCTTAATTCCGGATCAGCCTTACCGTACAGGGCTGCTTTGATGTGCCTACATTTACATGTGAATTCCAGCGGCGATCCAAGGATATCAAACTTCAAGAAAACCGATTTGGCTTGCACAAAGAGTTTGAGAGAAAGAAACTGACGTCACGGACAAACATTGCATTGGGATGTACACGTTCTACTAGTCAAGCTTGATTACTTATCAGTGAAGTTCATAAACTCTATTATCTGAACTTTGCAGAAAGACATAGCAAGAGCGAAAGCGTAAAATCCACTAAGACTGCAACCGGATTTTACTCAATACTGAGATTGAACTCGTCACACAACCTGCAAGAACTTAGGTTCTAAATACTCATTGCAACCATGGTGAACATTTTCAAACAATTCTATGACTGGCTGCTCGGGCTTCTATGGTAAGCGACCCCCCTACGGGTGTAAAAGTGGTTAACTTTCGCAAGAATCTTTACTTGGTGTATGTGTATTGATCAAGAAGCCTTCTAGGTCCAAAGAGATGGACATCACAATCCTAGGTCTACAGAATGCTGGCAAAACATCGTTAGTACGAGTATTAGCAGTAGGTAGTCCCTCCTTGTTCATTCCGAATAATCCACTGATATACTATCTGTCAGGGTGGCGAATTCACAACCGACTCCCTACCAACCGTCGGCTTCAACATGAAAAAAGTACAGAAGGGACATGTGACACTAAAGTGGTTTGTCGTCCCATTCTATCAAAGGATTAATTACACAATAGCATGCTCTATACTAACCTTCCGACTAACACAGCTGGGATCTCGGCGGCCAACCGCGCTTCCGCACAATGTGGGAGCGATACTGTCGAGACTGCAACGCAATAGTCTTCGTAGTTGATTCAACAGACGAGCCTGCATTACCCGTGGCTATGGAAGAACTGCACGCCTTACTAGCACTTCCATCAGTGGAGAATATACCACTGCTGGTGCTGGGTAATAAGTCCGACTTAGAGGGCCATCTGGGTGTGGATGAACTTATCGAGGCGCTGCAGTTGAGGAAAGTGACGAAGCGGGAAGTCAGTTGCTATGGAATTAGTGCGAAGGAGGAGACGAATCTTGATGCTGTGCTGAAGTGGTTGGTTGCTAGGAGTAGTAAGGGAGCGCACGGTCATTGAGGGGCCTCGTCAGCCGTGTAGGTAGGACGAAAGTGTACCAGCGAAATCATGACGGAAATGAGGATATGATAGCGACTATCTATTTTTTATACGTACAAGCATTTTTCACGGTACAGCCTGGACCCCATTTCCACTCCAGTTGTGCATCTATATCTTATACACCAATTTCTGCGCACTCACCTTCCCGCTCCTCAGGTCCTCCAAACCCTCAAATACACCCTCCAGTCCTCCTTGTCTGACCGTGGGCATCATCTTCAACTTGCCCTCGGCGAGCAACTTTTCGGTCAAACTCCACTGCTTCTTGGCAAACTCGAAGTCCTCGGGCTTCGCTGGCATATCATTTCCGCGGAACTTCATCGGTTTACCATTGGTTGTGTATGCGAGTGTGTATTTGGACTCGACATCTGAACGTGGACATTTGACTGGGAGGAGTGCAGAGTAAGCAGCGCCGGAAGCGGAGGTCAGGGCGTCGGCGCAGATCTATTGATGTCAGAAACTGTAAATGATATAGTAAATACAAGAGTGCTCTACGAGGCACGGTAGTAATATCTCAGAATGGAAAGGAGGCATACCTGTGCGGAGTCCTTCTCGGAAATACAATCAAAGGCGTATTTTAAGCTGTTGTTGGTAAACTCACGGATATTCTTGGCGCAGTTCTTGTCAGAGTAATCGAATGCTGCGTCGGCGCCGAGCTCCTTGACGTGATCGAAGTTGCGTGGTGAGCAGGTTGTGATGACCTGAAGGCCGGATCTGAAAAGGATGTCAGCCTAAAGTCGTGACATGAAGACGCAGTGGACTTGTGGTAATAAAGGTATGAGATGGACAAGATGGGAGTGTATAAAATGCTTGAGAAGCAACTGACACTCCCCGTATAATTTTTCCGGTCCACTGGAAACAAGGTGTCTGTGTTGAACAAAGACGTTGAGATTTGCCGTTGTGGTGGTTTCGTGAGAATGGACACTGCATTCATATGGGTGGAACACGCATAAACTTACAATTTGGCATACTGAATGGCAAACATGCCGGTGCTGGTACTTCCACCGTAGATCAAGACCGGTGTCTTCTCCTTGGATGGCGAATCTGGCATCGGCAGTCCGAGGCTCTGATAGAGACCTTGCCCGACTGTAGCAACCCCTACCCCGAGGGTAGCTGCTTCCTCATCGCTGACATTGTCTGGAATCTTGATTTGGATATCTCCCTTTGCTCGACAGTAGTCACCAAAGGCACCATCCTCAGTCTCCAAAGCGTTTACACCATGGCACATTCCCGCCACACGGTCGCCCTTCTTGAATGGCTTCGTGACCTATCGATGAATTAGTCGGAATACTGGGAAAATTAGATGTATGTGAACATCACCTCTGAGCCGATTTCCTCGACAGTTCCTGCATAATCGCATCCCACAGTAGCACCTTCATTAGGCATGAAGTCGATGTGCTAAGAACCAGGTTAACTGAAATGAGGGGCAAGCAGAAATGAAGATATACCTTCCAGTCTGTGGGATTGAGAGCTACAGCTGAGACCTTGACAAGAATGTAATCCGGAAGAAGAGTAGGGACAGGAGCATCAGTAACAAGAGTCGCCTTTTTCTCGGCCTGTGACTTGATAGCACGCATCGTAGAAGGCATTGTGGTCTTTGCAAAGCGAACAGTATTCCGTAATATGCTTGTAGAAGACAGTTTGTTTAATTCAAGAACTGCTGTTGTAGACGTGTCGTTTCAATAAAAATAAAATCGAATGACGGCTATTCAGTAACCCCTCAATCAAGGAATGCGGGGTAAAAAGGGGCCAATGATACACAATGCCAAATTGAACCGCTACGTCTGTGTCAAACAGCTATAGGCACGGCTTGCACACAACCAACATTGAAGAAGGTATTACCATGCAGCGATTACAAGAATATTTATTATCAGCACCCCTTGAAGCTTACTATTGCTACGAATTGAACGTTCGCGGTTAAGCGGCTATAGTGGCGGTTGGACCCGCAAATCATGACGCAGTGTCCACGTTTCGCCGCCCTTAAGCGAACCACGATCTGATGTTGCCATGGCCTTGGCGTGGCAATAGTTCGGAGTTTGTAGTCAAAACACGCCTGGCAAGGAAGATACGGATAGCCTTCCTGCCGGCTTGGACCTTTTCATTGTGGAATCGCCAATACGAATACTGCCATCGCAGTGCCAATACTGTAGCCTACTATGAGTACTGGTAAGAACTCCTTCTAGATATGTTCGCCTCATCATAACACTCGACCACTCTTACAATACGCATCGATCATGTTGTCGCGGAAGAAGACGTCCAGTTCAACCAGGAGCAATGTCTCTAGCGAAGGCGGCTTCTGGAATCAGACATGGACTCTCACACTCAAGAACCTGATGATCGTCTTTGTGCGCCATTGGTTGTCTACGAGTCTTCGTGCGATACTTCTACCCATTGTCTTTGTATGCTGACAGTCTCCGCGAATCCTCTTACATATCTAACATTGGTGCAGATGTTTTTCGTAGCCTATGCTAAGAACTTTTTTGTTCCACCGTCCGTCTTCGGTGTAGGCTCCGCAACGCCAGTCAGAAACCTCCCCGAGGCGTTCGATGCAGCAGCTGGCTTCCGGTCGAAAGTTGTGTTTTCCAACAATGGGCTTACTGGAGGAGCTATCGACAATGTTATCAACAATTTGTCTAATACCATTCGAGCGACAGGGAAGACGGTTGAGATAGTTAGAACAGACTTAGAAATATCTCTGGCCTGTCCGAGTTCGCTTAGAGGTGTCTCATCGTGTTATGGAGCAGCGTCATTTTATTCTTCTCCGTCGGAGGGTGCTTCAGGGATATGGAACTATACCCTCATGGCAGATGGTAACTTGGCCTCCAAGATATATGTAGATCAGACCACCAATGACCAGGAGCTCTACACCATACCTTTACAGCATGCTATAGATGGCGCCATAGCTTCAGCAACCACGCCCGCAGCACCGTTACCAGCGGCAGTAGATGAATACATTTTTACACGTCAAACACAACGAGAGCGCGCACAATCGATTACAAGAGCTTACCAGGGGACTATCATCAATATTCTAGCCGTAGCTTTCTACCTCGCTATTGTTGGCGTAACATATCAGCAAGTCGGACAGATGGCTTCGGAACGCGAGTCAGGAATTAGTCAATTAATAGAGGCGATGCTTCCCAACCGTCGACGTTGGCAGCCACAAGCAGCTCGTCTGCTTGCCAATCATTTGGCGTTCGACATCATCTACTTTCCTAGCTGGATAATCAACGGAGTTATCATCGCTTACTTAGTGTTCCCTGACGCCAATATTGCGATTCTCATCTTCGAGCATATCTTCATCGGTCTTTCACTTTCGAGTATGAATCTTTTATTCGGTGCTTTCTTCAGAAAGGCTCAATTGTCTGGCATTACCACCACTATCGTTACCATCATTCTGGCTATCATTGCTCAGCTAGGTGTTGGGGGAAATGGCAGCTCTGGGGCTGTGATAGTCCTCAGCCTTCTGTTTCCGCCAATGAATTACATCTTCTTCATCATCAACTGTGCTAGGTTCCAGCGCCTCGGATTACCAATAAGTCTCACGAAGAACGAGCCGAGCGGCCACTGGCACTTTCCTGGCATTGTGTTCTGGATCTTAATGTTTGTTCAAATACTCATATTTCCGGTTATTGCTGCCCTAGTCGAGCGGTCCCTTTACGGAACTGCAAGCTCTAGCCGCATTGTGAAGCACGATATCGATGCTTCTACTGCGCCGGTCAAGCTGACCGCCTTCTCCAAACATTACCGAGCAGGTTGGTTTAAGAGGACTTTCAGACGCAAATCTAATCCACCTTTTATCGCCGTCAATGAGCTGAATCTCGAAGTCCTACATGGAGAAATTCTCGGTCTTCTGGGTGCCAACGGATCTGGAAAAACTACCACGATGAATGCTATATGTGGACTTGATACTATCAGTGGGGGAAGCGTGACAGTCGACGGTACTGGGGGAATCGGCTTGTGTCCGCAAAAGAATGTCTTATGGGACGATCTTACTGTTTATGAGCATGTCTGGATTTTTAACCGCCTGAAATCCCCCAAGCAGCATGATTCCAGAATCAATATTGAAACTCTCATCCGCGACTGCGATCTAGCTATAAAGAGTGGGGCCAAGTCTGGCACACTCTCTGGCGGGCAAAAGCGTAAGCTACAGTTAGCCATGATGTTCACTGGAGGAAGTCGTGTGTGCTGTGTGGACGAGGCGAGTTCTGGGATTGACCCTTTAGCTAGAAAAAAAGTACCTAGTCCATTAATTAGGCTAGTAGTAAAATTTACTAACATTATCGTAGGTATGGGATATATTGTTGGCTGAACGTGGAAAAAGGACCATTTTGCTCACAACGCACTTTCTTGATGAAGCCGATATCCTCTCCGACCATATTGCTATTATGTCCCGAGGCAATCTCAAAGCCGAAGGCACGCCGGTGGAGCTTAAGCACAACCTTGGAAGTGGCATGAAAGTCTACGTAAATGATGCTCTGTACTCTCCTGGGAAGGATTTCGTTGATGTGCCACGACATTCCGACTACGACCAAACGGTGTATACATTGGCCGATTCAGCTCAAACTGCAAGATTTATCAGTGGATTGGAAGCCGACGGGATCACTGATTACCAAGTACATGATACTACTATTGAAGAGATTTTCTTGAATATTGCAGAAGAAACGAATGATGAACCAGATGCTGCGTCATCATCCCGCTCTGGCTCGCCGCCGCTGGATGAATCGAGGGATAAAACCTTTGGCACAAAGGTTTCCACTAGTCACTCAGCGAAACAACCACTAGAATTACTTCCTGGGCAAGGCACCAGTTTATTCAGGCAGGCAGTTGTGCTGCTTCAGAAGCGCTTTATTGTCTTGCGTCGCAACTATCTTCCTTACTTGGCTGCCATATTAATCCCAATTATTGCTGCGGGTCTAGTAACTAGGTTCCTTAAAAAGTTCAATGGTCTCTCATGTAACCCAGCGGACTCGATCTCTACAGAAACAGTGACTTCTTTATCCCAATATCTACCCAACATTGTATACGGACCATACAACGCCACTATTGAGCGCCTACTCACCGCCTTGTACCCTACTTTAACTTCCCGGTCGATACATTCTGTGAATACTTTACAAGAGTTCAATTCATACATTGACACACATTACGCCAATGTCACCCCGGGAGGGTTCTTCCTCGGAAATCCGCCAACGTTTGCATACAGTGCTAGCTACGAAGTTAAGCAGTCTGTTCTGACGCAAAACCTACTGGATAATGTTTTGACTTCAGCCAAAATTGTAACAGGCTTCTCTGAGTTCTCTGTGCCTTGGATTCCTGGAACTGGAAACTCATTGCAGCTGATTCTCTATTTCGGACTGGCCATGTCCGCTTACCCTGGTTTCTTCGCCCTCTATGTTACAGCAGAGAGACTACGTAAGGTACGCGCGCTACATTACAGTAATGGTGTTAGGGCTGCTCCCTTGTGGCTCGCATATGTATTTTTTGACTTCCTCTTCGTACTTTTGATTTCTCTAATCGCAGTCGTACTATTTACTGCAGCATGGCATGGATGGTACTATCCTGGTTATCTCTTCATCGTCTTCTTCTTATATGGACTCACATCGATTACTTACTCCTACGTCATCTCACTGTTCGCACCATCACAATTGGCCGCATTTGCATTCTCCGCTGGAAGCCAGGCAGTATTATTCCTGATTTATTTCATCACGTAGGTTCATTGGAATATTCTACTCCTTTTATAAGGCGTACTCAATTTATGAAAACATACTAATTAATTATAGGTACATGTGTATCATCACTTATGCCCCAGCAAATGCAATTGACAAGGACATCAACATTGCACATTTTACCATTGGTTTGATCACACCTTCGGGTAACCTTCTTAGAGCCTTGCTCCTGTCTCTCAACGAGTTCTCAATAACCTGTCATGGCCACAGTCTAGCCTCATACCCGGGTGCTATCACTGTTTACGGTGGTCCGATTCTGTACTTGATTGTGCAGTTTTCCCTTCTGCTTGCTTTCTTAATATGGTACGATGGTGGAGGGCGACTAGTCATCCGCAAGAAACACTCCCGTATCCAGGACACTGAGGAAACCGAAGCAATAGATCCTGAGTTGACGCATGAGCTCTCCCGGGTCCAGAGTTCGAACGATGGTCTTCGTGTACTCAATTTATCTAAGTCCTTTGGTTCTAACAAGGCTGTTGACAACATCACCTTCGGCATCCGAAAGGGAGAGGTGCTCGCGTATATTGGGCCTAACGGAGCCGGCAAGTCCACCACTATATCCTTGATACGTGGTGATATTCCATTCGACTCCGGAGAGGTCTTCATCAATGGAATATCTCTTTCGAAAAACCGCGTCAAAGCCCGCAATCATCTCGGCGTGTGTCCGCAATTCGATGCGATGGACCAAATGACGGTCGTTGAGCACTTGCGTCTCTACGCTCGCGTTCGCGGCGTGCCAGACTTCAAACACAATGTGACGGCCGTCATGCACGCTGTAGGCCTCGACATGTACGCCAATCGCCTTGCTGCGAAGCTCTCTGGTGGTAATAAACGTAAGCTCAGTCTTGCCATTGCACTCATGGGCAACCCGACTGTGCTACTTCTTGATGAACCAAGCTCAAACATGGATGCCCAGGCTAAACGAATTATGGCAAGTCCACCCAAGTCTTTCCAGTCTTTAATCCTGCGCGTGTCAACTAACAAGAATATCAGTGGCGCGTTCTAAGCTCCGTGACTCATGGCCGCGCGCTTATGATCACAACGCACAGCATGGAGGAGGCTGATGCCTTGGCACAGCGCGCGGGTATCATGGCAAGTAAAATGCTAGCACTCGGCACCACTGCAGCTCTTAGGAAGAACCACGGCGACGCTTACTACGTGCATCTCATCCACGCCGAGGCACCGCATACAAGCTCCGAAGAGATGGAGCGCGTACGACAATGGGTACTCACAAACGTACCATACGCAGAGACAGAGGACCGCACATACCACGGCCAACTGCGCTTCAGCGTGCCGACCTCAGGCGCCAGATCAGGCGGCTTGGGCATCAGTGGTTTGTTCAATCTGCTGGAAGCAAATAAGCAAGAGCTGGGCTTCGCGTATTACTCGGTTAGTCCGACTACGCTGGACCAGGTGTTCTTGAACGTCGTGAATAAGCATAATATTGAGGAGGAGAATTATCATGCCCAGGAAGGTGCGACGGGTAAGATGGGATTTTTTGTTAGGATGTTCCGGCGGTGAGGATGGGGTTTGATGTGCATTTTCATTGGTTTGCATAGCGATGGTGTTTATCGAGTATATTTCGGCGCCTGTGTTGTTCGATATGTTGGGTATCCGCAGGCGTGTACTATATGGCTGCGAAGCAGTTATTATGAGGCATTCGATAGCTTTGTATAGTTGTAAATACATCATCTTTGTTATGATGATCACCCTTTGTGTCTGCATAATAATTTAGATCACGAGGATGCTGATAGTGCTGATTTCTTGTTGCTGATAGTATGCCTCCAGGCTACTCTCCAAACAGCAAGCTTCCATGATGTCGAACCGTCGAAGATGAAGCGCAGAAACCACTACAGGAAGAACATTTCAGAAGTTCGAAAATGAAGTTCAGAAGTAATAACCATATTTACTATAATACGAGCAACATAAGCCGGAGGAACACAGCCGCTTGCAGAGAAAGTTCAAAGCCGATTCATCTTTTCAAGCCGTAGAATCAAGCATCTACGCTATTCTAGGGCAGTAATCTATATAATGGACAGCATAAACAAACCCAACCAAACAACCTCCTGCATACTAAGCATGATGTTTCCCCTCCCAGAGGACTACTAGAGTTTTCCAAAAGAAGTCAGCACATTTTGACTGTTGCAACGGAAGGACTATGACGAGGCTCAGCGCCGCGCATTCTAGATATACCAGCATGCCGACATTCAGGCTATGCGTCCATGTCTCTGTGTCATGCTAGGTGCTGGAGAGAAGACTAAGTATGTTTGCGCAAGAAGGTGTTGATGAGTACCAGGCGCTGTACGACGAGGTGCCAACCAGAAACGGCCTTATCTACCTTGAAGAAGCGCGTAAAGTTCTCAGTGAGGCGAACGGATTCAGCAAAGAATTCGTTACTACCACAAGCACGACAGTTGATATCCCAGCTAACGTTTCGGTCGAAGTTGAGCATAATCTTGGCCCAGTGGTCATTTAAATTTCAGAAGATAAGGGGGACGACTAGAGGATGATGGAGGATGTTGAACATCCAGCGCCGGCAGAGCAGAGAGCAGGAGCAAATACCTGCGGGCCAAGTCTAGCGTTCCAATATAAGTAATTTTACCATTGTTTCTCGTTCTCGAGTGACTATTGCCTTTTCCACGTTTCATCTAGACGGACGGGGCGGATATTGGGCCAGAGGTGATCGAAGCTCAGAGAGCTGAACGCATTGCAACTCCCATAGAATGTGACCAAGGCGAAATCCGAGCAATGCGATGGATATTTCAAGGCCTCTGCCTGAGTCGAATCCAGCGTCGGGTGTTCAGAAGAATGAACAACTCGAGGTAGAGGAAGTTGAGCGCATGGGAAGGCGACGTATGCATCTTCGCTAGGTGACCTATCTAGCAAGAAGCCAGAGGGAGCTACACAATAACGCGACGTCCCTTCCAGACTCTAACAGCCTCCAATCAATTATATAACAACACAAAGTCTGGCTTCAAGATTTGGTATTTAGGAATACTCAACTTCACTAAAAAGGCGTACGAAGGAGCCACAAGGGTTGAAATAAGTCACATAATTTCGCTACGAGCTCTCCACGGATTTAATCTTAATATTGAACAGAAGTCATCTAAAAGAT
>Ga0160429_1001267_pt1 | contig 14418 bp, 13 predicted proteins | sample SolpanmetagenomR_FD_108199 | JGI IMG/M metagenome (GOLD analysis project Ga0160429, IMG submission 108199) | Solar panel surface microbial communities from Lawrence Berkeley National Laboratory, California, USA - R | ecosystem: Engineered > Built environment > Solar panel > Unclassified ...
CGTCCACTTCACCACCGGGACCGGGGCGGACCTCGCCCACCATGCCGTCCGGGCCCGCCTCGTCGTCGGGGCCGACGGGGCCTGCTCGCCGGTCGGCCGGGCGGAGGTGCCGGGCCACGCCAAGATGCGGCAGGTCTTCGCCTATCACGAGATCCTGCGGGTGCCGGAGGCCGGCGCTCCCGGGGCGGCGGCGGTCGATGCGGCCCGCTGCGACGTCTACTACCAGGGCCGCCACTCGCCGGACTTCTATTCCTGGATCTTCCCGCACGGGGACACGCTGAGCATCGGCACCGGCAGCGCCAAGAAGGGCTTCTCGCTGCGCTCCTCGATCCGCACCCTGCGCGCGTCGACCGGCCTCGATCGGGCCGAGACGCTGCGCCGCGAGGGCGCGCCGCTGCCCCTCAAGCCCCTGAAGCGCTGGGACAACGGCCGGGACGTGCTGCTGGCGGGCGACGCGGCCGGCGTCGTCGCGCCGGCCTCCGGCGAGGGGATCTACTACGCGATGCTGGGCGGCCGGCTCTCGGCCGAGGCCGCCGCCGCCTTCCTGGAGACCGGCGAGGCCCGCGCCCTGGCCCTGGCGCGCAGGCGCTTCATGAAGCTGCACGGCCGCGTGTTCTGGATCCTCGGGATGATGCAGTGGGTCTGGTACCGCAGCGACGGCCTGCGCGAGCGCTTCGTCTCGATCTGCCGGGACAAGGACGTGCAGCAGCTCACCTGGGACAGCTACATGAACAAGGAGCTGGTCCGCGCGAAGCCCGCCGCCCACGCCCGGATCTTCTTCAAGGACCTCGCCCACCTGTTCCGCTGGGTCTCCCCGTGAATCCCTTCGCCGCGGAGGCCGGCTGGGGACCGGCCGCGGTGGCCGCGGTGGCCGCCCTCGTGGTGGCCGTGGCCGGCGGCCTCGCGACCACCACGGATGCCTGGTACCGGGCCTTGCGGGTCCCGGCCTGGAAGCCGCCGGACTGGGCGTTCGGGCCGGTCTGGACCGTCATCTTCCTGCTCACCACCACCGCCGGGGTGCTGGCCTGGAACGGCGATCCCGACCCCGCCGCCCGGGGCGTGCTGCTCGCCGCCTACGCGGTGAACGGGGTGCTCAACATCGCCTGGAGCGTGCTGTTCTTCCGGTTCCGCCGGCCCGACTGGGCGCTGGCCGAGGTCGTCGCCCTGTGGCTGTCCATCGCCGTGCTGGTCCTGGTCACCGGCCGGGTCGGCCTCGCCGCCGGGCTGATGAACCTGCCCTATCTCGCCTGGGTCAGCGTCGCCGCCTGCCTCAACCTGCGGATCGTGCGCCTCAACCCACCGTTCCGGGCCGCCTGATGGACGGCCCGCTCGCCGCCGGGTTCGCGTCCGGCCGGATCGTCGACGCCATCCTGGTGCTGGTGGCCCTGGAGGCGCTGCTGCTGGTCTGGCTGTGCCGGCGCGCGGCCCCGTTGGCCGGGCTGTCCCGGCCGGCCTTGCTGGCCAACCTCGCCTCCGGGGCCGCCCTGATGCTGGCCCTGCGCGCCGCCCTGGTCGGCGCCCCCTGGAGCGCGGTCGCCGCCTGGATGCTCGCCGGGCTCGTCGCCCACCTCGCCGATCTCGGCCTGCGGATCCGCAGCGCCATGGCGCATCGCCGCAGGGCGCCGGGACCAGGAACAACGCCGGGAACGGACGCGTTCACGCGCGTCACCACTTTCAAACGACTTTAATTTTCGCAGGGGAGACGTGGCCATGCAGCGCCCGAGGCAACGCACGAACCTCCCCGCATCCGGCTGGGCCTCGGCCCCGCTCCTGGCGGGCCTCCTCCTGGCCGGCCCGGTCCACGCGCAGGACGGCACCGATCCGGTCGAGCGGGGCAAGTACCTCGTGACCATGGGCGACTGCGCCGCCTGCCACACCGCGCCGGGCGGCAAGTACCTCGCCGGCAACTACGCGCTGAACATGCCCTTCGGCGTGATCATGACCCCCAACCTCACCCCCGACAAGGAGACCGGGCTCGGCGACTACGCGTATGCTGACTTCGAGAAGTCCTTCCGGGGCGGCTACAGCAAGCATGTCGGCTACCTGTATCCGGCCTTCCCGTTCGGCTGGTACACCAAGGTCAGCGACGAGGACACGAAGGCGATCTGGGCCTACCTGCAGTCGATCCCGGCGGTGAGCGAGAAGCGCCAGGAGAGCCAGATCCCGTTCCCGTTCAACGTCCGCACCGCCCTGGTGACGTGGCGGACCGCGTTCTTCACCGAGGCGCGCTTCAAGCCCGACCCGAACGCCAGCGCCGAGGTGAACCGCGGCGGCTACCTCGTGGAGGGGCTCGGCCACTGCGCCATGTGCCACAACGAGAACAAGCTGGTCGGCAATTCGAGCTTCGCGGGCCGCTTCGGCGGCGGCGTGATCGACGGCTGGTACGCCCCCAACATCACCCCGGACGGCCACCAGGGCATCGGCGCCTGGACCGACGAGCAGGTGGTGACCTACCTCAAGACCGGCACCGCCCCGGGCGACCGGCCGGGCGTCGCCGCCGGCCCGATGCGCCAGACCATCATGGAATCCCTCTCCAAGGTGAAGGAGGAGGACCTGAAGGCCATGGTGGCGTATCTCCGCACCGTGCCGGCCAAGCAGACCTACAAGCCCAAGGATCTCGCGGCCTTCGACACGCCCGACGCCCCGGGCGCCTCGACCTACCTGACCTACTGCTCCTCCTGCCACCAGCCCGACGGCAAGGGCATCGAGGGCGCGGTGCCCGCGCTGGCCGGGAACACCTCCGTCCAGTCCGAGGGGCCCGAGACGGTGCTGCGGGTGATCTACGGCGGGCTGGCCGCCCAGAGCGGCCTCGCCCCGATGGTGGCGATCGGCCAGCAGATGACCGACGTCGAGGTGAAGAACGTCACCGACTACATCCGCAACTCCTGGGGCAACAAGGCGCCGGTGGTGACGGGCGAGAAGGCGTCGGAGGCGCGCGCCGCGACCCAGACCATGCTGGCCGGCACCGCCCCCTGCGCGGAGATCGAGCAGGACAAGCTCAAGGCGGCCTTCGACAAGATCGGCGTGCAGGAGATGCTCAAAGGTCTGAAGCAGCAGGACTTCGTGCCGACGCTGGTCCGGCTGGTGCCGCAGATCAAGGGGGCCTCGACGGGCGCCACGGACGACGACGTGGTCAACGCCCTGACCACGGCCTTCTGCAAGGTCGGCCGCGACGACCCGCAATACGGCAAGCCGAGCTGGCCGGCCGTGATCGGCACCTTCGCCAACGTCGCCTACAGCCAGGTGAAGAATCCCGAGAAGCAGGCGGTGAACGTGCCCTCCGCGACCACGCCGCCGACCGGTAAGAACTGAGGCGGCGGGCGCCCCCTCGTCCCGGAACGCCGCCGCGGCGCCCCGGGACGAGGTACAAGGAGTTCTCGCCCCAAATTCTCGCCCGAAGCTCCGGTCCTGAGTGCCGGCCCGAAATCCGGTTCATCGCGGAGCGGCGGGAACGGACATGGCCGCGCCTTGTTGGGCGTGGATCCCTCAGGACCACAGCCCGGAGTCCCGCGTGTCCAGCCTCGTCCGCATCCTGCTCGCGATCTTCTTCCCGCCGATCGCGGTCCTCGTCACCACGGGTTTCGGCCTGCAATTCCTCCTCAACATCGTGTTGTGGATCCTGGGCTGGCTGCCCGGCACCGTCCACGCCCTGTGGCTGATGAACCGCGACCGCCCCCTCGTCTGAGCGCCCGCCGCCGCCGGGCGATGCCGGGGCGCATCGATCGATGCATCCTTCAAGTTGGACAGGCGGGTTGAACGCCGCCACCGGGACGGCCGGCCCTGCCGCGGCCGGCGGGCCCGGGGGAGGACAGCATGGCTCAGGACATCGTCACGGGCATCCGCCTGCGCTCCGTCGCCCTGCCGCTGCAGACGCCGATCAGCGACGCCAAGGTGCTCACCGGCCGCCAGAGGCCGATGACCGAGATCGCGATCCTGTTCTGCGAGATCGAGACCGGCGCGGGCCACCGCGGCCTGGGAATCAGCTACGCGAAGCGCGCCGGCGGGCCGGGGCAGTTCGCCCATGCCGGCGAGATCGCGCCCGCGCTCCTCGGGGCGGATCCGAGCGACATCGCCAGGGCCTGGGACACGCTCGCCTGGGCCGGCGCCTCGGCCGGCCGGAGCGGCCTCGCCGTGCAGGCGATCGGCGCCTTCGACGTGGCCCTGTGGGACCTCAAGGCGCGGCGGGCCGGCCTCCCGCTCGCCAAGCTCCTCGGGGCGCAGCGCGAGTCCGTGCGCTGCTACAACACGTCCGGCGGGTTCCTTCACACGCCGCTCGAGGAGCTGCTGGTCAATACCGACCGGTCCCGGGCGCATGGCATCGGCGGCATCAAGCTGAAGGTCGGCCAGCCGGACTGGGCTCAGGACATCGCCCGGGTGTCCCGCGTGCGCGCGCATCTCGGCGACGCCTTCCCGCTGATGGTCGACGCCAACCAGCAATGGGACCGGCCGACCGCCCTGCGGATGGGCCGGATCTTCGAGGCGTTCAACCTGATCTGGATCGAGGAACCCCTCGACTGCATGGACGCCGCCGGCCACGCGGCGCTGGCCGCCGCCCTCGACACGCCGATCGCCACCGGCGAGATGCTGACGAGCGTCGGCGAGCACTGGGACTTCATCCGCCAGGGCGGCGCCGACGTCCTGATGCCCGATGCACCGCGGGTCGGCGGCATCACGCCCTTCCTCAAGGTGGCGACCCTGGCCGAGTTCGCCGGACTGACGATCGCGCCCCACTTCTCGATGGAACTGCACATCCACCTCGCCGCCGCCCTGCAGCGGGAGCCCTGGGTCGAGCATTTCGAGTGGCTGGAGCCGCTGTTCAACGAGCGCCTGGAGCTGGAGGACGGCCGCATGATGGTGCCGACCCGACCGGGCCTCGGCCTCTCCCTGAGCGACCAGGCGCTCGCCTGGACGCGCGCGACGGCGGGGTTCGGCAGCCTGGGCTGAGGAGCACGCCCCGGTCCGCTGTCCGGAACCGGCGCGGCAGACTTCCAGGCCCCTCCCGGTATGGTGGCGACGCGGGCCGGGCCGCGATGGCGTCCAGGGTGACCGGCACGGCACCGGGATCGCCGGGATCGCCGCTCCGTGACCGCGTTCGAGAGCGTGAAGCAGGATGTCGATGAGAGTGTTGGCACTCGCCGCCCTGGCCTGCCTGGCCGCCGACCTCGCCGCCGCTCAGGTCGCCGGGCCGACCGGTCCCGGCGCGGGCAATTGGGATCTGCGCAGATCGGGCGACGGGGCCGCGCCGGATTCGGCCTGCATGTTGATCCCGAAGACGCAATCGCGCATCCAGGTCGGCGGGAAGCGCCTCACGGTCACGGGCCTGCCGAAGAATTCAGTCTTCAATTATCAATACCGGATCGACGACAAACCCGCATCGACGCCCGCCATTCCGCCCGCCGACATGCAGAATGCCGGCGAGATCTATTTCGAAGGCGATGTCTTCAATGAAATCCTGAGCGGCCAACGGTTCAGGATCCGGATCCTCGACCGGTGGCACGAGGCCATCACCGAAGATGTCGATCTCGCCGGCCTGGATGCCCTGCACGGGCGGATGCGCGACGCCTGCACGCCGGGGGGCGCTGCGACGGGCGTGAGATGATCGCCTGACGCGGCCGTGCGGATCATCCGAGGTGCGCGGCGCCTCGACTCGATGTGGCCGGCGGCTCGTCCGTCCCGTTCCGGCGCGCCCCAGCCGGGCGCTCGATCTCCACGACCCCGCCGCGGGTTCGCCGGCCTGGGCTTTCGACGGGCGGGAGCGGGGGGCGCCCGGGACCTCCCGTCAGGGCTTGGCCTTCTCGGCCTCGGCCTTCCGCAGGACCGGCTTCGCGCCACCCTTGGCCTCGGGCTTGGCCTCTCCCTTGGGCTCGACCTTGGCGGTCTTCACCGGGTGGGCGGGGGCGTGCGCCCTGGCCGCCGGCTTCGGCGATGCCGGCCCGGCGGCATGGGCGACCTGCACCGGCTCCGGCACCACGACGGCGTCGACCGCAGGCGTCGGCGTGGGGGGCGGCGCGGAGGGCGGAGTGTCCTTCGCGAACATCTTGCCGAACAGCTTCGAGTAGCTGCTCGGATCCCCGTCCGCGTCCGCCACCGCGATCCGGGCGGGCTTCTCGGGGAGCGCCGCGGTGGTGTCGATCTGGGCGCCGGGCTCGACGCGGTTGGCCATCAGGGTGGTGGCCGGGGGCGCGACGCCCGGCCTGGCCGGTCCCCGCCCCCTGACGTCCGCCTTGGCGGCCTTGGCGGTGCCCGCCGGCTCGGCGGCCGCCATCATCGTGGGCTGGCCCTTCGGGCTGACCTCGATCTCCTGCGGGCCGGCCGCCAGGGTCTCGGGGCGGCTCACGTCGCCGAGGTTGTGCCGGCCGTATTCCTTCGCGTCGTAGGGGAGGACCGTCTCGGTACCGCCCAGGCTCGCGAAGGCGCCCGGGTTCTGCGGGCGGAAGACCGGGTTCTGGCCGCCGTCCTGGTAGACAACCCGCACCGCCGGCGTGCCCTTGGCGACGAATTCGGCGACCGCGTGCTCGTCGCGCTCGCTCTTCTGCGCCACGAGGGGATCGACCTTCGGCTTGCAGGCGCCGGCCGCCGCGTCGCCGCCGCCGAACACGTACTTGGTGCCGCACTGGCCGACCTTCGGCTCCTCGCGCAGGGCCTCGAAATAATCCGATCCCTCCTTGAGGTTGCGCCAGAACCCGATGTTCGGGTCGTTGCGGAACTTGGCCATGTTCTCGGCCGTCATCCGGAACGGGTAGGACTGGAACTGGAAGCTGCGCTGCCCGCCGATGAAGGCGTCACGGGCCACCGCGTAGATCTCCGCGATCGTGGCGTCCGTCATGGCGAAGCAGCCCGCCGACGAGCAGGTGCCGTGGACCATCAGGTACCTGCCGCTGCGCCCGTTGGCGCGGTCGACGGCGTTCGGGAAGCCGGTATCGAACGACAGATAGTACGAGGAATTCGGGTTCATCAGGCCCGGGGTGATCGTGTAGAACCCCTCCGGCGCCTGCCGGTCGCCCTCGCGGGTCTTGGGGCCGAGCTGGCCGGACCAGCGGCAGATCGGGTAGGTCTTCAGCAGGGCGTAGCGGCCGTCGCCGCCCCGCTTCCAGACCTCCATCTCCGCCTCCTTCTTGTAGGTGCGGATCAGGATCGGGTCGGAGGGCTGCATCCCCTTGGACTGCATCAGCGCGACCGTCTGGGGGGCGATCGGCGCGAGGCTGCGCGCGCTCGGGCCGTTGATGCCGGATCCGTCCTGGCAGGCGGCGAGCGACAGGGCCAGCAGGGAAGCGGCCGCCAACATCCGCGCAGTCGCGAGACGCGCCGTCATGGGGAACCTCAATCGTCCTACGCGCGCCCGCGGGCCTTGTTCGGCCGACGTCGGGCGCCACTCCCCAACCCAATAGGCTCGTTAAGCTTGCGCCTTCCTTACCGCAAGGACGCCGGCGCAACACTGCACCGCTCTCGCGGGGGAAAAGCTCACGCTTTTCACCGGGATCGGTCCGGAAAAAGCCCGAAACCGCGGCCGTGGCCGCGCCGAATCCCTGGCGCCTAGCGCGTTGATCTGTATTTCCCGCGGGCTGCGCCCGGCGCCGCGCTCAGCCGAACAGGGCGGGCCGCCGCGCCGCCTCGCCGCGGATGATCTCCACCAGCGCGGCGTCGTCCGCCGGGTCGGCCAGCCGGAGGCCCACCGGCTCCGAGGGGGTCTGCACGGTGAGCCAGCGGAGCGACGGCCGCAGGTCCACGGCCTCCGTCACCGCCATGCGGGGATGCCCGGTCTCGAGCTGCAGGAAGGTCAGGTGGTTGCGGCTGGCCCGCTGCGCCAGCAGGGCGTCGATCGCCTCCACCACGTCCCGGGGCGTGTGCAGATGGGTCATCATCCACAGGCGGTTGTCGGTACCGGGCGTGTCCAGCGCCGTGCGGATCCGGCGCACGCCCTCGGCCAGGAAGGCGTAGTCCCCCGCGTTCGCGGCCGGGTCGTGGTGGTTGAACACGCATTCGAGGCCGTGACGCTCCCGGTAGAGGCGGTGGCGCCCGCGCCAGATGTCGGGGCCGCGCCGCTCCGCCTCCGGGATGCTCTCCAGCTGATCGCGGTCGAGGAGCGCGGAGAAGTCGTCGGCGAGGCAGTCCCGGGCCATGCCCGGCATGGAGAAGATCCAGTCCAGCGGACCCGACCAGCGGCGCAGGTCCAGGGTCTTGAGCACGTGCGCCATCTGGCAGTTGCAGCCCAGCGAGACGTGGTTGGTCCGGCCGGGCTCCCGGGCGTCGCGCCGGCCGAGCAGCCGGCCGAGGGCGTTGAACAGGCTCCCCGTCGCGCCGGCTGGGGTCACAGGGTCCGGCCGATGGCGAGGAACTTCTCCGCGCGCCGGTCGCGGATCTCGGCCGGGCTGAGGCCGTCGAACGGGGCGAGCGCCTCGGCGATGGCCTGCCCGGCGGCCCGGATCGCCGCCTCGCGGTCCCGGTGGGCCCCGCCGGTCGCCTCCGGGATGATCCCGTCGATGACGCCCAGCCGCAGGAGGTCCTGGGCGGTGATCTTCATGGCGGTGGCGGCGTCGGCGGCGCGGCCCTGGTCGCGCCACAGGATCGAGGCGGCGCCCTCCGGCGAGATCACCCCGTAGATCGCGTGCTCCAGCATCAGGACCCGGTTGGCGGTGGCCAACGCGATCGCGCCGCCCGAGCCGCCCTCCCCGATCACCACGGCGACGTTGGGCACGCCCAGCGCGAGGCACGCCTCCGTCGAGCGGGCGATGGCCTCGGCCTGTCCGCGCTCCTCCGCCTCGATGCCCGGATAGGCGCCGGCCGTGTCCACGAAGGCGAGGACGGCTAAGCCGAACCGGTCGGCGGTCTCCATGAGGCGCACCGCCTTGCGGTAGCCCTCGGGCCGGGCCATCCCGAAATTGTGCCTCAGCCGCGCCTCGGTGGTGGCGCCCTTCTCCTGGCCGAGCACCAGGACCGGGCGCCCGCGGAAGCGGCCGAACCCGCCCAGGATGGCGGCGTCCTCGCCGAAGCTGCGGTCGCCGGCGAGCGGGGTGAACTCGGTGATGAGCCCGCCGCAATAATCGACGAAGTGCGGCCGCTGCGGGTGGCGGGCCACCTGCGTCTTCTGCCAGGGGGTGAGGGTGGCGTAGATCTCGGCGAGCGCCTGGCCGGCCTTGGCCTCCAGCCGGCCGACCTCCTCGGCGATGGAGACCGCGCCGTCGCGCGCGCTCACGGCGCGCAGCTCCTCGAGCTTCGCCTCCAACTCGGCCACCGGCTTCTCGAAGTCGAGGTAGGTGCGCGTCACCGCCATCGTGTCACAGGTCTTCCCGGGATCCGCCGCGCGGGGGCGGCGGGCGCGAGGTGTTGGCGATGCCGGGGGTGGTGTCAACCGGCGTGTTGGCCGGACGGCCGCGCGGGATCAGGCCGCCTGCGGCTCCACCCGGTTCCGGCCCGCCGCCTTGGCCCGGTAGAGGGCGAGGTCGGCGCGCTTGAGCATGGCGCCGGGTTCGGCATCCTCCGCGTGCCGCACGGCGACGCCGATCGAGACGGTGACGGGGATCGACCGGGTCGCCCGCTGCACCGGGAACGGCGCCGCCTCGACGCGCTCGCGGATGCGCTCGGCGATGATCTGCGCCTCGGCGAGGCCCGCCTCGGGCAGGATCACCACGATCTCCTCGCCGCCGTAGCGCGCCACGATGTCCACCGGCCGCGTGTGCTGGCGCACCCGCTCGGCGAAGCCGCGCAGCACCTCGTCGCCGGCCTCGTGGCCGTAGCCGTCGTTGATGCCCTTGAAGTGGTCGATGTCGAGGATCAGGGCGGCGAGCGCCGGGCGGCGGGCCCCCGCTTCGGCGAACAGCGCGCCGAGATGGTTGTCGAGGTAGCGCCGGTTGTGCAGGCCGGTCAGCCCGTCGATCACGGCCATCTGCAGGGAGGCCTGCATCGCCCCCCGGAGCGCCTCCGTGAAGCGCTTGCGCTTCACCTGGGTGCGGGCCCGGGCCAGCAGCTCGTTGCGGTCGACCGGGCGCATCAGGAAGTCGTGCACGCCGAAATCGAGGCCGCGGACCACCCGGGCGCGGTCGTGCTCCTCCGCCAGCATGATCAGCGGCATGGCGCGGGTCCGGTCCAGCGACCGGAGCTGGCTGCACAGGCGCAGGCCGTCGAAGCCGTCGAGGTCGAGGCTCACCAGGGCGAGGTCGAACCCCGCCTCGGCCGCGAGGCCGAGTGCCGCCTGCGGGTCGGGCTCGATGGTGACGGCGTGGTGCTGGCGCAGCGCCCCGGCCAGCCGCTCGGCCGAGCCGGGCCGGTCCTCGACCAGCAGGATCCGGGCGTCGAGGCCGGTCTCCGCGGTCGCGAGCGCCAGGGGATCGCCGATGCCGAACTCCCGCGAGGCCAGCGCCCGCTGGCGCAGCTCGTCGGTCACGGCCTTCAGGCGCACGAGGCTGCGCACCCGGGAGAACAGGGCGGTGTCGTCCACGGGCTTCGTCAGGAAGTCGTCGGCGCCGGCATCGAGGCCGCGCAGCCGGTCCGAGGGCTGGTCGAGGGCCGTGACCATCACCACCGGGATGTGGGCGGTGACCGGGTTGCTCTTGAGGTGGCGGCAGACCTCGAACCCGTCCATGCCGGGCATCATCACGTCGAGCAGCACGAGGTCGCACAGACCCTTCTCGCAGATCGCGATGGCGTCCGGGCCGTTCATGGCGGCGAGGGTGTCGAAATATTCCAGCCCGAGCTTCGTCTCCAGAAGCTTCACGTTCGGGAACAGGTCGTCGACGATGAGGACGCGGGCCGACATGGTTCCTCGCTGACGCGCGACCGGGCGGCCCGCACGGGGCGGACCGGGCTGACGCATCGGGACGGACGATTGAGGAGGTCACCCGGACCGGCGCGGCCGGGTGACCTCCTCAACGGTGCGCCCCTCCGGGGTCACCGGGGTTCAAGATACGCGCGAACCGTTGCCAAAAACTTCGCGACCGAGATCGGCTTCGACAGGTAGGCCTCGCAGCCGCCCTCGCGGATCCGCTCCTCGTCGCCCTTCATGGCGAAGGCCGTGATGGCGATGACCGGGATGCCCTTGAGGTCGTCGTCCTCCTTGAGCCACTTCGTCACCTCCAGGCCGGAGACCTCGGGGAGCTGGATGTCCATGAGGATCAGGTCGGGATGATGCGCGCGGGCGAGCTCGATCGCCTCGATCCCGTGGGCGGTCTTCAGGGTCGCGTAGCCGTTCGCTTCCAGGAGGTCGTTGAACAGCTTCATGTTCAACTCGTTGTCCTCGACGATCAGCACCGTTTTCTTCATGATCCCCTGTCCCGGTGCGTGCCGATCATGATTAGCGGGCGGTGAAGCCCTCCCTCGCCTTTGTAGCGTTCACATGTTGATGAATGGCAAACCTCTTCAAGGGCATGAGCCCGCCGAACGGCTCGCTCTGGACGTTCTGTTGTGGATCGCTGGGGACGAAGACCGTCTTCTGCCCTTCATGGCGGCGAGCGGGCTCAGCCCCGACACGCTCCGCGAGAGCGCCCGGGAGCCCGCGTTCCTGGTGGGCGTCCTCGACCACGTGATGGGCGACGAGAACGTCCTCCTCGCCTGCGCGACGGCGCTGGAGATCAAGCCGGAGCGGATCGCCGAGGCGTGGCAGCGGCTGTCGCCGCGGCCGGACGACGAGTGGGCGTGAGGCGGGCGCGCCGCGGGGGAGGGTGACGCCTGCGGGCTCGGCCGTCCCCACCGTCAGGGCGTGCAGCCCTTACCGGCGTCCTTGCCGGCCTCCCGGTCGCCCCGTCCGGCCTGGGCATCGATGTCGAGGGCGGTCATGTCGCCCAGGATGGCGAACTCGCCGTAATCGAGCTTGAGCGCGCCGCTGACGCCGTTCTCGTAGAGATCGAAGCCGAGGGTGTAGATCGGCGTCCGCTCCCCGGCGCCCTCCGTGTAGTAGCTCAGGCGCACCGGCCAGTGCGGCATGGCGGCGAGCGAGCCCTCCCGCAGGGGCTTGTCGCGGGTCGAGCCGGCGGCGGGGGCCGGGCCCGTCTCGGTGTGGCCGATCACCGCGAAGGTGTCGTAGATCTTCCGGCCGTCGTCGGAGCCGTCGAAGACCTTGACCGACAGGGTCGGCTGGCCCGCCCGCGCGGTCTCGATCAGGCGGCGCATGTGCTCGCTCGGGAACAGCACCGGCCCCGCCACGGTGAGGGGCTTGCCGGGCCCCTTCAGCTTCACCGTGAGGCTGTCGCCCTGCTCGGAGGCGGTCCCGTCCACCGGCGCGGCGGGCTGGTTGTTGGTCAGCGTCGTCGTCTTGAACCGGAACTCGCGGCCCTGCCCGCCCTCGAAGGTGGTGCTGCGCATGTCCGACAGGCGCGCGCCGGTCTCCCCCGAGGACAGCTCCGTCACCTGCCGGGTCTGCATCGTGTAGCCGCGGCAGGCATCGCCGCGGAAGTCGATGACGATGCGCCCGCGGGCGCTCTCCACCGAGCGGGTGCCGCCGCCCTCGGCGAGCGACAGGTCGTAGACCGCGCGGTGGTTGGCCAGCACGATCGCGGGCGCCGGTGCCGGCGCGGCCGGCTTGGCCTCCGGCTCGGGGGCGGCGGGCGGGGCCGCCTGCGCCCCCCAGGCGGAGACGAGAAGGCCGGCCGTCAGCAGTCGGGAGAGGCGCAGGCGCATGGATGACCTCGGTTCAGTCCGCCGCAGATAGCAGGCTCAGGGAATCGGGCAATCCTCGGCCGTCGTCGCAGACCCGGGAACCCACCCGCGCCGCAGCGTGGCGGCATCCCCGCCGCGCGGCACCTAGCGGTAGCCCTCCGCCTGCAGCGTGAACAGCTCGGCGTAGCGCCCGCCCCGCGCCATCAGGGCGGCGTGGCTGCCCTGCTCCAGCACCCGGCCGCCCTCCAGGACCAGGATCCGGTCGGCCATGCGCACCGTCGAGAAGCGGTGCGAGATCAGCACCGCGGTGCGCCCGGCCGACAGCTCGCGGAACCGGGCGAACACGTCGTGCTCGGCCCGGGCGTCCAGCGCCGCGGTGGGCTCGTCGAGGATCAGGATCTCGGCCTCGCGGATGTAGGCCCGGGACAGGGCGATCTTCTGCCACTCGCCCCCGGAGAGATCGAGGCCGCCCGCGAACATCTTGCCCAGCGGCTGGTCGTAGCCCTCGGGCAGGCGCTCGATCACCGGGGCGGCGAGGCCGCGGGCGGCGGCGGCCGCGATGCGGTCCGCGTCGCCCGCGGCCTCGATGCGGCCGACCGCCACGTTCTCGCCGGCGGTGAGGCTGAAGCGGACGAAGTCCTGGAAGATCGCGCCGATCCGCGCCCGCAGGGCGTCGAGGTCGTAGGCCGGCAGCGGCACCCCGTCGAGGAGCACGCGGCCCTCCTGCGGATCGTAGAGCCGGGTCATCAGCTTGACGATCGTGGTCTTGCCGGCGCCGTTGCCGCCGACCAGCGCCACCGTCTCCCCGGCCCGGACCGTGAAGGACAGGCCGCGCAGCGCCCAGGTCTCCGTGCCGGGATAGCGGTAGCCGACATCCTCGAAGACCAGCCCCTCCCGGATCGGGCTCGGCACCGGCAGGGCCTGCGCGGGCGAGCGGATCTGCGGCCGGACCGCGAAGAACGAGAAGAAGTCGTCGAGGTACTGCGCTTGGCCCGTGATCTGGGTGACCCCCAGCAGCAGCCCCTCGATGCCGCCGCGCAGGCGCTGGAACGCCCCGGCCAGGAAGGCGAGGTCGCCCACGGAGAACGATCCCGCCACCGTGCGCCAGACGATGACCGCGTAGGCGGCGTAGTAGGCGAGCGTCCCGAGACTCGCGAAGGCGAAGCCCCAGCGCGCGCGGGCCGTGGCGAGGGCGCGCGTCTCGGCGAGCAGCCGGTCGGCGACCTCCGCGTAGAGGCCGATCAGGTAGCCCGAGAGGCCGAAGAGCTTGACCTCCTTGGCGGTCTCGACGCTGGCGCCGACGTAGCGCAGGTAGCCGAGCCGGCGCCGCTCCGGCGAGCGGTACCACGCGAGGCGGTAGCCGGCGCCGGTGAAGTGCCACTCGTTGAGCACCGCCGGCACCACGGCGAGGCCGATCAGCACCACCAGCCAGGGGGTGAAGGCCGCGACGCCGATTGCCAGGGCGGCCAGGGTCACCAGGGCCTGGAACTGCCCCAGCACCGTCCCGATCAGCCCGGTGCGCCCGCTGACCTGCTGGCGCGCCCGCTCCAGCCGGTCCTGCTGGGCGCTGTCCTCGAACTGCGCGAGGTCGAGGGCGGCGGCGTGCGCCATCAGCCGCAGCGAGGCCGCGCTGGCGTAGAGATCGCCGATCAGGGTCTCGGTGAGGTTCGTGAGGCGGCCGGTGAGGTCCGACAGCAGGGCGAGGCCGAACTCGGCCGCCACCAGGCCGGCCAGCCGCGCCCGGGCGGGATCGGCGAGCCATTCCGCGAGCCCCGCCTCCGGCGCCGGCCGGGCGTGCTCGGCCACGATCCCGTCGAGGATCAGCTTGGC
>Ga0160429_1001268_pt1 | contig 14402 bp, 14 predicted proteins | sample SolpanmetagenomR_FD_108199 | JGI IMG/M metagenome (GOLD analysis project Ga0160429, IMG submission 108199) | Solar panel surface microbial communities from Lawrence Berkeley National Laboratory, California, USA - R | ecosystem: Engineered > Built environment > Solar panel > Unclassified ...
ATGACCGGTAACGGTGATGTTTGGTACCAGCGTACCATGGGCATCCTCAACGGCACCTCTGTCTTCTTTAAGAACAACGTCATGTTCGAAGTCGCCTGTGAGCCTAACGGCAAATGTAACGTCGATCAGCGCTCCTTCAAAGCGTACCTGAGTCGCTGGATGGCTGCGACGACGAAGCTCGCACCTTGGACCACGGAAATCATCATGCCTCTCCTCCAAAACAGTGCCCAAGCTGCCGCTAAGAGTTGTAACCCTGGCGATGGAGATAGCATTGTATGCGGTCTGCAATGGACTACAGGCAGCTTTGACGGATCTACGGGTGTCGGTGAACAGATGGCCGCAATGGAGGTTTTCCAGAGCAGCCTCATCAGCAAGGTCGAAGGCCCCCTTACCAATGCTACCGGTGGTACCTCCGTAGGTGATCCCAACGCTGGTTCGCAATCTGGACAGTCGCCGCTTCAGCTCGAAGCTGTCACAACCGGTGACAAAGCTGGCGCGGGTATTTTAACAACGATCATTTTGGCAGGTATACTTGGTGGTAGTTGGTGGATGGTCGCGTGATTTCCTTATGGTTTGTTTGCTGCTACCGGCGTACAGGATTGCAGGAATTTGGTCCTTCACACAGGCTTCGTGGAGGCAATGGCCGGTCTTTGCATGGTCTTTGGAGTGCAACATGGCAAGGCGGAATGAAATATTCGAAGGCGGTGTATTTTGATGGCCTTGTATAGTAAGCGCTGTGGTGTATTGCATACTTTCAAGGTGTCTATTTTGAACGGTCTCTCTCTGTCGCCTTTCTCTCTCTCTCCCTTTTGTCTTATTGCAGCCGTCTCTTCCCATGTATATTGTCTACATCCCATACAGTGAGCGGACAGGAATCTTTTTTGTCACGCGCCGCTTGAAGCAAAGCTCAATCTTCTGGCAGCGCCCTCTATGATTCCGAGATCGAACATCTACTGCGCGTAAAATTGACTTGGCTTCCAATTGCTCTATGGATGGGCAGGTCTCATAGCGCGCAGATATACCATTTCTGTACATGACATTGGTGAGCTGCGCCGGGAAGCAGATTTTGGTACTCCAGGATACAATACGAAGTCAAGTAAACTTGACGTTTGACTACTCTGTCCAACAACATCCGCTTGAGATGTTGCCGATTGTACCAAATTCGACCATGCTATTCCTGCTACAATGGCGAGCCTAACTTTTCGACAAGCTGGGCGCTAAACATGTCAGCCTCGCTCTCTGGTCCTGCCAGTTGTGTATTGGATTTGGCCCGAAATTCAACATCAGCACGTCGAAGCTAGAAGGCGCGCTTTCTAAGACTCGTCAGCGTATCGAGCCATTGGATGACGTTCTTTTCGAGCCTACGGAGTGTGTAGAGGCTGCGTGTCAGACCCCCAACAACACCTCGTTTGCGCACGTCAGCGGTTCAGGAGCAGGTCTCGCTTATCAGCTTCACAGAGGATAGTGAACTACGCTATACCATGCATAACAATAAGAAAGGCCTTCTCCGCCGCTCGTAGAGCAGGATACCCGCCGTTTGACTGTAGTTGACAGCGCACGGGCATCACTACCAGAGACCGTCGCCAACGGACACATGAGTTTGAGTATCTCGCGCTGCACTTTAGCCTCTTCACGCATTTCTAGTTATATCAGCCATCCATTTCTATCCTTCAACCAGCAGGCCTAGTTGACTTTAGCAGCATATCGACCATCTAATTCACGCTCGATCAAGTCGATCTTCCCGCAGATCGCCACAACAATATTCCATTGAATGAACATCGCTCAAAATACTATAGACTAAATGCAGACTACACGCAACTTCATAAGATCACATCAAGAACGTCGGTGGCAGTGGCGGGCCCCAGACATGCAAATTTTCCGGTCCCGCCTCTGTCCGACTGGTAGGCGTTGTCTCGTCAACCAAATCGCCATCGACTGCAACAATCATTAGCAGCTGGCCCAACGCAAACAAGCGGGGAGAGTGGACTTACCATAATGTTCCATCATAAACTTACTCGGATCAAACCAATAATCGAAAAGTTGACTCCCCATCACGTGCCTCCCCACGCCCCAAACCAATTCATACCCCTTGTCCCTCAGATGCTGATGTCCCAGGCTCTGGATATCAAAATCGTGCACCTCGAAACTGCTGTGGTGTACGTGGAACTTTGGCCCCTCGAAGAAGAAAAACACATGGTGATCCACTTGCTCCATTCCGCGGTCCAGATGCAGGAACGTGGTGATATCCCTGCCATCCGCATGCACGATTTCCGAGGGCTTGAAATTGAACCGACTCGTATAGAACTCGAACATCTTCTCGTAGTTTGTCGTGCAGACGCCGAAATGGCCAAGTTTGTGGACGGGGGATGGGCCTTGCTTGAAGCGCTGCGTCTTATTGACGGAGCGGTTCTTGTGCGTGGGGTAGTTGTAGTCGAGCTCCGGGAGTTGAGCGGGCGGCGCGAGAGATTTTTCTTCCTGGCCGTAGACGAGGTGGAAGGGGAAGTCGTCGACAGGGTCCCAGAAAGTCACGCGTTTCCCGCCGCCTGAAGCTTTTAGGTCGTGGATCTCGGTGGCGTGGGGGAGCGTTGCGGCGGCGATTTCGAGGTCTTCGAGTGAGTCGACGACGAAGGCGGTGCCGCCGAAGGTGTTTTCTGAGCCCGCGGTTGCGATGTAGGAGAAGGGTTCGGTGCCGTAGCCTTTGTAGTAGATGTCGTCGCCATGTCGCGTGATCTCCTCAAAGCCAAAGTCTTGGAGAGATTGAGAGGCTGTTTTGATGTCTTTGTGAGTGTAATAGACGTGCGCGATGCGCCTCAAGCTGATTTTCCTGGGTACGCCGGGCATATTGTGTGGTTATACTGGATCGTCTAGGTTATGGCTAGGAGGATCTAAAGTAGTGGCGAAAGACTGCTACTGTCATACAGGAAGGAAGGGGATGGGGAAGAAGACGTTGGTTTCTTCGCATGGGGTGGAATTGCACCTTCAGCTTCTATATACAGGTCACATAGCGCAAGCCGTGTCAAGCCTCTGACGGCAAATGCCTTCACAAGCTCCATAACGGTCTGGGGGAACTGGCATCTCGTTCGTGTGGGTGAAGTTGCCCGGCTGGCGTTGGGGCCGGCGGGCGATTGTGTTGACCTTTAATTCATCCGTGAATCAGAATTCAACCGTAGGACAGCAGCACGTGATTAGTGTGTGGGGACCCTCAAAGTTGCGTGCGGCACTTCTCCGCTCCCCACGTCCGGTGCGTCGTGTCGGCAGATGATGCTCACACGGCGGGAAACTTCGACTACGGAGTTCTAGGCAAGCTGAGTGATCCCTTAGTGAGAACTGACAAAGCCCTAAGGTATATCCAGAGAATGCTGTGTGATATGGATGCGGGTTTCAAAGCCTGACATCTCAACTTACCAATTTTGGCTTCTGCGTCTCATAGTCTTCCTTATACTCGCCACTCTCAGTAACTGTCATCCCCGGTGGAGAATATTGAGAATTGTGAAAGTGGACAGGCCAGAATCTTCTATTGTTTGACCAAGGACATCGACGCGATAATGAACGGAACGACGAACGGAACGAATGGGTCAGAACACGATGGCATCCGAACAGGTTTCCTCATTGTTGGAGCTGGACCCGCAGGTGCAGCTTTGGCGTGCTTCTTGGGATCATACGGTTAGCTCTGGGACATGGCATGTTCAGACTATCTGTCTAATAGATGCGACAGGACTGAAAGGTATCGTTGTTGCAGCGGCAACGGGAACTGCAGAGACGCCGCGCGCTCACATTACGAACATGGCTGCTCTCGAGTGCGTGCGTGACATTGGTCTGGAGGATGCATTCATGAAGGTTGCAACGCCGAACGAAAACATGGAACACACGAGATGGTGTCCTAGTATGGCCGGCGAAGAATACGCCCGCATCTATAGCTGGGGAAACGACCCGAAACGCCATGGTGACTACGACGCCGCGAGTCCATGTAAGCATGTCGATATACCGCAAACCGAACTGGAACCCATTCTCGTTAAGTATGCGACTCATAACGGTTTTCACTTCCGTTGGGACACCTCCTTCGTATCCTTTGAGCGGAAAACGGAGGATTGTATCGTGACGGAAGTACGTGACGATTTGACTAACCTGACGTACAAAATTCAGTCAAAGTACCTTTTTGGCTGCGACGGGGGCCGCAGTCCTGTGATGAAGCAACTCAGTACTCCCTTTATCAAGAAGCCTGGCCAGGGGCTAGCTATCAATATCCTCATGCGCTGCGATCTGAGTCAACTGGTCCAGTTCCGGATGGGCAATTTACACTGGTGCGTCCGGCCATTCGACGACCATCCACCTTGGGGTATGAATTGCCTTGTACGAATGGTCAAACCCTGGACAGAGTGGATGTTTATTGTCCTCCCCGACCCCACAGCCGACATGAGTAAGCACAATCCTACCCCAGAAGAGTATCTCGCTCGTTGCAAAGAATGGATTGGGGACGACAGTATCCCAGCGGAGATAATCGGCATCTCAAAATGGTATATCAATGAGATGGTAGCAGAGCACTACTCCGACAGCTATAATGTGCACTGTCTCGGGGATGCCGTTCATCGCCACCCACCCTTCAACGGGCTGGGTTCCAATACTTGTATACAAGACGCATACAACCTCGCGTGGAAAGTTTCCCTTGTGGAACAAGGACTCGCCGGCAAAGAGCTGTTGAAGAGCTATAGTCCCGAACGACAACCCGTCGGTCTCAGTGTCGTGACCCGCGCGAATCAAGGCCTCCGAGATCACACACCAGTGTGGAAACAATTCGGCATGCTCGAGCCGACCGTCGAGGAACGCAAAGCCATCTTCGATGCTCTTGCAGAACCCACATCACAGGGTTCAGCGAAACGGAAAGCATTGCGTGAAGCTATACAAGGCACTGCGAACGAATTTCACGGTTTGGGCGTCGAGATGAATCAGCGATACGAGAGCAACGCGGTGTACTTGGAGGATGAAAAAGAACCACGGCCTCCGCTTCCGCAGATTCAAGAGCACGAGATTACTACGTATCCGGGAAGTCGTCTGCCGCACGCTTGGCTCAATACGAGAGTACCCCAGAAGCCGTTCTCAACGCAGGACATTGCTGGCAACCGCAAGTTTTGCCTTCTCACGGGACTCACAGGTCAGCCTTGGAAGGACGCTGCAATCAATGTAGGAAAAGCTTTAGGGCTGGACATCAATGCGTATTCCATTGGGTGGCAAGCAGACTTCGAAGATATGTATGGCGATTGGGCTCGTCGGAGTGAGATTGAAGAAGATGGCTGTGTGCTTATCAGGCCTGATCGATTCGTAGCATGGAGGAGTAAGGGCATCATCGACAATGCTGAAGAGAAGCTGCGCCGTGTAATGACCTCGATATTGTCTCTCAGGACGGAGTAGTTAAGGGTCCAATCGTATATGTTAGAATGGCGCGCATCGGGCCTGTTGACATCTAGCAAATACCATAAGATGCATGATAGCTTTCTCATGCAAGTCACAGTTCTGTTTCCAACTGCATTCCTAGTCCAGTTGCCTTTCACAATGGTAGTACAAGTTTACCCCGCCTCCCATCCTGTAGTGCACCGTGAGCATTGGTCGTGCGAACATTAGTCTGCCAATCACGATTCGTCCGTTAGATTGCAAGAGTCTACACCAGTGCGCACCAGAAGCTGGCCTTGAAACTGGTGCGAAAATATGAGATGATGTGGTTGCACTACAGTAAACGGCTGGCAAGAGCCATCGAGAGGGGCTATATGTGCGGGGAAACAAACAGGTATCTGAGCGCGTTCGACCTGTGATAATCAAGGAGTGCGAGCATCGTCTCTGAAGATATTCGTCTGAAAAATAATGTTCATCGTTTCCGTGCTTGCATGTTTGGCAGTGGTGGTCCTGGGTTATGTAGTTCTGTTCACAGGTCGACGGGATCGTCGGCTTCCGCCAGGTAACTCCCTTCCCCAAGTCTGACCATGATATTACCGGTTATGGAGAGAGTTCTGTAAGAACATTCAGAGAGTACCTTACTGAATATGCGTGTACAGGACCACCTACGATACCACTCCTTGGCAATCTACATCAAATACCGACGGAGCGATCACATCTCAAGTTCGACTTTCACCCGATGAATCTACAGTTGTCCCATCTCTGATCAAGTCCATAGATTCACAAAATGGGCCCAGCAATATGGCGGCATCTTCTCCCTCAAACTCGGCCCTGCCACCGCCGTAGTGCTCACCGACCGTAGGCTCGTCAAACAGCTCATTGACAAGAAATCCAACATCTACTCCCAACGTCCCGACAGCCATGTAGGCGATCTCATCGCCGGCGGGGACCACATCCTCATCATGCAGTACTCGGCGCAATGGCGCGAAGCCCGCAGGCTGATCCATCAGTATTTCATGGAGAGCAAGGCGGAGTCGTATGTGGATCTGGTGGACGCGGAGGCGGTGCAATGTTTGAGGGATATGTGTGTGCATCCGGAGGAGTTTATGCTGCATCCGAAGCGGTTCAGTAACAGCGTTATTATGAGCCTTGGTGCGACCTGATCTTTTATTGGTTACTTCATGAAAGGGTAAAACATGCTGACTTCGCCGTCAGTTTTCGGGACGCGGACCCCTACCGTGCACACGGAGCACATGACAAAGCTTTACCACCTCATGGAGCGCTGGGGCTTGATTATGGAGGTCGGCAACACGCCTCCGCTTGACATTTTTCCCTTTCTGAAGGCTATTCCGGACCGGTTCTTGGGAAGCTGGAAGTCTCGGGCACTGGAGGTCAACAAGGAGATGAATGGCTTGTACGCATCCTGGCTTGACCACGTTATCGAACGGCGAGACACACAAGGTCCAGGGCAGTGTATGATGGAGCAAGTGCTCGCTCAGCAGGAGAAGCCCGGTTTCGGTACGTTTCCTAAAAAAATTGATAGATAAGTGTGCTCACACTGTACCGCTCAGACCGCCACCAAATATACTTCATGTGCGGCACTCTTATGGAAGGCGGCTCTGACACCACAGCATCTATCCTTACAGCCTTCATCCAAGCCATGATCAAATGGCCCGAAGTGCAGCAGAAAGCACAGGCCCACATTGATGCCGTTGTCGGACAGGATAGGACACCGCAATGGTCAGACTACGCCTCTCTGCCGTACATCGCGCAATGTGTCAAAGAGGCGCAGCGCTGGCGGCCAGTCGTTCCTCTAGGCTTCCCACACGCTGTGGGCGAGGATGATTGGGTAGAGGGGATGCTGATTCCGAAAGGTACTACAGTGATTGTCAATGCCTACGGCATGCAACATGATGAAACGCGCTTTCCGAACCCTGACATCTTCGATCCGGACCACTACGAGGGCGTCACTGCACTGGCGACCGAATTGAATGCTGGAGACGCGGAGAAGAGGGACCATTGGGGTTATGGTGCGGGTAGACGATTTTGCCCTGGCGCACATCTAGCGGAGCGGAATCTGTGGGTGGCAATAGCGAAGATGCTGTGGGCCTTCAAATTTGAGCCCAGCTTAGGGGAAGATGGTAATGTTGTTGAGCCAGATGTTAGCAATGAGACTGGATACTCTGCTGGTTTCTTGGTTTGCGCTTGTCCGTTTGGCTGCAAGGTTACGCCACGGTCGGATGTCAGACGTGCGACGATTTTGAAGGAGTTCGAAGATGCGAAGAAAGTGTTTGCGAAATACGAGACGCCTAAGGCATGAGTAGGACATGTAATTCGGGATCAAATGGAAGCGTTTTCGTTCGACGCATTTACAGTAGAAGCTTTGTGCATATGCCGACTGTCACATCAACGCGCCATCCATCTGGGTAAACCAAATTGCGTATCTTCTCGATGACTGAGTGCTACTCTGAAGGCGTCGTTACATTGCACGGAGACATTGTGAAGTACGACGAGCCAGAAGAACTCAGCCGTGGACGTGTTCTGGATTACAACGGTATAAAAAGTAAGGAGTGGATACCGGAAAAGAAGGAAAATTATTGCCCGGCAGAGCCACTGATGCTCAAGATATACCGCTATCTTGACGTGGCCTGCTAGTTGCTTGCCATTTGGACATTGTGCAAGGCTTAGGCTCCACGGGAAAGATGTACTCTCAATTACAATGCCGATTTGGTATGCCAGGAAACACAGCGTATACACCACTCCGATGTCGAGCTGCCATTGGCCACCAGGAAGGACACAAAAGACGTGTTGGAAGAGTAAATGCTACACTACCTACTGTTATATACCGTATTGTAATACATGTCTGTGAAAGTAGCAGAATGCTCAAGCGGTCGGCTAGCGTTCAAGTACCGTGGCGTATTGTTCACTCGTCGTCTCGCGCTTCGTATATATCCTCGAGTCTTCTTGGAGTCTTCTGAGACAACGTCGATACTGGCGAGCATGATGCGGGTTTTCGTGATCCAACGGAGAGTGCGTGGACATGGTTACGACTGGTTACTGCCAGAACGATTACTGGAAGTTGTAGACGCTGACAGCGGCTTCCATCCGAAGCTTGGTAACTGAGTTCGAAGGTATGGCTATGCTCGCACCGCTACTACGTATAGCCTCATCTCGAGTGAAGACAATTGGAGATCATGTCTGCAGTGATGATTGGGAGTTCGTTCAAGAGCTTACCAGGAGATTCAGATGGAGAGTCGAGTACTCAGCTGAGTCAGCAGCCAACTTGGAAAGCCGCGGTTCATGCCGGCGACAGCGTCCGTATCACGTTTCAATTAGAACAATGATTCTTGTCAGTGTCTCCAGACACCTTCTTGGATGTGGACGTGCTTCGAGAATTGTTGGAGCCCCTCGACAGACCTCTGCAATGTCATCGCCGGACGTTGCAGACGAAGCCAACTGGAAGCGATCATTTTGGGAACCCGAGTAGCCTTGATCACAGATGCAAGAGGAAGCGAGAAAGATGGATGCTCTCGTCGTACCTCAAGCCGGACCAGGAGCTAGCCCACCGAGCACTCATGCCATACTGTCTTGTCATACTTGCAAGAAGCGGAAAATCAAGTGTGATCGAGTCACTCCAACATGTGGGCTCTGCTTGAGGATGGGACAAGCATGTTCATATCCGCTCACGTCCAACAAACCAGGACCGAAACCTGGATCTGTTCGAAGGCACAAACGACTGCGAGGCAATGGCGAACCGATATCCAGATCGACCTCCAATGCGTCTCCACCTGGCCTACCTTCGCCCACTCCAACTAGCGACAATGGACGCTCCAGCAGCATTCGCGAGGCAACATCCATCTCTCAAATCATGTTTCCCTCACACGAGGAGCAGGGTACTGCAGAATCCCCAATGCCGTGCCCGCGACAGCCAGAGAACGACCTGGCATACTCAACCGTGATCAAACAAGCCAGCGAAGATCTCGACATCAGCGTCGAACAATACCACGAACTGCTCTCAAGTTACTTCGAGAACATGACAGCATTCTCCCTCTTCCGGCCGGACATGATGCGAAGCAAGCTCTGCGGCATTGATTCGCGCACGCAGATCGCTGCCCTACTTGCGAGCATGTTCTCCTTCTCTGCGCGCTTCACGACATCAACACCTCCACCAGGCCTCTTTGCGGACGTCGCTTCGACCCTGATTGCCACCTCCCTGGCTGACAATGATGACGTGCCTCCACACCTCGCGCTGCTGCAGGCGCACATTCTCGTCACGTTCTATCAGCTGACACGAAGCTGTCGCTCGAAGGCGTGGAGAACCCTCGGTTTCTGCGTCCGGCTGGCGTATGACATGCATCTGCACGTGACGGATGTAGGACAGGACCATACGAAACCGAGTATCGACGCTGCAGACGCCGCCAAGTGGGTGATGCTCGAAGAACGACGTCGTGCATGGTGGGCGATCTGGGAATGCGACGTATTCGCGAGCACGATCCGACGTCTGCCCACTGCAATCGACTGGACTCAAAACCGAGTTTTTCTTCCCGTAGACGACGAATCGTGGTTCAGCAGCACCTACCGTCCAAGCTGCTACCTTGCCGAAGAGCCCACGCTAAGATGGAAGGCGCTTGAGGAAGTGCGCAACACGAGCCCGAAAGCGTGGTTCATCGTGTTCAACTCACTCATGCGTAATGCCCAGGCAATGTCACATTCCTTACCATCGACTTCAACCAGGCCACCGAGTCGCCACGGTCGCCCGCAGCAGTCCGACTACCACCTCCAAGCAGACATGGACATAATGTCCAACGCCCTATACTGCACAACCACGGCACTACCCTCAACCACCGCCTTCACCAGCCAGACCCTCAACTTCAACCCCGCCCAAGAATCACCCTCGACGCCATCATCACGCATGCAAGACGCCGAAAGATACAGCATCCACCTAATGACCCAACTCGTCAAATTCATGACAAACTACCACAAAATCTTCACCCGCACCACCTGGGCCTCCAACGCTTCCCAACAACAACAACACGACGTCACGAGCGGCGACCTCGCGACCGAATGGAGCAACTACTTCACCGCCTCGGACGAAATCGTGCGCACGATCCGCAGCAGCGCCCGCGAGCACTACAAGTACGTGAATCCCTTCCTCGTCAACTCGGTCTGGTTCGCGGCGAGCGCGCAGTGCGCGCGGAAGGTGTTTGGCCCGGCGCACAGTCGGCGCACGGCAGAGTCGAATCTGGTGCTGCTGAGGCTGACTATTGATCGCTATATTTCTTTCTGGGGTTGTTTGGATACGCTGCAGGCGAAGTTGGATACTATGGAAGCTGGGCTCAGGTGCCTTACTTGTCAACGGGATCAAGAGGGGGGGAGGAGGCCTGCGATGGGCCGGGAAGGCTCTGATTGTGCCGTCGAGGGTCGCGTGAGTGTCGAGGGTGCTGGGAGTCGCACGCCGAGTGGAGGGGTGGGGGATCCGCGGGTGGTGATGCTCAGGCCTCCTGATCCTTCGCCGCCGCAGCAAGGGGTGCAGCAGCAGTCTTTGGAAACGATGGGGAACGCCGGCTTTCATCACCAGTGGGATTTTCAGCAACCTTATGCGATGCTGGGTCCGGCCTTTTCGGCCGATACCTTCAATGACCCTTTTCCGTTTGGTTTGGAGGAGCTTCTGATGTATGGTACCAACCGCTGAACAAGTCCATAATGAATCGCACAAGGAAGTAAACCTTTCTTTTTCCGGTGCTGCAAACACTGTAATACAGGACCTCGAACCCTTGTCAGCCCAAGGATAGCACGCAAAAGGTATCACCGACCTCGCAGCGGCCAGTCGCACAGCCAACTACGCTGAAGATTCCAAGAACGTTACTCCGCCAGGGCGCGCGACGACCTCGGATCGGCCCGGCTCGGTGAAAGCTCGCCTTCGTCCCGTAGGGCCGAGCGCATGACCGCTGCGTTGGATTCTTGAATGCGCCCGTACGGCCTTGGCGAGTTTGGCGGACTTGCTCAACGTCGAAAAGGCTGCGCGGGATGAGGAGCCCCGCCGTAAATGGTTTGGACGTCGGATGGGACGATAGAGTTTCAATGACGTCGCTCGTGCGTGTAGAGGAGTGGTTGCGGTACGGGCATTCCGGCGTGTAGAGGAGCGTGTGCGGAGTCTGTCGTTCTGGGGCCGGCAAGCAGTCGGGTGGTTTTCCGATTCCAGTGGTTGTCTGGTTCCTTTCCTAAGAGCGGACTGGTTGTGGAGTAAGTGCGTGTTTAGGGGTTCTGTGAATCTCTGTAGTAGATCTCAATGATCCTGTTGCTATCTGTTTTAAGACAGTTGTGGGAACTCGTTGTGCGTGTCTCGTTCTTCGGTCATTGTGAAAGGAGAAGTGAATAAATGTACGTTGTTCGTCTTGGATCCTGGAGTACTCCTGATATCCGTTGAGGACCAACCCTTTAGCAGGGTTGTGTTTCTGCCAACAAGGATGAAAGGGATCTCGTGGTGCATGAGAATGATAAGCGAATACAATGAGCTGTAGAAACAAGGTGTTCTAAGCCTGAGACGGTGAAGTTCCTAGCCTCCGTCCTGGCCTCTAGCTTGTATCTACCATCGGTCACGTCCGTGATCATGTTTGAACACTCGGTTTCGATCTCTCGGGATAATCAACTTTACGGAGATGTCGAGAAGACTGCACCTATGCGAGCGAACACAACAGTACACGCACTTTTCCGGAAACATCGAGGATTTGTGTGTGACTCGGTTACCGCTCGTGGCAAGTGTCTTATGGGGGCCTGACTCTACGCTTCGCTAAAGACCCAGGCTGGCTCCTTAGCTGCCAGGTCTCGGCGGACTCAAGCCTGCGTGTAGTGTGTTGACGGTCTTGAGTTTTCATGAGATGGAATTAAATTTGATTGAGAGAATGAAGAAGCTGGGATGAATCCTGGTGTAAGATGTACGAGCACCTCGAACTTGTGAGACAGCACGCAGGAGGAAAAGACGAGGCTTCCGATAGATGGGAGATGACAATGAATGCAACAGTCTTGACATCTTGAAGAAGTGCGCGAAGAGTAGACGTGAATGGAAAGAAAAATGTAGGAACACATGACAAGAAGCTCGTCAATCCTCGCCAGGTGCCTTCTACATCATGCCGCTTACCTTGAGGCTGTAACCATGCAAGTCCCTTTGGAGACGAACTTCTTCTCACAGCTTCCTACATTCCAACAATCCAGCCTTCTCAACTCATCGACGCTACCACGTTTCAACAAGGCAAGCGACGGCTTCCTCGTTAGGACTCATCTCACGGTTCAAGTTTCACTGTGTAAGGAGCGCCGTTTGTTGAGCCCCCCTTCTTCCCACGGTAAACCTACCGAACGTTGGCCCGCACGTGGACTCCTAGCCGAAACGGTTCGGTAAGAGCAATCCATGATTTGTCGTATACTCGCCACGCAACGCGCATGCCGACAGAACCGCGCCGTTCCGGCATGCGCCGCTGCTTTTCGCCATGGGGCTGTAAAGCTTCGCGTAACACGGTGATGAGGGAGACTGAGATGAAAGGATGATGATGTAGTGAGTGCAAGGAGCGTCTGAAGGATAGGTTGAGAGGGAATATGCCAGCGTAGGGTCTGGTATACTGGCCTTTCCACTTCAGGTACCATGAAACGTGGAGGTTCTGTCTGCAGTCGGTACGTGATCCGCTCGCCTAAACGACAATGACAGTTTGAGCTCGTCGTCAGCACTTCGATGACGCTCAACCCATGCCGCCACAACCGCATATCGTTGCGCGAGGAATGGAATTCGCACTCGTAATCGGACTATCGGCCAGGACGAAGCGGCGAGCGAGCGAGCGGTGAGAAGAGGAAGACGTGGACGAGGGTTTCGTATCGTCGGCAGAATCTCGGGTCGCGAAAACTGCCCGCGCAGCGAACTTGCGACAGGAAAAAGCGGCAGGATGCGTGATTTTTCTGAAAGGGCAGGGAAGAATTTCACGCAACACGAGTTTCTTGCTTGCACGCTTTCGTATGCCGGTTTACTTTGCCTTGCTTCGAGACTTTTACACCCTCGAGGTCTGGATTGCCTATTTTGGAAGGCGTGGGGCAAGTTGTTGGGGCTTTCTTGGATGTTTAGGAAGCAGTGCAGAAGTTCTGGAAGGAAATGCTTGTCTTCGTTCTTTACTGGGCTGCTGGTCTGCTGTAGTCGTGCTGGGCGAGGCATTTTTTGACATTGTTTAGCGGAAGGATGGCTCACAGACCAGCTGTGGAGTCAAACGCAGTCAAGCTGTTATGCCATGCAGGATGCGGATGCAGATGGCATGTTTCTGTATTTCCGGCCTGCGCTCGTGTGCTGCCTTTCTCCGAGTTGCATGAGGTATGCCGGCTCAAATGAAACGTGTTCCTGACTCTGAACCCGCCTTTTTTTGGGCGGACTCGGCATACAGTGTCCGATGTGTCTTGCTAGGGAGAAGACAGCTAGCAACGGCTGTGGTGTGACGAGGCTCATGGCGCTGATTCATGGTGCGTCAACATATGCAACGACCGGAGATCCATGTTGCCAAATGTTCACAGCTTCTTCTCGGGGAGTATACCTACAGTCAAGCCTGAGGATGTTGGACGATGCCATGGGTATCGCTGCAACGTTTGAGGAATAGCTACCTCCACGGCGGAAAAGCAGCGGTGAAGACGAAGCTAGTTCTACCTATTGTTAGCATGGGAAGTGGGACTGGTGGGAATCATGTCCTGGTTCGAGGTTTCAATCAATATGAAGCAGAAGAGTGGGCCAAGAGCCGTTGGAAACTCGGCTGTTCCCATTGGCCGCCTTGTGAGCGTGCGCGAATGAGGAATCTCACGATTCAACGGACCACTCCAAGCAAAGCCATTGTTTGTTTACACGCAATGTGATGATGCTCGCCGTTGCTGTCGCCGACGGCTATCAGTGAAGCGCAGACCGAGAGACTCAGATCTCGGCAGCTAACATGTCCCTGCATCGGACCACGACAATATCTGGAGCAATTGATAGCATGTCGAATCTCCACAGACCA
>Ga0160429_1001269_pt1 | contig 14390 bp, 14 predicted proteins | sample SolpanmetagenomR_FD_108199 | JGI IMG/M metagenome (GOLD analysis project Ga0160429, IMG submission 108199) | Solar panel surface microbial communities from Lawrence Berkeley National Laboratory, California, USA - R | ecosystem: Engineered > Built environment > Solar panel > Unclassified ...
CCTCTCCTTCACCCAAGGCTTCCTCCTCGGCCAATTCTCCATTGCCATTCTAATCTTCTGCTTCATCAAATTCTTCATCTTCGGCGAACCCCCATCGTCCGACTCCCGCGCCTCCGCCCGCGCCGCCGCTCGCCATCAACGCACTCTCTCCCACCACCGCGCCCTCTCCCGCCAGCGCCGCAACAGCCTCACCTCCAGCTCCACTCCCACCCGCAAAGCCTCAGGCCAGCACCAGCAACAACAGCACGACAATGAGCTCCGCGGCAAACGCTCCGGCGTCCTCCGCGCTGGCCCCTCCCTAACCACCCAAAAGATCCTCGAGAAAACCTACTACAACGTCTCCGGCCACCAGCCCGAATCCCTCGACTGGTTCAACGTGCTGATCGCGCAGACGATCGCGCAGCTAAGAGCCGACGCGCAGCACGATGACGCTATCCTAAAGTCCCTCACCGAGGTGCTAAATGGGGGCCACCGCCCGGATTTCCTCGACGAGATCAGGGTTACGGAGATCAATATAGGGGAAGAATTTCCGATATTTAGTAATTGTCGGATCATTCCTGTGGAAGAGGGGTCGGGGCTTGTGTTGGGGGAGAAGAAGGGGAAAGGGAAGGGGTTGGCGGGAAGTGAGGGAGTAGGAGGAGGAGGAGGAGGCAAGGGACGATGGGATGGCGCGACCATGGGGGAGGGGACGAGGCTGCAGGCGAGGATGGACGTTGATCTTTCGGACGTGATTACGCTCGGCGTGGAGACGAAGCTCATCCTTAACTGGCCGAGACCCGTCGTTGCGGTGCTGCCGGTAGCGCTGGCCGTCAGCGTCGTACGCTTCTCCGGCACTGTAAGTGCTGGCCCTATATCCCTCGGCACACCTACCGCCATTCCTGCTTCAACTTATCATCCTCCCAGAAGTACAAACGGCTAACAACGCTCCGCCCCAGGTCTCCCTAACATTCATCCCCTCCTCCCCCGAAAACCCCACCGGCCCTCACAACCCATCGCCCTCCTCCTCGTCCTCTCCACCACCTGGCCACCCCACCCCCTCCCAAACCCACCTGGCCTTCACCTTCCTCGACGACTACCGCCTCGACCTCTCCGTCCGCTCCCTCCTCGGCAGCCGCAGCCGGCTACAGGACGTGCCCAAGATCGCCCAGCTCGTCGAAGCCAGACTGCACGCCTGGTTCGACGAGCGCTGCGTCGAGCCACGCTTCCAGCAAATCGTGCTGCCGAGTCTCTGGCCGCGGAAACGGAACACGAGAGGTGGGGAGACGGAGGCTGGCCTGGACGGCGACGATGGCAAAGAGAAAGACGAGGGCGGCGATGACGCTGGTGGTACGGCGGGCCTGCATACTCAGGACCTTGGTGGAGGCGAGAGACAACGGCATTGGCGCTCAGACACCGATGTAGATGCGGATGTCGGTACCAGGGACGACGACGTCGGTCAGGATGTAGAGCGAAGGGATATGCTCGACCCCTCGGACTCGATATCGAACCGCGCCGGCACACGTACACCTGACCTCGTGGACGGAAGTGTGGAAGCAAGAATGGCGGATGAGGGCCAGAGGATGAGGGAGTCGGAAGGGAGGGGGCGAGGCGGAGGCGGAGGCGGAGGTGCGGGTGGAGATAGGGAGAGGATGAGGGACGCTGAGGGTAGTGGGGTGCGGTGGAGGGCGAAAGCAGGGCCCCCGCCACCGCTATCGCGGAGTAGGGAGACGAGTGGGGATGGGGCGAGGATGCCCGGTGCGATGCCATGAGCCTGCGGGAGTAAGGCTGCTCAAAGGAGGCGATTGCGCCGTTGATGGGGCTCTGTGAGGGTAGAACAAGAGCTGGGTACGGGCGGTGGAAGGCAATGCATATATCCAATTAGAATATCAGAACGTACGTAGACCTCTTCTTTTTAATCGAAGGTGCTATGGCAGGATGTGTCAGACACTTCCAATCCGTACTCCGACATCGTACCTATCTCTATCGAAGACCCGCTCCACGAACGCCAAGTCCGATTCTCAATACAGTAGTCGCAGACACGCACCCTTTTTCCGCATCTTCAGCTTGACGGCGCACTTAATGTCCCGTCCACGCTTAGCCCCACCGCAATCTCCATCTGTCATCCTTACGTTTGCGTAAATTTGGCGTGCTATATTACGGACGCAACACATCAGCTAAGTAGAAGACACAGGGGCAGATACCGGCTTCGCCGGAGCCGTAGCCTGCGTAAATGGATTCTGATAGCCAGCTGCAGCAGGTTCCGGTTCCTTTGCGGCGGGAATGGTGGTGTGTTGAGGCTTGGTTACTTCGTAGGGATACAAAGGTAACGCCTGTAAAGTCGGTGCGGCAGTGGAAGGGAGCGTAGGAACCGTGCCAGGGGCGGCTGGAGTAGGCTTCATTCCAGAGAAAGCTTGTGGTTCAGCTTGCGGCGCTGAAGGGTGTAAGGTGCCGTTCGCCATCGGTCGGGCTTGCTCTGGCTTTGATTGTGCTGGGGAGGTGATGGAGGAGGAGTAGCTGGTCGTAGGCGGAGAAGGAGCATGGGCGGTAGTATTCACGGTGGGGACAATTGGCTCCTCGGGCTTAACAGATGGCCGCTGCGGGATAGGCGATGAGTTGGCCTGCGCCTGAGACGATAGCTGTGACTCTTGGGGTTGTGCATGTTCGGTGGGCGCAGCTGTTGCGTTCGCCCCGGTAGTATTTTCTGGCTTCTTACCGTACCGCAGTACGACGACCAAGCTCTTCTTTTCTTCTGGCTCTCCGTCAAGACCGTCTTCCTCGCTGGTTCGATCGTCTTCGTCGTCAACATCAGGCATATTGTCGTCCCCATCATCATCCCCACCGTCCCACTCTCCGCCAGACGACGAAGCCTCATCTTCGTCATCAAGCTCATCAAGCGAGTTATAGCCAATGTCCTTCTTAGGTACTGCCTCTCCTTCTGTAACGTATGCCCAGCCCTTCATGCCCTTTACGTTTTTACCTGGCCGACCGTTGATGGTACGCGGCTCCTCCGATCCATTCGAGCGCTCGTAGTCGCTGGGTCCAGGCGAGACGCCGGCAGTGATGTGTCCACTTACCAGCGATTCTCCGTATGAACCACCCATTCTGGACCTCACCTGGCGGCCACTTGCAGTCACAGTGGGCCTTGCAGGGTCTACCGCTGTGGTCGACGCACGGGTCGAGCGGCGTGTAGAAGTTGCATCCGATGCGTCGTAATCGTCTTCGTCGTCGAATGTATACCGCATACGCTTGCCACGCGTGCGGCCTTCGTAGAGAGAGAGACCTAGTTCAGGCCTCCTGAACTGGGCTTTGCGGCTCTGGCGATACTCGCGACGCTGGCGTTTCTTTTGCGCAATTGGTTAATTAGAGTATGACAGATAGCTTTGAGAGTGCTTACCACTTCCGTTTGCTCGAACCTTGGTATAGCAGCAGAAATCCTGTCGCTAAGCCGTTTAGCAGCCTGAGATCCATCGTCAACGAGCTTCTGCGCGACAGTCTTCAGTTCATCAATGGTCCCAGCCACACTCCACCAAGTATTGTGCTTCAGCTCGGGCTTGCTTTCTCTGTACAGTCTAAAGGCTGTATCATCCTGTCCCTCAACAAGCCAGTAAAGGCGTTTGTCGCCATCCTTGCCCCACGGCTGCACAGAGAGTGGCTGATTGAGGTCGTCATCATGTCGTGATTGTTTGTATGACTCTTTAATAACGTTGGAGACGAGCTCAGACTCATGGAGCGACCAAATAACGAGGGTTTTGAGCAGGGTGAGCTGGCGATGTGTTAGCCAAGGCAGACGCAAGTGAATGCGAGATGACACATACACGCTCTTGAGGTGTCATCGTGTTGAAGGAGCCGCCACCGTGAAGGGGATTAATCCCTCCCCAGGGCCGTGGCCATTGACTCTTTTGAGTCTGGATTGCCTCCTCCAGCGCGCGACCATAGTGCCCTTGTCTGTGGTGCCGGTAGTGTCAGCATGGGCGTCTGGGTCTATGGGGACATGCGACCCTGTTATGATCGCGCTCAATGAAGAACGTTTGATATTCGGGGCCAGAGCTTACTCAATAGGCTTCTTGCGGTTGAGGACGAGGCCGAGAAGAGCGCAAAGCAAGTTTTCTACTTGAGAAGATGGCGGATAACTGGCGACTCCTCGTTCGATATCTTGAGGTCCGAAATGAGGTACTCTGGCTCCGAAAGCGTCGTTGAAGCGTGATCGAAACATTACTAAGACCTATGAACGGAGCGTATTAGCCTGAGAAGCAGCAACCATTGAGCACAATCGCGTTAGCAACACGCGCAGCGACACGCGATTGACGCGCCAAACACTTACAGCAATGTCAGAATTATCGGCCAGGACTTCTTCATGAGGTGGAGACGCAGGGCGCTTCTTGCGCGCCGGGGAAGGGACTTCGGTTGCTGGAGAGGATGATTTGAGGTATTTCTTGATTTTGCCAGCACCGCCGTATTTGGACACGACGGTAGGCATTTCTTCGTCAGTTGGAGGGGCGGATGATAAGTCGGATAAGTCTGAGGATGACATGGTGGTGGTTGTGTTGCGCGGAGGGCGCTGTTGCGGGTGGTTGATGGAAATGTGGTTGTAAGATGCGGTTGACGAAAGGAGGACGGAACACGCCTGGTTCTTTGCCCACACCGCATCAGAGCCCGCTTGCACTTGATTGGTACATATGAAGGCGTTCTCCGGCTCCAGCTGGCATAGCAAGACGAAGTTCGCTGTTTTGCACCGGAGACCTTTCACGGCACAGGGGAGCGAGAACGGTCGGTGCAAGCAATTGATGGTAACTATGGTCGCGAATATGTCTACTGTTTCCAAGTGCCTGATAGTCAAGACTTGTCCGACCGTCTTGCAAGGCCGAGTGAAGTCTAGTTCACGTATCTCACAGAACATACTTTATATCCAGCATTAGCTATTCGACATGTAGTGCATACAGCAGATTTTTCGATCGGAAAGTTCAACGACTGTGATGTCAGAATGTGTCGAAGGACGTGAGGCTTTAACAAATCGAGACGGCCGCGTTGGATTCATAGCCTTGAGCTTGACCCTACGTAGTAGGAAACAGCTACGGTACGGCCACGTGAGGCTTGCTCTTGAACAAATCTCGAAGTCTCCAATACGACTCTTTCATGTCCCTCTGCGATGGATGATCGGCATGCGATCCTCAATGGAGTTGAGGACGTTGTTGTTGTTCGTCTGGAGCTTGTGCAGCCGCGCGGTCGCAATTGTTTCGGCGGCTGCCTACGCCCGAGCGCACCTAACCCAGAGTAGACCAGAATCTGAGCGCTGTGACGAAGCCTACCCCGCACTCACGATGAAAAAGGTGGTGGTGAGGTTTTACATTCAATGGTATTACCGTCCTGCGAGCCTTTCAGAGCGTGCATACGTGCGTTTCGTGATTCCAAGCTCTTCATGTGGCTTTCGGTGCGCGATCCCGCCATAGTGACACTGGTAAGGTTCCAGACGCCAAAATGCATGTTGAAAGTATCGAATGAGCCGCAAGAGGCGCCAGAGGCGCAAAAGAAAGCGAGTAACAGAAAGGAGGATGCGGCGTGAAAATGAAGCCTGTTAAACCATGAAGCGCAAGTTGCAGATCCTGACATGAACTGAAGACAGCGAGCAACGAGAGATATCTGCGACATCAGAGGCTTGGGAAATCGGAGAGATTGGGTCGTCCCTTGACTCTCTTCTCTGTTCTCAATCAGAGCATTCGCCCTGATTCCGACATTTGCGATCCACGATCAACGACTCCACGGGATGAATACAGCACACAAATCTTAGCAGAAAGAGATACTGGAGCCTACTACTTCTAAGAAAGCCGGCCCTACGCCTCCAAATATAAGTGAAATGATCCGACTTCACCTGCTTCAGCAACCAGTAGGGTCGCATTGCATCAAATATCATCATTCCTGATAATCCTGTTGAGCGAAGTAACGCATGTCGAGCAGGGCATGGTATGGAAGTTAGTCTATAAAGACACGCTGAGCTGTGAGTTGAGAGCGCTGGGTGAAGTTGAAGCAGCGCACAGACCATCCGAGATGTTTTTCCGAGCCGAGAGCGCGCACTCACAATTAACATCAAGCGTTAAGCACAGCGACTTCTCGAGATAAGTCAACCGCCTCACCGATCCCACAATACCGTCAAGATGGTAAGCTTTCCTCTCGAACCAGTTCATACCGTCTCAAGTGCCTTCGTCGGATTCCCCAGACCTTTGCGCAGAATACCCAAGGACCGTCACGATCCAAAGCTAGCATCTTCAACAATGTTGTATAACAGAGCTCTCTGGATGTTTAAGAGCTGGCTCAATGGAGGTTAAGGGAGTGTCTATGGCCTCTCGGTGACTCATGGTGCCAATCTCGAAGACATAGATGGTTACTCTGCGCAAATGGCTAGGCGAACACACGAAGGCATGAGGCGATTCAAACGTTCAATCACTCCCCGGCCACCTTCAAAGCAGGTTGCCACTCGCATGTACGCTTACAAGCGGCTTGCGAGGTGGCCGTTGAGTGGTCAATTGGATGCTTCCATCACGAATAAAGCTCAGGTGGATATTAGCTGACGTCCCGAAAAGGGTCGTGTGATTAGGAACCAGAGGAAGGGCCGCGGCTCTATCTTCACAGCCCACACGAGATTGAACAAGGCACCGGCCAAGTTCCGAACTCTGGACTACGCAGAACGCCATGGCTACAGTAAGCATCTTCTCAGGGAGCTCTCATGAATGAGCTAATCAGTGTTCCAGTCCGTGGAGTTGTCAAGGAGATAATTCACGACCCAGGTCGTGGTGCTCCACTCGCCAAGGTCGTCTTCCGTGATCCGTATCGATTCAAGCTTCACACGGAGACCTTCATCGCCAACGAAGGCATGTACACCGGCCAGTTCATCTACGCCGGAAAGCACGCCGCTCTGACCGTCGGCAACGTTCTCCCACTTGCGTCGGTACCGGAAGGCACAGTTGTCACCAACGTTGAAGAGAAGATGGGTGACCGGGGCAGCCTTGGCCGTACTTCAGGCAACTACGTCACCGTCATTGGTCACAACCCTGATGAGGGCAAGACCCGTGTCAAGCTTCCCAGTGGCGCGAAGAAGGTTGTCAAGTCTGACGTCCGAGGAATGGTGGGCATCGTTGCAGGAGGTGGCAGGACAGACAAGCCTCTCCTAAAGGCGTCGCGCGCTAAGCATAAGTTCGCTGTTAAGAGAAACTCATGGCCCAAGACCCGTGGTGTCGCCATGAACCCCGTCGACCATGTATGTACACCAGAAAACTACTCGTCGACACATGCTGATACTGTTCCCAGCCTCACGGTGGTGGTAACCACCAGCATATCGGTAAGGCCTCTACGATCAGCAGATACGCCGCACAAGGTCAAAAGGCCGGTCTCATCGCTGCGAGGAGGACGGGTCTGCTACGTGGTACTCAAAAGACGAAGGATTGAGGAGTCAGTTGATGAAAGGTGGTGGCATGCTACGGAGTCTACTCTTTGCAGCGGTTTTGGGATTTTCCGCACAATCAGTCATTGTGCCCGTGTAACTGAAGCGCCGTTATGGTGCATACAAGGGAAATCCAAAACGTCCCTCCGAATTATGGTTCATATCACCAAATGTGAATCTCAGTTCCACTCGTGCTGCTTCATCACATCTGAGGAATTGTGCGAATTGGTCATAGTCTTGCGGCCGAGCTAAGTAATTGGGCCGCATAAGCTTTGCTAACGGGCCGCTTCTGCGGTCTCGCGGTAAGTATCATCTACCTGTAGTAGGTACCTAGGGCACATCTCAGTATAACACGCCAGAGGCGGCGGGTGTGAGGATGCTCGAGGTGGTATTACTTCGCAGTATCGTGAGCAGAGACAGCAAGATTGGAGGACTGTGTGCAGCAGGCGGCTAGGATGGTTGCGACGCGGTCCGTCATGGGAGCTTTTACTGGCAGGAAACATCGAGTTAATGTCTCGCAGTGGGCAGGGAGTCAGGGACATGGCGGCCAATGCTGTGACGCCACCCCCAGAGCGCGCGTCAAAGCTGGAGGCACAGGAGGGTCTCAGACTCCCAATTGATAACAATTCAAGGGTTTCAGTAACATCCCATCCGCTCGCTCCGGGCTTCGACATCATCGTTGTTGTGAACTTGTTTGTGGCCACACTCTTCACGACCATACCAAGCAGAGCATTCCATCGTCATTCACGTCACTCTTCCTCCGCTGCTGAGACCACTCGCTTGAGGCCGTTACAACACCTTATGCACCTTTCTTTTTTCGACCTAGACCTATTGCTTCTCCACATCAGCAGCTTGTGTGAATCGACTGAACCTCCTTTACATCGATCTTCGAGACTCGCAACCTCCCACAAGTACAATCCTTCGATCATCTCCTACAGCATTCAGCGACACAGAGCAGCACACAGACGCAATCATGAACGTCAACAAGAAGCTCGACCGCTTCAAGCAATGGGCGGGAGAGAAGATGGGACAAGAGGCAAAGACTAGCACATCAGAAGAGTTCAAGTCGCTGGAAGCCGAAATGAATCTTCGACACTCTGGTACCGCGGCATTCTGATGCAAAGTCCTATATTCTAGGGTTGCCAGGGACTGACGTCAGTAGGTATGGAGAAGCTGCACAAATCAATGACCATTTACACCAAGTCCCTTTCCAAGCGAGAGGAAACGGATGATCGTGAAAAGATCCTACCTCCTGGCCATCTAGGCTCCACAATGATAAGCCATGGACAAGACTTCGACCACGACTCGCAATTCGGCAACTGCTTGATCAGTAAGTGTTAGAGAGACAGAGTATGCGTTGTTTCATCCTGACCATCACCCAGGTCTTGGGCGAGCAAACGAAGCGATCTCTCGGAAGCAAGAGACGTATAATGTTGGCGCCACTTCCACATGGCTGGAATCTCTGGAGCGATCGTTGGCTCAGATGAAGGAATATCAGGTTAGCATTCATTCTGCCGATCGTTCTTAGTCTCCTTGCTGACAGGATTAGGCTGCTCGGAAGAAGCTTGAACAACGGCGACTTGCGTACGATGCGTCCCTTGCAAAGATGCAAAAGGCCAAAAGGGAGGACTTTAGGGTTGAAGAGGAATTACGTGCGCAAAAGGCCAAGTACGAGGAGACAAGTGAGGACGTCTACAGACGGATGATGGACATCAAGGAGGCGGAAGTAGAGAGTGTCAACGATCTGTCGGCTTTCCTAGAGGCGGAATTGACGTACTACGACTCGTGCCGAGAAGTCCTCATGAGCCTGAAGAGGCAATGGCCCGGGACGCAGTAAGTCATGTAGAATTCCTTCTGGAAGTACACGATTGACTGATTGGCGCAGAAGCGACGGTGGCTCTAGCCACGACCGCGATGCTCGACGACCGAACCGTTCACGATCAAACACGACACACTCATACTCGGACCGTTTCAGCGCGGTAGAAGAGGAAGACTACAGACCGGAGCCCAAACTGATGATTCCAAAGTTTGCAACGCGCACGGCGCCACATAGTCGCGATCATTCTCCCGCCCTCACATCGCCTAGCCGACCCACGTTCGACAGGAGAAATACTACGGAAGTTGCAGGACACCGAGACTATTCTCCTGTTGGCATGCCCCGCCTCACTCGCATACCTACAGAATCCTCGGTGATCACCATGAGCAGGTCGCAACTGCGCCCTGTCAGCCGGGACGTCTTCGACGACCCGTCAAGCGAGTATACCGGCAACAGCAGCAGTCCGGATAGATACAACGGCGATTACGTGGAGTCTCCTGCCACCTCAATTGGCAGCCGATCTGCAAGCTGGTCGGTGACAGGGGATGGGGCGGGAGGCATTAGGAAAGCACCGCCTCCGCCGCCGCCTTCACGAGCGAAAAAGCCAGCACCTCCTCCACCACCCATGAAACGCAGCGCTCTGAGTACTTCAGAGGTCCCGTATGCATAGGAGAAACTTGTGTTTAGCGTCGAACGTCTCTGGAGGAGAAAGATGGACTCTTGAAGATTGTCCTCCTCGAATCAGTGACCAGCGTTTTCTTCCATTGATATAAGGCTCTCAGCAGTGTGCACGAACGCCAACGTAAACTCTCTTGCGACTCTGGAACAACTTCTCTGAGGTTATGAGTATGCATATATAGCGATCATTAGGCTTGGGGATTGAGTCTAGCCAAATCACAGACTGGGCGTCCCAGCATTGTTTGTTTTTTTGGCGCTGGAGACACTGTTGCTTTCTCCGCGAGCGATTACCTCTGCAACAGCTATTTAACTTGCTATGATTAGTACGTGTCTATTGTTATCCTACAGTATACTTATCTCGTCCATCCTGAACCTTATGGATCGTAATGAAGTCACGTGATAGAATGCGACTAGACGTGACACTAGCACGTCCGTAGTACGAACGAGCAACGTTCTGCGAATGCGATATCATGCTTCGCGAAAGTGAACAAGAGAATCAGAGGCTAGTGATGTCGCAGATGCAGCCTGTTAGATGTCTAATCACGTGACTCACTAACAAGCCGACGTTTAGCCGGCATGCGCAGTTTGTCTGTCCTTCGCCAACACCCACCCCCATCTGAGAGTCGAGCCGGCGCGGTGAACGACATCGAGAGTGACCTTCCCCCATCAAACTAAAGACCGACCGCACCGCAACACGTCTTCCCCGACGCGTCTCCCCACGTCGCGCACACCCCCCGCCCAACTCCAACATATCCACCTCCCCTCCCGCATTTGCGCTTTCTGTAGCATTGGACCTGGCACGCTTCCTCATCCTCTCCTCCCTGGCAATCATTAACCAGCATTGAAGAGCGCTTCCACCACGGGGTACCAACAACCACAGGAGCATGTCAACAACAACATAACTCCCCCGGATTAGGTCACCAACTTTTGCCGTCGCCAAACACACATACACATCAATTCGTGCTCACTCAGCCCTACCACCCAAATCCTTGGCATCAACTCTCGCTAAGTACATCGACCGCCCTTACGCCTCTGGGGCCAAACCATACTGTGAAAAGAATACAACATGGCCTCGGTACAACCTGCGCCAGGAATGAGCGCGCCTGGCGCTGGAGGAGGTGGGGTACTGCCACCGAATCTGACTAAAGAATACATCCAGCAGACTTTCCAGGTATGTCAGCAACCTCCTTTAGGATTGGTTCAGCAGCTGAATTCAAGCAGAAATTCCAAACGATGCGCCACCAAGGGGTCCCTGAAAATGATCCGGAGTATATCAAGGCTAGGAATTTACTACAAGCAGTACAACAAAAGACTGCACTGGCCAAGCAACAGCAGCAATACAGGGCTATGATGCAACAGCAGGCACAGCAGCAGGGCCAGCGGGCGCAACAGCAGTTCCAGAATGGGCAAAATGGCGCGGCGCCGCATAGTGGAACGAATGGCACGCCTGCGGCCGCACCTTCTGCCGCCGATGGGCAAGCTCCACCAATCTCTCAGGCTCACAACAGCACTCCAGCGTCTGCGGACAAGGACAAGACAATGCCTGCTAATCTCAATGGTACTAACGTCACGTTCTCCAAAGAGCAGCTCAACCTTCTACGTACCCAGATTGCAGCCTTCAAGCAACTGTCCAAGAATCTACCGATACCTCCGAACATTCGCCAGGCTCTTTTTCCATCGCAACAGAGCAACCGCGTACCTACGTCCGCAGAAGCTGTGGCGACTGCACAACAAGCAGTGGAAGAGGCTCAGGCCGCAAAATCCGGCGAATTCAATGCGCAACAAGACGGCGAAGCAAAAGAAGTAATCCCATATAAGACCTTCTCGAATCCCTACGCGATATTCAAGGAAGACACAGGCTCCAATGGCTACCTATACTATGGCGAGCACAAGCAGCGAGACAGGCGGATGATAATTCCAAGTATCATGCCAATTGGTATTGATGTGGACAAAGCTCGTGAAGAGCGCGAGAACCTGGTGTATAACCGCATTATCGCTCGTAAGGCAGAGATCGAGAAGCTTCCCGCGAACCTTGGCGTGTGGAACACAGCGAAAAGTGATGCTCCAATTGACGATGGTTCGCTGAAGCTCAAGGCTATGATTGAGTACAAGATGCTATGTTTACTGCCAAAACAACGCTCACTTCGTACTGCGATCAGCAGGGAGACGTTACATTCCGACAACCTAGCTATGACTGCGAACCGGGCAATGTATCGGAGGATTAAGAAGCAGTCGTTGCGTGAAGCGCGCATCACTGAAAAGCTTGAGAAGCAACAGCGCGACGCTAAGGAGACGAAAGAGAGGAAGAGGCAGCATGACTTCCTTAAGTCGATTTCGGATCATAGTATGGAAGTGCGCAACGCGGGCCTTCAGAGCAAGCAGAGGATACAGAAGCTCGGTCGCATGATGCAAGCTCAACACCAGGCCATCGAAAAGGAAGAGCAGAAGCGTGTGGAGCGTACGGCGAAGCAGCGTCTGCAAGCCTTGAAGGCCAACGACGAGGAGACGTATCTGAAGCTGCTTGGCCAAGCTAAGGATACCCGTATTTCTCACTTGCTCAAGCAGACCGATGGTTTCTTGAAAGAGCTCGCCGCTTCTGTCAAGCAGCAGCAGCGCAGCTCCGCTGATCGATGGGGCGACTTGGACAAGATGGAGGAATCCGAAGAGGAAGATGCATCCGAAGATGAGGATGGCGCTAAAAAGGTCGACTACTACGAAGTCGCCCATCGCATCAAAGAAGAAGTCAAGGCACAGTCCAGCAACCTTGTCGGCGGTACGCTCAAGGAATACCAGCTCAAGGGTCTGCAGTGGATGATCTCACTATACAACAATAACCTGAACGGTATCCTGGCCGACGAGATGGGTCTTGGCAAGACCATTCAGACCATCAGTCTGATCACTTACCTCATCGAACACAAGAAGCAGCCTGGCCCCTTCCTTGTGGTCGTTCCGCTCAGTACGCTGACGAACTGGAACAATGAATTCGAGAAGTGGGCACCCAGTGTCCAGAAGATTGTTTACAAGGGGCCGCCGAACGCTCGAAAGACCCAACAGCAGCAGATTCGATGGGGCCAATTCCAAGTGTTGCTTACGACTTACGAATTCATCATCAAAGACCGTCCTGTACTGAGCAAGGTCAAGTGGGTACACATGATTGTCGACGAGGGTCATCGTATGAAGAACGCAAACTCGAAGCTCAGCAGTACCATTACCCAGTACTACACTACGCGTTATCGGATCATTCTTACTGGAACTCCTCTGCAGAACAATCTCCCCGAACTGTGGGCTCTGCTCAATTTCGTTTTACCAACCATTTTTAAGTCCGTCAAATCCTTCGACGAGTGGTTCAATACACCTTTCGCGAACACTGGTACAAGCGACAAGATGGAATTAACGGAAGAAGAGTCTATCCTCGTCATTCGCCGCCTGCACAAGGTCCTACGTCCTTTCCTGCTACGCCGTCTGAAGAAGGATGTCGAGAAAGACTTGCCCGACAAGCAAGAACGCGTCATCAAGTGCAACTTTTCTGCACTACAAGCCAAGCTGTACAGGCAGCTGGGCCAGCACAACCGGCTCATGGTTAGCGACGGGAAGGGTGGCAAGACCGGCATGCGTGGACTGAGCAACATGCTTATGCAATTGCGCAAGCTCTGCAACCATCCCTTTGTCTTTGAAGCAGTTGAGGAGCAGATGAATCCTGGTAAGGGCACCAACGACATGATCTGGCGTACTGCTGGCAAGTTCGAGCTGCTCGACCGTGTACTACCGAAGTTTCATGCCACCGGTCATCGCGTCCTAATGTTCTTTCAGATGACGCAGATCATGAACATCATGGAGGACTTCCTTCGCTTACGCGGCATCCAGTACCTCCGGCTGGATGGCTCGACGAAGGCAGATGATCGGTCGGAACTGCTCAGGCTGTTCAACGCGCCAAACTCCCCGTACTTCTGTTTCTTATTGTCAACTCGCGCTGGCGGTCTCGGGCTCAACCTGCAGACTGCGGATACCGTCATCATCTACGACTCGGACTGGAATCCTCACCAGGATCTGCAGGCTCAAGATCGAGCCCACCGTATCGGACAGAAGAACGAGGTTAAGATTATGCGTCTCATTACGTCGAATTCAGTCGAAGAGAAGATTCTCGAGCGAGCAAATTTCAAGCTCGACATGGACGGCAAAGTCATTCAAGCCGGTAAATTCGACAACAAGTCTACCAACGAGGAGCGAGACGCCATGCTAAGGATCATGTTGGAATCCGCCGAGGCTGCTGAGACTCTGGAGCAAGACGAGATGGACGACGACGACCTGAATCTGATCATGATGCGTAGCGACAAGGAGTTGGAGCTGTTCCAGCAGATGGACCGTGATCGCCTAAAAAACCAGAAGTACGGTCCAGGCAAGAAATATCCACGCCTGATGTGCGAGGCAGAGCTACCGGACCTCTATTTGAGCGAAGAAGGTCCTGCGGTCGAAGAGCCTGAGGCG
>Ga0160429_1001270_pt1 | contig 14388 bp, 9 predicted proteins | sample SolpanmetagenomR_FD_108199 | JGI IMG/M metagenome (GOLD analysis project Ga0160429, IMG submission 108199) | Solar panel surface microbial communities from Lawrence Berkeley National Laboratory, California, USA - R | ecosystem: Engineered > Built environment > Solar panel > Unclassified ...
ATGAAGATGATGATAGAGCTATTGCAGAAGCATTATTAGAATTATGGGAAGAAGAAGAAAGATTGAAACTTGAACCTTTACCAAAAAATGTTACAACCACCTCACATGTTAAACAAGACCTATTCAATATCCAAAATGAAGAAGATCAATTAAGATGGGCAATGAAAGAAAGTATAAAAGAATCGTCACCTTTACAAGATCAGACGGCAAAAGAAAGTTTAAAGAGACCTCGACCTGAAGATTCCCCAACTGATGATATGATACAACCTAATAGATCTATACCACCTTCTAATAAATGGACTTGCACTATTTGTACTCTTGAAAATCTTTCTAATCATCTCGCCTGTTCAGCTTGTAATACTGAACGTTCACCAACTAATTTACAAGAGTTTTCCGAATCCGAAAATCAATCTATATCAAAGTCTAGATTGTCTATTTTAGATAAAAAGAACGCAGCAGCTAATCTAGCCAAGATTCGTGATCAGAGTTCTGGTTTAAAAAGACCATCATCAATAGGATGGATTTGTAAGAAATGTGGAACCTTTATGGAACATAAATACTGGACATGTTCGAATTGTGAACAATTAAAAGAAGATAGTAGTGTCAGTGAGCATTATTTGAATTAATATCATTATATTTTTTTGTATGACATAAAATGTAGCATAGCGTGTTATGTATTAAAAGCTTCTCCATATCCTTACTATACTCAACTTTTCCCATCCTGCCTTTTTCCCACTTTCACCTACAATCTTTGCATTCCATTTGTTATCATTCCAACTCTTTATACGTGATATAACCTCCTGAGGTCGATTTTGTTTACAGAATAAAATATAAGCTACACCTGTTTGTGATAATATTCGTGGTAAATCTTCTATCAACCGATTCGTAACTTCCATTCCATCTTCACCTCCAGCATATGAAAGTTCTAACAAATAAGAATCTTGCTCAAAAGATGGCTTTTGTCCAGTATTATCAAAAGAAGTAAAACGTGGTAACGGAGCTGGAACATATGGTGGATTAAAGATTAAAATATCAACTTGATTAGATCTGAAAGGAGTGGCTAAATCAGCATTAAATATTGTTCCCATATTATTAAATGTATTATCAGCGTTCTTAATAATAGTTTGTATGGCGGAATTACATGCAAAAGGGTTCAAATCGGTCCCAAAAGGTAGAATGTCGGTTCGTCCAATAATTATTCCTGCATTTGCAACCATAAATGCTAAAACAACACCTGATCCCACACCTACTTCAAGAATTAATGGTGAATTGCCTTTTGAAAATTGTTCATGTAGAAATTGTGTTTCTTCTGGACTTGAAAGTGTGTCAAGAAGGAGAAAAGAATCTTCAGCAGGTTCATATACTCTATCGTATGAAACATGAGAAGTTGATGGAGTTGGTAATTGTGAAGTAATTATTGGACCATATGTACGATCTAAATATTTACATATCTCATCTGTCTTTTGTATTGTGCTGTGTAGTTGATCAACATCTCTAAAAGTAACACATTGATCTTCAGACTTGATGATTGAAATGATTTGTCCGACTGAATTCTTTACAAGTCCAAGATTTAATAAATCAGGTCTATTAATAATCTTTGTAACAAGATTGTATTCTTTTAATTTTGACAATACCCTTTCGTCTTGTTCTTTTAAACCTGACATGAATAACATTCGAATATCACATAACCCATTGGTCTGACTTGGAAATTGGTTCAGATGTAGAACGTCAAATCCATTTCCATAAATACTTTGCCGAGCAAAGTTTGTAGACTGATTTTCTATTCCAAAAGCATGTAACATTTCATCAGAAGTTTCTTTTGCACAATTAATTGTTGGATGTGCTGTTGACAGGTCTTTACTAGTAGCGCCTATGCCCCATATGAGTTTAGAATCATAAGATAAATATGTACCAATATATCGAAATGTTAAGGAAATACGAAAACCTCCATATGCGGTTTCCACGTCGTTCAAATCTTGATGAGATCTTTTATCTGGTTGTATACCATGTAAGAATTGTTCATTTGTTTTTAAACCCATGACAAAGATTGAATTATGAGGTAAATGTATTCTTTCCGTAATTCTTGTATTAATATCATCCATACTTTCAACAACCCTTGTCCTTTTCGAACGTAAACGCATTGTCCTTTGTGCTCCAAATGATACATTAACTATTTTACTACCAGGAACAACATCAAGAGTTTTATCACTATGTTCAGAAATAAAATCTGTTCCTCCTCGATATAATTGTATCAAAACGTGATTCAATGGATGACCAATAATTTCTGTCGCAGCCTTTTTGACCTTTATAACCGAATTATCCCATTTTAAAAGCGGCAAAGAGAAATCGGAAGGATGTCGATAAACAGGCATACTCCCATCTCGTAAATCTATATCACCTTGACAACAAACAAGTCGAGGTACTTCTCCAGTTGCATGGCTCATGGTCTGCCATTTAACCTCATTCAAAATATCAACAAATATTTCATGGGAATCTTCTAAAAACTCATAACTTATAAAAGAATCACCTGCTCCTATTTGATCACCTGGTAATTTACTCGGAAATGTAGAAAGATCTTGCCATGCTCTTGACTTTTTCTTCAACCTGTGATCATTCTGAGTAGTAGAAGCATCAAGACCTACGTTTTGAGAATCATTCACGTTTAGTGTATGAACATTAGTGCTTAAAGCTTCCATTTGATTGACTATAGCATGTATCCTATCATAAAGTCGGTTAATTATAAAATACTTTTACATTTCAACATAACGACACAATACAGTATAATATATACATTGACTGCAATAATAATATAACAAACGTAAAGAACGTTGATAGTTCGCTAACAAATTTGAAGATATTGAGGGCACGTGGGGAAAAAAAAAAATAGTTCTCGATATAATAATTTCATGCCCATTGCGGTAGTCAGTCACTTGTCAGCAAGAAATAAAGGCTAGACTATTCTATTCTGCCTTTGAGATGCCTCGTGCTACACCTGGTAAATAAACATCACTTTTATCGCATTGAAAGCCAAACTGAATAGATCATTTTAGGTATACTAGTCCAGTGTGATGCTTCAATCAAGGCTATAATTGTCAACATTGATGGCGAACAAAATAATGCTTTCATTCTTGAAGACATAGATGATGAAACAATCTTAATAAAGACAAACAAACACGAAGAACTCAAAGTTAGACTCAAAGACGTATGTTTTATCTAATCAATATCAGGATGTATTTAGCTAACACAAAAGTTTCAGAGATTACGCAATACTATCAAAGAAGCGGAAGAGTCTGCCTCGGAATGAAAGAGAGTAATAATATATCGTTGATGGAAAATATAATATAAACCCTTTTCAATTTGAAACTCCAAGACAAAAAGAGTCATTTCAAGGCATACCCGGCTTTTGCTCAGCAAATGAAAGTTGTTGAATCCATGAAATACGTTGTGGTGCAAACAATTCTACTCCTGGTTTGGCATCAACAAATGCTGTAGGTCCATCAAGAATTCCGACCTGAACCACTTTATCCTCACCAAACGTTTTACCATCACGCCACATTTTACATCCACATTCACCACAGAAGTGATGAACAACATCGTTACCACTATCTGCTTTTACTGAAAATGTTTTTGGCGAACCTTTATCCAATTTGAAGTTGTTACCAGGGATGATAATATTTGTTGTGAATGCAGATCCGGAGGATTTCTTGCAGGCATTGCAATGGCATACCGCCTATTCCAAAAAAGTCATTTTAAGATAATATATATGAAGAGATTACACAACGAACCTTTGCAATTGGTTCACCAGTGAAAGAGATGACAATAGCTCCACAAGAACAACTTCCTGACGACATGATGTGATAGATGTATTAATACCGGGATTTGAGATAGATATATATATATACGAAATGACAGTTTCTATCAAAAGTCTTTAACCAAAAAATGTGCGTATTATGACACCGACTCTTCGTTCTAGCCCTACCCAAACTTTTGAACTTTCATACGATATACTGACGTTTCCATCGTAATCTACCTCGGCTCAAAGAGTAAAAGATACCGAGTCATTTTGAACCAATTGCAGGATTTTATCGAGTCACGACATTTGTGCAGAAAAAAAAGGTCTTGGCGCACTCCAGGTTGGGCATCACAAATTCAAACTGCTTTTATAGATTGAAAGAAAGTGACGACAGTTTTTAATTCATCAACTTTGAATCGCAATCATGGCTGAACAACTCGTACTCAGAGGAACTTTAGAAGGTCACAATGGCTGGGTTACTTCTCTCGCAACATCTATGGAAAAGTACGATCTTTGAAATATTGAAAAGAAATTAGATGGGAAATACTGACATGATAATAACAGCCCAAATATGCTCCTCTCTGGATCTCGCGACAAGACTTTAATTGTATGGAATTTAACCCGCGATGAAGGTTCATACGGATACGCAAAGAGAAGTCTTCACGGTCACTCGCACATTGTTTCCGACTGTGTATGTTTTTTATCAAATATCAATATAACTGGAAATAGTTACTAATATATTTACAATAGGTAATCTCATCCGACGGTGCATATGCTCTCTCATCTTCATGGGACAAGACCCTCCGATTGTGGGAACTTTCAACTGGTCAAACTACCCGCCGATTCGTTGGACACACCAATGATGTTCTTTCCGTTTCTTTCTCTGCTGACAACCGACAAATCGTTTCTGGATCTCGTGACAGAACAATCAAATTATGGAACACGTTAGGAGACTGTAAATACACCATTACCGATAAAGGTCACACCGATTGGGTTTCATGCGTCCGTTTCTCACCAAACCCTCAAAATCCTGTCATTGTTTCTGCTGGTTGGGATAAAATGGTCAAGGTAAGATATATCTATTTATTTTTCCTCCATATTATACAAAATGATGTTATGCAATTTTAATAAAAGTATTTGCTACTTCAGAGCCTGTAGCAGGGCTATGAGACAAACCAATCACCTATAGCACTGATCTTACCCCCCAAAAAAATACTCATTCATAATGGTTAATTAAATCTTGTTAAAAAGGTTTTACTAATTATATTGTTATTTAGGTCTGGGAATTAGCCACTTGCCGAATTCAAACCGATCACACTGGACACACTGGTTACATCAACACAGTTACAATCTCTCCTGACGGTTCTCTTTGCGCATCAGGTGGTAAAGATGGTACTACAATGCTTTGGGATCTTAACGAGTCAAAACATTTATATTCTCTTGCTGCAGGTGATGAGATTCACGCTCTTGTATTCTCACCAAACAGATACTGGCTTTGCGCTGCAACTGCTTCCAGCATCATCATCTTTGATCTCGAGAAGAAATCAAAGGTCGATGAACTCAAACCAGAATTCGAGCACGTCGGAAAGAAGAGTCGTGAACCAGAATGTGTATCTCTCGCTTGGTCAGCTGATGGTCAAACCTTGTTCGCTGGTTACACGGATAACTTGATTCGTGCATGGGGTGTCATGTCAAGATCTTAAATTATTATCATGAATTATAAATAAATAAAAAAAGAAAGGAGAAGAATGATGGAATTTGGAGACAAGAGTAAATTATCAAACTGCTATTATATCATGGTTCTTTGATCTTTTTTATGTGGTTAGAATGTTTTCAAAATTAAAAATATCCGAGTAGTGCATTTTTCATCATCAAGTTCCTATCAATCCTATTACTGATGCTATACGCGAATCAAGTCTAAGCAAGTAGTCACAAATGGTCCCACTATATATAATAAATACAGCATTTGCCTTGCATATTCCGTCTGACGTAGGATCTCAAAAGCCGTTTATTTCCCAGGTGCTTTCACATGTCATGAAAACATATACCTCTTTACATGCTCTACTCTTACATCTCATCACGCTTCATCATTTTTTTCATTTGCTCTACCTCTTCCATCTTGATAACATATATGACTATATACTATATATATTACAATACATAATGTCACTACCTTATACATATGAATACTTTAACATAACCTTTCCGCAACAATACATTGCCGTAGTTGAAATCAACCGACCAGCCAAGCTCAATGCCTTTATCAAACCGTAAGCCTTATTACTCTCGCCAGTCGTGTTAAGACATACTAACGATTCTTGTGATATAAGTATGTGGATTAACCTAGGCTCCATCTTCGCTCGTCTATCCCACGATCCTGACGTGAGAGTCGTCCTCTTGACAGCAGCTGGGGAGAAAGCGTTTAGCACCGGTTTAGATATCCAGGTTCGTCAATCCATTATGAAATAAAATGGATATTTACGCGGATTAGGCTGCTTCGGCTGGTCTAGGAAAAGACGACCAAGAAGATGGAGCACGAGCTGCGAATAGAATACGGAGATATATCATGGAGTTTCAAGACTGTATTACGCAGATTGAAAAGTGTGAGAAACGTACGTTGTCACTTTCTTATCAAAATCCGGGTTTATAGTTCAAGAGATGAGGGTGGTACTGATGATTATATAGCTGTTATTGCACTTTTACATGGTTTAGCCTACGGTTTGGCTTTGGATATAGCTTTAGCGGCGGATATACGGATCAGTACTGCCAATGTCAAGTTTTGTGTAAAAGAAGTCGATATAGGTATTGCGGCTGATATCGGGACATTGTCGCGTTTACCGCATGCGAATGTTCCGATGAGTTTTGTTAATGAGGTCTGTCTCACCGCGAGGGTGTTTTCGGGTACAGAAACAGGTCAAGTGGGCTTGGTTAGTCAAGTCATTCAAGGTGGTAAGGAAGAATTGGTAAAAAGAGGTCTGGAATTGGGCAAGGTCATTGCAGAGAAAAGTCCGGTAGCTGTCATTGGGACAAAGGAGATACTAAAGTATTCCAAAGAGCATGGGATTACGGACGGTAAGATTAATTATCATGTTAAAGGTTCAATGTCACTAATGTTGGTGTATAAAGGTCTAAAGTATACATCTGTTTGGAATGCGGCTTACACACAAACAAAGGATGTAAAAGATTCAATTCTAGCTGGTTTGACAAAGAAGAAAACAACATATGCCAAATTGTAGTCTATGAGTTAACAACTGTAAAACTACATACACTACATCTTCAATGGTGACGAATCCGAAATGAAACCAACTCTCGGAAATTATCAAGAGTTATCACAATTCCTTAGCGCAGCCATAGCCTTGTCAGAGCGGCGTCTTCCGAAGTCTCGTTTGTGACGGTCTCGGCTCCAAAAGCTATCACTGTCATTTAACTCTCGACAAACTTTTGAGTTACAACCACACTGCGAATGATAAATTGACGCACATTAGATCTTCGGCTTTGGAAACGGCAATTGTCATTTCAAAATGATAACAGCCTTGTTGACATTGTGACAAGGGTCAGTTTCAGTTATGCTGGGGAAAACAAAAAAAAACGCCTGAATTTAATCACATTGTTGGTTTTCCGAAACGCAACCAATTTTCAGAACAGCCAAGACCACTGGAATCATTTCTTTGGGTGATTTTGTACGAGGTCCGAGCTGCACGGCTGGACATCAAAGCGTCAATGGCATCGAATCGTCGCTTTATCAGACCTTGCTTCGGAAGTCTGCGGAGTGTTGGACTACTATAAATAGAAATTTTGGTTGGAACATTGACGATCCAACGCGCACGGGCCGGATACGTGCTGTCACATTGACCATGTCCGATAACTGAGAGTGGTCTAATTAAAGGTACGCACGGACAATATGCTAAATATAGTGTCGAATTTCGAATCGAAATCAGTTCTCAAGCACTGAAAGCCTGGTCGTGATCCATGTCACGTTGGCATGAACAGAGTGTCTCATGTGGGGTTCAATATGGGTATGGACTATAAAGTCCGGTCACTCCCCTCCTCGTTTCTGTCGTATCATAGCCCACGAATTTGTTCTTCCAACAGTCTACATCAATAGTCTACATCAATATGTCTCAGCCCCAGTCTACGGACCCATCTGTACCAATTATTGAAGCGAGCATGAATGAAGTGCGAAAAATTATCGGCATTGTCACCCACGCTGATCATCGCAAGGCATATAATATCGTTCTACAATGGTCTGGGGAATGGGATGTGAAGTCTATAGAAAAGAGATTTGCCCAAGAGAAAGTGAGCTATAAAGACCCCAATTTGGAATCAGGGAGCCCCTTCCATGATGAAATAGATTTCATTCATTGGTTAATGCTTGCTACATTAATTAAACACCCAAGTCAAGCCGACCTTAATCTAGTCCTTAAAGACCAAGACCAAAACCAACCTCGTGACACATTTGAAGAGCGTCAGACAACAATTAAAAATATCATGGACTCGGAATTACGGAAGGCCTTCCTCAGATCGCATGTATTCACGGCCGCTAGAGCATGTGCAGGTGTCGCCGGATTTCCCGAACCACGTACACAGGGCAATACGTCAATTCCGGCAAAGCGCACTAAACGAGAACTAGAGTGATCTGGTAAAGTGAGAGACCAGGAATGAACGAAGAGCCAGATAGCGATAAGCAGATACTCTGAGAATTGAAGCTTTCAGCAGGGAAGTTGAATCTTTTCATGAGTATGTCTGTGATTTGGTATGCTGGTGAGATATAGCTATGGGAAAAGAATGTAAAGTAGTGCTTGTTAGATTAATGCAATGTTTATCCAAAGTTCAACTTTTGAATTAAGATGTAATGATGATGTGCATGCAACGATAGAGCGATTAGTAATTGCTTCTCAATGCAGAGTGGAAGTATCCACGTAAACGCTTATAAGTAGCACTTTAAGCCATCCGTGAGTATGAAGAGGATCTTAGGCTTAATTCGGCGTCGCTACTTGTCACATTTCTATCCGAAATTATTCATTTCTAGTGTTTATCTACACGATTTGTCTCCAAGTAACTCGTGACGGTGTTTATCATTAACTAGTTAACTAGAAGTATGATGACCAAGAGAGCCAAGAATGAAAATATGAGTCGCCGATATTTGTGTTAGTAGTCTAAACGAAGCAATTGAAATAGCCGAAGTGAGAGTCTAACTTCAACGCCAAGTCACGGTAAAAGACCCATTGCGTGGGAAGTTCGTCTCCTTACAACTTGATTCGATGCGACCGAGTCGCGTTAATGACTATGATGAGATGAGCACACGACTGTAAGTTACGTTCTATTCGCCTGTTCACGTAATTGCTTGAGGTCTTTTGATTGTCAAACAACAAACGAGCAAACAAACAATCCCTAGTTTCGAATCATAATGTTGCTGTTACCCGCAGGACACTCATCACATACGTCTCGTGTCTGTGGCAATCCCTCGTCCATTCCAAACCAATTTGAAAAACTGAGCGGGCACGAGTAGAAATGATTGCTTCATCACGTTTGATCGTCAGGGTAATTGCTAAACAAACACCCGAGCAAAGACCAATCATCTTTCCGTGGTCAGGTATATAAGACATGATAAGTTTCCCCTTTTTGATCAATGACTTTCATCATCACCTTCATCCAATACAATATCAAATAAATTTACTTCCACACATAGCTCAATAAGCACATTCACCATTTTTTGAGAATGAATTATCCAATCCAACAATCTGCTCCTAGCGATATGACAGCCTCATTTATTAATGCCCAGGTTCAACGGCACCTGCAGAAAGTGCAAGATCATCTCATGCAGAGCGGAGGAATCGAAATCAATCCATTAGCAAAGCACGAAGCGCAAGTCGCGACGATGATGTCGAAACGCCACGAGTGCATTGGAGACAAGAAAGCGTTCCGATATCCGGAATCGGCATTGGCGTTCTACCACCAGCATAAATCTGGAACTTTTATGGGACAGGAGGTCGTGAATGGTCAGCAACAGGCTAGTTTACAGCAAGCCATGCACGCTCATAACGAGGCCATCAACGTGGCAAAGAAGGATAATAATGAGATTGTGAGGAGGTTGCACGTTAACGCGCGTACATTACTCGAGGGGGTCTGCAAGAGGTCGAATGTTGTATTTGATCCAACTCATAGGGAGGCAGGAGATACTCCAGCGCAATATCCATCGTCGTTCCTTGAGCGTTAGTTGAGAAGATAGCTAGTGTTATAGTATGAAACTCTATCAAAATGGTTGAATCTGTTCATACTGCTACGTTTCATGACTGGTCGTAGTGAATACTGGACACAATCAACGTACTAAGTATAATAATAAGCACAAGACAGTGATATTCTCTACAAATAATAGTTTATCTACAATTATACCTTATTTGATAATTGGTTTCTCCAATATAGGTTCGAATTGAGTCTCGGTAACACCGATACTCATAGCAGCGGTACTACTAATCCCTCCAGTCAACATTGTCAACATGGAATCGACGTAATTTGCACCACTCCATTTCTGATGAGTAACAACTTCATTCCCACTATTCATTTCCGGTTCCTGAATTAATTCCCCATAAGCCCTCATACCATGTTTAACAAATGCGCTTGAAAAGTCATTCGATATCAATGCTGTAGAATGTAGACCGGCCAAGGTTATGAATTGCCAGCAATATCCCAATTTACCTAGACGTTTGGTATAAGTTTCTTGTTCATTGCGAGGCATGGCAGTTTTCCAATTAAATGATGGACTAAGATTATAGCACAACTTTTGCTCAGGCCAGATAGAATGAACACCTTCTGCAAATTCTTTAGCTTGAGAGTAGTCTGGCAGTTTACTTTCCATCCAAATCATATCAGCATATGGAGCATAAGCTATAGCACGGTTTACAGCACATTGACATCCACCTCTATATCGATAGAAACCCTCTCTAGTACGAGGTGATTCCCAATCAAAATGAATATCAACTTTCAAAACTCGATGAGCAATTATTCTTGCTTCAGAATTGCTTTTACCTTTGACCTGTTGTAGAAAATTGGAGATTAAAGATGTTTTATTCTCATAAACACCTGAATTGATAGCATCTATTACGGCTTCGTGATAAAGTTGTAACTTTGCTTGTCTAGTCCATTGATCTTCTATGGCTTGAAGTTGTGCTCCATTCTTACCTGCTGTTTCTGCTGCAATCAGAAGATCATTCAATGGCTGTAAAGTAGGATTCGTAGATCCAAGAATAAAAGCATGATCTCTTGGATCAATCGTTGATGTAATCAATGTTGCTGCTTCAGAATCTGTTCGAGCAACACAAATCAGGTCAGATCCTAAACCTGCCAATTAGAAACGCTTTATATATATTGAAATATTCTTGAATATTACCCATGATATCTGCTTGTGCACGAATAGCTACCAATCTATTAATATGCTCACTAATCGGTACAAGCACTTTTCCTGCCATATGACCACATTTTTTTGTTCCTGGTGCTTGATCTTCAATATGAATTCCAGCTGCTCCACTTTCGATGAATAATTTTGTCAATTTCATGATGGCTGTTAAACCTCCATGACCAGTATCTGCATCAGCAACGATAGGTCGTAGAAAGTCTATATTTGATAATTTAGATCGTTGACTTGGAATTGTTGAGAGACGTTCATTTCTTTGTTTTCGATCATGAAATAGTTGAGCTTGAAATAATTGATGAACCTTGTTTGGTACAGTAGTCTTATCTTTCAATCAGCAAGCTGTGCATCTAAATGAGGTTGTTTATACATACAGATGGATAATCAGCAAGATCAGGACCAGGCTCATTTGACGAGGAAGCTGTGGAAGAGCTTTGCCAACCAGATACATAGACTGTATCGAGATGTTTGGCCATTTGAGTGATCATGACTGGATCAAGACAACCATATGTATAACTAACGTCTTTATTCTATCATGTATACCTCAGTTAACATATCCTTTTCATAGATATATATCATATTAATACCTTGTGCCGCTGTTCCAATATATTCCAAAGCTTCTTGGAAATCTCATTCCCTGGATATTCAATCTTGACATTTCCTCTTTTCTGTACTACTTCTTCTGCCGAATAAGGTCTTCGAGTATAACGCCATCTTCCATCAGTCCACCATTGTTTAACATCTTTAACTTCTTGTTGATATTTCTTCTCTTCTTGATCAGAAAACATGTCGGTAATATCCAATACTTTTACAATTCCAACAAAAGACCGTAGAAGCTCTACTATTATTGATCCAACACATACCTGAATGCATAGCCGTTGGGCGATCCATCTGCGGACCCTGCTTGAGAACCATTGTTTAGCGTTTACTGTTGACGAGCCGAGGAGTGATAGTTATTAGCATGTGATGGTAATTTTGATTGATGTGATTAGTCATCGCCACTTTATCAAATCTTCAACACGCGTCGTGTCGCGTTTATGTTTAGTTTCAATAATATCAATGTATGATGAGATATGGCACCACATAAACGAAAAGTCATTGTAAAATCATTACCATTTCAAATTAGAGAACAGGTAGTAGCATATCTACAAGAAGAACTCTGTACGTGACATTATATATAGTCTTCCTATTCTATATAAAAGTACAGTCATTAATCCTGTAAGTTCCAGATGAACCTGCTCTACGTTCATTACAAAGTCTTCTCGTATCTGGTTTAGATTTACCGCATGAATGTGTCACTTGTATTTTCATCCCTCCTCCTCAAATTATAAGTCTTGTATCCAATCTTGTTGTTTATCCCCCTCTTACAACACGATTTCCAAAAGATGAGACATGTCATATAGCTGATCTGGCATTGCAATATCTTCGACATTTGATTGCTATCCCAGAGATTTATGGAACAGCAGTTACGGAAGCGTTTTTATTCGCTGGAGCAGGAAGAGAAAAACATCGATTACGTTATAGTTCAGCTCTGGACAAGCAATTACAAGAAATTGACGGACAATTAACTACTAGAGCTGCTACTACTGGTTGTATATTTGACCGAGCCAAAGACTTTTGGTCGATTGTTGGATGGGCTTTTAACTGTTCATATAAATATCCAAAACGTTGGGAACGATGGCGTATATGGTTGGATAATATTTTGGAACTATTAGAACATGACTTTCGACTGTCCGTTGGGAAAAATCAGGACCGAATATCCTATGAAAATAATCAATCCGAATCCGACAATCATCTACCATGTATACTTTCAAAATATCTTTCAAAATATAGTCAAAAACGTGGTGATCAACGCAGAATCATGCGAGCTATCTTCGCCGATGCTACATCCAAATCTATTGCAGAATTTAGCGAGATATGGCCAAATGAAACAACTTCGAACCAAAAACACGGAAATGAAGATGATAAGGAAACCAATGTATCGAAATATAGTTTTGACGAGTATATAAAGATGATGGACGAGGCAGAGGAATTACTCAAGCAATCGCCACGGGTACAAACACGTCAAGCATCACCTTCCAAAACATCCCTTTTTGACCATGACGTGTCCAACACAGGAGATCAACTTGATAACGAATTCTCCTCACAGGGTGATTTCACAGTCCTACGTCTGCGAAAGAGACTACTTTCATTACTAGCGTTGCACTCTGTCACATATCCTAACCTCTTCCTCTCGATCGGAGAATTCTTAGATCTTCTATCGGAATACATCCGCCCTCTTCCTCTATCTTCATTCAACGCACTAATCAGTCCTTTCGAGCCATACCTCCATATCGAATCCCATTCTTTTCTCATCCAAATGCTTCTCAAACCTCTCTTATCTCACAACGCGCCCACGAATAAGACAGGATTAGTAGACCCAAATATCTTTACGTCCCACTACCTCCCTTTTCCAGCTAGTAGTCCGAGTATAGTAGACAATGCAAAAGTAAGCATCTGTCTAGAAAATTTAATGAGATTGTTATACAAACATGCGGATTTAGAACACGACGATGAATTAAGCACAGCGATGGCGAAAGGGAGGAAAGCGAGGTTTGAAAAAGTAAATGAAGGGAATGTGAAAAAGTCAGGAAGTGAAGCGGTGAGAATATATGAATATGCGAAAGATGTCCTGCAAGGTTCGGAAGAGAGAATGGCTGTGTTGGTGGATATTCTATATGAGAACAAGAAAAAGTCGAGGAGTATTCGAAAGCAAGTTACTAATCATGTAGACGAGGTACAAGTTTCTGAAAGTAAAAAGAGAAAGAGGTAGAATATAACCGTAATGGTGGATAATAATAATTTTCTTCTATTCCGAGTAATATTTTAGTCGAGGGCATTGTTATATATCAATATCGATATCCAAATCCAAACTTCCAATAACTTCATCGTCTGTCTTCCTTTTCAGGAATTGTCCAAAACTCTTCTTCTCTTTCAGGACATGTACACCATTCTTATCGTCCTCGACTTTAATATTTTGACTCAAAGGTGTAATTTCTCTTTTCACTTCAGCTCCAAGTTCGGCATCAACACCATCATCCCCGAATAAATCATCATCTTGACCTTCCTTTTTCAGATTTGATTCCTGACTTGCCTTTACAAGTTCTTCCTCTTCTTTTATTTTAGCGGCTTTTGCTGCAGCAAACGC
>Ga0160429_1001271_pt1 | contig 14384 bp, 12 predicted proteins | sample SolpanmetagenomR_FD_108199 | JGI IMG/M metagenome (GOLD analysis project Ga0160429, IMG submission 108199) | Solar panel surface microbial communities from Lawrence Berkeley National Laboratory, California, USA - R | ecosystem: Engineered > Built environment > Solar panel > Unclassified ...
CGGCCAGGTAGCAGTACTGGCAGTGCGCAGGGCAGCCCTCGGCGAGGTTGAGTTGGTAATCGGCCGAGGGGGGGGTAGGCTGCAAGCGGAGCGCGCCAGCGGGGGCATTCACCACAGCCAGCGTGGTTTTGGCGGTGCGGTAGGTGGCGCGCTCATCGTCGCCACGCAGGCCGGTGAGGCGGTTGCTTTTCAGCAGCTCGATGTCGAGGTTGAGAGCCGTGGCGCGGGCCAATATTTGCTGGCCGTAGGCTTCGTCGAGGGCCGCTGGCGTGAAAAGCACGCGCTTGGGCAGCCATACTTTCGCGCCGTGGGTACGGGCCGTTTCATCAGCTAGCGTGCGCGGCAGGGCGGACGTAGGCGCATTCAAAACGGGCAAAAAGAGGTCAGTCTGCATAAAATACTAAACGCCCAACTGCCCAGAATAGGTCATTCTCAGCCACTTTATCGCGGCATTTTTATTCCTTATCCACAATTACTTAGCGCTTATTATTTACTCTTTCTTCGATGCCTCATTTCCCTACCCCCTTGGCACTCCGAAACAAGCGTAGTAGCCGCACCTGTTTTTGCGTATAACCAAGCCATGATTGACGCGCCCCTTATTCTTACGCTGACGCTCGACGCGGCCAGCCAGGCTTTTTTTGACGAACAGCGGAAACGTTACTTTCCAGTCAAAATCAACTACCTCAGCGCTCACCTCACGCTGTTTCATGCGCTGCCCGGTGCCGAAGAAGCCCGCATTGCCGATGACTTGCGCGCAGCGGTGGCGGCCCAGCCGGGCCCACTAGCCTTACACGTGTCGGGCCTCAAGTTTATGGGCCGGGGCGTGATGTACACGCTCGACAACCCTACCCTACCGGCGCTGCACCGGCGCCTGCAACAGCAGTGGCAGTCTTGGCTATCGCCCCAAGATGGGCAAGGCCTACGCCCCCACATCACTGTTCAGAATAAAGTAGACCCGGCCGTAGCACGTGCGCTACACACCGAGCTGAGCGCTAGCTTTGTGCCCTTCGACGCTACGGGCACAGGGCTGGCGCTGTGGGCCTACCGCGGCGGCCCCTGGGAGCAGCGGCAGTTGTTCCCGTTTGGGCCGGGCTAAATGGGCAGCGGCTGGCTGCTGTACTCCAAAAATTCGCAAAGCACCTGCTGCACCGATGTGCCAGCCCCGCTAATGGCCAGTTGCGGCGGCGTAAGGTAGCCGGGCACGCCCTGCAAATAACTGCTGGGCAGCGGCGCAAAGCTCATGTGCCAGCCTCTAAATTCGCGCCGGGGCAAGAGGCCATCGGCTAGTTTTTCGAGGCGGCTGTGGCGAGGGTCGGCTTCGATGCGGGTGTAGAGGCGGCGCACCGCTACCGGGCACCCTTCAATGACATGCAAGAACTGCCCACCCCCATACATCAGTACGCCAGTAATGCCCGCTAGCTGGTTGGCGCGGCGCGCGCGCCGTAGCAATTGCAATAGCCCCGCTTCACTTAAATTGGCAATAGCCGTACTAACATAGACGATGCTATGACAGGTTTCTCCTTCCTCTTTGTTCATACGCACTCGCCTAGCACAACCTGCACAGCCTTATCAGTTTCTAACAGTGATATCACGAAATTCCTATAGAGCCTATTGGAGACTGATCCAACAAATATACTTTATCTAACACTACTTCTTTCATTTTCATGAACTTAAAAACACTCCCTGCCAAGCCATTGACTGCTGATGTCGTACTCATTGGGGCGGGTATTATGAGCGCCACGCTGGGCGTTTTGCTCAAAGAGTTGGACCCTACCCTTACCCTGGCCGTGTACGAGCGCCTCGACGCGGTAGCCGCCGAAAGCTCCGACGCCTGGAACAACGCTGGCACTGGCCACTCCGCTTTTTGCGAGCTCAACTACACGCCGCAGTTGCCCGATGGCAGCGTCGATATCTCGAAAGCCGATAAAATTGCCGAGCAATTTGAGCTCAGCAAGCAGCTGTGGGCTAGCCTAGTGCAGGCCGGCCAGCTACCCGAGCCAACGTCTTTTATCCACAGCATTCCGCACATGAGCTTTGTGTGGGGCACCGAAAACGTGGCGTATTTGCGCCAGCGCTACGAGGCGCTGCTGGGCTCGCCGCTGTTTGCCGGAATGGAATTTAGCGATGACCCGGCCCAGATTGCGGAGTGGATTCCGCTGGTGATGGTGGGCCGCGACCCAGCCCAGCCAGTAGCTGCCACACGCATGGCTGTGGGCACCGATGTCAACTTTGGTACCCTCACCCGCTCCTTGTTTGACCACCTGCGGCAGCAGCCGGGCGTAACGTTTGAGCTAGGGCAAGAAATCGAAGATTTCCGGCATAAGGCCGACGGCCTGTGGCGGGTAAAAATCCGCGACCGGGCCACTGGCAAGAGCCGCAAGGTGCGTACGCGCTTCGTCTTTATTGGGGCGGGTGGCGGCTCGCTCACACTGCTCGAAAAGTCGGGCATTCCGGAGGCCAAGGGCTTTGGTGGCTTCCCAGTGAGCGGGCAGTGGCTGAAATGCACCCGGCCTGAGGTTATCGACCAGCACGATGCCAAGGTGTACGGCAAAGCCGCCGTGGGCTCGCCGCCCATGTCGGTGCCTCACCTCGACACTCGCCAAATAAACGGCCGCCAGGAGCTGCTGTTCGGGCCCTACGCTGGCTTCAGCACCAAGTTCCTCAAAAAAGGCTCGTACGCCGACCTCTTTCGCTCCATTGAGCTTGGCAACATTCGGCCGCTGCTGTACGCCGGAGCGCGTAATATTCCGCTCACCCGCTACCTCATCGGGCAGGTGCTCCAAACGCCCGAGCAGCGCATTGCGGCCTTACGCGAGTACTACCCCCAAGCGCGGCCCGAAGATTGGCAACTTGAAGTGGCCGGCCAGCGCGTGCAGGTTATCAAGAAAGACAAGAAAAAGGGCGGCGTACTGGAGTTTGGCACCGAGGTCGTGACGGCGAGCGATGGCTCCATTGCAGCGCTGCTTGGGGCCTCGCCGGGCGCCAGCACGGCCGTTAGCATCATGCTCGACTTGGTGCAGCGGTGCTTTCCCGAGCAGGCGGCCACGCCCGAGTGGCAGGCTACGTTTCATCGGCTAGTGCCCTCGTTTGGGCAACACCTGGCCGATAATCCTGCCCTAGCGGCCGAGGTGCGTGCGCACTCCGCGCAAGTACTGCAACTGACTTAATAATCTATCAGTCAGATTTTTTAAACCGTTTGTCTTTGCGCGGGCAGGTAGCAATCACTTCGGAGCGAGTCGTGCGAGCGTCGTTTTGGGGCAATTGCTACACTGCCCGCGCAAAGACAAACGGTTTTAGCTTGGTTTTTTACGGCCTAACAGACAGCACTTATGACCTGCTTGCTGCTTATTGATTTTCAGCTAGATTTCTTGCCCGGCGGCTCGCTGGCCGTGCCAGATGGCGAGGCTATCCTACCGCTGCTTAATGAGTTGCAGCCGCGCTTCGACCTGGTGGTAGCTACCCAAGACTGGCATCCGACTGGGCACCGCAGCTTTGCCAGTGCCCATCCCGGCCAGGCGCTCTTTAGCGAGATAACGTGGCAGGGCCTGCCTCAACGCCTGTGGCCCGACCACTGCGTGCAGGGCGCGGCGGGCGCATCGTTGCATCCGGGCCTGCACCTCGACCGCGTGGAAGCCATCTTCCGCAAAGGCACTGACCCAGACTTGGACAGCTACAGCGCGTTTTTCGACAATGGCCACCGCCGCACCACTGGCCTTAGCGCCTACCTGCGGGCACGGGGCGTCACGCGGGTATTCGTGGCCGGTTTGGCGGCCGACTACTGCGTATACTTCTCGGCCAAAGATGCCCACTTCGAGGGCTTTGAAGTAGCTGTTGTTGAAGACGCTACCCGCGGTATCGCGCCCGAAAGCATGGCCGCCGCCAAGGCCGACCTGCTCGCGCTGGGCGTGCAGTTTGTGCAGAGCGCAGAAGTGCTGATTTAAAGAAAATACTCGGGTAAAAGGGGGGTAGCACCTCCAGAAAACGAAAAGGAACGTCAGACTCCGATAAACTCGGCCCGACGTTCCTTTTCGTTTTTAATATATTCTATCTTGCTTGTCCCTACCCCCTCCTTGCGAGCTACTATTCAGCAATATATCATCTAGCGCAATGCCTCTTTTCTGAGCAGGTAGCCCGACCCAACTAGCTATACGGAGTGCTGGTCGCGCAACACAAACTCTTGCAGCAAGTCTACCAGTTCGGGCCAAGCTTGGGGCTGGCTCGGCAGGAGGCCCGCTGGCAGGCTAGGACTAACGTAACCAGCTATCCGACTTAAGTCGGGAGCGTCGAGCTGTGTGAACCCCATGCTCCATTGCCCAAACGCCCGGGCGGGCACCAGGCCGTCAGCTAGCGTGTACACGTTATAGTGGCGCCTATCGCGGGCAATGACCTGGTAACACTGGCGCACGCTCTCGGCCGGGCCCTCCAGTACTTGAATTATTTCCTCTTCGCCGTAGAGCAGCAACCCGCTAATACCCATAGCATGATTATTAATTCGCCATTTCGGCAGTAAGGTCTGCAGTTGGGTAGGCGTAATAGCGGTGGTAGCTAGGCTTTGATAAATCAGTTGGTGTATTTGCATAAATCCATGAAATAATAGGAATCACCATTGGGCAGAGTACCAATGATAAGCAAATTTAAACCGGCAACGCATTAAGTAGAATTGTTCAGGTTTTAAAAAGTTAATACCATCATTACTAGCTGTATTAATAGCACCAAGGCCCTAGTGTGGATGCCGGAGCTACCTGCTGCTGCCAGGCGAGCTGCCAATCGTAGCAGCCTATAAAGCAAAACTGCACTTTCAGAAGACGCGGTTAGCTACCTTCTGAAAGTGCAGTTTTGCTTTATAGGCCTACCCCCTCTTTAGGGATTGATAGTCACCAAACTACCATCGGCGTTGCGCTTGAGCTCGGTTACTTTCACGTTGCGCAGCCAGGTCTTGTTACTCAGCTCGGTATCGTGGTAGAAGATGTACCACTTGCCCTTAAACTCGACGATGGAGTGGTGGGTAGTCCAGCCCTGCACGGGGTTCATGAGCACGCCTTTGTAGGTAAACGGGCCGGTGGGCGAGTCGCTCACGGCGTACACCAGCAGGTGGGTGTCGCCGGTCGAGTACGAGAAGTAGTACTTGCCCTGGTACTTGTGCAGCCAGCCGCCCTCGAAGAAGCGCCGCTTGTTGTCGCTGGCCAGCAGGGGCTTGCCGGCTTCGTCTACTATCTTAATTTCCTTTACGGGGCCGGCAAAATGCTTCATGTCGGCGCTGAGCTGGGCCACGCGCGGGCCAATGGCAGGCTCGTTGCCATCGGGCTTTTTCTCGGGCGCTTTGGGGTTATAAGTACCAGTGGCCCAGCGCTGCAGCTGGCCGCCCCACAGGCCGCCAAAGTACATGTACGCCTTGCCGTCGGTGTCGGTAAACACAGCCGGGTCGATGCTGTAGCTGCCTGCGATGGGGGCAGGCTCGGCCTTGAACGGGCCGGTGGGCGACGAGCTAGTTGCCACGCCCATCCGAAAGACATCTTGCTTGTCCTTCAGCGGGAAATAGAGGTAGTACGTGCCTTTTTTAAAGGCCACATCGGGCGCCCACAGCTGGCGGCCGGCCCACGGAATATCCTTGGTATCGAGCGCCACACCGTTGTCGGTCACCTTGCCGCCCACGCTGTCCATCGACAGAATGTGGTAGTCGCGCATGGCAAAGTGGTCGCCGTTGTCGTTTTCCGGAATGCCCGCCTCGATGTCGTGCGAGGGATAAATATAGATTTTCCCGTTGAACACGTGCGCCGAGGGGTCAGCAGTGTAGATACTGCTAATCAGCGGCTTGGACAGGTATTTAGGCTTGGCGCCGGCCGAGTCGGCGGAGGCAGCGGTAGTAGCCGTGGCAGACTGGTCGGCGGTTTGGGCGGGCTGGCTTTGGCAGGAAGCCAGCGCAAGCGGGGCGGCGAGCAATAGGGCAGGCCGGCAAGCGGCAAAGGTGCGAAGCATGTAATGCAGGCGGATTAATGGGTGGGGGCGCAAGCTAGCGCGCAGTTTTTTGACCTAGCTATCGGTTTCGTTTCGATAGGTGCCGATGGCGGTGCCCGGCCACAACTACTACTGGGCGCACCCGTTTTTAGCTCATGGAACTACAGCCTCGCAGCACAGCCCCCGGCTGGCAGTACACGGCCTATCGCGTTATCTTTGAGTCAGATACTAAAGCAGGGCGCGCCTTTGATATTGCCCTGCTAGCCGCCATCCTGCTGAGTGTGCTCACGGTGATGCTCGACAGCGTAGAGCACATCCGGCTAGCATACGGGGCGTATCTGCGCAACCTGGAGTGGTTTTTTACCGGGCTTTTCTTCCTCGAATACCTGGCTCGGCTGCTGGTGGTGCGCCGCCCGCTGGCCTATGCCCTGAGCCTGCTCGGCATCATCGACTTCCTGTCGCTGGTGCCCACGCTGGCGGCGCTGCTCATTGCCAGCAGCCGCTACCTACTGGCTATTCGCACGCTGCGGCTGCTGCGGGTATTTCGCATTTTCAAGCTGGGGCGCTTCGTAGGCGAGGGCGAATTTATCGTTACTGCGCTGAAAGCTAGCCGGTTTAAGATCCTGGTTTTCCTCTCGGCGGTGCTCATGCTAGCCATCGCGGTAGGCTCGCTGATGTACGTGGTGGAGGGCGGCCAAAACGGCTTCACGAGCATTCCGAAAAGTATCTATTGGGCCATCGTAACGCTCACTACGGTGGGCTACGGCGATATTTCGCCCCACACCATGTTGGGCCAGTCGCTGGCCTCGCTGCTCATGATTTTGGGCTACGCCATTCTGGCCGTGCCTACCGGCATCGTATCGGCCCAAATGGCCTCACCCGGCCGAGCCGCCGAGCCGGCCCCGGCGCCCGCTTTCAAGCAAGCAGCTTGCCCCCATTGCCGGGCTACCGGCCACCGCCCCGAAGCCGCATTTTGCTGGCAATGCGGTAAACCACTGTAAATCAATCAGTAGTTGTCAATCATCAGATGCTGGAAACTCGACAACTGGTGATTGATAACTGCTGATTGAAAATCCCTACCCGTTCATTTGGCGAAAGCGGGCGTCGATTTCGGCACGGGAGGCCTGCCGGATGCTTTCGGAGGTACCAAAGCCTACTTCCTCTTCGCCCGCTGCGAGCCGCGCCACGATGCTGTCGGCAAACTCATCGACCGGCACGGCCCAGGTGTGCAGGCCAGGTCCGCCAAGGTCGGTATTGACGCCGGGCGGCACGATTTCGAGCACCCGCACACCCGTATCGGCTGGCTGCCGGCGCAGCGACAGCGTGAATGAGTGCAGCGCCGCCTTGGTGGCGCTGTAGATGGGCGCGGCGGCCATCGGCGCAAACGCCAGGCCCGACGACACGTTGATGATGGCCGGCGCGGGCTGCTGGCGCAGGTGCGGCAGCAGCAAGGCCGCCAGGTGAATGGGCGCGTCGAGGTTGATGGCAATTTCTTGGCGCTGCTGCTCCCAAGCGGCGAGGTCGGCGGGCAAGTCGGCCACCTGAAAGCGGTTTTGGATGCCTGCGTTGTTGACCAGCACGTTGAGCGCCGGAAAGTCGGCCACCACGCGACGGGCCAGCTCGGCACGCTCGGGCGCCAGGGCCAGGTCTACTTCGTAAAAATGCAGGCCGGGCACCTGCGCCTGGGCTTCGTGCAGCTTATCGGCCCGCCGCCCGCAAATGATAACCTGGCTGCCCGCCGCCACAAAGCGCTGGGCCAGCGCCAGGCCAATGCCCGTGGCGCCGCCGGTAAGTAAAATGGTGTTGGAGGAGAGATTCATAAAACAAGAAAAAGACTGGCCGTGCGTACGTAAGACGGGGCACCGGGGGCCACTGGCGGCCGGCTACCTTTGCGCCGTGCCACTTCTTGCCGCCCCTACCCCCGCCACGCTGGCCGATGTGTCGGCCGTGGTTAGCCTCGTCAACCGTGCCTACCGCAGCGACGCCGCGCAGGCCGGCTGGACCACCGAGGGCCACCTGCTCGCCGGCGCCCGCATTGATGCGGACGCCCTGCGCGAGCTACTAGCCGCCCCCGAAGCCGTGCTGCTCGTGGCCACCCCTACCCCCCTCGGCCCGCCCAATGGTTGCGTGTACCTCGAAAAACAGGCGGACGTGCTTTACCTCAGCCTACTGGCCGTGGCACCCGAGGCGCAGGCGCACGGCCTGGGCCGGCACCTGCTGCAAGCCGCCGAAGCCCATGCCCGGGCCCGGGGCTGCACCACCATCAAGATGAGCGTGCTATCGGTGCGCGCCGAACTGCTGGCCTGGTACGAGCGCCAGGGCTACCGGCGCACCGGCGCCAGCGAGCCGTTTCCGAATACCACCCGCTTTGGCCAGCCCCAGCAGCCGCTCACACTTTTGGCGCTCGAAAAGGGGGTAGGATAATGAGCCTTATTACCTGTTACTCCGCATTAAAGCATTAAAGCGGTTTCTCGGATAGTGTACAGGGTATGCCTCGGGCAGACAGCCGTCAAAAAGCTGGCAGCCCGAGGCATACCAATTTGGAAGCCGCTTTAAGAAAGTTGCTGCACCAGGGCCAACACTTCGTGCTGGGTGGCTTGGGTGCGGTCGTGGGCGTACCAGGTGTGCAGCTCCTTGATGAAGTCGTCGTGGGCCATGCCTTCGGCTTTGAGCCGGGTGATGAGCGCCTGGGCTTCGGCGGGGCGAGGGCCCCAGTGCGTGACCTGGGTGAGGGTATCGGCGTGCAGCACTACCAGCTTGGGAATGGAGCGGCTGCCGTTGGTGAGAAACTGGTCGATGAGGTCGGGGTTTTCGTCGCGCAGCAGGTAGGCCGTGCGCAGGTGGCCGGCGCTGGCCTGGGCCACGGCCTCCAGCACGGGTACGGTTTGGGCGGCGTCGCCACACCAGCCTTCGGTAATAATCAGCCAGATATAGTTTTGGCGCAAGCCAACGGCCGCGCTGGCTAGCTCAGGCAGCAGCTTTACGGTTTTGTCGAGGCGGCTCATGCGCTGCTCGTTGAGCTGGGCGTAGGCCAGCAGCTCGGGCGTCTGCTGTGGGCCAGTGGTTTTGCCTTCGGCTAACAACCCATCAAGCAGCTGACGGTAAGCGGCGTAGGAGTAAGCCGAAGCTAGGCGCTCGGGGCTGAGCAGCGGGGCGGGAGAAGTAGTGGACATTCGTAATAAAAAGACAGGAATGGGGCTATAACAACCAAATCGCCCAATCGGCTACTAGCGCAGGCCGGTAGTTGCTCCTAGCTTTGCCGCATGAAGATTTTGGTATCAACCTCGCTGCTGGTGACGCTGGCGGCTTGCCAGTCGGCTACCGCTCCTACCGGGCCAACTGCCGCTGCTACTGCGCCAACCGCCACTGCCTCACCTGGCGCACCCACCACCGAAGATGCCCGCACCGCCGTGCGCCGCTACCTGGGCCTGCAACCCGACTCGGCCCTGTACCGGCTCGACTCGGCGGCTATTCTAGACGCCGATGCTAGCTGGCAGGTGCTGGTGCCCCGCACCGACTGGGCCGGCCGGATGCCCAATAAGGCTGCCTTCGACGTGAACAAGGCCAGCGGCACCGTCACGCGCCGGGCCGTTAAGTAGCAGCAGCGGGGGTAGGAAGCGGGGCTGGCCCCGCTTCCTACCCCCCTTCGTTATTCGAAAGATTTACTTAGAGTGGCTTCGGAAATAGGGTACGGCCAGCTAAGTAGCGCGGACTTTTAGTCCGCTAGTGAGCACGCCTAGTACTCGCGGACTAAAAGTCCGCGCTACTGTAGAGCGACTCAGAAACCTCTCTAGGTAGCACTTGCTACTTAATCACTTCCAGCCAACCCTTTAGGCGGCGGCCATCGGGGTAGGTGAGCAAGTAGTAGTAGGTGCCGGCGGCCTGGCCGGTGGCGTCCCAGTCGTTTTGGTAGGCGGCGGCTTCGTACACCTGCTGGCCCCAGCGCGAAAACAGCTGGAGCTGCGGCGCGCAGCTAGGGGGTAGGCGAAAGTACTGGTTGCTGCCGTCGCCGTTGGGCGTAATGACGTTCGGAATGACTTGGTTTTGCACCTCGATGGCGGCGAGCGGGGCCGTGGTTTCGCACTGCTCATTGAGGTAGCGCAGGCTCACGCTGGGCTGGTAGCGGCCCGCCTGCTGGTAGGTGTGCTGCACGGTGGCGCCGGTGGCGGCGGGGCTGCCATCGCCAAAATCCCAACGGGTGCCGGGGTTGCCGCCGGCGTCGCTGAAGCGCACTACCAGCGGCGCCTGACGGTCTTGCGCGCAAGCCACCGGCACCCAAGTAGGCTGAAAAGCGGGCACCGGCGCCACGCCCACGCGGCGGGTAGCCGTGCCCGTGCAGCCGCCTAAGGCCACCGTGTACACCAGGCTGACCGAGCCCGTGAAGCCCGTCGGCGGCGTAAAGGTGTAGCCCGTGGCCGCGCTGCCGCTCACGCCCGCGCCCGACCAGGTGCCGACCGCGGGCAAGCCGCCGCGCAACGCCACCGGGCGCTGGGTGCCGGGGCACAGTAGGGTATCGGCCGGTAGGCTCACATTTAGGGTAGAAGAAACCGTTACGGCCAGCGATTTCTGGGCGGGGCAGGGGGTGTTGATGCCCACCACGTAGCTCAGAAAAAATGTACCTACCCCCGCCGCAGCCGGCGCAAAGTAGTAGCTGCCGCTGGCATCCTGGCTCACGCCCGGGCCCGCCCAGTACCCGCCCGGCGTGGTGGCCGACAGGGGGTAGCGGGTGGCATTGCCCACGCACAAGGGAGTAGGCAGGGGGCTCAGCACTAGGTTAGTGGCGTCGACCACCGTAATGCGGCGCTCATCGGTGGCGGTGCACGAGTTGTCGGCCGCCTGGGGGGTGTAGATAAGGCTGACGGTACCCGCCAAAGCCGACGACGGGGTGAAGAGGAAGCCCGCCGCAACCGAGCCCGTGACGCCGGGCCCACTCCAGGTGCCGCCCGCCGGGTTGCCCTGCAGGAAGATGGGCGAGAAGCCCACACACACCGTTTGGTCGGGGCCAGCATCGGCCTTAGTCACCAGCACCTGGCGGGTGGCGGTACCGGGGCAGCCCACGGCGTAGGTATAGGTGATGGTGGTGCTGCCGGTGGGCACCATGTTGGGGTCAAAAACTTGGTCGGTGCCATTGGCCGCCAGCCCTACCCCCGCCCCGCTGAAGGTACCGCCCGCCGGCGTGCCTACCAGCGGCACCACGGGCAACGCGGCGTTATTAGTAGTGCAATACGAGCTAAGCAGCCCCGCCCCGATGGCTACGGGCAGCGGCGCCACAGCCGTTACTTGCCGGGTGGCCGAGCTTACGCACTGCCCCGTGGTCACGGTGTAGGTGAGGGGGTAGGTACCGGGACTGGGCGGCGTAAAGAGGTAGCCCGTGGCCGGGCTGCCGCTCACGCCGGTACCCGTCCAGACGCCGCCCGCCGGGGTGCCCACCAGCGGCGTGGGGCCGTTGGTGCACACGGTTTGGGGCGGGCCTACGTCGGCGATATCGGGCTGAAAGTTGAGCACAAACGCTGCGTTGTTGCAGGTGCTGGGGCTGCCCGTGTTGTCGGCGTAGTAGTTGGCCCCCATCGGCACCGGAAAGCCCCGGTTGGTAAAGCAGGCGCACACGGCTTGGTACACCACGCCGCGCGGGTCGAAGCGCGAGGTGCCGCCATCGACGTGCTCGGGCTCGCTACCCCCAAAAAAAGTACCGTAGCTGAGCGTTGTCAGGCCCGACGAAAACTGCGCCAGGTAGAAGTCGGCGCCATCGGTTTGGGGCTGCACGGCGTAGGCGGTGGTGGGCAAGCCCACGGTATTGCCGCCCAGGTTGGCGTAGAGGTACGACGAGCTGCTGCTGCTGCCATTGTTGGGCCCGCCCCAACCGCTGACGTACACCCGGTCGCAGCGGTCCACCAAAAAGGCGGTGGGCACGATATCGACCGCCGTGCGCCCACTGCCAAACACCGTGGCCAACTGCGTGCGCGTGAGGTTGGCGTCGAGCTTATGAATAAACTGCCGGCCATTGGCATTGCCATACAGGCCGCTGGTGGTGGGGTAGGCGCCCAGCGTTTGGCCAAATACGTAGACCCCGCCATCGCCGCCGAGCTGCAAGAAATACGCCTGGTCGTAGGCGCTGGTGCCCAAGTAGGTGGCACGCACCAGGCTGGTGCCGCTGGCCGCGATGCGTGCCGCAAAGCCATCGACGTTGCCAAAAGCGCGTGGGTTGAGCGCGCCGGTGGTGCCCGATAGGTCGGCGCTGAGCGTGCCGCCGGCCACGTATACGTCGCCGGTAGCGGGCTCGAGCTGCAACGAATACGTGGCATCGGAGGCGCTGCCACCCAGGTAGCTGCCCCACAGCAGGGCGGTGAGGCCGGCATTTAGCTTGCACACCACGCCGTCGGAGGTGCCGCCGCGGTAGGTGCTCTGGAAGCCGCGCGCCACCGGAAAATTGGTGGACGAAGTGCTGGAGGCGATGTACACGTTGCCGGCGGCATCGGTCAGAATATCACCCCGAAACGGGTCGCCGTAGTTGTGAGCCAGCTGCGGGGTAGCGGTGTAGGGATTGAGCGGCAGCAGGCCGTCGTTGTTAGAACCGCCGAGGTAGGTGCTGGCTTGCAGCGCCGCGCCCGAGGCCGAGAGCCGGCACACCACAATATCAGAGCCATTAACCTGGTAAATACTACTTTGGGCAGCATCGCCAAATGGGTCGGCTGCCGGCCCGCCCGCAAACGTGCGCTGCACGGCGCCGGCCGTAGTGGGGAAGTTGGCCGAGCCCGTGCTGCCCAGTACCAGCAGTTCGCCTTGTGCATTGGTCACGAGGCTATGCGGAAAATCGCCCTGGCTGCCGCCCACGTAGGTGGCCCAGGCCCGCGCTGCCGGCCCGCTTTTGGTCACGTCGTACTTGATGAGCGCCATGTCGATGATGCCCGCAAACGTGGTTTGGTAGGCGCCGGGGCTGACCGGGTAGCCTAGGCTAAACGCGATGCCGCCCGAGTAGAGATTGCCCTGGGCGTCGTAGGTCGCCGTGAAGCCCCAATTGGTAGCCGTCGAGCCGGTGTAGGTGGCAAATACCACCGTGGGGTCGATGGTGAGGGGTAGGGCCCGGTCATAGTCGCCGAGTGCAAAGCGCACGGTGCCGCCCGCGCCCAGCGCGTAGCGGCAGGCCACCGGCCGGCGCGCGCCGGCCGCGTTGGTTTGCCAGGCTTGCGGGGCCAGCTCGCGCACGGTGCCCACGCTAGTAGTCAGCACTAAGTTGCCGCGGGCGTCGAGGGCCACCTCGGCGCCCGCGTGGCGCACACCGATGGCCGCTGGGTCGGCGCCGGGCGCCACCGTAAAGTCGTATTCGAGGCGCTGCTGGTCGTTTTCGTAGAAGTGCGCCCCTACCCCCGGCCACAGCTCCGGATAATCGAGGGTGCGGTAGCTGCGCACGTCGGCGGCCCAGTGACTGGGGTCGCTGCCCTGAAAAAAGTTGCGGTGCTCGGCGGTGCGGCCGACCGCTACCGGGTGGGCCGTGGGCGCGGCACCTACAAAGCGTAGGTCAAAGGCGTGGGCACGCAGGTCTCCGCTGGGCGCCACAGCCGCGGCCGATGCCGCCGCAGCGCGGTGGCCCGCGCCCTCGGCCGCATGGCCGCCGGGGTGGGCTAGGGCGCCATCGGCGAGCAACGCCAAGCGCAGGCCGTCGGCCTCGGCAAAGAGCTGGCCGCCGCCGGGCAATGCAGCTCGGTAGCGCACCGCTGCTGGCCATTGGCCTCGGTTTTCGATAAATTCGAGGTCGGGCTGAGCCGCGGGTTGGCTGGGCTGCTGCGCGGCCGCGGCCTGGCCTAATAAGCAGAAAAGTAACGTAGCGAGTAGACGCATCCAGTTTTAGAAATCGCGTAAGAAAAGAGCTTCCAAATATACCCTTATCGCTGCCTTTCTACCCTATTAACTAACAGACTATTCGCGCGGGGCTAGTGGGAGCACCGTAGCCCGGCGGGCCGGTTTTGCGTATCGCTGCGCAGGCACTTCTGCTTTTCCCCTTAACCCCTACCCCCTCCCCATGGACCAAGTAGCTGCTGGTGTGCACCAGCTTCGCATCAAGCGTTTTGTGAATATTTATTTTGTCGAAACCGGCACCCCCGGCGAGTGGGTGCTCATCGACACCGGCCTGGCGGGCTCAGACAAGGAGATTATCGCAGCGGCCGATAAGCTGTTTGGCGCCGGCGCCAAGCCCGAGGCCATCCTGCTGACCCACGGCCACCTCGACCATATGGGCTCGGCCAAAGAGCTGGCGGCGCACTGGGGCGTGCCCGTGGTGGCGCACCCACTCGAGCTGCCCTACATCACGTCCAAGGCGCTGTACCCGCCCAGCGACCCCACCGTGGGCGGCTCGCTGGCGTTTATGAGCCGGTTTTTCCCGACGCAATTGCCTAATCTCGACGGCGTGGCCGAAGCCCTACCCCTCGATGACG
>Ga0160429_1001272_pt1 | contig 14380 bp, 5 predicted proteins | sample SolpanmetagenomR_FD_108199 | JGI IMG/M metagenome (GOLD analysis project Ga0160429, IMG submission 108199) | Solar panel surface microbial communities from Lawrence Berkeley National Laboratory, California, USA - R | ecosystem: Engineered > Built environment > Solar panel > Unclassified ...
AGTACCGGAGCGGGCCTACTAGGAGTCCTATAAAGGCACACACTGGATAGAAGGAGTCTCCCCTTAGGAGTCTCCTCATCGTTTAGTCTCACTACAAATCTAACACCTACAAACTATAAGTATCTCCGTGCTCTCTATCTAAGCTATACCCATTACACAAAGATATAGAAGTAGGTAAAAATAGCTTCCGCTACTATAGAACCTACCTGAAATTAGTCTCTATAACTTTTAATAACTCTTAACTCCCTTAAGTAAGAGCGAGGTTTATTATATTTAAAATACCACTAACTTATGCTAACTTCTTAAGACTAACAAGGTTAGTGTAGAGCGTAGGCACGTAGAGAACGTTTCTAAGGATCAATTCGTAGTAGTTGCCGTTAGATTGGCGTACGTTAATACGGATATTGCCTATATAGATAGTAAAAGTAATTCCGTTAGCGGTAGTGATCTCTACGTCGATATTGCGAATCTCACTCTTAATAAATAAAGATAAGTCGTTACTTATATAGTCGCTTGCGCCTAAATCGACAATCTATATGGTTAGGAGAGAAGTTAAAAAAAATATTAAAATAACTAGTAGATCCGTCGCGATGACAGCGTTATAACTAGTTGTTACGATTATGGTAAAGCTAGAAGTGACGATAGCGGAGAATCTAGAGATCTTATCCTCTATAGACTTAGTAGCGAAACTTACCGTTACTAGTGCCGTAATTACCTTCCTTTTATTTAGTTCTAGATGTTGCTTATAGCATTTGTTATTCTTATGCGTAAAGTCTAGATAGGCCTAATAGTAGATGTTAGGATCGATGTATCTTAGTAGAGTAGATACGCCTATAAACTGCCTAGGTTTCTTACCGTACTTAGGCTTTTACGCTATAAAATTAGTAGCGGTAGGCTTAATTGCGGCAACATCCTTAAGTTTAGCGAGGCTCTTTAAACGCTACTCTTTAATAGCTTTAATAGTGACGTCTTTAATATTAAGAGACGTCTTGCGAAGCATAAAGCGCTAGTTATTAACCTAGTTTAGTAGTTTTAGAGAGTTGCACATTCGTAACAAGTTCGTTACTCTCTATCTTATACTAAATAGTTCGCCGATCTGCTCTAGCTTGTTAAATTACTCGTTAGCCCTTATACTAAGAAGGTCTATGTTGTTATTACACGAGCTAAGCTTAAGAGACCTAAGGATGTGTTAGATTTCATTAAGTAACGAGGCGCTAGTAACGTTATACCTTTTTAGGTAGTCCTATATATTAGCAGCGGTCTTCTAGTATTATATTATAAGCTTAATATTATCAATAATAGAGAATAGGATGTGACGCATTACTTTAGCGTCTTTTTACTTAAATAATTCTAAATTTATTATATACGTATCAAGTTCTTCCGCTTTATCAAGAAGCGCTTCCGCTTCTGCTAGGGCGTCGCTAGGTACTATAGACTCCCTTTTTATCTTTCTTGTAAGTCGGACAACTTCTAAATGTAACTCTTCTATAAATTCTTTATAGTTTTAACGCTTTATTAGGAGGCGGCGTAGTCTTAGAACGTAGTTCTAGACGCTATCCTCCTTATAGGCGATCTTTATATTAGCCGCCTATATAGGGTAGTTGTCGCTACCCTTTAGCTTAGTAAAGCGGGTCTTACTAGACATATCTTCGTCGAATACTATTTTAGTGGCGAAGATATATAAAATTTGCCGGGTAGCGTAGATTGACTAGTTCTAGTCCGATTTGGTTTAGAATTAGTAGGATAATCTAGCTAAGGTAGGTGTAAGTTAATGTAAGCGTAATTACTACTTAATTAGGGATATAGGGTATTAAATCGACCTCCGTCGTCGCTCGAGTTTGCAACCTCTTAGCAATCGATAGAGTAGCACTGTATGGCTAGTATATGAAGTGGAAAATAGCTTTAGAATGGGTCGTGCGGACCGGACTTATAACCTGTTAGATATTGTGGTTATTTAGAGCTACTTTAGTTATATATAGGTTAATTAAGTAACTAACTAATACTAAGCGTGCGACTTGGTATAAGGTGTAGTTAAACTACTAGGGTTAGGTCTCCTTATAGAGGAAGAACTCTGGACCCTAAGTGGAAGAACTCTTAGCGTTGCCACTTAGACTTTACCTGAATTTAACATACACGGTAGAGGAGACTTAAGTAAAGAAGAATAAGAATTACTTATCTTCCTAAATTATATATGTTATATAGTCTTCACGCTCTTACAATTATCTTTTAAGTTAAACCGCGATCTCTTTATATCTTAAGTCTATTCCTATAGTGCTAGGAGTACTATATCTCTATTATAAGATAGTGTCTTAGTTATTATAGTAAGAGCTTCTAGTCTAAGATAACAGAAGAGCCACTATATATTTAGAAGATTATAATACTAGAACTATTTTATCATCGTGAAAGATATAGCTAAAGTTATACTAAATACTATACTATTAACTTAAGACTTAGAGCCCGCTAGTTAGTAGTAATATAACCTATATTAGAGCGATATAATAGTGAGAGTACTAATATTAGATCTTATACGCCGCTGTAAGGTTACCGTCGTTATTAATATAATAGTAAAGTACGTAAGATCTTACGTCCCGGAGAGCTATTAATTATATTACCTAACTCTAGTTAGATCTTGCGCAGCTCTTAACATGAAAGTGTAGGGTCAATAACATGCTATATACTATTAAAGAGGAAGAGTATATTAAGGATGCCTATTAAGAGAGTTGTAGGTTAAAACTAGATTTCCTACAGATAATAAAGCTGTTTGTTAACGTCAACACTGAGGCATCAGCTCTTTTTACGGAAAATCATCGGAATGGATGAAACCATTCCTGCAATGTACTCGCATGATGTGATGTTATATATAAGTGTTTGTTTCTTCTACAGTCTAAGCTGTATATGTTCTCCTATACTAAAGTCTCTCTACATCTCATTACGTTTTCTCACTAGCTTTCAACCTCAATCGGTTCATGCAATTTTCCTCCACCACTTCTTTGCTCTAGATATCTTACATAACAAACGGACTTGCAGCAAGATCGCTACTGAGATAAGCTATTCCTACCAGATTCAATACCATTCGCATGTCTAGCATCATCTTGCGCACATCACAGAGGCGGTGACTGGCTCATTCTCAGTATCGAGCTTGTCACGCCCACTACCAAATCTGAAGACAAACATAAGACAAAAACTCACACCAAATACATTGTCCTAATCTCTTCCATGGGCTGGTGATATTCAGTAGATGCTAAGGATGGTTTTGTTTAATCCTCATCGTCCTCGTCTTCACCCGTCTGCTTACTGATGGGACCAGCTCAAGCAAAGACGCCTGCATTTCTTGAAGAAGGCCAAGTCAGAGTCTTCTATAGCCTCCACCAAGATGTCCTTTCTACATGCTACACTGTTACTGTGCCTGACCACAAAGCTCTCAGCATGTCCATCGTCAACAACTCTCATCTCGGCATCGAGGTAGACTTGTCCTTGTAGAGAACTGGCATTCTCTCCCGGAAGTTAGCCTAAGCCTTGTACGGATGCCGGATCTCTAGCTTTACCAAGCTATCCTTACTCTACCCTGGACCTCGACCTCATCTTACATCAAATACGAATCGAATACAGTCTACCTGGAAACTCGCCCTCAGCCTAGCAGATACTACAGCAACGACCACACCAGCGTTACGATTAGCAGGCGCGGAAGGAGCTTAATAATATCCTAAAACAGTCTCACATAATCCTCCAGAGCTTTCGTCGCAGCCCTGCAAGCACGACGCTACCGATCATACAAGCTACATCACCGATAAATTGCGGAAGCATATCTTGCTCAGACCTCAAACCACTCTAGCTATTCCTCCCTCCCCACATGTTTCCTCTCGGCAGACTTTGCCCCTTTGAGCCAGTTCATATCGGGCTGAAGTATACAATCAAGGACTGCTAATCTAAAGACACAAGACATGTCCTGCGCCGTGGTCCTAGATCACTCTCAAAAAGTGCGCCTTCGAAACTCTTGGTTCATGGCAATCGCTCTAACGATCCACTGCTCGAATTTGATCTTTGGAAGAACAACACACCTCTCCTTTCACACCTCAACCCTGTCTTCATCTCTAATATATATATCTACCCATCGATGAAGGAACATCAACAGATACTGGAAAAAGGATCTCCTGTAAGACAGTACTGGCCGCATATGCGTGGAATCTCTCTAGTAGGACCGATTATACTCGTCGCTATACAAGAGTTCCTCGGCAACTTAGCACCCCTCATTCTCCAGCAAGTCCAAACTGAACAATGTCCTCAAATACGCCGCGCCAGATATCAACATACATCCTGGCATGCGCCCAGCAGATTTTGCCAAGGTCGTCAAGGCTGTGCGCGACACTATGACGACAGAGCCGGACTCTTAAGAGAAAGCAACATTCCAGCCGAGGAACATTGTTGTGCAGTCTATTAAGTCGGGGGATTCCATTTCAGAGAGCGAGGGAATGGACGATAGTAGTATTGAAGAAAATGAGCATCAAAGTCTATCTCTTCACGAGTACCTAGCGGAGCGGGAATCGTCCATCGACGGTCCGGTCGTCGCTACTTTCTCTCAGACTTTAGGAACCAACATCAAGCGCAAGAGCAAGAGCAATGGTAAGGGCAAGATTTGTGGCGCCCTCGAGAATGGCACGCTGAAGGAGCGTTCTTCAAATCGCGCCCCACCAATTCCAACGAAAACAAAAGACCACCAAGTCGAAATGTATATTCTCGTATAATGCCAATCGACGGAACGCTCACTACATATGTTGCATAAGATCGCTGCGAATGAGCTTCATCCTGGACAATGACGATGGTCTCATTAACAATGACAGGATGGCTGGGAGTCGAAAGGATATTCTCGGTGTTCTCAATGAACGCGGTGAGTTCTTTGTCGAGGCCTACTTTTGAGTCTGACGTCTTGTAGTGCCTGACCCTTGACGAGTCTTCGCTGACCGTTTGGAGGTAACGTTGGCCAAAGTATGATGTAGGTGTAATAGGGCCAATAGTATCGACATGAAGCTTGGCATATGGCTTGCTTTCTTTTGTCATGGGCTTGCGAGAAAGGTGGCGATGAGCCTTCGATAGTGCATAGGCCTTACAAGTGCAGTCGGAGATGTGAAATTTATTCACCTTCTAGTCATCTACCCATCGAGCTCCGACTCCGCAGCCTAGAAGTCTGCATATTTACCTCCTCGTAACTCGTGCTTTCAGTCTGGTTCATGGAGGATTTGCGCTCCTTGCCTTAGCATAGCACAGCACAGCACAGCACAAATCAATTCCCTAGCGCATTTGACCCATTTCACTCACCACACAGCGCAGCTAGGAAAGAAATTCAACAATGGCCAGTGAGCGCCAGAATGACAACGCGTGTCAATAAATGCTGTATCTTGTTGTTGAGGAACAAGTGCGTTGAATAAGTGCCTCGAACAAGTGCCGTGCTTGTGCTCATGGCCGATGTGGTACTGTTTGCTGTATTTAGTGCCTAGTATGCTAAGGCGCGGTGCTTATAGGTGTATGTACTAGATAAGTTTGGATTCCACAATTTTATGTTTCGCAGATTTGTATTTCACAGTTTTATTTCTAATGATTTCTTATCTTCTTAGTCTTTGCATCTCGCGGTCATCTGTTCGTAGTCTTATATCTGAGGCTCTCATGCATGGCAGTTCTCTACCCATAGTTATGCCTTTGTCTCACACCTCTTCCACCGTCATTTCGTTGGCTCTGCTCATCGTTCCAATATTGTACCCCTCCCAATCCCCTCGTCCTCGTTCAATTAGCTGGCATCTCATCCTCGACCGTCTGGTATCCTACTCAGTTCCTCACAACTTACTCCTCACACTGTCCATCTTACACTTCGTGATTTCGACCAATTGTCTCGTCTACTGGCATTTATAATACCTTGACATCGCCGTCCTCTCTTCTCGTCCACCAAAGCCCTTGATACCTTGACACCTTCACGCTCTCACCTTGTAGGCTTACCATCATCGCACTGTTATATACCCTTACTCTCTCATCACTTCCCCTAACCCCATCTGCACCCCTCTCGATCCCGACCCTTCAAGATCACAAACCTAGCCCATTCTAGCCCGCTTCACTTTCACCCACCACAACATATCATCGAGGAATGACGACATCATTCAATTTCATGCCAGTCAACGTAACACAACCACATTCATATCAACCACAAACCATCACCATTATGCTATCACCCCCTGGAGTGTCCGGACGAGACACTCTAATTCCATCGCCATCATACGCCAGAGATATTTCTCTACCTCTACCTGTGCGTCCACTTCTACTTGTTCGTGATGACATGCCTCATCGTTATAGCGGCCACCACTCGCCTTGTCATGTCCATGATCCGCCTGGATATGCACATTAGCATTGATACCAGGATCGGTAGCCTCATCTATACCCATGTCCAAGGTTTGCGTGTTCTTTGATTTTGTTTTTGGGTTTGATGTTGATGGTGGCTTTGGCAGCGATGTTGATGTTAGCTTTCTTGGTTGAGGTTGTTGGTCCTGGTGTTGAATTTGAAGTTGCTGTTGATGAGCCTCAACCTTCGCACCAATCAAAGCAACAGTCGTCCTAAACGCGTCGATGATTTGAGGTGGTAGGCTATTTCTGTTTCTCTCCCCTGTTTCTGCTTTTGCTGCTGCGGTGTCATATCCTCCTTTGTCTTCTGTTGCATCGTCGTGCTCTAGCTTCCTTTTGGTCCTGCGCTGTTGTTGGTCGTGATTTGGATTTTGTGCTTGAGTTGGATTTTGCTCTTTTCGGCTTTGGCTTTTTCCGTGTTCTTCGTTTCGAGTATGGTTCTCGTTTTGTTCTCGCGGGGTTTGTTGTCGTTCTTGGCCTTGTTGAATTGGAGAGGATTCGTCGAGGTGAGTGTGCTGGGAGTGAGAGGTACTATTGACGTGAGCGCTTCGATCTTCATCGCCATTTATGTCTGTATGCTGTGCCGCCGTCGCTGCCGCTATAGCAGGTACGGGCGTCACGAAAGGCAACGGTGTTGCTCTAGGCATCGGCAAAGATGTTTGCTTTTTGGGCAAAGAAGTGGGCGTTAGTTGCATGCTGTGTAGATCGGGTATGAACGTGAATTGTGGAGTGCATGCGATTAGTGTAAGTATTGTCGCAGGTTGGCCTTTGGTCTCATTGGGAGTCTGGGGTCGTTGTGGGGTTCGGGTCTGTTGTTGTTGTTGATGGGTCTCATTTCGTATTTGAGTCTGAGCCTGAGATTGAACCTGAGGCGTAATCGACTGATTTTGGGGCTGAGGTGTGACTGGGTGATTTTGTGAACAAGGCGTGGAGTGTTGATCTTGGAAATGAGGAGCGAGTGGCTGGTGCTGGGCGTGAGATTGAGGAGTAAATGGCTGGATTCGAGGTTGAGAATGTGGGGTGTATAGTTGATTCTGACCTGCAGTCCGAGCATGAGGTGTGAATGGTTGATTCTGAGTCCGCGTCTGAGTCTGATCCTGCGTTTCAGGTATCAATGATGGATTCTGCCTCTTCTGCTTTTGTTTCTGCTTCTGGCACTTGGTCACATCGAAGTCCTCGTCATCATCATTAATCACACGGACAATGACTCTCTTTCCCATCATTAACGCTTGCATGAAATCCATCGCTTGTCCTTTGCCTTGTTCGCCAGCGATTGACAATGAGGAAGACTCAACGACGACACAGTATCCACATGTTGAGTCGTATATCGTGATCAGTCGTTTTTGTTGCTGCTTCACTCCCATTTCCGGGTTGTGTTTTGGAAAGTGGTTTTTGTGGTGGCGCTGTTCGTGGCTTTGTTGACAAATTTGACTAATCTTAGGCTTCATCTTGTTCTTACTGAGTAAAGATGATTGTGGTGGTGTAGGGATAGGTTGGTACGTTTTGATTTTGGGATCGTACTCATCCCGGCGAGAAGGTCGTCGTGCCATATCGACGTCGTGTAGATCGCCGAAGATGCCTATTCGGCAAGGTCTTATATCAAGTTCATCTTCATCTGCGCTTGAGGCAGGTGGTAGGTTTCCAACGTAGCCATAATTCGGGTCAAATTCCGAACCCGAGGCCAAGTCTAAGTCTGAGTCCTGATACAAGTCTGTGTTCAAGTCCGGATCCAAGAACATACCATCAGAACCACTATTGACGATATCGTCTCGCTGTTTCGAGGGTCGATTTGAAGGTCGAGTGCGGATATGTGTAGACACAAGGCCTGCTCTTTCTCGGCGTGATGCGGCGAGAGTTGGTGATTCTTGCTCGTCTAGCTCATCACCACCACTGTCTTCACCAAGCCTAGACTTATCTTTATCGTCTTTTTCTTCTTCATCTGCTTGGTCTTCATCACTATCTCCTTCCTCGTCATTGTCCATTCCATCCTCGCCACTAACAAGCTCGAAGCCGCTGAGGCCAAACCCCTCACCATCACTATCATCTCCACCACCACTGCCCGCAAGTCCAAATCCATCTCTAAGCCCACTCCCAAGCTTATCACCAGAATCACTACCACCAACAGCAGCAGCACCAAACCCAAAGTCGAACCCGCCGCCGAAACCATATAAATCATCATCGTCGCGCATTCTAAGTCCAGCAGCATTTACAGAGTTATGATCGAGGAATTGAGAAGTTGGTGGTGTAGACCAGACATGTCCTCCATCTCCATCTTCAGCATCGGAGTCGTCGTGGTTGATGATATTTTGCTGGCTCAAGGTGGTGCTTAAGATGCTATTATAGGGAAGGCGTGCGGTTTCGTTGGAAAGGGAGGCGGAGGAGGCTGTGCACGCCGTAATATTATTGATGTTGTTTGGAATGTCACTATGCGGATTGTGGAGAATAGAGGATGATTGTGGTGTTACATTGGCGGGATTAGGTGTGTGGGATTGATGTTGCTCGTTTCCAGATTGTTGTGGCTCATTTCCAGCACATCCTTCGAGTCCAGTCGTCCGACCATGTCCAGTTCGTTTTTCATGGCCAGGTTGTCTTTGCTCATTCCCATTTCGTTGTCCCGCTTGTCGTTGCTCATTTTGTCGTTGCTCATTTTGTCGTTGCTCATTTTGTCGTTGCTCATTTTGTCGTTGCTCATTTTGTCGTTGCTTGTCCAGTCGCTCCTCAAATCCAGCATTTTCAGCTTGCTGTTGCTCATGCTGCTTATTTCTAGCTTGTCGTTCAAGTCCATCTCCGACTCCATGCTCATCCAAGAATCCTGATGGAGCAGCAATTAGGCCATCCAGTGAAGATCGTAGCTCATCTTCGTTTCGGTTATGCGCTCCTTGTCCTCGTCGTTCTCCAAATCCAGCTTGTTGTTGTTCACACCTAGTCGTCTGATCATTGCCAGCTCGTCCCTGGTCCAACAACCCCGAAGGCGCCACAGGCAAGCCATCCAGCAACCTTTGTAGCTCAGCATCATCACCATCCAGTAAAGCACGTAGCTCTGCATCATCTCGTTGTTCAGCCTCATGAGTGTCTTGAGACACTCCAGTACCGCTATTCGCACCATCAGTAGCAGCAATATGCTCAGTGTTTTGGGTACGATTCTGACCCTGCCCTTGTCCAGAAGCTAAACCATTGAGCGGACTTTGTGGTAGAGTATCGTCTAGTTGATTAGCCATTTCGTCGTCGCAAAGTCCACCGACGCCATCCTGACCATCAACGACACCGTCGCCAGCACCATTGCTGCCATCATCATCACCACGAGCACTACCTTTCTCGCTTCCGACGCGACTCACATCTCGCTCAACTCCAATGACAACAGCAAAGTCTTGTTGACGGTCTTCGGTACTTTGAGCTTGGTTCTGATTCTGACTCTGTTGCTGTTGTTGTAGCTCATCCTCCTCACCATCCCCTTCTACATCAATACGTCGTTTCTTTCTTGCATGCCATGTCGAATGCCTCTTGTTCTTCTTCTTTTTGCACTTCGGTGGTGAGGTGGGATTGTGGTTGCTTTGCGCTTGACCGCTAGCTGTAGGATGGTGGCGTGCTGAGTGTCGCATTTGGGTGTCGTTCTGGCTGTTTGTATGTGCTCTGGCGTTTCTGGCATTTTCGGCGGGTCGGTCGTTAATATTCGTATCGTCGTCTTCATTATCGTCGTTAGAGTCTTCTTCATCAGAGTCGTCGTTAGAGTCACTCCCATCATCAATTTCCTCCTCTTCACCACCACCACCACCCTCCCCCCTTTTCCTGGTTTTCCTACTCTTCGACCTCAAGTCCATAAAATACTTTTCACACTCCCCCAACGCCTTCTTACTCGGACACCGATCCATCCGTCCCTCAACATAATCCACCTCTTCCGCCTCCTTCCTCAACCCCACGCCCTCCCCATTTTTCACAACAACCACTCTCTTCTTCTTCAACTTGCCATCTTCAGCCATAAATTGCTCTCTTAGGAATTTGATTGCTTCCATGAGAGTAGCGACCGAAGAGACGGCGAGCCAGTCGAGGAGTTTAGCTTTGCCGAAGAGGCTGCTTGTGGTGTGCAAGTGGGTGCGTAAGGAGCGCATGCTGGGAGGGATGCAGGCGGGAAAGGAGGACCAGGTTGGTTCGTTTATTTGTTCTCCTGTTTTTGACGTTGTTGATGGCTCGTTATTGTCGGATTTTGCCTCTGCTGGCGTTGGCGATGTTTCGTCATCGCTGGTTCCTGCTGCTGTTATACGGTCACAAGCACGAATCTTCCTCAACGTGCGATTAGCCTGCTGCGCAGCTGCCGTGATGGTATTGTATGATTTGTTGGTGCATTCGATCAGTGAACATAGTCGAGTGAAGATTTCGAGTGTTTCGTATTCTTCTGCTGTTGCTGTACTGTTATCGTTAGCATTACCGCCGTGACTATTAGAATCACCATCACCACCACCAACGACACCATTTTCAACACTACCACTACTACCACCACCAACAGCATCGATTCCACCAACAGCCGTCTCACCCTTCCCCTCACTCCAAACCCAAACCTCCAACAACGCTCTCGCAGCAGGTTGTTCATCGCCAAAACGATCCAGATTCTGCCGCCATCGTGCCAGGATCTGCTTGATTAGTGCGAATGAGGCGACACGGCGGGCAGTCGGAGAGTAAGGGCGGAGGAATTGGGAGAGGTAGATTGAAGGGTTGGCGTGGGTTGTGAGGAGGGTGAAGTCAATGGTCGGGGTTAGTTGTGGATGTGACATTGGTGGACAGGTTTGAGGACAATGGTGGAGTGCGTGATGCGTCCAATGAGTTAGTTGGGACAGGCATAAGAGGTAGTAGAAGAAATTGAAGTGGAATGATTAAAGTGTAGCCTTGCATGATTGATGCGTGACCAAGCTTGTAATGAAAGGTGTTTCTTGTCACGTCATGTCACTACTCTCTCTTTTCCTCTCTCTCCACACTCAAACAGCACAGCACATTCTTGAAATTCACCCACTCTCCAGCCAGGCACACCCACATCAGCTGGTAGTAAAGCTCACAATCATGCATTAGTTCCAATACAATTCTTATGCACTGTTCCTTCATCTTGCATAACAAGCGTCACACGTTTTCTGATCATCGCCAAATCACAAAATCGACAAATCACAACCCACGCTCTAATCTCAGCCCAAAGCTACATACGCAGCCCATTATCTCGTGCAATCATCAACACGTCCATGACACGACATATCTAGACAAAGAAAAGTTGCACAGAAAGCGCTAAAAGGAACGAGAGCGACGCGCTTGTCTAGATTGAGAATAGTGCGACGACTGGCTGAATGAGCGTGATTTAGCGTCTCTTGTCCTGGTTAGCTGGCGTGGAGAGGCGGGCAAGGGGAAGTGAGACATTTTATGCCAAGAACTAGCTTGTTTTGTTTTGTTTCTTCAGGTCAACGGCGGTTGGCTGGATTCTTTTTTGGGTTTTTAGGTTTGAAGCTGAGGTGAAGGGGAAGGGAGCGGATATTGCTCTTGTTTGAGGTGCACAGTCGTGGGATTGTGTGAAGAGAAGAGAGGTTGCTGAGATATGTTGATGGAAGATGAGAGTAGAGTGAGTGAAGACCAAAGTGGAAAAGATGGCCCAGAAACGCAAGATTTGCGCCATGAACTAACCTCTTCCATCTTGCGGCGCGGCCCGCCATCCATTAATCAGGCACCGATTGGGTGGAAGGATCCTTTGGCGATTACACATGAAGAGTGATCATGTCAAGACTAGAGGGTAAATGTATTAGGTCGGTCGGTAGATAAGTTGATAATCCAATGGATGAAGACCGAAATGGAACGAGACTAAAATGGGAAAACCGCCAAGACAAAAAACGCAAGATCTTGCGCCACAGTACGACAGACAAGATGTGCAAAAACTAATAATACCATACAACCTCATGCAGCAACCCACACCCAATAAACTCTCTCTCGCAGTCAAATTCCCCCATGAAAACCTTAAGTCAGCTCAGTCTAGCTTAGCTTAGCGTCGATCTGAAGCGTTCGCTTGCATTGAAAGATGCTGTGGTAAGTGGACGGGAGAGGGAAAGTGGGAAGTGCAAGTGGAATGGCGATCATTCTGGACTCAGAACAGGGGTTTGTGTATGTGTAGCCTTGCTCTGGTTTGGGTTTAGAGTGGCATTTTGAGGCGTGAATTGTATTGCGTGGATATACTGGTGTTGGTAGAGAGCACATGATTGGCGGGATTGAATGGTATGGAGGTGGAAACAGTGATGGAGGTATGGAGCATGATAGTATGACTTTTTTTGTGTATGATGTGTTCTGATCTTCTCGCTTTACTATGTATGCTACTTCCGCATGAAGTTTCGTCTCCGTGTATATTCTTGAACGCAGTCTACTTTGTGTTTTGGGATCTTTGTCCTGCGGTGTAGTCTCCTCCCTAGCCAAGCCTACTCTCACTTGTCTGATCTTGATTCCCGCTCTTCATCCTCGACTGAATGATCCTGCTTCCGACGCACCACTTAACGAATCACAACTCTTACTTTTGCTTCCTCTTACAACATCTGTCCTATTCCCTCATGTTTGTTATTCTTGAAGCCAGTGAGCGTCGAACAGAGGTGAGGAGACGAGGTCGTGGTGTAAGTCTTGAGCCTTAGTGATCTGATGACTGGTAGAACTTTTTGGGTGAACGTCTAGTTTTGTAGGCTGGATAATACAAGTCCTTGCGGAGTGGTGAGGACGACGGCCTCGACCTTGATAACGAAAGCAAGAGCAGAAGGAGGAGGAGCAGGAGGAGGATATGACGGATGGGTGTTGTCAACCTGTAGAAACAATTGTGTTAGTAAAGGGAGATGATATGTGATTGGAAACACATCGCATCCCTGCATTGAAGCTGGAAATGATATCATGGATACTTACTACCACTGGGACGTTTGATCTTAAAGAGCGCCGCCCTATCAGACCTGCTGTATAGATGCCTTTATGTGTGGTTCAGCTTTAGGGCCCTTCTTCTCCTCTTATCTGACATTGCTCCTGCTGTCTTTCCTGCTCGATCAGCTCGGCGGTGTTGTCGGAAGTAGTAAGTCTGCCCTCCACATAGAGCTCGGGAAGAGTCCATGATGAATGGAGCAAGCTTGGCGATGATAGAGCGTGGAATGTGTCCTACTTGATCGGATCTTTCGTGTTATATTCAGAATGATGCATTAGTAATGCTGTCGCTCGTGTATCGATCGGAGGGATAAGAGGCCTTTGATTGTGATTCATGTAGTAGCTTTGTCATTGTTTTTGTTATTCCTTACAGTACCCTGCACCCATATGTCCATGTGGCGCAAGATCCTGCGTCGCGAGCTTGATGAATTCATTGCATAAAGTGCCTACCAACCTTCACATACTATTACCATGCGGCTAGTTATCTAAAATTCTGTGAAAACCATCCTCCACCAATCCTGAGTCCTGCTGTTATCATCAACTAGCCGAAAATGCATCCCATCCATCCTCTTCGTGCTGGTTCACGATGGAGCTTGACTTTGTTTTGAATTACGACATCAAGACACAGACGATGCGCGTTTCGAAAGAGATTCAAGTTGATACTAGATTAGAGCACATTAAACGACGCACGTCAAGCTCTTGAAGATCAGCAGGCACTGGCAACACTTTAAGTCTATCATGTTAAGTGCTTACTCCCCGCCTTTCGTCTGCGCCTATTGCCACATGCTTCTGCTTTTCTACGAACTGAGCGGCAAGGCAGGAGACTACAATGACTGAATAAGCACAAGCGAGGACCTTTTCTCGTGGCAAGATCTCAAGACAAATCGACAGAACACAGCATTACAGATTGCGAAAGTGCGCGCGGAAGGGTGACTGTATTCGCGTTCGCGTTCCACCGCATTGCTTCGTGAATATCTACTACTTTCCATTTCCTTGTGAAGACGAACGTCAGAAGGACTAAAGCCCATATTCATACCAAGTGGTCGCTGAATCGGGCGAACTCAGTCTTTTGAGTAGTCCATTCCAC
>Ga0160429_1001273_pt1 | contig 14375 bp, 12 predicted proteins | sample SolpanmetagenomR_FD_108199 | JGI IMG/M metagenome (GOLD analysis project Ga0160429, IMG submission 108199) | Solar panel surface microbial communities from Lawrence Berkeley National Laboratory, California, USA - R | ecosystem: Engineered > Built environment > Solar panel > Unclassified ...
GCCGGCGGCGAGCGCGTCCCCGAGGTGCTGCAGCGCCCCGCGGTCCCCGTCGACGCCGCCGATCCGGCCGTCCCAGACGACGGAGGGGTCGGTGACCGTCGCGGCGGCCACGTCGCGGCGGGCCTGGGCGCGGGAGAGGTGGTTCGGTGCGCAGCTGAGGAACCGGGTGGTCTCCGCCGGCGACGAGCCGACGTCCTCGAGGTGTCGCACCAGGTGCAGGTAGGCGGCGTCGCTGCGGTGACGCAGCCGCAGGAAGGCGGTCACCGCCTCCTGCGCCGCGGCGGGGGAGAAGGCCGTCGCCCTGCTGTCCAGGACCTGCCACAGCGCCGCTTCGAGCGCGCCGAACGCCTGCGCGAGGGGCTGCTCACCGGTCCAGGTCACCGCCACAGTCTACTCGAACGGAGGTTCGACGGCCAGGGAACTCGCTGTCTCGCAGCGCCTTCGCGAAGTCACGACGCTGGAGCCGGGGGATGGTTCCGTCTCAGGACGCGGGTGGCGCTCCAGCCGTCGCGGTCGTGAACCTCCTCGCCCCGCCCCCGCTCCGGTGCCTCAGCGACACCGCTCACCGCGGACCTCGTCGTTCGCGCGGGGCGACGAACACGGGAGGACTGCGCGGCGTCGCAGGGGCATGTCCTGCGCAGCCGGCGCCACGGGAGCCACCAGCGGTTCGCTCACTCCGCCACCGCTCCACCGTCACGGACGTCCCGCTCACGTCGGTCTGCGGACGTGGTGACAGGCCGGGACCAGCTCAGCAGACTGGTGACGGGTCCACCTCGGAGGAGCGAAGAGCGTGCACGAGTCATCCCTGCGCAGTCGGTGGAACAGCCTTCGTCGAAGCCTGCTCAGCACCGTGCGTCGAGCCATCGGTGCACCCGAGCCGGAAGGTCTCATCCCGGCCGACGACCCCGACCTGCCCAGGGGCATCTCCTCCTACGGCCGACCTGACCGGAGCAGTGACCGTCCTTGAACGGGCCGAACCCCGCGGACTGCAGCGGGTCGACTCGCCCAGCCCTGGTGCTCGGCGTACCTGCGGGCCGTCGCCGACCGCACGGTGATACCGCGGTGCGGGCGAGGTCGTGGCTCTCGGCGGCACACTGAGGTCGTGGCGGTCCTGGCGACGATTCGCGCGTGGAACTCTCGACGAGCCTGGGGCGTGCTCGACAGCCCCGAGACTCCCGGCGGCTGCTGGGCTCACCTCTCCAGCATCGCCAGGAACGGGCCCGGGGACGTGCAGCCCGGAGACGAGTACATGCTCGAGTGGGAGGACGCCCAGCAGGACGGCTTCGCCTACCGGGCGGTGGTCATGCCGTCGCTGAACACGGGGAGAGACAGCGGTGCCGCCCTGTCAGACCGAGGCCAGCAGTTCCCGGCTCTCCCTGACGTACCGATCGGCGAAGGTGGGGTCGCTGACCTGCTTCGAGGCCTGCATGGCCTTGCCGTCCTCGTCGTAGTAGATCCCCGTGGCGTCCGAGGGATCGGTCACGATGCGGGAGATGACCCGCCCAGCGCGCCTGGAGGTGGTGAAGTGCGGCAGGAGCTGCAGAGCCGGGGCGAGGAGGTTCGAGACCACGTTGAGGACGGCGGAAGCGTCGCTGCCCAGGTTCGAGCCGGGGTTCACGCCGGGTTCGATCGCCCGGAACCGCAGACGGGGGTGCTGGCGGGCGAGGCTGAACACGGCGGCGAGGTTGCCCTGCTTGGACGTCGCGTAGGCGTCCATGCCGGCCCGCTTCGACCCACCGGGAACGTGCTCCCCGCGTGCGGAGGCCTCGGCCGAGACGTACCGGCTGCCGCGGAACCCGGCACGGACGGCGGGGACGCGTTCGGGGTCCTCGCAGGCGGAGGCGGTGAACACGACGTTGGTCCCGTCGGCCAGGGACGGGACGAGGGCGTCGGTGAAGGCGAGCGGGCCGAGGTGGTTGGTGGCGAAGGACAGCTCCCAGCCCTGCGGGCTCACCCCGGGTCTGGTCAGCATGACGCCGGCGTTGTTGAGGACACCGCGCACGGGCAGGTCCAGGGCGGCGATCCGCGCTGCCGCCTGGCGGGCGCTGAGGACGTCGGAGAGGTCGGCGACGATGCTCGTGGCAGCGCCCCCCGCCTGCTCGATCTCCGCCTCGACCGTCGCGAGCTTGCCGGGGTTGCGGCCGACGAGGACGACGTGGCCGTGGTGGGCGAGTTCGAGTGCGGTGGCGTGGCCGAAGCCGGAGGTGGGGCCGGTGACGACCCAGGCCGCGGTCGCGGTGGGGGTGCTGGTCATGGGTTCTCCCGGGTCGGGGTGGGGTCGAGGGACTGTTCGCCGGCGTGGTCGAGGGCCAGGGCCCGCCACAGCGCCTCGAAGGCGAGCGAGCTGCGGGTTCCCGTGGGGTCGGGGTGGGCGATGAGGTCGTCGATCGTGGCGTCGGCGATGGCCGACAGGAGGGTGGACACCAGCCGCAGCGGTGCCTGGCGCATCGGGCCGCCGGCGACGATCGGTTCGAGGACCTCGGCGGTTCCGGCGTAGGCGGCGTGCACGGCCTGCCGGCTCCGGGGGCTGAGGTCCTCGGCGACGGCGAGGTGGGCCAGGGCCCGCCGCCGGTCAGGGTCCTGCACCGCCCAGTCGATCCACCCGTCCCACATCGAGCGCAGCTGCTCGCGCGGTCCGGCCCCCTCGCGGAGCCCGTCGGTGGCGGCGCGTCCCATCGCGCTCTTCAGGTCGACGTAGAGCTCGTTGACCAGCGCGGTCTTGGTCTCGAAGTAGACGAAGAGGGTGCCGGTGGAGACCCCGGCCGCGCGGGCGATGGAGGCCGTGGAGGCGGCGAGGCCCTCGGTGGCGAAGACCCGCGTCGCCGCGTCGAGGAGAGCGGTGCGGTGAGCGGGGTTCCTCGCGCGGGCCATGACGACCACGGTATGGATGAGTGAGTGGTCAGTCAAGCATCGTGGGAGGTGGGTGGCGCCGCACTCGTGTCGCTGGTCGCCCTGGACGCGCACTCACGCGGGGCTCAGGGCGCGGTCGTGCTGGTGCTCCGCGGTTCCCGCGCTCCGGGATGATGGTGGCGTGAGCACACCGGTGGCCCCGCGGACGACGTCGATGACCAGGGGACGCACCCTCCTCTTCGCGGTGGCCGGCGGGGCCGCGGTGGGCAACCTCTACTGGGCGCAGCCGCTGCTGGACTTCATCGCCGTCGACCTGCACGCCTCGACGGCCGCGGCGGGCTGGCTGGTGACGGCGACGCAGGTCGGCTACGCCCTCGGGATCCTGCTGATCGTGCCGCTGGGCGACGTCCTGGACCGCCGCCGCCTCGTCCCCGTCGTCCTGCTGTGCTCGGCGCTCGCCCTCGTCGCCTGCGCGTTCGCACCCTCGTTCCCGCTGCTGCTCGCGGCGATCAGCCTGCTCGGGCTGACCACCGTGTCGGGGCAGGTGCTCGTGCCGCTGGCGGGGGACCTGGCCGACGAGGAGTCGCGCGGGCGCGTCGTGGGCACGGTGGTGTCGGGGATCCTCATCGGCATCCTCGTCTCCCGCACCCTCGCGGGGCTGGTGGCCGACGTCGCCGGCTGGCGGGCGATCTACCTGCTCGCCGCGCTGGCGGCCGTCGTGTTCGCCGTCGTCCTCCGCCGGGCCGTCCCGGCCCTGCCGCCCAAGACGCGGTTGCGCTACCCCGCCCTGATCGCCTCCGTCCTCGCCGTGGTGCGCCGGGAACGGCTCGTGCGCTGGACGCTCGTGCTGGGGGCCACCGGGTTCGCGGCGTTCACGATGTTCTGGACGGCGCTGACGTTCCTGCTCAGCGCCCCGCCGTACTCCTACCCCGTCTCCGTCATCGGGCTCGTCGGGCTGGTCGGTCTCGCCGGCGCGCTCGCGGCGCAGCGGGCCGGCCGCCTGCACGACCGCGGCTGGTCCCTGCCGGCGACGGGCGCCGGGTGGGCGCTGGCCCTGCTGTCCTTCGCCGTCGCGGGGTTCGGGCGGAGTTCGATCGTCGCGGTGCTCGTGGCGGTGCTGCTGCTCGACGTCGCCCTGCAGGGGGTCGGCATCCTCAACCAGACCCGGCTGTTCTCCGTGTCGGCGGCCGAGCGCAGCCGCCTGAACACCGCCTACGTGACGGGGAACTTCCTGGGCGGCGCGCTCGGCTCGGCCGCGGCCGCCCTGCTGTGGGCGCACGGCGGCTGGGTCGCCGTCACCCTCGCCGGCGCCGCCCTCTGCGCGCTCGCACTGCTGGTGTGGGCGTTCGGCCGGCGGGGCGCGCTGGTCCCGCCCAGCGCCGAGGTCCCCGGCGCCTGACCCTCAGCGGGTCCGGCGCCGGTGCACGGGCGCCCGGCCGGGCGGCTGGGACGGCGCCGCCAGCAGCGCGCGCCGCAGCCGCAGCGGGCGCGTCGCGACCTCGCCGGGGCGCAGCTCGACCGCTTCGCCGGCGTGGCGGAACGCGACGGTCTGCGTGCCCTCGCCGCCGAGGCGGTAGTCGACGCGGTCGTGGTGGACGTCCACCTGCAGCGACGACCCGCGCCAGCGGACGTGGAAGCGCAGCCGGGAGATCCCCTGGGGCAGGGCCGGGTCGAAGCTCAGGCCGCCGTCGGTGTCGCGCAGCCCGCCGAAGCCGTTGACCAGCGCGATCCACGTCCCGGCGAGCGAGGCGATGTGCAGTCCGTCGCCGGTGTTGTGGTGCAGGTCGCGCAGGTCGACGCTGGCCGCCTCGTAGGCGTAGTCGTGCGCCAGCTCCAGGTGGCCGACCTCCGCGGTCACCACGGCCTGCACGGCGGCCGACAGCGAGGAGTCGCGCACCGTCCGCGGTTCGTAGTAGTCGACGATCCTCGCCTTGTCCTGCGCCGAGAACCGCTGACCGAACCAGAACGCCGCGAACTCCACGTCCGCCTGCTTGACCACCTGGCGGCGGTACAGCTCGACGTAGGGCGCGTGCAGCAGCAGGGGGTAGTCGGGGTGCGCCGCGAAGTCCCACTCGGGGTGCCGCGTGAACTGCGCGTCCTGGCCGTGCACCCGCAGGTCCTCGTCGTAGGGGACGTGCACGTCGCGCGCCGCGTCGCGCCACGTCGCGGCCTCCTCCAGGTCCGCGCCCAGGCTGCGCGCGAGCTCCGGGTGGCGGTGCACGGCCTCGGCGGCCGCGACGAGGTTGTGCGCGGCCGCGAGGTTGGTGAACACGTTGTCGTCGACGAGGGCCGAGTACTCGTCCGGTCCCGTCACCCCCGTCAGGTGCCAGCGCCCGGCCGCGTCGTGGTGCCCCAGCGACATCCACAGCCGGGCCGTCTCCACGAGCACCTCGCCGCCGCCGTCGGCCTCCAGCGACTCGTCGCCCGTCGCGACGCGGTAGCGGTCCACGGCGGCGGCGATGTCGGCGTTGACGTGGAACGCGGCCGTGCCGGCCGGCCAGTAGCCGGAGGACTCGTCGCCCTGGATGGTGCGCCACGGGAACGCGGCTCCGCGCAGCCCCAGTTCCGCCGCCCGCCGGCGCGCGCGGTCCAGCGTCGTCCACCGCCAGCGCAGCGCGTCGGCCGCGGCCTCGGGCGCCGTGTAGGTGAGCACGGGCAGGACGTAGGCCTCGGTGTCCCAGAAGATGTGGCCGTCGTAGCCGGGACCCGTCAGCCCCTTGGCGGGGATGCCCCGCTGCTCGGCGCGGGCGCCCGCCTGCAGGACGTGGAAGAGCGCGAAGCGCACGGCCTGCTGCACCTCCGGGTCGCCCTCGACGAGCACGTCGGCGGCGCCCCAGAACGCGTCGAGGTACTCGCGCTGCTCGCGCAGCAGCCCCTCGAAGCCCGTGAACCGGGCCCCGCTGATGGCGCCGGCCACCTGGTCGCGCAGCGCGGGGCGCGAGCGCAGCGCCGACCAGCCGTAGCCCAGGTGCTTGACCAGGCGCAGCTGCTGGCCGGGTCCCAGCGCCGACACCGCCGTCGTGCGCGCCCAGTCCCCCCCGCTCGTCGTCTCGACCGCGACGCGCCCCGGCGCCTCGACGTCGTTGTGCATCGCCACGGCCATCTGCAGCCCGCTGCGCCGCGTGCGGTGGACCAGCGTCGCGCCGTGCTGGGAGGCGCCGTGCTCCAGGGACACCAGAGGTGCGTCGAGGGCCGCCGCGACGCGGGGGTCGTCGCCGCGCTGCGGCATCGGCTCGTTGGCCACCAGTTCCGACTGCAGCGTCAGCCGGGCAGGCCCGTCGACGAGCTCGACGGTGAACTCCACGGCCGCGACGGCGCGCTGCACGAAGGAGACCAGCCGCCGCGAGCGGACGCGGACCCGACGTCCCGCGGGGGAGACCCAGTCGGCGGTGCGGGTCAGGGTGCCCGCCCGCAGGTCCAGGACGCGCTCGTGGGAGAGCAGCTGCCCGTAGCGGACGTCGAACGGCTCGTCGTCCACGAGCAACCGCACGATCTTGCCGTTGGTGACGTTGACGACCGTCTGCCCGAGCTCCGGGTAGCCGTAACCGGCCTCCGCGTACGGCAGGGGCCGCTCCTCGTAGAACCCGTTGAGGTAGGTGCCGGGCAGCCCGTGGGGTTCGCCCTCGTCGAGGTTGCCGCGCAGGCCCAGGTGGCCGTTCGACAGCGCGAACACCGACTCGGCCGACCCCAGCAGCCCCAGGTCCAGCCGCGTCTCGCGGACCTGCCACTCCTCGACGGGGAACGCGTCCTGCGTGATCACCGCCCGTCCTCCGCCGGCAGCAGGTCCGCGAGGTCTGCGACGACGAGGTCCGCGCCGTGCGCGCGCAGCGCGTCCGCGTGGCCCACGCGGTCGACACCCACGACGGTGCCGAAACCCCCGGCGCGTCCGGCCTCGACTCCGGACAGGGCGTCCTCGAACACCGCGGCCTGCGCCGGCTCGACCCCGAGGGCCCGGGCGGCGGCGAGGAACGTGTCGGGTGCGGGCTTGCCCTGCAGGTGCTGCTCGTGCAGCGTCACGCCGTCGACGCGTTCCTCGACGAGCTCGGCGAGCCCGGTCACCTCGAGGACCTGCCGGGTGTTCGCGCTGGAGGACACGACGGCCCGGCGCAGCCCCGCGTCGCGTGCGGCCTGCAGGTAGCGCCGCGACCCCTCGTAGACCTCGACGCCGTCGGTGGCGATGCGCTGCAGCAGGTGCTCGTTCTTGCGGTTGCCCAGCCCGGCGACCGTGACGTCGTCGAACGACTGGTCGGACGGGTCGTCCTCGTCGCCCTCGGTCAGGGTGATGCCGCGGCTGGCCAGGAAGTCGCGCACCCCGGCGGCGCGCGGCTTGCCGTCGACGAAGGTCCCGTAGTCCGCGTCGGCGTCGAAGGGGGTGAACTCCGCCCCGCTGCGCTGCGCCCGCTCGCGCAGGTAGTCGTCGAACGTGGCCTTCCACGCGGCGTCGTGCACGGCGGCGGTGTTCGTCAGCACGCCGTCCAGGTCGAACAGGCAGGCCCTCGTGCCCTCGGGCAGTCCCAGCACCACGTGTGCCGTCCCCTCGTCGCCGCTGCGTGCCCGGCGGCCTGCCGCGCACGGCTGGAGCCTAGGCGCGCCCGCGCCCGCACACCCGGTCACCGGGGTACGGGCGGCTGGTGGGGGCGCGGCGTTCGCCGTCGCGCCCCCACCAGCCGCGGAGGCGTCAGCCCGCGGGGTGCAGCAGGACCTTCGTCCAGCCGTCGACGCGGTTGTCGAAGTTCTCGTAGCCCTCGGGGGCCTGCTCGAGCGGCAGCTCGTGGGAGACGATGAACCCCGGCGTCGCCCGGCCCGCGATGATGAGGTCGCGCAGCTGGCGGTTGTAGCGCATGACGGGCGCCTGGCCGGTGCCCATCGACTGGCCCTTGGTGAAGAACGTGCCGAAGTCGAAGCCGATGCGCCCCTCCTTCGCCCCCTCGTTCGCCGCGCCCGGGTCGGACGGCACGTAGACGCCCACGACGCCGATCCCGCCCGTCGTGCGGACGACCTTCACGAGGTTGTCGAGGACGAGTTCGGGGTGCTCGTCGCCCGAGGAGCCGTGTGCCTGGTACCCGACGGCGTCGACCCCGCGGTCGGTACCCCGCCCCCGCGTCTGCTCCATGATCTGCTCGACCGGGTCGCCCGCCGAGAAGTCGACGGGGATCGCCCCGATCTGGCGCGCGAGCGCGAGGCGGTCGCTCTCCTTGTCCACGACGAAGACGCGCGCGGCCCCCTTGAGCATCGCGCTGTGCGCGGCCATGAGGCCGACGGGCCCGGCGCCGAACACGGCGACGTCGTCACCGGGGGCCATGCCGGACAGCTCCACCCCGTGCCAGCCCGTGGGGAAGATGTCCGACAGCATGGTGAAGTCGTTCTCGTGCTCCGTGCCCTGGGGCAGTTCCAGGAGGTTGAAGTCCGCGTAGGGGATGCGCAGGAACTCCGCCTGGCCGCCGTCGTAGGGGCCCATGTTGGCGTAGCCGTAGGCCGCGCCGTCCATGCCCTCGATCGGGTTGACCCGCGTGCAGAACGAGGTCCAGCCGTGCAGGCAGTTGCGGCAGGTGCCGCAGGCGATGTTGAACGGCACGGAGACCCGGTCGCCGACCTTCACCCGGCTGACGCCGGCGCCGACGGCCTCGACGATCCCCATGTTCTCGTGGCCGAGGACCTTGCCCTCCTCGACCGTGGTGCGGCCCTCGTACATGTGCAGGTCGGACCCGCAGATGTTGGTGGTGGTGATGCGGACGACGGCGTCGGTGGGCTGCTCGACGCGGGCGTCGGGGACCTCCTCGACGGCGACGGACTTGGTGCCTCGGTAGACGACGGCCTTCACGGGATGTTCCTCCTGGGCGTTGCTGCGGGTGGTGCGTGCTGTGGTCGGTCCGACCCGAGAGGGTCGGCCGCTCCGGGGCGGTCCGGCCCCGGCCTCGGCGGGGCGCGAGGAGGTCTGCTCGTCTCACGTCGCGACGTGGACCTGCTACCCCTGCGACGGCGGAGCATGCGCCCTGGCGGCGACGCCCCCTCTGCCCTCCGCGACGGCGACCGGGGGAGGGCCTCCGGTCCCCGCTCCCGGCGAGGTGGAGGTCCCGGGACTCAGCCCCGCGCCCCCACGTGGTCTCCGACCGGTGGGCGGGCGTGGGTCCGGTCCGGGTCCAGTCCCGTCGTGGCGACCTCGAAGAGCTGACCGAGGCCCGACTGCCGCAGCACGGACAGGACGACGCGGCTGGGGCGGTAGAGCACGAGGACGCCCCCGCGGGCCCGGCACAGCCGCCGTGCCCGCAGGAGCACGGCCACCGTGGCCGACGACAGCCTCGCGACGTTCCGGACGTCGACCACGAGCACCGGTGGGTCCCCCTCGAGCAGCCGCCCCAGGTCCCACCGCAGCACCGCCAGGCCCTGCAGCAGGCACTCGTCGTCCAAGGCGACCACGGTGTGCGCCTCGGCCGCGAGTGCGCTGATCGGGTCCACGGGCTCCCCTCCTCGCTCGTGGACCGCGGGTCCGCCCCCGGTGCGTGCCCTGGCTGGCCGCCCCGTCGCTCCGTCACGACGGGGCGTGCCCCCAGCCTGGGCGAACCGTGTTGCGGTCGCCCGTCTCGTTCCTTTGCGATCGTGTGACGATCGGGGGGGCTCCGGCCGCCTCTCCCGCTGGTCGCCGGGACCCCTGGCAGCATGAGGGGGTGCCTCTGCGACTGCTGGTCCTGGACGACGACGACGGGATCCGGACGTCGTTGACGATGGCCATGGAGGACCAGGGCCACCGCGTCCTCGCCGCGGCGAGCGCCGAGGAGGCGCTGGCCCTCGTCACCGGTGGCGACGAGCCGGACGTCATGGTCGTCGACCTCATGCTGGGCGGCATCGACGGGTTCACGTTCATCCGGCGCGTCCGCGCCCTCAGCGGCGCTCCCGTGATCGTGCTGTCCGCCCGGCAGGACAAGGGCGACATCATCGCGGCCCTCGAGGTGGGGGCGGACGACTACGTGACCAAGCCCTTCGACGTGGACGAGCTGAGCGCGCGGGTGCGGGCCCTGCGCCGGCGGGCCGAGCCCGACTCCCGCGCACCGGGGTCGATCGTGCTCGACTCGGGTGGCCCGGGGACGGCCGCGCTCGTGCTCGACCCGGCTGCCGGCCGGGTCCACCGGGGACCGGACCCGGTGCACCTGACCGTCACCGAGTACCGGCTCCTCTGCGAGCTCGCCTCCCCGCCCGGACGCGTGCTCAGCCGACCGGTGCTGCTGGAGAGGGTGTGGGAGCGGGGCTTCTTCGGTGACGAGCGGATCGTCGACGTCCACGTCCGCCGGTTGCGCACCAAGGTCGAGCGGGACGCCTCGGCCCCGCAGCTGGTGACGACCGTGCGCGGCCTGGGGTACCGGCTGGACCCGCGGTGACGCGTCCGGCCCTGCGGCCGGTGGGCCTGCGCACGAGCGTCACCGCGATGTTCACCGTCGGCGCGGCCCTGCTGGCCCTGGTCGGGGCCGTCGCCACGTACGCGATCGCCCGCGGGTACCTCGTGAACCAGCGCGAGCACTCGGCCACCCGGCAGGCCTTCGCGGACGCCTCCTACGTGCGGGACGGTCTGCGCACGAGCGGCGTGGCCGTGAGCGACGTCCTGGGCGCCGTGTCCGCGCCGTCCGGGGCGGAGGTGTTCGTGCGGCGGGGTGGGCAGTGGTACTCCACGGCCCTGGACCAGGGCGAGGACGGCGTCCCGGCGTCCCTGGTCTCCCTGGTGCGGGGCGGTTCCCCCGGCACGGCGTGGTCGGAGGTCGGGGGCCGCCCGGTCGTCGGGGTGGGGGTCCCGCTGCCGGCCGTGGGCGCGGACTTCTACGAGGTCACCGACGTCGACGAGCTCTCCCGGACCCTGGCGACGCTGCGCATCGCCCTCACCGCGTGTGCGCTCCTCACCGCGCTCGGCGGCGCCGGCCTCGGCGTCTGGACGTCTCGACGGGCGGTGGCCCCGCTGCAGAGCGTCGCCCGCACGGCCGCTTCCATCGCCGGGGGCGACGTCGGCCGGCGTCTGCCGGTGACCACGGACCCCGACCTGGCCACGATCGTGGGGTCGTTCAACAGCATGGTCGACGCGCTCGAGGAGCAGATCCAGCGTCAGGTCCGGTTCAGCGCGGACGTCAGCCACGAGCTCCGCTCGCCCCTGACGACCCTGGTGACGGGAGTGGACCTGCTGCGGCGCCGCCGTGACGAGCTGCCCCCCCGGTCCCAGCAGGCCCTCGACCTGGTGGGCCGCGAGCTGGTCAGGTTCGAGCGCACCCTGCAGGACCTCCTCGAGCTGGGCCGGCTGGAGTCGGGAGCCGTCGGCCGCGACCGCGTGGTGGTGGACCTGCGGGACCTGGTCCAGCAGGTCCTGCGGTCCACCGGCCGGGCGGCCGGCGCCTGCGTCGCGCGGGGCTCCGCGCCCCTGCTCGTCCGGGCGGACAAGCAGCAGATCAGCCGCGCACTCGTGAACCTGTTCGACAACGCCGAACGCCACGCCGGGGGGCTGAGCGAGGTGACCGTGCACCGTCGCGGCGGGAACGCCGTCGTGACCGTGGACGACCGGGGTGCCGGGGTCGAACCGCAGGACCGGCAGCGGATCTTCGAACGGTTCGCCCGGGCCGGGTCGCGGGGTGCGCTGCCGGGAGCCGGGCTGGGGCTCAGCCTCGTGGCGGAGACCACGCGTGCGCACGGGGGTTCGGTGTGGTGCACGGCCGCGCCCGGCGGGGGGGCGCGCTTCGTGCTGCGCCTCCCCGTCGACGGGGGAGCAGCCGAGGAGGACCCGGCGTGAGCGGCGTCCCCGCCCGCCGGCGTCCGGGGCTCCTCCTGGTGCTCGCCGCGGCCGTCCTCAGCGGGTGTGGCGTGCCCACGTCGGGCACGGCGCAGCCCCTGGACCGCGCCGGCGTCCCCTACGGCCTGATGAGTCCGCTGCCGTCGGCGACGGCGTCGCCGACCCCCGCGCCGCCCGCCGCCTCCGGGCCACGGGTGTACTTCCTCGACGGGGACCGCCTGCTGACGGCCGTCGCCCTGGACGCCTCCGCGGCGGGCCGCGGCGGCGTCGCCGAGCAGGTGCTCGAACGGCTGTCCTCGGGGCCCGACCCGGGCGAGCGCGACCAGGGGCTGCAGAGCGCCCTCGGCCCCCAGGTGCGGTTGCGGCTGGAGGGGGTGGACGACGGCGTCGCCCGCGTCGAGGTGCCCGACCTGCCCCAGGACCCCACCGCGGACCGGATCCCGCTGGCCGTCGGGCAGGTGGTGCTGAGCCTCACCACCGTCCCGGGTGTGCGGGGCGTGAGCCTCCTGCGCGACGGGGAGGTCCTGGAGGTGCCGACGTCCGGCGGCGCACGGACGTCGGGCGTCCTGGTGGCCGCCGACTACAGCGCCCTGGTCGATCCGTCCCGGACGGCGGGCGGTCCAGGGTCGTGACCGAGGTGGGGGCCGGGACGTTTGCCCTCCGGTGCAGCGGGCACGGAGAGGCAGATCATCGAGAGGGGACGACCATGACCGAAGACCAGAGCCGCACGGCGGGCCAGCTCGTCGACGAGCTGACCTCCGACACGGCGCACCTGGTGCGGGCGGAGATCCGCAAGGGGCAGCAGGAGCTGCTGGCCAAGGCGCGGGAAGCTTCCCGAGGGGCAGCGCTCCTGGGTGGGGCCGCGGTCCTGGGGGGCCTCGCCGCCGGCACGTCCGCGGCGTTCGTGGTCCGGACGCTCGGCACCTTCCTGCCGAAGCCGGCCGCCGCGCTGGCGGCCACCCTGGTGTTCGGGGGCGGTGCCGCCGCCCTGGGCCTGGCGGGCGCCGAGGAGATCAGGAGGGTCGGACCCCTGCTCCCGGAGGCGACGATCGCCAGTCTCCGCGAGGACGTGCGGGCGGTCCGCCCCCACCGCGGTTGACGCCGGCGCCGGGTGCGGGGGGCACCCGCACCCGGTCCACCCCGGTCGCTCAGACCGTCAGGTGAGGCAGGACGAACCGCCGGTAGAAGTCGATCACCGTGGACTGGTCGCGCTGGCCGGAGTGCACCATCGGGGTCACCCCGGCGTCCAGCAGCTGCTGCACCGCTGAGATGTGGTGGTCGGGGCTGCCCTTCGGCCAGGACGCGGACACCTGCTCCAGCGGCCACTTCGCGGCCGCCTTCTCCTGGATGCGGACCGGGTTGGGCTCGTACAGCAGTTCCGGGTCCCAGGAGTCGACGGTGAACCGCCACAGCGTGGCGGCGTGCTCGAGGTCGACGTCGTCCACGTTGACGAACAGCTCGCCCAGCTTGGGCATCGTGTCCGGGTCCTTCCCGGCGTCCGCTGCGCCCCGGGCGAAGGCGTCGGTGAGCTCGGGGTCGGAGAAGTCCGCCGCGGAGGCGATCCACCCGTCGCCGTGGCGGCCGGCGTTGTACGCGCTCTTCGGCCCGCTCGCCGCCAGGTAGATCGGCACCGGGATCTCCGGCAGGTCGTAGAGCTTGAGCTGCTCGGTCGTGTAGTAGGTGCCGCGGAACGACGTGCGTTCTCCGGTCCACAGCTGGCGGATCAGCTGCACGGCCTCCACGAGGCGCGCAGCCCGCTCCTCGTAGGGACCGAACTGCCCGGTCGACGCCTTCTCGTTGAGCGCCTCGCCCGTGCCGACCCCGAGGAACACCCGTCCCGGGGCGAGGATCCCGAGCGACGCCCACGCCTGGGCCACCTCGCTGGGGTGGTGCCGGTAGGTCGGGCACGTGACGCCCGTGCCGAAGGTGGCGCGGTGGGTCGCCTGGCTCAGCAGACCCTGGGTGATCCAGGGGTGCATGGAGTGCTGCTGGTCGTCCTGCCACGGCTGGATGTGGTCCGACGTCCACAGGTACCCGAAACCGGCCTCGTCGGCCTCGTGCCCCCACCGCACGAGGTCGGGCGTGCGGAACTGCTCGTGCGACAGGACGTATCCGACGGGGACGGTCCTCGGCCGGTGCCGCCCTCGGCCCTGGGGCGCCGCGTCGGAGTCCGCGGCCGCGGCGGGGGAGGCCCCCGCCACGGCTCCGATCGCCGCCGCGCCCACCGCCGCACCCGTGACGACGGAACGGCGGGTGACCTCCCGGCCCCCGGCCTGGTCCGTGCTGGTCGTCGCTGGTCCTCGCTCGCTCCCGTGCATGGCCGCCTCCGGGTCGGGTCGGTGAGCGCCGCGCGGCGCCCCGCGGTGGCCGTGTGCCCCGTGGGGCACCGGGCAAACCCCCAGGAGAGCCACAGGCGCGCCCAGGGCGGAGCGCGACCGGGCGCGCTCCTCGTGGCCGGTGCCGCCGGGCGGGGTGGCCACCGGGGAAGCCAGGTTCTCCCCGGTCACAGGACCCCCGGGGTCACAGGGCCCCCGGGTCACCTGGCCTCCGGGTCACCTGGCCTCCGGTTTCACCTGGCCTCCGGTTTCACCTGGCCTCCGGGGTCACCTGGCCTCCGGGGTCACCTGGCCTCCGGGTCACCTGGCCTCCCGGGTCACCTGGCCCCCGGGGTCACATGGCCTCCTTGATGCCGCGGCGGATGAGCCAGACGTTCATCGGGTAGGAGGTGGCGAAACCGACGAGCATGCCGATCTGCATGAGGAAC
>Ga0160429_1001274_pt1 | contig 14370 bp, 14 predicted proteins | sample SolpanmetagenomR_FD_108199 | JGI IMG/M metagenome (GOLD analysis project Ga0160429, IMG submission 108199) | Solar panel surface microbial communities from Lawrence Berkeley National Laboratory, California, USA - R | ecosystem: Engineered > Built environment > Solar panel > Unclassified ...
CTTGCACGGCGCGGCGCGGCAGCACCATCGTTTCGAAAGGCCACACGGCCCAGAAGGGCACCAGTGCCACCCAAGTGTCGTTTTCGACCACAAAGCGGGTCTTATTCTTTTCCTCAATGGCCAGGTAATCGCTGAGCAGCGTGCGGCCGTTCTTCTCGAAATAAGCTTTTTGGGTGCGGCCCTCCTTGGCGGGCAGGTCGGGCACGGTGCGCTCGCTCCAGATTTGGCCGTGCGGGTGCGGGTTCGAGCAGCCCATCACGAAGCCCTTGTTCTCGAAAATCTGCACGTAGTTGATGTTCGGGTCGGCCCCGAGCGTGCGAAACTCATCAGTCCACACGTCCACTACGCGGCGGATTTCCGATACCGGCATCTCGGGCAGGGTCAGGTCGTGGCGCGGCGAGAAGCAGAGGACGCGGCAATGGCCGGTTTCGGCCTCGGCGCGCAGCAGGCCGCCTTCCTCGTAGGTGCCGGCTTCGCCCTGGGGCAGCAGGGCCGCAAAGTCGTTGTCGAACACGAACTGGTGCTCGTACTTGGGGTTCACGTCGCCGCTGGTGCGCGTGTTGCCGGGGCAGAGGTAGCAGGTGGGGTCGTAGGCGGGGCGGGCCTCGGCCTCGTCTTTTTCCTGCTGGCCCTGCCAGGGGCGCTTGGCGCGGTGCGGCGACACGAGCACCCACTCATCGAGCAGGGGGTTGAAGCGGCGGTGCGGTTGCTGGGTGAAATCGAACATCGGATAACTTGCTTAAAATGAAGAAAAAGCCGGTGGCTCTGGGACCGGGATACGGCCGAGCACATAGCGCGGACTTTTAGGCCGCGCGTACCGGATACCATCACTCGCGGACTAAAAGTCCGCGCCACTTAACCCTAGTCCTCGTTCAAAAGCTCGCCCACGCCATCGGCCAGGGTCGTCACGTAGGTGTCCAGCTTCAGGCCGAGCTGGCTTTGATACCCCTCCTTCATGTGGGTCAGGAAAGCTTTCACATCGTTGGTAGCCACTAGGTTGAGGGTGCAGCCGCCGAAGCCGCCGCCCATCATGCGGGCGCCGTAGCAGCCGGGAGCCTGGCGGCTCAGCTCCACCAGTACGTCAAGCTCTTTGCAGCTCACCTCGTAGTCGTCGCGCAGGCCGGCGTGGCTGGCATACAGCAGCTCGCCCACCTCGGCCAGCGAGCGGCCGGCGCCCAGCGCGGCCGTGAAGTCGCGCACGCGCTGGTTTTCTTCCACTACGTAGCGGCAGCGGCGGGCCACTACCTCGCCCATTTCGGCCGCGGCGGCCTCAATCTCGGGCAGCGTGGCATCGCGCAGCGAGGTAATGGCCGGGTTGGCTTTTTGCAGAATCTCCACGCCGCGGGCGCACTCGTGGCGGCGGGTGTTGTACTCGCTGTCGCCGAGCGCGTGCTTCACACCCGAGTTGCAGAGCACGATGCGGCAGTCGTCGGTATTGAAGGGAAAGTAGCCGTACTCCAGTGAGCGGCAGTCGAGCTCTACCACGTGCCCGCCGCGCCCGAAGAGGCTGGCAAACTGGTCCATGAGCCCGCACATTACCTTGGCGTACTCGTGCTCGGCCTTTTGGGCAATGTGGGCCAGCGTCATGCGGTCGATACCGAGACCCAGTAGCTCGCTCAGGCCCCAGGCCAGGCCGCACTCCACGGCGGCCGACGACGACAGGCCCGCCCCGTTGGGCACGTTGCCGCCAAAGGCACAGTCGAAGCCCGGCACCTCGGCCCCGTGGCGCAGCAGGCCGGCCACCACCCCGAGCTGGTAGTTGGCCCAGTGCCCGCCCTCAATGGGCGCGATGTCGGCCACCGCTACCTCGTAGGTGGCGTCGAGGTCGAGGGCGGCCAGCCGGATGCGGTCGGTGCCATTCAGGCGCAGCGCAAAGCGGATTTCCTTGTCGATGGCGGCCGGCAGCACCAGGCCGTCGTTGTAGTCGGTGTGCTCACCGATGAGGTTGATGCGACCGGGCGCGCGCAGCAGCAAGTCGGGGGCGGCGCCGAAGCGCTGGGTAAAAGCGGAGGTAAGGTCGGAGGCAGTCATAAGTAGGCGCAAAAGTGGCGGATATTCTTTGGATGCAAGGGTAGCGGCAGCAGCGAAAAGCAGGCGGCTGGCCGTCGGCCAACCTTTTTGGGCCCGAAGTAGTACAACTCGGGCACGGGCCGGCCGAGTGGCAGTGGCTTCATATCCTACTCATTATCTGCTGGTTCACATGACTACTTCACGTCTTTCCCTATTAGTTGTTTTCTCGGTGCTGGCCTCGGTGCTCACGGGCTGCTCGGCCATTGGTGATATTTTTAAGGGTGGTATCTGGGTGGGAGCCATCGCCGTGTTTGTGGTCGTCGCCCTCATCTGGTGGCTGGTGACCAAGATGGGCGGCGGGGGCGGCAGCAGCACGGGCGGCACGTCGGTTTAGTACGGCGGCGCGCCCATTTCGCCCATAAAAAAGGCGCGGCCCCCAAACGGGAGCCGCGCCTTTTTACGTAGCCAACGGCCACTAGGCCTGCTCACTACGCTTGGTGGGCATGGTGCCGATAATGTGGTCCCAGAGGGTGCTGCTCACGCCAAAAGCCACCTCGTCCTGGCGGTAGTGGTGCTGGGCGTGGTGCGTCCACCACACCTTCAGGAAGTTCTTGGGCGGCGCGTACATGTGGATGGCGTAGTGCACAAACAAATACATGGCGTAGCCAAACGTGAAGCCGGCCAGGATGCCAAACGCCCAGCTGCCGAACACAAACCGGAAGATGAAAAACAGCAGCGAGGCCACGAATACCGTCAGGATGGGCGGCATGGCCAGCCGGGTTTCGTCCTTGGGGTACTCGTGGTGCACGCCGTGCATGGTGTACTGAAACTTGGCCCGCCCCGGCGTGGTGGCCGGAATGTGGTACACGTAGCGATGCACTAGGTACTCGACGAACGTGAACAGCAGCAGCCCCCCCAGAAACAGCCCTAGCCCCGTAAAGCCCGTGACAAAGCCCCGCGTGATGCCGTAGTACAGGCTCACCAGCGCAGTGGCGATGAAGATGCTGACCGGCAGCGCGATGTGCGTGTGCGAGAGCCGCTCCAGCACCGGGTTTTTGAAGAGCTGGGCCGAACCCTTGTGCTTGGGCCGCACCGGGGCGGGCGCCACGGGAGTATCAGTGATATTAGCCATAATTGAGTGCCGAAAACTTACCTTATTACCTAGAAGAACAGCTTATTCTACAAAGTTACGCCCCGGTAGGTTTTGCCCCGGCCGCCCGCTAGGGCTGAAAGCCGGCCGCTTCGAGGGCGGCGGCTACTGTGGCTACGCTGCCGCCGGGGTGGCGCAACCGCGCCTGGCTATAGAACCCCTGGCGGGCCGCCAGGGTTCGGGCCAGCCAGTCGGCCAGGGCCTGCTGGGGCGTGGCCGCGGTGGCCGTACCGGCCAGCAGGGGCCGGGTGGCGGCCTGGTTGCGACGGGCCAGCCGGCGCTGCAACTCGCGCAACGGCACGTCGAGCCACAGCACGAAGCCCGAAGCGTGCAGCACGGCCAGGTTGTCGAAAAAGCAGGGCGTGCCGCCCCCGGTAGCCACCACCAGCGGCCGGCCGGGGTGGCTGGCCACGGCTGCCAGCGCCGCCGCCTCGCGCCGCCGAAATCCGTCTTCGCCCTCGGCGGCAAAAATCTCGGGGATGGTCTGGCCCGCGTCGGCCACAATGCGGTGGTCGAGGTCGAGGAAGCCCCGGCCGTAATAAGCGGCCAGTTGGCGGCCCACCGTGGTTTTGCCCGAAGCCGGCAGGCCGATGAGGTAGAGGTGGTTCATAAGGTGGAATAGGCAACGGCGTCTGTCCTACGGGCGCCGCGCTCCACTGCGGTGCGCTCGCACTGAGCAAGAGAGGCTAACTGATTTTAACGCGCGGGTCGAGCAGGGCGTAGAGCATATCGACGGCAATGTTGACGAGCACGAAGATGGCGGCCACGAACAGGGTGGCGCCCATCACTACCGGGAAATCGAGGTTCTCTACGGCGCGCAGCGTGGTGGTGCCCAGGCCTTTCCAGTTGAAAATGTATTCGATGAAAAACGCGCCCGCCATGAGGGAGGCCAGCCAGCCCGATACGGCCGTAACCACCGGGTTGAGGGCATTGCGCAGGGCGTGGCCCAGCACCGTGCGGCCGGGGCTCAGGCCCTTGGCCCGGGCGGTGCGGATGTAATCCTGGCTCAGCACGTCGAGCATGCTGGAGCGCGTAAGCTGCATGATGACGGCCAGCGGGCGCACGCCCAGCGCCACGGCCGGCAGCAGCAAATTGCGCAGCACCAGATGGCGCTCGGCGGTGAAGGGGTCGGTTTCGTAGAGCTGCCCGGTCAAACTCAGGCCCGTCCAGTGGCTCCAGTAAAAGCCGAAGCTGACCGCGATGAGAATGGCCGCCACAAACGAGGGCACCGAAATACCCAGTACTGAGGTGGTTACCAACGTTCTGTCGAGCCACGACTGCGGCCGCAGCGCCGCCGCCACCCCCAGCGCAATGCCGCCCACCGCCGCCAGCAGCATGGCCGCCAGCGCCAGCCACAGCGTGCCCGGAAACCGGTCGAGCAGGATGCTGAGCACGTCCTGGTTGCTCTGAAACGAGCGGCGCAAATACGGCCACTTCAGCACCACGGCGCGCGCGTGGCCCAGCGGCAGCAGCGCCACACCGCCGTAGCGCGCCACCCCGGCCGAGTCGCGCGGGTGCACGCCCAGCGGCGAGGCGTCGTTGAGGTAGCCCAGCAGGCGGGCGGGCAGCGGCTGGTCGAGGCCCAGGTCGGCATTGATGGCGGCCTTGGTGGCCAGGTCGGTGCGCTGGCCGGCCAGCAGGGCCGCCGGGTCGCCGGGTAGCACGTTGAATAAGAAGAACACCGTGCAGGCCACGCCCACCAGCACGAGCAGGCCCTGACCCAGGCGGCGCAGAAGAAAGGAGAGCATGAGCCAAAGGTAAAATGTCCGTCATGCAGACCGAGACCGAAGGGAAGCATCTCGCCAGAATCGGTAGGATAGTGACCCTAGCGTGCGAGCGCGATGCTTCCCTTCGGTCTCGGTCTGCATGACGGACGTTTAGAATTTGTTAACTATTGCAGCGCTTTCTCAATCTGGAACAGCGCCGGAATGTCGTGGTAGTGGTACTTGGCCACCACCGTGCCGTTGTGCAGCACCAACAGGCCGGGGTTGGAGCGAATGACGGACTTGAGCACCGTGGCATCGGCAAAGGCGTAGGGCGTAGCTAGGTTCACATCGTGGCGGAAGGAGTCAAACTTGCCCGCCGCCGTGCTCGTGATGGTGAGCACCCCGATATGCTTGCGCGAATTAGCGGCCGCCTCAAACAGCTTGTTCAAATCGGCGAAGCGCTCGCGGTCGGCTTTGTTGGTATTCTGCACAATGAGCAGCAGCTGGTTGCCGGTGAGCACCTGCTTGGTAATGTCATCGCCCTGCGGGTCGGTAATCACGAAATCGGTGATGGTGGGCGTCGACTGCACGGGGTTGAGCACGGTCATGGCCTTGTATTTCCAGGTCGAGTCGGCCGGAAACTCGGTGGCCTGCATCGTTTGGCCGTTGCGCTCGAAGGTGTACTGGTAGCGCGGCGCCTCGGCCGCCTTCATCAGGGCCGGAATGTTGTTGCCCACTTTATAGGGCAAAAAGTCGAAGTACGGCAAGTGGCCCAGCGCCCGCACCCCAATGCCGATAGCCAGCGCGCTGGCAAAGGTCATGGCCATGAGGCCGGTCATCCCCTTCACAAAGGCCCGCCGCAGGTGCTTCTGGTTGAAGAACACCACGGCCCACAAGCCCAGCAGAAACAGGTCTTTGGCAAACGACGTCCAGGGCGTGAGCTTGATGAAATCGCCGAAGCAGCCGCAGTCCGTCACCTTGTTGAAGGCGGCCGAGTAGAAGGTGAGAAACGTGAAAAATACCAGCAGTGCCAGCAGCGCCAGCAGCGTTTGGCGCAGCAAAAACCGCAGCAGCAGCGACACACCCAGGATAACTTCGAGCGAGCTCAGGGCCACGCTCAAAAAGCGGCTGGCGTTGTGCAGCGGGTCAAACAGCCAGCTCAGCGCCGGCAGGTCGGCGCTGAATACCTCGAAGTATTCTTCGAGCTTGTAGGCCGTGCCCACCGGGTCGTTGAGCTTGATGAGGCCCGAAAAAATGAACAGCAGGCCCAGCAGCGCCCAGCAAAAGCGGGTAACCTGGCGCATGGGTTGGGGAAGGGAAATCGGCATAGAGAGGAGGGGCAAAAATCAGCAAACCAGGGCTAGCCGCATTACGCACGCGGCGCGGCGGCGGCCGCTTCTTCGCGCAAAATGAGGGCAAACACGGCGTAGTTCAGCATGTCGCGGTAGCCGCCCTCCACGCTTTCGCTCACCAGGGCCGCGCCGCCGATGTTTTCGAGCTGCTTGATGCGGTGCAACTTCATGAGGATGAGGTCGGTGATGCTGCTCACGCGCATCTGGCGCCAGGCCTCGCCGTAGTCGTGGTTTTTGGCCAGCAGCAGGTCGCGGTTCTGGGCGTTTTCGTGGTCGTAGGCGGCGGCCACCTGCTCGGTGGGCAGGTCGAGGGGCGCGTCGGGGGCCAGCCGCAGCTGCATGAGGGCAATGAGGCAGTAGTTGATGATGGCCACGAATTCCTCGTCCACGCCGTCGGCAATTTTCTGGGTGCCCGCTTCCTGAATGGTGCGGATGCGGTTGGCCTTGATAAAAATCTGGTCCGTCACCGAGGGCAGGCGCAGAATGCGCCACGCCGTGCCGTAGTCGTGAGTTTTGGCCAAGAACAGCGCGCGGCAGCGGCTCAGAATAAGGTCGTAGTGGTCGGGGGTAGCCAAGGAATGAAGGAGCGAATGAGAGTAGGAGTGAATGAGCGGGCCGGGCGAGCTGCCGCGGGTTGCCGCGCCAACTGCCGCGCCCTCCGCGGTGAAACCACCCATCCGAAAGCCCCGCAAGTTCGCCCCGGGCGCCGGATATTTACCTGCTCTTCTGCCGCCCCGCTCCCACCCATGCCGCTCCCAAATTCACTAGCTCACCAGTTCACCAATTCCCTGCGCAGCCCCCACGGCCGTCTGCTCGACCTGCGCCGGCCCCAGGTAATGGGGATTCTCAACGTCACGCCCGACTCGTTTTACCCCGGCTCGCGGCTAGGCCCCGCCGACACCACCGCCCTGCTGCACCGCGCCGAAGCCATGCTCACGGCCGGCGCCGCCGCCCTCGACCTGGGTGCCTACAGCTCGCGCCCCGGCGCCGACGACATCCCGCCCGACGAGGAAAAAAGCCGTCTGCTACCCGCCTTGGCCGCCCTGCGCCAGGCGTTTCCGCAGGCATTCATCTCGGTCGATACCTTCCGGGCCGGCGTGGCCGCCGAGGCCGTGGCCGCCGGTGCCGACCTCCTCAACGACATCGGCGGCGGCACCCTTGATGCCGAAATGCTCGCTACCGTAGCTCGCTTGAAGGTGCCCTACTGCCTCATGCATATCAAAGGCACGCCCCAAACCATGCGCAGCTTGGCCCACTACGACGAAGACATCGTGCTAACGCTACTGCGTTTTTTCCGCGACCAGCTCGAAAAGCTGCGCCAGGCCAACGGTGGGCTGGCCCCCGCCGATGTGCTGCTTGACCCCGGCTTCGGCTTCGCCAAAACGCCCACCCACAACCACGAGCTGCTGCGCCGCCTGCCCGAGCTGGCCCCGCTGGGCCACGGCCTGCTAGTGGGCCTCTCGCGCAAGGCCATGGTGTACAAGCCCCTCGGGCTGGGCCCCGAAACCGCGCTCAACGGCACCACGGCCCTGCACGTGCTGGCCCTGCAAGGTGGGGCCCGCCTGCTGCGCGTGCACGACGTGGCCGAGGCCCGCCAGACCATCGACCTGATAAGTAGATAAAATAGGCTGCCCGCTAGCCGGCGGGCCCCACCCAAAACCCGCCGGGGCTAGCCGGGTCACTCACTGCCCCTCCCCGCCGCCCATGACTGACCCCGCTACGTTTTTGTACGGCCGCCCGGCGGTCGAAACTGGTCCGCCGCCGGCCCTGGGGCTGCGGGTGGCGCGCTACCAGTTGGAGGCCACCGAGCTGCCGGCGCACTTCCACGCCGAGCACCTGCTGCTGCTGCACCAGGGCGCGCAGCCCGTGCGCTCGCACCGCCGCAGCGGCGCGCGGCGCGAACAAGACCTGTTTCGGCCCGGCGACGGGGGCCTGTACCCGGCCGGCGAATACGGCGCCCTGGGCTGGGATGGCCCCGCCGACGTGCTGCACGTGCACCTCGATGCCCAGGCCCTGGCCGAGCGCGCCCGCCACGAGCTGAGCCTGCCCACCTTCGCCCTGCGCGACCAGTTTCGGCTCGAAGACGGGCTGCTGCTGCACCTGGGCCGGCAGCTGCTGGCCGCCGCGGGCGCGGGCCACGGGCTGGGCCGGCTCTACGCCGAGTCGCTGGCCACGGCCCTCAGCTACCACCTCATTGCGCACTACGCCGCCCCGGCGCCGGCCGCGGCCGCGGCCCGGGGCCAGGGCCGGCTACCCACGGCCGTGCTGGCCCGCCTCGACGCCTACATCGAGGCCCACGCCGAGCAGGCCATCACGCTGGCCGCGCTGGCGGAGCTGGCCAATTTGAGCGTGTTTCACTTTGCGCGCCGCTTCAAGCTGACGACCGGGCTGGCCCCCTACCAGTACGTGCTGGCCTGGAAAATCAGGCGGGCCCAACAGCTGCTGCGGGCGGGCGAGCTGCCCATCGCGGCCATTGGCGACGCGCTGGGCTTTGCCTCGCCGGCGCACTTCGCGGCGGCCTTTCGGCGGGCCGTGGGGCAGGGGCCGCGGGCGTTTCAGCAGGGCTAGCCGGGGGTAGGCTAACTGACTTAGGCGCGTGGCTCGCCGAGTAATCTGCGTGGGCAAGTCAGCAAGAATTGGCAAGAAGCCCGCAAGAATCGGGTGGCTGGCCGGCTAGGGGGCGGCGGAATTTTGCAGCACGCAACTGGGCCGCACCAACGCGGCCCCGCGCCCCTTTTCAAGTGATAAACCAACCAGTTTTAGTGGCCGGCGGCACGGGTGCCCTGGGCCAGCTTATTATCGACGCGCTGCTGCTGCGCGGCGCCCGCGTGCGCGCCGTGGTGCGCCCCAGCACCGACCCCGCCCGCGTGGCCGGGCTAGCCCGGCGCGGCGTAGACGTGCGCCCCGCCGACCTGGCCGATGCGGCGGCCCTCACGGCGGCCTGCGCTGGGGTGGGCTGCGTGGTATCGGCCCTGGCGGGCCTGCACGAGGTGATAGTGGCGGGCCAAACGGCGCTGCTCGCGGCGGCCGTGGCGGCGGGCGTGCCGCGCTTCATCCCCTCCGATTTTTGCAGCGACTACACCCAGCAGCCGGCCGGCCTGAACCGCAACTTCGACCTGCGGCGCGAGTTCCGGGCCCGCCTCGACGCGGCGCCCATCGCGGCCACCTCCATCCTCAACGGGGCGTTTGCCGAAATCCTGACCTACGGCACGCCCCTGCTCGATTTTGAGCAGCAGCAGGTGGGCTACTGGGAGGATGCCGACTTGAAAATCGACTTCACCTCGATGGCCGACACCGCCGCCTTCACGGCCGCCGCTGCCCTCGATGCTGCCGCGCCCCGCTGGCTGCGCATTGCCAGCTTTCAGCCCAGCCCCCGCGAGCTGGCGATGGTGGCCAGCGCCGCCGGCCGCGGCACCTTCGAGGTCGTGCGGCTGGGCTCGCGGCTGGATTTGGAGCAGGCCATCGCCCAGGCCCGGGCTGCCAACCCAGCCGGCGAGCACGAGCTGTACGCCAACTGGCAGCAGATGCAGTACCTGCTGAGCATGTTCAGCGTGCAAAGCCAGCCGCTCGATAATGCCCGCTACCCCGGCCTGACCTGGGCCAGCGCCTACACCACCCTGGCCCCGGCGGCCGGCACCGAGCCGGCTAGCCTCGCCGCCGGCCCCTACGCCGACGAGGCGCTGGTGCAGCGCCTGCCGGGCCTCACCAATCACTACGCCACCGTCAATGGCATCCGGCTGCACTACGTGGAGGGCGGCAGCGGCCCGGCGCTGGTGTGCCTGCCCGGCTGGCCCCAAACGTGGTACTCGTTTCACCCGGTGGCGCCGGCGCTGGCCCGGCACTACCGGGTTATCCTGGTCGATATCCGGGGCATGGGTAGCTCCGACAAGCCGGCCGGCGGCTACGACAAAAAGACGATGGCCCAGGATATTTACGCCCTGGTGCAGCACCTGGGCCTGGCTAAGGTGACGATGCTGGGGCACGACATCGGCGGCATGGTGGCCAGCAGCTTCGCCTTTAACTACCCGGCCGCCACCGAAAAGCTCGTCATCCTCGACGGCGCGCACCCCAGCGAGGGCCTGCGGTACCTGTCGCTGCTGCCCGCGCCCGGCGCCTTTGAGGGCCCCAAGATGGACGCCCAGCACCCCTACGTGTGGTGGATGGCCTTCAACCAGGTAAAGGAACTGCCCGAAAAGCTACTGGCCGGCCGCTTTCAGTACCTGCTCGACCACCTCTTCGCCTACGTGATGCTCGACGACAGCAAGATGTCGGCCTTCGACCGGGCCGTGTACGCGGCTCACTACAACCACCCGGCCAGCATTCGGGCGGCCAATGCGTGGTACCAGGCCCTGGCCCAGGACGTGGCCGACGCCCGCACCTACGCCCCGCTGGCCATGCCGGTGCTGGGCATCGGCAGCCGGGTATCCTACGAGTATTTGAAAATGAGCCTGCCCGCCGTGGCGCCCCAGGCCCGGGTGGTGGGCCTGCTTGATAGCGGCCACTATCTATTTGAGGAGCAACCCGCCGAAGTGCTGGCCGCCGTGCTGGGCTTTTTGCAAGGCGAGGCGCCGCCGCAGGGCTAGCGGGCAAGATACTGGCCGCCCACCTTGCCCACGGCGGGCGGGCGGCCGTTCTTTGCGGGGCCAACCGCTTATTCCTTGTCGCTCCCTTTCCCCTTTTATTTTTTGCACGTGGGGCTGGCCGACGTGGCCGACGTGCTGCTCGTGACCTGGCTGCTGTATCAGCTCTATAAGCTGCTGCGCGGCTCGGTGGCGCTCAACGTCGCGCTCGGCCTCATCAGCCTCTACCTGGTGTACCTGGTGGTGAATGCCCTGGGGCTGGGGCTGCTCTCGGCCATCCTGGGGCAGTTTATGAGCGTGGGCGTGCTGGCCAGCATCATTTTGTTTCAGCAGGAAATCCGGCGGTTTTTATTGAACGTAGGCAAGGCCGCCATGGACAGCGGCGGCCCGCTGGGGTGGTGGCGGCGGCCCAGCGGGCCGCCCACAGGCGCGCCCAGCATCCTGGCCTTCGTGGAGGCCGCCAAGAGCCTGGCCAGCAAGGAAACGGGCGCCCTCATCTGCTTCACCCTCAGCTCCGACCTCAGCTCCTACGCCGAGTCGGGCGACCACCTCGATGCCGAGCCCAGCAAGCGCCTGCTGCTGGCCATTTTCAACAAAACCTCGCCCCTGCACGACGGCGCCGTGATAGTAGCCCAGGGCCGCCTGGTGGCCGCCCGCTGCATCCTGCCCGTGAGCCAGAACCCCGAGGTGCCCGCCGCGCTGGGCCTGCGCCACCGCGCCGCGCTGGGCCTCACCGAGGCCACCGATGCCGTGGTGCTGGTGGTGAGCGAGGAAACCGGCCAGATGAGCCTCGTGCGCCACGGCGAAATCCACCGCGGCCTCACGGCCCCCGAGCTTAAGGCCCGGCTGGGTGAGTGGCTGCTGGCGGCGCCCCGGCCGGCCTAGTCGCGCGAGGGCGCCCGCTGCGTAGGCAGCAAAAAGCGCGGCCCCTCGTAGCTGGCGGCCGGGTGCAGCGGCAGCTGCGCTTCGAGGCCGCTGGTGTGCAGCTCGTGGCGCAGGGCGGCCGGCAAGCCGCACCAATGCAGCTGCGTGCCAGCCTGCTGGCTGGCAGTGGTGGCCCGCAGCATGGCCTGCTGCCCCAGCTGGCTGAGCGAGTGCAGCTGCTGCGTATCTATCCAGGCCTGGGAGGGGTGGCGTTCAAGCAACTGGTGCACGGTCTGGAGCAGGTGCGCGGCGTCGGCCGCACTGGCGCAGCTGCCGCGCAGGCTCAGGCCGGCGCACTGGCGGTAGGTGCCCAAGTGGATGGTGAGGGTGCGCGTAGGCAGGATGAGGAGGAAGAAAGCGTCATTCATAGCAGGGGCGAGAGCGGTAGTGCAAATATACAGGTGTAAATCAGCTGTTTAGTCGATAATAAAACGGTGTTTTCACTACGTATTTCTACTTGTTTTGGCCACGTGCCGGCTCGTGCGGCGCCCGGTTGTGAGGTCGCTACCGTCCAGCTACGTGTTTTTTACGGCCTGCGGGATTTCGCGCAGCTCCTGCGTGGAAACCCGCAGAGGTGCTCCGTATAACTCGGTAATTATGCTGAAAACAAGCATGTTATTAGCAATAATGCCAGTCGTGGGTGGCTATTTCGCCGTTGCAAAGGCACAGCAGCTTCCCTTCCTCTTTTCCATCTCAAGGCCTCTGTACTGCATCCTATGAAACCGACCCTGAATTCTCAGCCCGCGGCCATTGCGCCGCCGATGCCCCTGAAAACCCGCCCCGCCGCCCGCATCGGCGACGGTAGCCGCACCAGCCGCCGCGGCTTTGCCAGCATGGACCCCGCCGAGCAGCGCCGCATTGCCAGCGAAGGCGGCAAGGCCTCGCACGCCAGTGGCCAGGGCCACAAGTGGACCACCGAAGAGGCCCGCGCCGCCGGCCGCAAAGGGGGCCTCACCAGTCGCCGCGGCCCCAGCCGCCCCACCGAGGGCAAAGCCCCCGGCAAGGCGGCCAAGTAGACCCCCCATCTCTCTGCTGGCTTGCCTGTACGCACAAAGCCCGGCGCCTCCTCGCTACGAGGAAGACGCCGGGCTTTTGCGTGGCGGGCACACAAGCCTAGTCGAGCAGGCCCTGGGTCACGGCCAGGCGAATGAGGGCGGCCGTGTTCTTGGTCTGGGTTTTTTCCAGAATGTTCTGGCGGTGGGTTTCGATGGTGCGCTTGCTGGTAAAGAGCTTTTCGGCAATCTCGTTGGTGGTGAGGCCTTCGGCCAGCAGTTGCAGCACCTCGCTCTCGCGGCGCGAGAGGCGGCTGGCCTTGGTGGTTTCGTCGGGCTCGTCGTCCTTGGCCAGTACCTTGCGCAGCATGCCCAGGCCCAGGTCGCTGCACAAAAACTGGCGCCCCGAAATCACCATCTGGATGGCCACCAGAATCTCATCTTTCTCGGCGCTCTTGAGCACGTAGCCCGAGGCCCCGGCGTCGAAGAGCTGGCCGATGTAGCGCTCGTGGGCCAGCATGCTCAGGATGAGCACGCGCACCTGCGGGTACTCGGCGCGCAGGCGCTGGGTGGTGGCCAGCCCGTCGAGCACGGGCATGTTGGCATCGAGCAAGACTACGTCGGCCGGCGTGGTGGGTAGGCGGTCGAGCAGCTCCTGGCCATTGCCGGCCTCCCCGACTATCGTAATGTCGGGCTCGTTGGCCAGCAGCGCTCGCAGGCCATCGCGGACGATAGTGTGGTCATCGACCAAAAAAATACGGCTCATAGCAAGAAAGAAGTTAGCGTAGAGGTGGTCTACGGCAAATAGCCGCCCCTTAGCCAACTTCTTGATTTTCTGACTGTATAAGGAGTAGCTTATTTCAGCACGCCTAGCGCGTGGCCCACGTTGGTGAAGGCCGCGATGGCCTTGTCGAGCTGCGGGCGGGTGTGGGCGGCGCTCAGCTGCACCCGGATGCGGGCCTTGCCCTGCGGCACCACCGGGTAGTAGAAGCCCACCACGTAGATGCCCTCGTCGAGCATGCGGGCGGCGAAGTCCTGGGCCAGCTTGGCGTCGTAGAGCATGACGGGCACAATGGGGTGCTCGCCGGGCGTGATGTCGAAGCCGGCGGCCGTCATCTTCTCGCGGAAGTACTTGGTGTTCTCCTCCAGTTGGTCGCGCAGCTGGGTGCTTTCGGTCAGCAGCTCCAGCACGCGCAGGCTAGCCCCCACGATGGCCGGCGCCAGGGTGTTCGAGAACAAATACGGCCGCGAGCGCTGGCGCAGAATCTCGATAATCTCTTTGCGGCCCGAGGTGAAGCCGCCCATGGCGCCGCCCAGGGCCTTGCCCAGCGTGCCGGTGATGATGTCCACGCGGCCCATCACGTCGCGGTACTCGTGGGTGCCGCGGCCGGTTTTGCCCAGGAAGCCCATCGAGTGGCACTCGTCTATCATCACGAGGGCCTCGTACTGGTCGGCCAGGTCGCAGATTTTATCGAGCTGCGCGATGGTGCCATCCATCGAAAACGAGCCGTCGGTGACGATGATGCGGTGGCGCATGCCGGCGGCCACGGCGTCCTGGAGCTGCTTTTCCAGGTCGGCCATGTCGTTGTGGGTGTAGCGGTAGCGCTTGGCCTTGCACAGGCGCACGCCGTCGATGATGCTGGCGTGGTTGAGCGC
>Ga0160429_1001275_pt1 | contig 14361 bp, 15 predicted proteins | sample SolpanmetagenomR_FD_108199 | JGI IMG/M metagenome (GOLD analysis project Ga0160429, IMG submission 108199) | Solar panel surface microbial communities from Lawrence Berkeley National Laboratory, California, USA - R | ecosystem: Engineered > Built environment > Solar panel > Unclassified ...
CCAGTCCAAATCCTTATATTTGGAGTAGCGCTCACTGATCATGCTGGCGTACTGTGTCAAAGCAGTCTTGGCGGCGTCGAAGTGAGTGCTCTTTGCCATTGAGTTGTAGTGGTTGATTACGCCGCTCGCAAGGTCTATCCACGCAAAAGTCCAGTGGTTGGCGTGATTGAGTGGCACAGCAAGGTATCTAGTCGTGTCTGAAAAGCCTCGTCGAGACAGTGGTGGAGGATCTGACTTGTTCTTCATCATGTTTAGTACAAGGTGACTGTCGATGGCCTCGACCTCATCAGATCCAAGCGTGAGTGTTTCCAAAACGTCATTCACGGTAAGATCGTTGAGCCAGCAACAGCCTTCGAGATCACGATGAGTTTCTTCACTTGCGTTGCCCAACAATGTCGAATTCGATGTCAAATCAAGAGTGTCGCCGCTGGATGACTTCTGCTTGACGTCAGACTGTTTTGCAGCATGTGGGGAAGCACTAGTTGAGAAACCATCATTCTTATTGGTGTCACCGCTGCCTAAGGAGGGAGTGATGTCGAAGATAGTACTGTCATCCCGTATCTGTGCTTGGAGTTGGAAGTCTTCTGCAGGAGATACATCTGTTCCCCATTCCTGCACACTGCCATTGCTGGAAGGAAGGAACGACGGCGATGCAGGCCGCTCTGTCCGAATATCACTTCTTGATCGAATTGGGGTATGATGAGATGACAACGTCAACAGAGCTTCAGCACTATTCACAACATCTGAAGGCTCCGAACTTAAGATGGAAAACTTCTCCAGTAAGCTGTCCACCTCCGGGACAGGGCTTAGGGTAAGTCCAGTGGTGGTCTTTTTGTATCTGAGAGGCGCAATCGGAAAGGGAGTGCGTATTGGCGTTCGTTCGTAACTTTCAGGAGTAACGGGAGAGGAAGAGAATGAAGTGCCGAAATCATTGAATCCGTCGTCAGAGACGAAAGAAAGCCGGCTCTCAGTCTTGCGCCCAACTTCGACAGTCGAGGGTCTAGTTGAAATCGAGATTGGCGAAGGCGGCAGGAACGGTTGCAATAATTTTGATGACCTCTCCCTTGTTTGGTCTGACATTGCGCTGTGCTTTCTGCGTTTCGAGTCCTAGTATCGTGAGTCAGTAGTTTCCCGAAGCAATTGCCAGTGAAAAGCTCAACTGACACTTTCAACTGTTTCAACACGTTTTCTCCGCCTCGATGTTGTTACGCTTGAGTCAAGAGTTTTCGAAAGAACTGCTACGTGATCGTTCGTCGAACCTGAGATCGTGCTTGAGTTGGCGCTGCTGCTTGGCATTTCCTTCTGTGTCGGACTTCCAGAAGCTTCATCTTGCAATGGAATTTCCTGTACGGGTCCGCCCCCTTCTTCTTCGGGCATGAGATCTTCCTCTTCGGACCCGAGATCTTCCTCCTCGGGCTGATCAGCACCTCCGGCAAGCCCATCTTCTGGGATTTCCCCTTGGAATTCATCATCTTGCTCGTGTGATTCTAATCCCTCTTGATTATCCTTCACCCAAAGCGCCATCGCCTGAGAGATGTCACTTGTTTTCCAAGTCTGAACTTCCTTGCGCCGCTTTCGTTGTAACCTTTCTTGTTGTGCCGCTGTAATGGACGAGAGTGTATTGTGAAATCCAGCGAGGCGGCAGAATTGAAGGAGTTTTGTTGTGAACGTCTCAGCCCCAAGAGCCCTGTCATCGAAAGACTCAACGAGCGCCGTTCTTTCAATGCCGAATTCCTTTTGAAGCAGTCGACAGTTGTTTTCGGTTCGGGTCAATCGTTGGAATGAGGAGAGGGTTTCCCAAGACTGCGGACTGAATAATTGCGAGAACTGCCCCAGCTCGTACACTTCTGAGAATGCCTCTTTCAGGTTGAGAAATTCCTCGTGGCAAGGTCCAATGTTGTCGTGGAGATTCTGCTCGACGCGAGCGGCACTAGCGACAAAATAGTCCCATGACGGCTCTTGAGAGCCCATTGATGGTCAATGATGTTGGATGTAAAGAATCATCCTCCAGCGCAGGCAAGATGCAGCTGTTCACGATAAGGTGTGGAAATAGCATCCTGTAGCAGAAATGAAATGCAGTTGCTCTCGCGAAGAGATGAGGTGGAAGGTGGAAGGTGGAAGGAGCGTTGGCGTTATGAGAAATTGGGAGTTCCGTCAGTCGGGTAAGCCTCGGGAACCAAAAATGTGAGAAACATCACAGTGAGCTTTTGAGCAGATGGCCTGGATGGATTCATTCGTAGCCCGATAAAACTTACGAATATGGTACAAAACAGTAAGATGATAACAATGATGATGGGAAGGATTATTATTCAACTACAAGTTTCCTGCTAGAGAACTAATTCAACTCAAGTCTCTTCATGCAGTGCGAATGAAGTCAACTTACCAAACAGGTCACAACCATTTAAGCTAACGAATGTGTACACAAAATAGTCATGATCCAAGGTAAGAGAATGCTGCTGATGATGATGATGATGATGATGATGATGGAAGATTTGTTTACTAAATTGACAGAAAGTCCGATCATTCGAAGTCCCATAACTTAAGTTGGTCATGCCACGTAATAAATCTCACAGCGAGCTTTTGAGCAGATACAAATACCCGTGACCATCAAATTATTGGCCAGTCAAATCCACAAAACAAGGAAGACGACAAACAGATATTGAGAAAGTGACAATGGGAAAACAATCTGTTTGAATCATTATTGTAATAACAAGGCCTCTGCTGGAATATCAATTCGAATTCTGTTCTCGTATCACGTGCTGCCAAGTGGTCTGTTCATGGACTCGTTCCTTCCTTCCTTCCTTCCTGCACTTTTCCTCGCAGCTCAGCAAACCCCGAAACCCAGTGCAAGCCAGCCAACCTTCACAATTCTCCGTCGTCCTCCTGGCGTCGCCACTCTACGAAGTTGCACTTTCAACCACAGCTTACACACTATCGATGCCTCTTCTATCCTCCATGTCAGCAGTCCAAGCAGCAAACCACGAAAAGCCAGCCGACGTAAGAAGACCATCACCGGAAGAAAAGCGACTGTTCTGAGGATGCATGAAAATATTGGCTACTCTTGCTGCGGCGGCTGGCGCTGGGTTTTCAAGAGCTGAGAAACACTCTGTTGAAGGGGAAAGAGTTTTGACACAACGAAGAGCAAAGGTGAGCGGAGGTGCAAGAGTATCAACTACCAACCTCCGCATCACTAAAAGACAGACAGTGCAGGCGGGGTTTTCTCGCGACTCGAACAAATCAACACTCGAGGGCAGATACCACGGCATCAGGGCTTTTACTCCATCAACAACACTGCGCTCACTTTGATCGTATCCACCAGCGTTACCTTTGGCTAGCAAACAACATTCTGATGAATCTTGTTCGCTTGAGGCTTCCACTGCTCATGTCCACAGACCCCTGATTCAAGGTCTGGTGAGGAGCGCGTGCCATTTCAAGTTAGCGCAGTGGCATCTGCAAAACCTTTGGACTCGAGAATGTTGCTATGGGCCCAAACGAAGCGTGCGCTCACATTCTGAACGAAATCACCGTCTGCATCATCGAAGAACCTCGGAGCGCCCAAACATCCAGACTCAAATCGTGCGCTCACAACTGAAATGATGTCACCGTCCGCATCATCGAAGACCCGAAACGCCTAAAAACCCAGTCGCAATCGTGCGTTCACAACCACAACGACATCACCGCCCGCATCATCGAAGACCCCGAAGCGCCCAAAACCCCAGAGCAAGACGAGAGATGGGCTCTTACGACAGCCACACGCATGAGATCATCAAAGCCATTCCTTCTCATTCAATTACGGTTCAGACAAACATCGTTGTGACGCCCCCACGGCCAATGGATTTCGTCGCCCAAGAAGCCTTCATTCCGTTCGCAGACCAAGCTGCGGAACGTCTCCACTCTTAGCAGCAGCAAGCTCTACTTAGGTGCAGCGACGCTGCTCTCCGTCAGTACAAAGTTTATCAAAGTCTCTGGCTAGGTCACCAGCATGAGTTTAAACACCGTCTAGCTCTGGGTGTCTTAGCATTCGACAACCAGGGCCTTGTCGAGAACGGTTCGCTCTGTAACGTCCAACGCACAACGCGCCGTATCACCAATCCCCCGGCAGGACCATAGCGCATAGCGCAGCAGGAAGCTTCATCCGACAGCGTCAGCGTCAGCGACTTCATTGATGGCTTCCCAAACATGTCATCCTCCAAAGCCTCTAGCACACAGAGCTATTAGCATGTCGAACAGCCAATCCAGCAGCCAGATGAATAGGCCATCCAGCAAGGATTACAAGAGGTGGAACATGTCCTCGGCCACAACAGCAGCTTCGTTGTTGGCGCTGTCAACAAAGAATTTCCTCACGATACATGGTGCTGGTCACATGGTGGAGAGTACAGGCCTATGAAGGAGACTTCGGTTGATAGTTGTTTCTGCTGGACAAACCGAAGTGGTATCAGCGGCGAAACAGTCGAATCTCAGTCGATTGGAACTTGGTGCTAAATCAACAACAGCCGATATTGCGGAAAGCGCTGTAGCTTGAGGACGAAAGCGGTCTCCGATCCTCATCGGATATGGTACTATGTGACGAACCCCTCCAAAGCCAGACGTACTCATCAATATACTTGTATCTTCCGTCTTTCCACTCCCTCAATAAAAGCTCATGCCAAAGATTACATACTTCGGACATTGCCCGTGCATGCTGCGGCCCACATGTAGCAACGCGCCGCATTCACCGGGGTGACGTAGGATGAAGGCGCAAGGGCGGGATTCGAGCTTGGGTGGTGATGTCCCCAACGTCGGTCTGGATCTATTGTTGGCATCTTTGAGTCAGCCATTCTTCTGCCACAGGTTCGAAGGAGTCTCTCCACGTCCAGCACCACCAAGAATACCACATCCTGCAAACCATCTCCAGCGGGCCAAACGACTACACCACCAACAAACATAACAACATTACACTTCCAACCGCCCTCGAAACACGTGCGTTTCACATCGGCCTCCATACGCAGCAGTGTCACCACATCGACAATATCGCCCTCAACCCGCCCGGACTCGTCCTTTGGCGCGCGTCCTCGGTCATTGGCACAAACAGCAGGGTCGGTCAGCGCACAAAAGAAAGTTGCGGCTTCGCAAAGCTCCTGTTCTGACGCTTGCTTTACTGACTCTGGTGGGAGGTTGATCTGGTTGATTCAGATGACTGCTGCTACCAAAGCATAGATGTCATCAACGACTCCCTTCTTGTAGGCCGATCGCTGCTCCTTGTAGCTGCCGGAGTTGGTGGCGCTGCTTCAGACACAGGTGGAGGTTAAAAGAAGCCAATGAACCGGGAAGACTTGGATTTCGCTCCTCCTGAGACTGCTCGATTACTGGTTACACTTTCCTGCTATTTCGCATGTGTGAAGAATGAAGGGAGTTCTGATGCTACACTATCCTGAGTGGGTGTCTCTGCGAGATTCGGGAAATTGAAAAGCGATGTTAATCCTCTGATGTCGGCTACGCGTCAGTTGGTGATGTAGAAGACCTTGGTCGTCGGACTTCGACTAGGCTCTGCTCTGTTCTTCCAGGTACAGCAGCCTTCTTTTCCCTTTTCTTCTGGGAGCCCTCTTCCATGAGCGGAAAAAAGGCTGTGTCTGGCATTCGCCAATACCATATTCGCTGCCGATAAGCTTGAAACCATTAATAACTGGACGAACTCATCCCTCGCAGGTTCGTTGCTCCTCCGCAAGACCGTCATTCACAGTCCCCGGATTCCATCGTGTCCTGTTCGTCTACGACTCCGAGGCCGGACACGAGCCGAAAAGATTCCATTTACGGCGGACCGGTCAGTTGAAGCGCTGGAAACAGAATCAACGAGATTTTTCGGCGTCTGCCATTAGTCCGAAATGATATTTTTGTCCGCGGCATGGCGCAGATCTTCAAGATCGCGGGCAAAGATAGACGCCAGGTTAACTCCTCGTCTCTTTCGACCTGCATATTCTTCGCGATGGCTTGCAATCTTGCGCATCCGTATGCTACTGGATTGAAAAGTCAGGAAAAAGAGACCTCGATGTGATTTACACTTGATCCACATCCACGAAGACCGAATGGAGTTACAGCATTAGGAGTTACAGCTCGAAGACTGTCTACTGGAGTCGCGTAAATCTCACCGGGTCGAGGTTCTACTTCGCGGTTTGTTCAGACGCTTCTGCACGTTCTTCTAAGGCTCGAATACATGAGCTCCTGCGGTGAAGCTTCGACTTGATGCCCCCAAAGAACGTATGCGTATTCACTTCTCGTGGACTGGAGTCCGTAGAATGTCATTCACTTGTGAGCGAACCGTGCGGTATTGCCCTCATTAGTGCGGAGGGTATTGTCGAGTGTACTGAAATACACGCCATTCTTTCGAAGCTGTGTCGAAGATATGAAGCTGTGTCGAAGATATGAGGTTGATAGAGAGCTCCAGGATCTACAGGACGTTTTTGAGTGTAACTGCCTGCAAAGCTTGTCCTGTACATCCCGGAGCTCCCTATTAACCTCATATCTTTGACACAGCTTCGAAAGAATGGCGTGTATTCTCAGTACACTCGCCAATACCCTCCGCACTGTTGAGGGCAATACCGAGATAGGGTACGCTCCTGAGAGCAATGGCCTAAACGTCATTGCTATCCACAACGATTCTCCCGAGGCCTGGGTACTACCCTTCAGATCCCAGGCTCACCTCGGCCATGAGCTCGTTCATCAACGCCTTGGCCATGCTGGATACTCCACCATGAGGCGCCAAGGCCTTGATATCTCCCTCCCCGCAGTGGCGCCCCACTGTGACGTTTGCTTGCAATCAAAGTCCTGCTATCGGTCTTCTTTTACCACTGTTCTAATATGGGTGTCTCATGTACGACATCTTCCTCCAAATCCTCCTGAAGGATTTTGTGCCACCAAGGGACAATTGCAGAGACCCATTGGAGGATCAGCAGGATCCGCTAGACATGAACGAGCCAGCCAACAGGGGTTCGGCCACGAGTCAAATTCCCTTCCCGCAGCCTTTTGCAACTCAATATCAGTTCCCACACTACAATTCCTCCAACAATTTACCGCCAATGCAACCAATGCAAGGGATGCCACCAATCCAAGTCGGCGCCCCGCAAGCACCGAGCCTATCCTCCCCATCCAAAACACGAAAATGTGACCGGCCCAGACCGCAAAACCAGTGGCCGATGATGTACCCAGTGTGTTGGGATAATTCGCAGCTGGGGGTCCTCGGAATCTCATCCTGTTGTTACCGAGCTCGGGGATTGTCTGCCGCCATTGCTGTGGATCAATCCTTGCACGCACTGGTGGCTCGTATACGCTTGTCGCTGGCGCTTCCATAATGCAGGATTCTGCTACTTGGTTGTGCTTGTTCTCCGCTGTTACAAGTGTCATCATCATCAGATTGGATTGGATTGGATCCTGGCGACCAGGCGATTGTCCTTGGATCTCCGGACTCTTTATCTCCGTCGTCGTGCTCCTTCGTCGCGCTCCTTCGTCGCGCTCCTTCGATTTCTTCCGATTACTCTTATGCTTATGATCCCTTCCTGAGGATCGACGCCCATGTTCGTTTGACTTCATGTTTGCTCGCAGAGCGCTGTCGCTCAACTGGCCCTTCGAATATTTGCAGGGTCTGATACCCTGCTTAACCCTCTTGCGCCACGGTTTCGGGTCTCTCTGTCTGAAGCAGTCATGACTTGTCGCAAAGCCTCCTGGTCGCGAAGACGTCGCGCATAGATCCCTCGGTGTGCTGTGTCGAAGATGTGATACAGATACCCAAAATTCTTTTGAAAAACCCAGACCAGTGTCGCTCAAGTGACATGCCGTCTACCAAAATGTGAAGTCTTGTGAGCGACGAAGTCGCACCCTCGAAGGGAATGACACCGTTGACACGCTCTAGGACTTTGTTGGAGCTGGTCTTTCGTCTACTACCACGAAAGACGCCTCAGCCTCGACGTGGATACTTTTAATAGACTGAACCACTGCCGCGAACATGACGTCGAGCTTTGCACACTAGGTCATGACTTCACGGCTGGGGAATTCAGGCCATGGCGTCTGAGGGCAACTGTATTATTGTGAAATGACTGGATCGGATCTTTTGATGGTCCAGCGGGGTGGTGAATGCATGAATGCATGAATGCACTGAAGGCCCTTACTTTGCTGGCTGACTGACAGGGAGGTCTTGAAGAGGGCGTGGTTTTGTCATTTGAACATCATCAATACTGTGTGCGATTTTACTTCCATTCTTTTCATGTACCGTACACGTTACACAAATCACTTTTCTCGACATAATGAATCGCGAAAGATGCAGGAGATGGCTGATATCCTGGATGTGGATTCATGGGGGGACTGACCATGAGGTGATGGGTGGGGTATAGCAAATGAGTATGACGGGGTTCCGTTCAATGGTGGTGGACCACTAGCATATGTTGCGAATCCATTGTTGTTCAATCCATTGGTATTCATAATGGGAAGGGATTGTCGTTTCACTGGTCGTGTTACAGGTTCATCATCGTCGCTCAGTGTGAGATCGACCACTTGTGCCGCTGGTCGTTTTGCACTCGATGATCTTCTTGTAGTGGAAGCGGCTGTTGACACTTCTCTCGAAGGTATAGCCACATAAGATATGGGAGTCGAACACATAGCTACAAACCATCACTGCGTACTCGAAGACACCAAACAAGAAACTTGATATTGCTAAATACAGGCCCAACACAGCTTCGAACAAAGGCGTCCATCTGCAAAAGCTCTTGAAATTCATACCGTAAGTTAATAACTTCGAGCACGAAGCCCTGCAACCTCAGCACAAAACTCGCCAATTCTGAAAACGTAGTAGACAGTCTGCTTCTTGAGATTGTGGGTAATGTCCTGGTCGCCGCCATCCGCACTGATCACGTACGACGGAGACAGCGCGGTATCGCTAACGCATTCGCAGTTGAAATTGAAGCTGTACTGGGCCCCTAGCTTCACCTTTACGTCGGTAATGAGGTCGACGGTCTGACACTCGCCAACGATAATCCGCAATATGTCGCTTTCCCTGTTATCAGCCGAGGGATCCTAGAATCTTTTCCCCTGTGGATACCACACAACGCTGCCACCTTAGTAGACCTGTGGCCAGCTATGAAGAACGCTGAACGCCCCTATTACGAAAGACGACCCTGTGTATTTTCGGCGGCGACCAGAGAATCGGAGACTGCTGCGGACTGTTGAACTTGGAGACAAAAAGAACCCAATCGACCGGGTAGTTGCTCGTCGATCATGTGGACGATTGTGCGCATGTCGTAGATGTTTTGCCCAGGGCTGGGTACCCGACCAGCAGCGAGAGTTGTTTGCGGACCATGGGCACCGGATCCGATGCCGCGAGCGTCGGGGCTAATCGTCAGCTGATAGCCACAGTCAAGTCCATAATCGAGAGGAAGGGGAGCGCCGGCTCTATTGCAGATGAGAATTTCCTGATCGAGCTTGCTCTGGACTTGGGCTTGGGCGTCCACGATTGTTTGCCTCGTTTTCTCGTCGTTTATGAAGTCGTACGGTGCAGTTTGCTTGTGGACCTGGTCGCTTACTTCGCGGGCTATTCTGGGAGTGCTTCAAACCGCGCTCGCAATCCAAGGATAGTTCATCGTTGGCTTTTCAAGCAGGCGCAAACGTTGGGAGAGATCGATGGTGAGTGGTTGGCCTTCGATCGCAGTGTCGGTGTGGAACCCCGTGAAACCTGCCATAACTGGGTACCAACTATATCAAGCAAGGGAGGCTTTGTGTTGTACTATGTCTCGGTCCAAATAGGAGCAGTATTCGGGTTAGTTACCCTGCCAGTGGTCACACTCTGTAGTGGCATTAGATAAGTAAACCGTAATGTGTTCAACGGAGAACATACCGTAACAGTCGCAATACGGTATATCATGACAAAGGTCTTTCTGACGCCTGGATTGGGGTCCGGTCCGAAAAGAGCATTTAATGGCGTAATGGCTAAAGTATTCTTGCCGGCGTCTTAGGAGGTGCTCGAAGCGATCCAGTGTCTAACGTATATGTCTCGCACAAAATCGGACCTCGAGCACCTGCCGAAGAGCTTCAGGCTACGATTCTTGACCGAAGGCTGCGCAGGTTCTTTGGAGAAAGTCCAAGAAATGAGCGGCGTTCAATGCTACTGTAGTGCGATAGGAGCATGTATCATTAATTTGTTTCATTCGGTTTTCTGCTTCACTGGCACGGCGTTCGCGTTGGTCACAGGGGTATCATTCTGTTCCACTCGGTTTCTTCTGCTTCACAGGCACGGTGTTCGCGTTGGTCCCTAGGGTGTTATTCTTTGTTTCATTCAGTTCCTTCTGCTTCACAGGCACGGCGTTATTCTTAGTTTTATCCAGCTTCTTCTGCTTCCTCGTTTTCTTCTGCTTAGGGAGCTGCCCTGAAAGCGCTTTTCCTATAACTAGTATTAGTCAGTTTGCGTGCAAGGGTAAGCAGTGACACGGACGAGCTCTGGCATGCTTTCTACGCGGCTTTCGTAGTTGCGCTCTTCTTCGAAGCCATTCTCTAAATTCATCCATAGGATGCTGAGGTCCACCTCTAGCATGGATTTCCACCGTTAGTGCCAACCTGTTTGCTGTGAAGGTGACAAGAGGGTTTACGCCGCTGGTAGAAGCGAAGTTTATAGGAATCGCAGCGTTGAAAGACTCTCTAGTCGTGTAGGTATCCTAGCTCTTGATCTCACAATGTACATTGGAGCACCCTGATCGATTGCCAGTGAAGCGGGAATCCATTGCTATGAAATGTTGAGGGTGGAGGCCGTCATCCAAAGGCCACTGGGGGTTGTCTAGGGGGTCTGCTACGAGCTTGTTCACACTAACAATGATAGCTGTGCCTGATGTTGGATCATGCGGTGCTGAGTTAAACTGAGCCGTGACTTGCCCTGGGATATCGGTGCTGCCCCAGGTAGCTGATACAACATTCTCGTTGGCAGGCCCGGGTTCCCCTGCCTGAAAGGGGACAAATGCACGATCTCCTGGCGTGTTGGTAAGGTCGTTGTCCTCCAATACTGCTAGCGTTCAGACAGAACTGAAAGTGAGCGCCGAAAGCAGCCATACATAATAACAGAGTACGTCACACTTTGTAAAACCAGGCTTCGGGTCGTCCTTGGAAAAAAGCGTCATTAACGGTGAACTTCCAGGACAACGAAGAGGCAGCGCCAGGAGTGGCCCGAAAGTTTTCCAGTTGTTGCTCAACGACCCAAGTGAATACGGCTCCGCCGTAAGTAGCGGACACGAGTTCAATGGTACTGACATCCATGATTGTCGTCATGAAGAAGTCGGAAGCTGAGGGATGTTGACAAGAGTATATGCTGCGATACAGCAGAACCTGTAAGATTGGTAAAAAGTGTGAGATATGGAGAGTGCAAATACTCGGTGGGAAGGGCCGAATTTATCGATATTGCTGAGCTTGCCAAAGCATCTGCCAGCGCGGTTACTTGTTTTGAGCACATAGCTTTGTGTCGAACCGAGCCTGAAGATACCACCAATAAAAGTGATTTGCGGTGTATAGTCAAGCAGCATATGAGACAGTGAATATCATATATGCACCCTTAAGCAGACAATCAATCTTTCAAGGTCAACAAATCAAATTCATGCATGCACGAGCAAGCCAGTCGTAGAGCCGTAGAGCATTGAGCCTGATAGCACCACCAGGTAAGAAAAGGACATACGGTACAGAGTCAAGAAGCGTAAACAACACAGTGATTATCGTATATGCACTCGCAAGCAGAAAGTCAAATTTTCAAGGTCAAAAAATCAAATTCATACATGTACGAGCAAGCCAGGCGTGGGGAGAACAGCATTTTTAGATATCGCTAATACGACTGTGGGAAGATTGCAAGCATAGAACGGACTGCAAAGATAATAGGTGTCGCCAACGATAGTTGTATAAATCACATCAGCTGGAAAGAAACTGAAGAAATCATGAACGGTAGAAATATCAGCTTGGGCGCCTTGCAATTACAATAGGATAGGTCTGAGCGCCATGCACCTATCCTTCTACACGAAATTTCAAAAGATTAATTCATTATACCACTCTCAAGCCTTGAATCCACTCGTGCGTGGTAAGGGCAGGTGTTGTCGTCCTCTTTCTGAGTGTTTCTTTTTGCGCGACGATGAGTCAACTCACGAGTATGTATCCATTAGCCGACATATCTTTTGTTTCTCAGCGGACAGCATGTTACACCAGGTATAAATTGATCTTAGGTGAAAGGAATGTGGGCGTCGAGCTTCAGTGCGCAGGCGGTTTTTGTAGTGGGAGTGGAACTAGAAATTCCAGCAGCGAGATTTAGCGCGTGACCACACCTTTCTCACAATATGCTAGCGTCGAAAGAAGCCGACCACACCGTTCTTGACTCGACCCAAACATCGTTTCCGGAGTTTGAGAATGTTTCACGTGGCGTCTTCAGCAGGAGGGTGGTTTGACTGGTGTGTTACATGGAGTTGACGGACACCTCCAACGACAAAGGTCGACCGCACAAACGAACGTTCCATACAATCGCACCTTTATGAGAAATCACCAATCCGAACAGAGCTGATGGGATTTTCTCTGTACGTAATTCCCAGGCCTTCGGTGGCAAGACTCGCGTCATGCAGAATGACTGCCGGTGATGCTTAAGCAAGCTTGATAGGGGAATACAATTTTGCATTGTTTTCTTCTGTGGTTGGATATTTTTCTTAGCCTCTCAATTTTTTGAACAGTGCTCAGTGCTCCACGAACATTCCCCAAACCGAACAAGAGAACGCGCGGGTCAGTTCTCTTTTTACCAGGACAATAATGACAACGAAACAGCTCATTGGAAGACTGCCCAAGCGTATCCATCCTTGCTCTGGAGATCTAGCATTCGCAGCGGAGTCGATGTCCAATACTCATACAGATGCAGCTGAACTCAATCCAGTTGTCGCCTCACTGAGCAACTCTCGCAGTGACGGCGTAGGCCAGGAACGCAATCTGAAATAGCATGCTCCGTGATTCCCTTGTTCCAGTCAAGAGAGTCTCTGTACCATCGGCATATCCAATTGGTCAGTCGCTAAATGACCACCGTTTCTTTTGGTCGTCTCGCCGCGAATGTGTGTATATGCATGCTTTTGTCATCGGCTTCCGTCTGACATTTCCTCGCAGAGAAACAAAATACAGATATCAACCATGACTGTAGCGTTCGTCGAAAAACTCCCGTAACATCAATGAGCTTCTCATTGTGCACCTGATTTTCTTCTTCTTCTACAGCTTGTTATCTGCCTTGTCTTTCTCGAGGATGAACTTGTTATCCGCAGTGGATGGCTGAGCCCCAAGTCGACCGCGACAATGTTTAACAAGGGGTCACTGGCTCGACGGCATCACAGCGCTATACAAAGTCGTTGAGCAGAGCTACCATTCAAATTTCTTGGTCACTTAAAACATCTCAGAGCTATCGGCAGCGGACAAGCTCTACCCGTGCGAGTCAATGTGCAACGACCCGACCTTTCTTCTAAAGTACTGGGCTTGCAGGTTTCGTATTTCTCCTCCGACGACGCAGATTCTTTCTGGGATCAACCAACTCCGTGGCTTTGATTGTGGGACTTGTCAGACCTCTGCAGACACAGAGCCATGAATCTTTGCGGAGTTTTTCAAGGTGCGGTAGGCGGTAGACTAAAAGCCAGTGGTCTTCTAGTCATTGATCAAGTCAAGCAAACAGTGACGAAAGTGGAATCAAGAGACAGAAAGAATGTCCATAGTTGGGATAAGACAAAACCAAGCCTATCCAATGGCAACATGATTGTAGAAGGGGTTTGAGAGCGAACCAAAACGTACACGTAGAGATCAGAGCAGGCAATTGAATACAACGAGTAACAAGGCATCGTGGCTGGGAAGAAGCTGAAAGGCATTGAGTTGGACAATGGTCAAGGGATCAGCCAGTTGTGGTGGGGTGCGAAGCTTTTGGGGCCTGTTGAACAAGGGTAATACAGTCATACTCCAGAGTGAACTGAGCACGTCATCAAGCTGCGAAGCAAGCAAGCAAGCAAGCGCAACTTGCCAAGCCATCACCCCTCTTCACAAATGTCGATGTTTAGGCAATGTGTAAGTGCTGACAACAAAGTAGCCTGCTTGTTGCACTCCATCGACAGTGCCGCGAATGGCGTGACTGATTCGTTGGAAAATCCTGCCTTCACGGAGTTCGAGCCCGAAATTCTTGCCCGTCACGGAGTTCCCGCTGCCTTTCTTTGGCGCATTACTTCGTGATGTGGCTGACACTGCTGATTGGTAGCTTTCGCTTCCTTGTGGGAAGTCCGAATTGACAGACGCAACATCATTTTCCGCTCTTGACCTTTCATGGCTGCTTCGGCTTGTCGACGATGACCGTTTCGGTATGGTCGAAGA
>Ga0160429_1001276_pt1 | contig 14358 bp, 16 predicted proteins | sample SolpanmetagenomR_FD_108199 | JGI IMG/M metagenome (GOLD analysis project Ga0160429, IMG submission 108199) | Solar panel surface microbial communities from Lawrence Berkeley National Laboratory, California, USA - R | ecosystem: Engineered > Built environment > Solar panel > Unclassified ...
GGGGGTGCGGGGGGGGGGGGGGGGGGGGGGGGGGGGGGGGGGGGGGGTGGAAGTGGCAAAGGACCCAGCAATATCATGTGAAAGCCTCCGCAGATAGCGGGAAACAGCGATCATTCCGTACTCACTCGATGCCTCCCTTCAACGGCCCAGCAGCGCACAATCTTGGGCTAGACACATCCCAAATCGCTAAGGCGACAATCTGCGCTTCAAGCGGATCTGCTACCCGTGGTCGCCAGTCAAGTGTGCAATCTGCACCGTGGGCGATGGCTCGGCATTGCAGGTTGCGGTAGGGAGGAAGGCAAGCACGGAGCAATGGATCGTTCGCCACTTTTTATCTTTGTAGTTACGGGCAGGGAATGAATGTCAGCACGCCGTCGTGGGCCCTGGAACCACCAGGTACGTGTAAGAGCAGATTGCGTGACTCGCGGAGGTCGCTGTTCAGACATCAAGCTTCCAGCTGGTCCGAAAGGCCCTTCACGAACATCGTCAGTCCCACTCTCCAGCTATCCTTTGCTTACCTCGTCTTCGAGCCGGCATTCATTTCTTCCGGCTTTCCTCTCCAAACCGTCATTACGTAGCGCCGCCCTTGACCTGAAGACTGATCTGCTCTTTCACGCGCTCCATATGCTACCTGTACGGGTTTGCTCGGTGACTTGCAGCGACTTTTTGCGCATCCGCACGAGCAGCTTTCGCAGCCTTACCGGAAGCTCATCATGCTACGCACTGCTGAAGGAAGGAACGCACCGTTCAGCGCTGCGTGTGCCGCTCATCTTGCAGTCGACTTTATGACGGTGTTGCTACGAATCAACTTCTCCACCGACGATCTGCCCGATACTTCTTTCGGAGTTCTGCCGTCTCGACCCTCACCCCTCGCGAGAGCGGACGATATCCAGGGCTAGTCCGGAACGATCGATCCAGTTGGACACGTCAAGTTCGATCTCCTCATTGGGGGAGTGGGCGCTTGTGTCGACCACTAACGTACGCACATTCGCCGCTTGGAAGAACATCTCTCCACACAGATATCGACTCTCGAACCCTGGTGGTGTTACGCCTAGCCGTTACGAGAAATTGTAGGATCGTTCAAGCGTACAGGGAACGGTACGAAGCTTAGGGCGGGACACCCGCCGCTACCTCCTTCCCTTGTCCGGCGCACTGTACCTGAGAGTAGGGATCGAGCGTCCGTGCATACGTGCTTTGTGCAAGTCAGGAGCGATAATGCACGACACGCAGGTTGTTGCTCGCATCGAGAGCGTGGGGGTGGGGTGCGCGGACATCCGTCTGTATCTTGCTCCAGAGATCTCCGTTTACTCCGTCTACACGAGCCTCTCTCTATCGATAGGACAGGCACACAAGATTTACACTCGCTATGTGCTGTCACGCCAAACAGCTGAAGCATGCTAGACGGACCCACCTGGTGCGGCATTGGAAGCGGACCACGAGATGACGGTGGGATGGAAGCCGCGCTTGGGGCGTTGTTCCGAAAGGGAAGGAGAGAGCCCTTGATGTACCTTAGATCGGACCACGCAAACAACACGACTCTCCGTGGGCTTAGTGCGTGAACATATGCTGTCTCCTGTCTACAAATAGTGCTTGCCCCGCCTTGTCTTTACAGAGGCTCGTTGGCGAGTCCCAGAAAGCGACGGCTGGGATTGAGAATTACACCAGACCTCGTACGCGCATGATCTCACAATGAATCGATACACTGCGATGGCCCTGTCAATAGCGCACCTCTGGCGGAGAATATGGAACCTTTGCGACCGGATAGATTCTGGCGACGACACAGCCTCGCAAAAGTCAAACGATAGGGAAGATTCTATGGTACAGGCGGGCTTAAGAGCTATGCAAGCAGCAGGGTACTTTCCCCAGTTGTGACTCAGTATCTGAGTCGAAGAAGGTGCAAATAACATCTCAGAACAGACCTGGCGCCCTTGAGAACGAACCAATACCCTCTTCAACAAGTGTTTACGGTGGCGATACGAGGCTTCAACCGCACAATGTCTTGCGCCTCTACAACCGCCGAACTCGACCGGTATCGATGCTCGAGTGTTAGATGCCATTCGTTCGCTTGCTAGGAACCTATCGGCCGTGGGTTGACTGTGTCCATAACACTTAGGATACACTCGGCATGTTCATCGGATCTTTTGAGTTGGAAATGTAACGGTGAACACCATGGTGAGAAGAGAGAGTGGCCCGCTCTAACGGCAGGGCGGACGCAGCCTAACCCCAATGCATCTGCTTGCGGCGATTCGTCTTGTCGTTCGACGGACTACATTCGCTTACAAATACATCTTCCCGCAAGGCGTCTGTTGGATATGATGCCATGCGAGATTGCGTCTGTTGTTTCTGTTTGATGGAGTACGCAACAAAGTAGCACCTGTAGGGACAAATTCCGATTTCCGCTTTCTTCTCTAAGTCCAACCAATACACGTCCGACATGCTGTCACAACTCCACGCTTGCCTTATCTCATACAGCCTGAACATCTACTGCAGTTGACTTGCCTTTCGTGATGCGCTACATGCCCTGCGCCATGCCATTACGTGTCCCTCTCATCCCCCACAGCTTGACCCTCTCGACGATCTTTCCAACGTTGACGTAGTCTTGGGGGTCGAGAGCTCCATTGCGTGGATCCATATAGTAGGCCACTAACACCTTCAGCGCTCGACGAACATCGTCCAGCGATGGGGGAATATTAATACCGGTGTGGATTTGACCATCGAACGGTGCGCGTGACTGAGCAATCAGATTGGGCTCGTTGATGGCAGCTGGCATGGTTGGGTCCTCTGATGATATAGACGCAATCGAGGCACGAACCTCTTCGTCTGTAAGGTCGCACACCAGCGGTTGTGACATCTGTAGCGGAGACGGCTCCGGCATGGAAAACGGTAAAAGTGGATTTTGGTAACCCGAGAAGAAGCCAAACGGAGCGCTCTCAGCTACAACACCGGATAGAATTATGTCGCCCTGAGAGTGAAATTACTCATGGGCTTGGGCCGACCCAGGGACAGCGTCTGGACTTCCGCTCTCGCCATCGTTCTTCGAAGCAATCACCGCTGTGGCCGACATCGGCTCGCCCGGCAGCGTTGGTGAGGTATGGTTCGCTGGGATTGAGCTCGAGCCTGAGCCTAAGTATGAAACTTCGTCCGACCATCCCGCAGATACGCTCTTCTGAGGAATCTTGTAATCGAGGTCGCCGTTGTATTTGAACTCTGTAAACCACTTCGTGTCACTGTCTCTACATAGGTGTCGTAGTGGCAATCGGATGATGCGAGAATTTGCGCATTTTCTTCTGATGCAAGACCTGGATTGGCGACAACTAATCCAGACTCGCAATTCTTGCGTCCGGACGGTCTAGGTGTGGTACCTCGATGCGTGCTCTGGTCACGTAACACCTTGGTGATGGTGCTGTCGACAATCAGCTTGGGCGGACTGAATCTTAGACTCTATACTACACCTTCGTTCACACTCGAATATGCCTGCGAGATAGATTCAGTGAAGAGGCTTAGTACGAGGGAAGCGTAAATACCTGCAAGCTTCTCATGCGTGACACGGGGATTCTTTTTGCTATACGAACTTATCTTCTTTCGCTCGTCATCAGTCAATAGCTTTCTCTTACGTGAAGCTGACCTCGGCCTAGTCGAGCCTGCAGCAATCGGGATCGATACAGGGAGCCAGGGCGTCTGTGAATTAGGAAATACTTCCCTCTTGCGTATCATTCTACTGGTCGGTATGTTTAGCTGCGGAGCTTGACCAAGCAAGCTGAGGTATGCGAATGTTGGGTAGAAATCCACGGTACTGACCAGCCTGCGCTGCTCGTTCGTCCAAACTTCATTTGTGTTTGTCAATCAGGGAAACACTCAAACTCAGATGGCTGGTGCTGGTGCTGGTGCTGGTGGAGGGTCACCTTCCCGGCGCTGATCCACGGTCTGTTCTTGTCTTGACATATAAGCTCATGTATCTGTGCTAGAGAGTACTTGCTTTATCCCTGGATCTAGCCCGCGCCATCAGATTATCACAGACCATGCTCCCCAACCGCCCAGCAAGAGGCGTCTTATCATTGGCGCCGGCAAGAAGCATGGATGGGTGGCGAGATGGGGTCAACGCCGGACAACAAGCATGAGATTTGATCCACTGAGGCGTCAAGATGCGTGCCTCTGGATTGCTCTGATGGGCAAGCCGCCCGCATTTTCACGGATGAGCAGCGCTTACGGTGCGTATGTGGGCGAAGAGGGCGGCTGTTAGCCCTGGCACAAGACGAATCGCGATCTCTCTACTATAGCTGCCGTTCTTCATACAGTGCTAAGCACATCGATGTTCACGCGACCATTTCGCTATTGGCCCGCTGAAGGATGTATAGGGATTGTGCGACGTTCCGCGGCTCGTTTCGACATGAAAGACGGATTACGGAGTTACGAAGGCTGAGATTGATGTGCAGATGATCCCTTCACTGAGTCCGCCAAGCGGCTGATGGGCGGCAGAAGAAAGCCGGGACTCTTGCTTTGCGATATCTCGACACTCAGCGGGAGGTTGTAGTGTCTGTGGAAACTCTTGCAGGGCCGAAAGCGCAACAGCCTCGTAATGCGTGTAGGCAGCAAAGGCGTTCACAACCCCGACATTCAAAGAGCTACCATATCATGCGACGCTAAGGTGGCATTGTAGCGTCTCTCCAGATCGCACCTGCCGCTGTGTGTTCCTCAGGTTCGGAGTTTCCGCCCTCGCTTCCGAAACCATGGTTGGCCGCGCACTCAAAGATGGGTTGACGGCGCCCGACCCTTACAGTGCAATTTTCCAGTCTGTTGTGACTGATCCTTTCCGAAAGGGAGTCGCCACCTTCATTCGCTGTGGGATGAAGATGGAGCAGTCCAAGAAGATGGGGGATGGGGTCCTGGTCGAGCGTCTTGACCCCCTTATGAAACAGGGCACGTCTGTGTGTGTCAGGCATGTCGTCCCTAGGCCAGGCCAGGCCAGGCCAAGCATTGGTGTCTGGTGATCTTCACTCACGCTGTGGCACTAGTTGACTGGATTGGTTCACACGTGAGAGGGGGCAGGTATCCGCAGATCCAAGACATTCTTTCTGATATAAATTCCAGCATTGTCAATAACAGTATCGAGAATAGGGATCCAAGCATGATTCACGAAATATGACATCGTCTTCTCAGCAATGGCAATTTAACATCGAAGGCGCTCGAGTGAGGCACTACACTGTCTAATTGTTGCGCGGCAGCTCCCAAACGAGCGTGCACAGGCGAAGGAAGAAGTCGTCCCACGCCCTTCTCACGTCGCTTCCCACACCTCTTCTCAGACTGTTGCATGCCAGACGTCATTCACGCCATTGGGTAACTGAACAAGGGACACAGAGAGTTGTGTGGTGAGTCAACAGCGCTTGCTTTGTGGCTTCAATGAGTACATGTCGCCATGTCGGACTGGTGGGACCGGCTCAACTGTTTCACTGGTGTCTCAATTTCCCATAAGTTGACTTGGAGTCGCTCCTGCCGCACTACACAAGGAGCTATGGGTGTGACTACACGGCAACAAACATCTTGCAGATGGCGTCGCCAATCAACAGGAATCGAGCGGGTAACAATGCCGAAACGAGAGCTCTGCGTGAATGAACCAATGCAGCTAGGCAGGTCAGTATTTTGTAACATGGTACGTCACAATGCAAGATCGTCGTGATACTCGACACAAGCCGATGCTAGGCTCCGTCAAAGGAGGCTTGTGTTCTACCCCGTACAAGCGTTCGATTGGTCCAGGCGACGTTGCACAAGACAGCCAACGGGGAACAAGGCATCCCAGGCATGCAAAATAGTCCTACCAACATCTCAGGACATGGAAAGGCAAAATCGTGACAACACTGGCAGGTAAGGAATAAGAAGAAGCCGGACTACCACCACACTCGATTGGCAGAGGAGGGTTCTCCGGGTGGGCAGCAAGCGTCTTGAGTGTGCATTAGAACGATTGGTGCGCAGTACCAGATTCTCGACATGTCTTGCCGCTGACGATCATGTTGAAAGATTTCTCTATCTTAGTCCCCAATCCTCCTCTTGCAGGCTCTTCCAAGCGGTTTCCAGTACTCTCAAGTTCACTCGTGCGGTCGGCGAGATGGAACCAAGGTTCCGCAGCAGCCGGAGAGTGCGGTCCACGAGGTGCTTGAGTTTGTCCCATTCAACGAGATCGCGCAGCCAGGATGAGCGCACGGCCGAAAGGACAAGGACGTTACCGAATTGACTATGCACCACATAGCATAGTCAGCCAGCGTTTTGGCGGTCATGAGGGCAAGCCAGGGCGATGTACAGGCGCGCGACATCGCAAGATATGAACAACGTCAGTTGGGGTAGTTACTCACGCTTGAGCAGTACTATAAATATTGGTGTCGATCCACAGACCTCCGGGATTCACTCCATCAAACGCAACGATGCTTTTCATCATCGACTCCACGCACAGCTTGGCCGCCGCGATGATCTCTCCAGCTTTCTCAGCTTCGTGTTGCGTGGCTGGAAGAGGTTCTCCGCGATCGGCTTGGGGAAGCTTAAAGTTCACTCGCGGCAGCTGCTTGGATCGTAAATCATTAGTTGCGACCTCTCGCCACTCTTTCATACATTCCACGGCATAGTGCAGAAACGGTTCGGTGATGGCGCATGTCACTAGGTAGTACTTGCCACGCAAGCGAGCCGAAGAGACGGTAGTTGCTGGCGGATCTTCGTCCTGCCACTGCCAGGATTGCGGGAGGCTTTTGCGCCATTCCAGCAGATTCTGCAAATGGACGGAGGCAGGCTGTCCGTCGATCTCAGAACCTCTGAACAATGATACTTTTCCCAGTCGCCCATCACTGGCGCCTGCTCCACGTTAACGCTTGATCTGACCGGAGCTGAGAAGGGGATGAGGCAGACCCTGGGCGCACAAGGCATTCGGTACACTGTTGAGCCGCTTGCGAAGGGAAACATGAGCTCTAAGGTAGAGTATCGCGCTGGTGTCAGCGCCCGGAGGCATGCTGGGATGACCGACGATAGTCTCCAGCTCAGTGATGTCTATCCTAGGGAGACCGTCGACTTCCGCACAGATGGTACTTGGATTTGTCAGCCACCACTGCGGAAGGAACACTCAGTCGCCCACCTTCCAAGCTCCACGGCTGACCAATAGGTGACCCGAAGCTGTCGTACAAACACAGGTGATACATCTTGCGGGGAAGGATGGTGAACTTGTTGCTGAGAAGCAGGCGGTACGGATTCATGACTTCTGGACACGTCAGTTGCTCCACCAACTTGGCGAGAGATAGGATCTTACTCATCGATCAAAATCTTGAGAACACGGCAGGCGTTCTGTATCCACATATAGCTCTCGATCACTCTCGCCATCAGGCCTGTGTAGAGGCCTGCAAGAAGGAAGGCTTGCGCATGAGCAAGCGTGGTGCCACCATTGTGATTACCCAAGGTGTATGTCGCCGAGCGATAGTACGATAGACCGGGGTAGTTCGCGATATCTTCTCCAGGCGAGCTGTGGCTACCTTCGTGCTGCACGTTCGTTTCTAACGACCCTATTATTAGTAGGTCGAAGTGCCTAGGTTGATGAAGGGGTGTGATGTCAAGGCTGCCTGTTGACGGATGCGATGAAGGATAAGATGGCGCTGGAGACGGCTTGGATATCGACGCAGACGACTCACCTCGCTCATTAGATCTAAATGGAGACGCAGACGGAGAGTAGGTTGGATGCTCGGAGATTGCTCCAAGGGCAAGCACTAGCAGTACGATCGCATTCTCGATAGACCGTCCGAGCCTCTCTCTCTCTCTCTGCCCCCGCCAACTCGAACAGTTACTGCCGACATTGTTTGGATCCTGAAACGCTCCTTTCTCTTCCACGCTAAATCCGGCGTGCGGGGGAGTAGTCGGTATTGTAGACGCCAGATATTGACCGGATGGAAAAGGGCTGTAACGAGAGATGAACATGTCGACTACTTTATTGAGCGAGGATCGGTCGAGGATCGGATACAGTATGTGGATGCGAAGGAAATAATCGGTCAAGTGCCGGCGAACGGTCGGCGCTGCGAAGTCCAGGGAAGAGCACGAATGAAACCCGCTAAGACTGCTTTGCTCCAGATTTTGTGCTCCTTGAGCTTGGTGGGTACTTGAGCGAAGAACGGTACTATTGACTCTTCTCTCTCTTTCACTGAGAATTCCTGTCCGTGTTGTATTGGCTTTCCTTTCTTTTGTGTTGGCTTCTCTTTCTCCTGTGTTAGCTTCCCTTTCTTCCTCTACAGCATAGTTTGGGTTGGTAACTCCAGCAGCTTTAAAGAAGTATCGAACCTTAGTCCATTGGAACAGGTGTGCTGCGCCGGTAGCATAACCTTTTGCAAATAGGGGGCTCTCCATAAAAGGCGTTGGCACCGTGGTAAGCTCATTGCAATTGACTGGTGAGACAGCATTCATCCAGCCTTCACTATGCTGGCTTGGGGTATCTAGTCTCCCATAGTCAGCAGACTCGGAGCCCAACTCTCGCGTCTGCTCCAGAGACGTATCGATCGAGGGGAGATTCGCTTGACCCTCGAATGCCGACGGCCTTAGCCCGAGTCCTGAGCCGAGAATTCTCTCGACTGTATCTAGTCGACCAGACAGGTTGTTCGTGGCATCTGAGACGGTGCCAATGAGCGTGTCCATCTTACGCTCTATCTCTATCAAAAAACCGTCTCGTCTGGAGACGACGTATAAGCCATGAAGGACTTTGATAGAATGGAATTACTTTACTTCGATGGAGGAATGTCGCCATACTCGCAATCCCCGTCGCTCTCCTGACAGGAAGCGCATGGCTTACCCCCGTCACATCTCTGCTTCCTCCGACGACATGGATTACAAGCCTGACTTTGTCGTTAATTCGGCCCGCACGGCGCTCACGGAGAGACGCATACTTGCTGCACTCTGCGTGTCCTCAGCCTTTTTTGCTGACCTGGAGCTTCTATAAAGTAGTCCTTCTGGGAGGGGAGACGGTACTCAAATTTCGGAGCTGCGGTTGCTCGAGAATGACAGTGATAAATAAGCGGGCGAGAGGTTGTGGTTTCGCCTGTTTGAGAGGCAGGGGGAGGTCGCTGATCCCACCCAGATGACGCGAATAGCGAAGCTCCAGTCAACACCTCATCTCCAAGGTCAGTGGACAACCACTCCGGCGAGTGATGAGTGATGCCTTTGAGAAGCGGATCCGGAGGGAATGTAGTCGCGGTAGCGGCGGTTCTGCGTACGTCGGGAGCCATGATCAAGCCAACCAGCTAGTGCAAGGCAATAGGACCTGACGAAGGGATAAGGCTAAGAGGTCTTATAGGCATGATTCTGGACCTTCAGAGTGTGCCGTCCCTCCCCCCACTATCCTGGGGAGCAGTCCGTCTCGTATAATCGCTTGTGTAGTCTCTCAAGCAGATCTCCCTCGAGCTGGAATGGCTAGCGATGATCCAGAACAGCCGTTACATCTCGCTCTTCTCTCTATACCGAATCAGGACCTCAAGGAGCCGCCACAAAACAGCAGGGCGGCCCGTGCCGAGGATCTCCTTATCATCGTGGAGGTTGTTGCAAGTATGACATGTCGCAGGCTCCTAACACAAGCTTACCCACAACAGAGAGGCTGGGACCGTAAGAACGAGCAGGTGGCTTCGCGCGCTCTCAACAGGGTGACGAACATTGGCGCTGTCAGCGACGGGGGGTGGTGTAGTCCTCGACATTATAGGACGTGCATGCAGGTGTCCTGATGGTAGCACGCAGGTCTTGTCATTCTCCCTTCCATACGACAGGACAGTACTGCCAAACTTGCAACTGGGCGCTAGGCGTATCGTTTGCTCCGCGGGTCAGTGGGTACACCAATCGAAGCGTGGGCACCATCGTGCTCGTTAGGCGCATCGTAGGTTCATGTCATTGTAGCAGAGCGGACGGATACACGGTGTCCATAGGCCATATCAGACGAGCATGAGTAGAGAGATGGTAGGAACCAGCAGGTGGCACACCGTAGTTCTAAGAGGCCAGATACAGCTCACGAGGTGGACCCAAGAAGATTTCAACGTGAACAACCAGTCAAAATGACGGGCTACTATGCCCGTACTGCTGTAATAGGATCAGACAAACTTAATGCGCTATGTATCCATATGTGCCTTCTCCAAAAGGTCGGACAACAAATGGCGTCACCGCCAGCAGAATTCGACTCTCAGCGGCCCTCTGCTGGCTTCTGTCAACTTCGCAGCCCACCTCCAGGCCTTAGTGTACGGAACTCTAGGATACATATCAGATCATGTGGCAAAGCCGGTTTCAATAACGTGGTAAGTGACTGCTTTTGCCTCATCCCACGAAGGGCTGGAAGGAGTTGCGACACAGCTGAGTGCCTACGCGCTTCTTGCCCACCCGGTCTGGCGCACTCGATCTAGAGGATCCTCATTGTCCTGTGTGCGAGCACCGTCTCTTCCTCTGAGCTTTTCCATAGCATACAGATAGCAGCTGTTGACCGGCCAAGCTAACATGAAGACCGATGGCAAGAGGCAAAGACACTACCAGACTGATTAGCATTGGAAGGCGTCAGTGATGGTAGTCACTTACCCAGGCCAGCCACAGCCAATGCGTATCAGCTGCAAGGCCGCATAGTACAACAGTCGGAGCCAGCGTTCCCACAATCAAACTCCGATGAATCCACAACCAGAGCAATTTGTGGCTGTTGATGCCGGATGCCAGGTTCGTTTTGGCCCTACCAAGGAGGACAAGTCCCTGCCCAACATACTCCAGGGAGGTCGAGCATGCAAGAAACCCGACGCAAATACTCCAGTGATCTTCCGGCAGAACCCTAAGTCCACAAGTCCACGTTAGCCTGATCCGTGTACACCCTCCCGAAGTTCTACCAACCACACTGCAATGGCCGAAAACAGCGTCTTTATCCCGGACCATGTGTATAGCAGATGAGAATCGTGGACCAGTCGCAGAACAAGAGTACTCTCGGAAAGGCTGCCACGGACGTTGTTGGCAGCGCCCCATTGCTCTAGCTTAACCTAGTCAGCACAACGTCGTTTGCTTTGCTAGAGGTCTCCTACGTCCAACAGATTCGTTGAGATGCCAACAGTGCACAGAACGAAGAAGAGTTGTTGGCGAGTCGCAAAGGCGATCATGTTGCTGCCATTCTTGCCGGCAGAGATGCAGGCGACACGAACAAGCAGGGCCATGCGAGACGCCAGCATATATGTCAGAGCAAACCAGTAACGGGTGGGGTGGGTTTGCGATAGGAGTCGGCACATCAGCCAAGCGAACAGCATCGTAGCGTGCACGATTAGTACGCTGGACAGCGCGAGTGAAAACTGAAGCCCAGGAACTTCGTCCATGGAACGGATGTGCTAAATGATGAGTGCAAAGGCAGACGAGCGGTGAAAGTATTGAGAGCAGGCAGTCGGATGAGTGACTAGGAGGAATGCATGCAAGGAGGCTCCTGTATAGCAAGGCGCAAACTGAGGCCATTATATGTTTGTTCACGCCACGGAAACTTTCATCGGCCGCGCTGTATCGCAACAGAAACCGAAAAGAAGTCGACTCTACGACTGGCATCGGGACCGTGCCCCAGCGCCCACGATCCAGGGGACCCGCAACAGCTGAGATGCGACTGTCGAGCGGCCATACCGATACCGAAGTGATCGTAAGGTCACTCTACTGGACGAAAATCAGCAGCGGCCTAAGGAAGGGGTCCTGTACACAGTGCAGACAATGTGCAGTAAGCCTCTATGGAGTGATTCATGATGGATCGAGTATGTATATGATCTCATCGTCAATTAATGATGAGAGAGTGAGACAGCGATCGGATCTTGGAGATACAGACCTGATGATAGCTTCGAAGATGACGAAGAGTGATACCATTACTGAGTGCTCGTTGGGGACGAAACGATACTGACGGAGAGAGGAGGCGAAGACGTGGTGACAATACGTGCAAAGTTGTCTACATGAGTTCGAGCTACACCACATACATGATAGCTTGTGGACCTGTGATAGCCTCGCATTAGTGATCTTGGCTGGCCAATCGCCAGCTACGCCCCTACCTGCTATAGATAGAGCACGCATGCCAAGGCATATGTCCACATCCGTGTGGACATACGTCTTGGCACCGGTTGGGGCATTCAACATACATGCTATCTCCGCTTCCAGACGTTCCGATCCGCTCCCTCGCCTGCTACGTCCCGACATCATGTCTGCGCAATGCGTCGTACATACGAGCCACGGAATCCAGATACAGTGGAGCGAAGGATTAGATGGATCGACGGTCATCCGGACACAAGATGCATCGATCCAAATCGTTTTGCGTCACACTACGCATGACAGTAACCGCCAGTCAGCAACAGCCGGTAAACTAGCGCCGTGGACTTTCTCAGAGTCCTTTGTGAATGATAGTCAGGGGAAAACGTTACGCTTTGAATGCAACTATTCGACCGCGAATGACGAAGAGGTAGAGGAAGAAGGAGGAGGAGGCTGTGACGGTGCCCGGCACACGGACATCCAGGGCGGTATCATCAGCAACTCAAGAAGCAATAACAAGGCAAATGTGGGGACACGAGGGGCGAGACAAAGATTGAGAGAAGAGATAGTTGTTGAGAACTATGATAATAGAGGGGAAGATCACGATGATGAAGAAGAAGATTGCGACGATAGAGAAGACCAAGGCCGACGAGAGCTTCATATTAGCACAGTTCACATACTGAAGAAGTCTTCGAGGCCACCTCCGACGTCGGTGGAGGAAGCGTGTCGACAGCTTGCGGCGAAAATTGAATCCAGTTGGGCAAAAGCGAAGACCGATGTGAAGGCAAAGTCAGCCCAGTGGAACACCAGCCCTCTCTCGTTTTTTGGCTGTGAGGACCTTCTGTCGGGCGAGCAATGGTCATATACATGCGCTGTTGATACAGAAGAGAAGCGTTACCAATTCCGGCAGCCCTTCCATAAGAAGTATCTAGCAGACTGCCTAGAGAAGCGTACACTTGCATCCAACGCCGGAAACCAAGAGCTTCGCAGTCGGAAACGGATGTTGCAAGAGTTAGAGCCAGGTCTTACGACGTTTTCACGAGGGGAGAGACGGGCGAGATACACGATGTTCCAGCGACTCATCAATCATGGAAAGATACTCCAAGCAATGGCCCGGTGGAATGCCGGCCTCTTAATTACCATGGCTCCTCATTTGACGTTCTCCGAGTATGTGCTGTTGTTCTTAGTACTGTTCATGGGACGCTAAACTCGCATAGCTTCGACTTCTTGCGTAAAAACGAGCATCTTCCGTATGTGTCTGAATTTCAGTGGTTGAGTTCAGAGCTCTTTGAAGACTCACAACACTACACAAGTCTGACTCTGCGCATTTTTTCCTCTATGACTGAGCACGCTCGTAGGTCTGTTCCCCACCTAAATAGTCCTCACTGATCGCCTCTAGTCAGTTCAAAACGATCGAGAGAAGGTATTCAATTACCGGCACTTCAGAAACGCCCACGTCATGTACCAAACGAACATTCACGCCTGCCAACGCACGATACTACCTGCATTCCACCCCTGACACTCGAACATGGACAGTCATCCACTTCGCTGCTCGATTCTGCCGGTGAGCGTGCTCGGTCAGGTCGAATGCCGCTAAATGCATTTCCTGGCGGTTCTACCGCAATTTCCTTCCCACGCTCGAATCAGAGACTCTCATCAATATCTGAATCTGGTGGCGCCGGATTCCAGACGAGCCCTCGAACAAACGCTCGGATGAGTGTTCAACCTTGGGCCACGGCAGTCCTCCAGAGGTCCTCACCGAATAGCAATGTTGAGGTCGCCTCCGCCGATATCGCACCGAATGCAGATCAAAGAGAAGCAGTCGATTCTAGCTCATCGACGCCGCTTTCTTATGCTGCAGATGGCAGGATGGGTGGGGATTCGTGCCACACGCCTAGTCAATATGAACGGTTAGCAGAAGGACCACATTGCGACAACGGAACCCACCTGTACGAGGATTCTTTGATTAGCAGCGCCTTACAGCAAGCCCTCAATAGGCGTCTGGAAGACACGCCGACGTGTCCTGAGACAGTGGCTTTAGCTCAAGATCGCGGGAACCCCACTGTGGGGACGGACTTCGGTACAAGAGTCACCAATTCGTTCGACTCTGCAGCACCTGGCTTCGCTGAGAGCCTCAAAAGCCTTTCAGCCTCAGCCCCGGATGCGGCAAAGTTGTTCATGCTGCTCTTGCTTTCAGGCATCGATGGCATTCCCGAAATCGCGTACGACCGGATGTCGCGACCTCGCGTTTGGTGGGGTTCTGGCGGTGAACGAGGATACTCGATACTTCCGAACTCGATTGCTTCGAGATTTCTCGGTACGCTTCCAGTCGATGATAACATAGATAAA
>Ga0160429_1001278_pt1 | contig 14349 bp, 13 predicted proteins | sample SolpanmetagenomR_FD_108199 | JGI IMG/M metagenome (GOLD analysis project Ga0160429, IMG submission 108199) | Solar panel surface microbial communities from Lawrence Berkeley National Laboratory, California, USA - R | ecosystem: Engineered > Built environment > Solar panel > Unclassified ...
ATGTTCGCAACGTTTTGAGGCTTCCTCCTCAATTGGTCGGGGGCGACTACGCAAGTTGCAGCGAACGGCGGAGCGATTGTCGGAGTGTCAGTTGCGGCTTGGGAAAGCTGTGGGTAGGGAAGCGAGAGTCGCAGCAACAATTGAGGCGTGCTGCCATAGCTATTGAGGACAGATACTGGGGTAGAAGCTTGTCAGTTTTGCATATCGAGGGCGGAGGATGATATGTGCAACGGTCATGCTCTTCCGCGAAACCTCCGGAGTCGGTGATAGTTGGGCCGGCAGGGCTGGTAGCGCGACGGAAGAGGGAAAATGATCAGACGACGGCGGTAGAGCCGTTTTGCTTAACAATGATGAAAGAGCCAACGGGTACTGGATTGGCGGAAGTGACGGATGGCTGGCTATTGCAAAAGTGCCCGGACTTTGGCGGATGGACATGGGCTGGTGCTGAGCTGAGTCTCACCTCTCCCACATCCATGCACGGCACCACGGCCTGTCGCTTTTGGTTCGCGATCCAGTCGAAAGACAGGCTGTCCAAGCAAGAGATGCCTAGATTGAAACCCGATGCTTGAATGCCTGTCCTGAGATACAGTAGATTGATCTCCCGCACAGATCAGAGTCCTGTCGTCAATGGGTTCAATGCATCTACGGTACGGTACTCGGATAGCGCACGGTCCGTACACTGATTGGCTTGATACCTTAGGCATCCAGGCGGCGAATCTTGCGCTAGGTACGGGAGAGAAGAAGCAGTCCCGTGATGGACGATCTCGCATCTACAACACCGACATACTACCGAGCAGCATCCATACGGTACGGTATCCCCTCGACAAAGACGAAGAAATGTGATCTTGATACTGCCGGTGTCGCCCCAAATTGCTTACAGCTATGAGCGGCTACCGCCAACAGTTTGCGCACACTTCTGTGTGTATCTGAAATTCCTGGCCATGGCCGGCCCTGCCATACCGAACCAGATTGCTGCAAATCCTTTTCTCATCTCCAACGATAGACAGCCAGACTGACTTGGCCACGCCAACGACAATGGCAATGGCCTCGAACGAACAACTTGACGCTTCTCTTCGAGAGGACTACGATTCCGACGAGTGGGAGTACGAGTATTCTAGCACTGAGACAGAGGTAAGCTTCTCCACATAGTGACTATCAAACGTGAAGAAGTTCACATTGCTACATAGAACATCTATGTCACCCTCGATCTTGGTTCTGATCTACCCGGTCCCAAGCCAAAGGGTAAACCTAGGGGCAAGGCTGGAGCAGATGCCGCAAACGCCCACGCTCTCACTCAATTACAAGGCAGTGGAGAACTTTCGACTCCTCGAGAGGACACGCCAGCCTCTATTTCACCGGCACCGATATCTGCCAACCTCGACACAAGTATGCAGGATGCTACAAATGTCGTAACGCCCAGTGCTACTTCAAAGTCGACGAACGTAAGCCGCCAAGGAGAGAATGTCGCCAGCAAGGAGAAGATTCAGATCGTCGACCTTCACGGCACCAACCCATTAGTGTCTTACAAAGGCAAGACTTACAGTTGCCACTGGGCTTCTAGTGTCGGCAGCGATCTTTTCTTTGCCAAAGTCGACCCGTTATCAGATACGAAGCCCCTCCGCTCACTTAAAGGCTATGAACTGTTGGGTTTAAGTTCTGCCAAGTTGACAGCGAGGCCTGCACAGCTTCTCCCTCGCGATGGGAAGGAGACGCTCGATCAGTCGACTATTTCCAATGCCAATACCGCTTCCAAACGAAACCAGACTAATTTCCTGAAGAGGCTTGCCGCTCTAAGACAGAAGGGTGTGATTTTTGAGCAGAGTCAAGGGACTCAAAAAGATCCGTCAAGCGATTTATACAAGCCTGCGAACGAAACGGTCACCATGGAAGAGCAAAACACTTCATCGAGCGCAGGAGCTCACGAGGACGAGGAAATGGAGGACATTGGGGCGCAGTAACTGGACAGCATTCAACGGACCACCACATGATCTTTTCAAGCCCAATGAAGGTTCTAGGAAATGGCAAACAGCGTGATACGAAGCGTTTTGATTCTCGTAGAATAATCTTCACTCACGTCTCGAACGCGCGTTCACGTGACTACGCTACATCGTAATGTCGTCATACGCGTACCACTTCCGCTCATCACTCAAAATCATTAAGGATCGTTCCTTATTAGCATATTGGTTCTTGTCAAGCTCTCAACTTTATCACAATTCACAAGTAAGCCATCCTGCATCATAGTGTCACGCAATTACTGTCGGCCTCCCCCTCGACATTTCAGATCGACGCGTTGTACCCGCATCAGTACACGCGCGTCATCCAATTGTTCCATTGTACAATCGACGCGTTTGTACTCAAAGTATCATCAAAGAAATGAGCTGAAGACGCGTCACTCCAGAACAATCGATCCAATACTCTATATCCAACATGGCAGGCACGCGATCATCTGCCCGCAACGCGGATGCTAGCCCCAAAACGGGTGAAAAGAAGACGCCCTCTAAAGCTGCTCCTGGCACAAAGCGCAAAGCCGAGACCGGCACCTCGCCTGAAAACAAGCGAGGTAAGAAGGCTACGCCAAAGAAGGAGCAGAAGACACTGGAGCAGACGATGCCCCAAGATGAAGAGGATCATCCAAAAGACATTGAGATGCTGGAAGCGGCTGATGAGGGCGAAGGCACCGACAAGAAGGCTGACGCCTCTGGTAAGCCAGCGGAGAACCCAGCGGGAAGCTGTTGGTTCTGGGCAGACCAGAACACTTACCCGTCCTCCGCAGCTCCTGAGACCAACGGCAAGAGCGCGGCCGCAGATGCTGTTGCTGAAGATCAGGACGTCAAAGAAGACGAAGAAGCGTTGAGGGAGGCTGAGGAAGACACAAAGCTAGATGATCGGCAAGAGACAATGGATCAGGGAAAGGCTCAAAATGGAGACGCTGAAGAGGCCACCACAACTGTGGATCCCAAAGATGGCGCAATTGAGCAGGCCTCTCAAGATCGTGCCGAGGGGTTGCCGTCTAACGTGATGGAGAAAGGCATCATCTACTTCTTCACACGAGGCCGTGTTGGCATCGAAGACCCAGAGAGCGTACAAGACCTCCAGCGTACCTACATCGTCCTCCGCCCAATGCCTCTCGACTCAAAGCTAGGCTCCGGCCCAATCGAAGACCTCAAGAACAACCGTCTCATCGCTCTACCGAAGAAAGTCCTTCCCAAGAGCGGTCGCGACAGGTTCATGGTCTTCGTCGAAAAGGCCAATACCACCATCGAAGATCTCAAAGAGAACTTCATGCAAGGCTCCGACTACGACACCAAGACGACCGGCACCCGGCACACCCCAGCCGTCGCCCCTATCGGCGAAGGCGTCTACGCCATCACCGAAAGCGGCGGCAACACATCCCACCTTGCCTATATGATCACCATCCCGAAGGAGCTTGGCGAGGTCCAGCAGGACATGGGCCTCCGCGAGAGAGGCAGTTTCGTCACCTCTCTCAAGAATCCTACCGTCTCGGGCCCCGCCAACGCTAATCTACCCAAGGGCGCGGATTTCTCGAAGGAGATCATGGAGGAGTTCCGCGGGCGCGGGTGGATGGAGTTGCGGGCCGAGCATCTCAACTACGAGAATGCTCAGTTCTTGCTGATTGGTGAAGGCGAGGATAAGTTTGGAGGCGCGGTGGAAGCGACCAAGAAGGATGAGAAGGCAGGGAAGGAGACGCCGCAAGAGGAGATGGAGAAATTGGAGAAGGAGGATGCGATGAGGGTTGAGCATCTGAGAGGTAAGGACGCGTTTCCTTCGCGGCACGTCGATTTTGAGGTAATTCGCTGACCAATGTATAGGTGAAGATTCGATTTACACAGACTTGGGCGTCAGTAAGAAGGACTATCCGGACGTTATGACAACGTGGTAGATGTTCGTACCGTCCGGACCTCTCCAGAGACTTTCCCATCCTCTGTGACTGTGGAAGTTTCCTTTAACATTCGCGCAAGCCACCTAGCCATGCTGTTTGTTTGCTATCTGGGTGTAAAAAAGGCGGATTAGGCTATCACTGAGTCGGACTTCTTTCTTGCTCTGACATTTGCCTCGAACAGAAAAGCGTAGCCACAAATGCCTTAGCTTGTATCAAAACTATGTCATGTTGTTTCATAGAACGAAGCGTCAGCTGGTCTCCATGCTCCACCTTGAAATGTCCAACGAGCTAATCTTAACCCGAACCTGCATATTGCGCTCGTTCCAGCGCCCCGTGACAGAAGTAACGCCTCCCCTACGAGCCAATCCGCATGCCTCCCTGGACATCTTTCGCCTTCCCAACACCAGCACCAGGACCAGCACCAATACCAACACTGACACTGACGCCGAACTCCTTTACTCTTCGCCCTTTCTTCGCAATTTCACCTTCCTCTGACCCCTCATCTCTTACCCAGTACATCCACAAATCCATCTCAAGCACTAGCGCTCACAACCCTAAACCCCTCCCCAACCACCCTAGCAATCTCCTCATCCTTATGCTGCAACAGGCCAAGGGCGAACGCTACATCATTCCACTGCCTCTCAGACTCGCACCTCGGCAAGCGCGCCGCGAGTTTAGCCGCGAGGTTCTTAGCATGTTTATCCTACAACAGAAAAACCTCGCATCAGTCGCAAAACTCCCAGAGCAAACAATAACAAGAAAGAGGGGGGGGAAGAGTCTCACCTTCTCAACAAACCCAGCCAAAAACTTCACAATCCGTCTAAAACTATCCTCCCCAACCTTCTCATCCATACTGAGCAGCGAAAACATATCCACAAAGTGATTATACACGGCATTATCCTTAGTAGCCAACTCCGCAAAAAACATCCTGCCCATATCCGCGATCCGCTTATCCGCGTCCTCCACACACTTCGCCATCTCCCCGAGCTGACCCTTGACCTTGACCTGGCCAGCGAGGATGAGGAAAGTGAGGGTCATGAGGCAAGTCCGACGAACGGAGACGTCAGCATCGTTGAGTCTCCGGTAGAGGAAATCCGTGTTCTCGTCGATGAGGTGGTTGAAGCAGACGGCCATGTCGCCCAACGCGACGACCAGGTTGCTTCTCACTACTGCGTCGCCGCTCCGCTCTAGGATCGTGATGAGCAGGCCTAGCTGTGCTTCGCAGTATGTTGAGGAAACGCACATCAGTTTCGCCATGCATAGCGCTGCTTGTGCCTGCAGCGTCGTGTCGGGGTAGATGTCGTTGCGGGCGCATATCTCTGCGACGAGGGGGCCGAAGTTGGAGAGTAGGGAGTGGGTGCCGTAGAGGAGTTCGTGTTCGCGGATGTAGGCGAGGGAGTCAGCGAAGTCGTCTTCGTTTGTGCCGGCCATGAGGTCCAGTTCTTCATCTCCCGTTGGCTCGTCATCTTTCTTGGAGGACGTGGTCTTCTTGCTGCCTTTCTTGACCGGCGAAATGGGTGGCCCAACAGATTTGCGGGGTGGTTTTACTGTGTTGTTGGTGGGAGCGTGTTTTTCCTTTTCGGCTTTGCGTCGCTTGAAGTCTTGTTCGCAGAGCTCGAGGTGGACGATTTGTTTGATGGCGACGTGGCCGACGAGGAAAAGAAGTTGCGAGAGGGAGAGAGCGGACTTTTGCCTCTCATCTTGCTTTGACACTTCATCTTGCGGCGAAGCGACCGCGCTTTGGTCTGCATCTGTCATCGAGATGTCCGAAGAAGCGCGCTTCCTCTGCGGCTGGAACACTGCTTTGGTCTTTCGCCTGATGACATCCGTACATAGGGTATCAGGATGTTTGGAGAGCGCGTAGATGGCGCTGACAGCTTGTTCAGCCATGCCAAACCATTCCTTGCTGTCCGAGGGATGCTCGATTATGGCTGCCAATCGACTCAACAGAGCATGATCATTCGTCAATTTTGCTGGCGGTGCCTCCTCTTTCTCACCCTTCTTTCTTGGCGCGTGTATCCGCCGCAGGGCAATGCAAGTATATCTTGCTAGTCCAAGGTCTCTGCGTCCAAGCTCGCCGAGTCCGATGCGCAGACATATCTCCATTTCTTGTACGACAATGTCTGGATCTGCAAGCGAGAGCATTCCAAGGACAATGATCGCACCTCTGCGTTGGTTCTTAGAAACCTCCTTTTTCTGCACGCCATAGACTTGCCACAGCTTCTGCACTACCAGTGCATTCACGAGCCCACCCTTCTGCATGGTGCAGAGCAGCTGCTCCAAGCTAGTCAGCTCCGCTGGTGTAGCCCCAAAGGTCAAGCTGATCATGTTGCGAGCGATGTAGTTCGAGGCATCGTTGGCAGTGAACGAGTCTGGCGCATCGAAGAAGAGCCCTTTGTAGCATTCGATGAGATGAGTCTGCACGCCCTTGCCTTCATCACTGTTGCCTTTGGTCCAGATCAAGCGCAGCATACGCCTGATGCCAGCCCGAGCGGTCTCCACCTTGTGAGCATCGGTGATGACGAAGAAGTCCATGACTTCGATGACCTCGCTCTTGTTCTTCGACGAGAGGAGCTGCGTTGCAACAGGTGATGCATCGTGGAGCACCTCAACAAACTTGAGAGCTTCGAGGTAATATCGGCGCGTAAGCTGAAGCTTGTTCAGTGCCTCAGCAGTTGCAACCTCTTGCTGTGCTTTCTCCATTGCGGCAATCTTTTGCTCATGGGTCATTGGTACTTGATCCGCATCCTTCTCGGCTTCCGTGGGCTCGTCAAAGAGATCGTCATCTACCGTCTGATCGGCCGCCACGTTTTTCTCTTGCAGCTCTTCCGGCGGTTTCAAAGCGCTGATCTCCGCATCTACAGCTTCAAGACGGCCGTTCCAGTCATTGTAAGAGAGTAATCCACCGTGTAAAACGGCAAATGGGTGAGTCGACACGAGCTTCCCTAGTAGCTTGATTGCGTTCCGGCGCACGTTACTGCTTTTGTCTTCGAGGCTTCTAGCAGCCAACTCGGCCGCAGCTTGTCTTCGTTTTGGGAATTTCTGGTCCAGGTCGCAAAGACGGAGAAAAACCTGGATGGCACGACAGCGGCAGTATGGGTTGACGTCTAGAAAGCGTTCTTCGAGGACATCGAAGAAGGCGTTAATCTGACCCTTATGATTTTCACTACGCTCCTCCTCCTCTTGCTTGCTCAGCATGGCGATAAGATTGCCGCACACCTCAATGATAGCGCAGCGCAGGGTATAGGACTCGCTTTCAAGCAACTTTGCCAGCGCTGCCATCTGCTTGATAACGAGACGTGGCACAAGCTCAGAGATCTTAGTGATGAAGGTCGAAACAGACTTTGGCCCTTTCAAGTCGTTGCTATTAAACTCCTTGTTGCTAAGCTCTCGCAGGATCTCCTCTGCCAATTGAGGGTAGTCATAGTGCTCGTTCAGCGTCCACAGAAGTTCAGCCATAGGCTCCGAAAGATGTTCGAAGTAGGAGAGATTCTGGATGATCGTGGTTTGTGCTCCTGCAGCCGGTATTAGCATTGAGACTGGAAAGAGTAAAGCTCATCAGTGGGTCGATAGTTACCGAACGCGTGACCATGATGCTTGATTGCTATACACAGCACTTTCCAGCAATGTTGCCGGATTGACTCGCTCTTTACCCTCGTCTCGCTCTCCAACACTAGGTATACTGGCCTGGTGAAGAGACTGACGAAAGCGTCTCGCTCAGATGTTGTTACAAAGACTTTGCTCAACTTGAGTTTCATGACTTTACTCATAACATCCAGCGCACTAACGAGCTGCTTGCTAGAATCCCACGGTCCATCTTTCTTCGCGCCATCCTTCTTTGCGCCCTTTGCGCCACCTCGGCCTCTTGCTGGTGCAGAAGCAGACTTCTCAGCAGCCTTTGTTTCTACAGCCGCAATGGTCCATTGTAGCAAGAAGCCGAAGACCTCCAGGAGTTGCTTGTGATGCCCTATAGCTTCCTGCTCTTCACTGGCCAGCTCCTGGTTGACGAGCTGCGCTTCTGTGTCCAGACCAGATACTATCAGGTCTAAGACTTTGCTCAGCGATGATGGCGGGATAAGCGACGAGCATCTAGATAATTTGAAGAGCGCACAATTAGGTTCTGCTGCAAAGCGGTTTTGTTGATCGGGCAAAGAAATGGGTGCACACTTGAGAAGGAATTGTAATGTGTCGAAGTTGCTGCTGTATGTTATAGCATCTGGGCTATTCGTGACCGCGTCGACCACAGGATTCAGCCAGCTATTTATCAGCGCTGGTGTAAGAGCATCTGGTTCTTGTTCGCATTCGACAAGGTCGTTGGGCGCTTCAGGTGTTGGGATCGTGGAAGGGTCGTTCAGATAGAGCTTCAAAGACTCATTGATGTCAAAGTCGATGCGCCCATCCATCTTGTCTGAATGCGCCGTCAAGGCGAAAAGAGTTGTATTGGAGGGAGGAAGATGTCGTGGGGTTGCGTGGTTGCCATTGTTGATGCGCATTGCGTCCTTTTGCCTAACCAAGCCTAGCGCGGACTTTTCGCCCACTACGCGACTTCCGGTCCACGCGCCAGACTTGCAACCGAACTCTGGATCCAATACAGGCCAAGATGAGGAGAAGAGCTATAGAGGAGGTCGTTATACACGAGGACGAGCCAATGGAGGATGATCAGGACACCGTCATGGACGAAAGTCGCGGTCCGCTAGAGGAAAGTGGATGCACGCACTCCGACGACAGCGAGGATGAAGTCGAGGATTCTGTTGCGGAAGATATGGCTCGATTCGAGGAGACCTTTGGACCCAGCATGGCCAGGCGATATCGTCTGATCAATCGAATAGGAGAAGGTTTGCGAGATGTATACACTAAAGAGGACTGCTTGCTGACCACGTGCCAGGCACTTTCTCGACTGTATACAAGGCCGAGGATTTACAGTACCATCTCTATGACAATGATTGGGACGTTGAAGAGAAGGAGAACACCCGATGGAATTCTCCACCCTCGAAGAGCAGGCTTGCTCAGCCCAAGAAGAAGACTGCCCGCTTTGTTGCTATCAAGAAGATCTATGTCACCAGCAGTCCACTCCGCATCCTCAACGAGCTCGACTTATTACACGATTTGCGAGGCTTCGAAGCCATCTGCCCTCTAATTACAGCATTCCGCCACCACGACCAAGTCATCGCCATCCTCCCCTACTTCCAGCACCGCGACTTCCGGGACTACTTCCGCAGCATGTCTATCTCCGGCATCCGGCTCTACTTCCACAGCCTCTTCACCGCCCTCAGCGGCGTCCATTCCCGCGGCATCCTCCACCGCGACATCAAACCCACCAACTTCCTCTACGAGCCCAAACACGCGCGCGGCGTCCTCGTCGACTTCGGCCTCGCCGAGCGCGAGGGCACAGACTGGCACCAATGCGCCTGCCAGCTCCCCGACCGCGACCGCCACGCCCGCATCACCTCCTCCGTCTACGCCCGCTCACAAGCTCAGGCAACCGCAACGAACACCGTCCCTGCCGTCCCCTCTTACCCTAAGACCGACAACCGCCCCTCCCGCCGCGCCAACCGCGCCGGCACAAGGGGTTTCCGCGCCCCAGAAGTCTTGCTCAAGTGCACGCAACAGACGTGTGCCATCGACATATGGTCCTGCGGCGTCATCCTCCTCACCTTCCTGACCCAACGTTTTCCCTTCTTTCACTCCGCAGACGACATTGATGCCTTGCTCGAGTTGACGCAGATCTTCGGCCGCGCCAAAATGCGCAGCACCTCCCTTCTGCATGGGCAAGTCTTCGAGACAAATATCCCTTCGTACAGCGAGGGCGGGCATGGGTTTGAGAAGATAGTGCTGTGGTGCACGAATCGCTCGGGTAGGGATGAGCAGGGGAGGCGTGTGGGCGCGCTGAGTGAAGAGGAGAGTGACGCCATTGCTTTTATGGAGTTATGTCTGGAGTGTGATCCGCTGAAGAGGATTACGGCGGAGGAGGCGCTGAGGCATCCGTTTGTGGCTGGGCCAGGAGTAGGTGGCGAAGAGGAAGATGTGGTTGAGCTTGTCAGTCCCTGAAAATTTCCAAGAGTCGGGAATGGTGGATGTACGATACATTCATATGCCTTTGGCGAGGCTAAATGCGGAGAATGGAGTTGGGGAAGGCGGTATGGTCATTGATCTATATTGATACCAAAGCGATTGGGTCGACAGCTTGTAGCATTTGGAGCCGCATATGTAGGACTTGACCTAACACAAAACATTCTTACTCGCTCAGTGAGAAACAAACCTAGTGTTGTAAAAGTTCAACAGATGCTTATTACCGGGATTGGCTGAATCCGAAACATGAACGGGCGATACGTGGTTTTCATGGAGAGGTTTTGCATGTTGGGTGAAGCAGAGAGCCGTCACGAACATTTCTGGGTTAGCGTTACAGCACGTTAGTCACGCACACTCGCCGTACTACGGCAAAGCTCTTCTCACCAAAGAGATACGGCAACCGCAGCCACCTCGCAGGGTATCCTCCACGACAAGGTCGCGGGAAACGGTCTGTTCAGGAATGGTATGTATTCGTCTACGGAACACAAGATCCATTCCTCAGCCACCACGCTGCAAGAGCTTACACCTGTCGCCAGGGTCGCCCTAAGTCTGGGGGTCCATGCCATGCAGAGTTTATGCCCAGAGAGGTATTTGTTAAACATCGAGCACCCCTCTCTTACGCGACAAGCTGGACAACGCCGCCAGCTTCCTTGATCTTCTTCTCAGCGTCCTTCGAGAAGTACCGTGCCCGGACAACGATGGGGACGTTGGGGATGCGGCCCTTACCGAGAACCTTGGAGTAACCGAGGGGTAGGAGATCGAGGACAGGGGCGGTTCCGTCGCTTGTCTTGCCGCTAAGGTACTCATCGCGCTTCTCGGCTGGGACCAGGGACCAGAGCTTGTCAAGGTTGATGACCGGCTTCCAGAATTGGCTGCGCCAAATGTTAGCGACATTGTTTCTAATAGTTCATTGCAAGAGTTCGACGTACTTCTGTAGCTTATGGAAGTAGCGCATTCCGACCTTTCCGAAGTAACCGGGATGGTCTGTCACGGAGTCAGATAGATTCAATGATGTCGTCCGAGCAGGAACATACACTTGTCCATGTTCGTCCTGTGGTGGTGCTGACCACCGGCAAGACCACGACCACCGGGATGCTTGCGGTGCTTGCCTACACGACCGTGTCCAGCAGAGACGTGACCGCGGCTGTCTATTGTCAACATATCGTTTTCAGAAACGCGGCGATCGATGACCTACTGCTTGCGAGTTTTGCTTAGATGGGTAGGCCTGGACAGAGTCAGCAAAGGAAAACAGGAAGAGCGGCGCAACGACAGCATTCCGTAATGCGTCCAACAGCAGTCAGCGTTATTTTGGCAAGCGTGCTTTGAAAACCTTAAGCGTCAAGACTCCCCTGCCACAAGAGTGTAGGTTTGTGACAGGCGTGCAGGCTCCAGTGTGCACGAGTGTACATGAATCTGCAAGGTCTCTGGAGGAGCAGTGCTGCCGTATGAGTCCTCGACTCCCAGAGCTATTGCGATCTGAACCTCGTGCTGAAGGGTCGCTCGACGCTGCCAATCTGCCTGAAGCTTGCTCGTGGACGCGAATTGGAATGCTGTCGTAGTGCGCGCATGCTGAGAAGCACTGACATTGTGATCTAGGTGCCTCGGCGGTTGGTTGGGTCGGCGGGAAAGGGTGGGATAGATGAGGTTGTTATCGTCGCCAGCTTGTTGAAAATGTGAGGTTCGGTGCGCCGCCAAGAGTTGTCGCCAAGAGCTCCAACCACAAGTGCAGTAAAGGTATCACGTGCCGTAAAGTATTCTACCTAACTACTTTGACAAAATGAAGTGATGAAAAGGACACCCAGGGCCACAATTACAGAGAATATGCGATCGATATTTCCGGACCATCTGTAAAAAGTAGATCTACCCAAAACCCGTACAAGGTCATCTATAGTCCGATGTCTCCAGCAGCATCCGAGTAACACCGAACAGTAACCTGCAAGCCGCTCAAGAATGCTATGCCTCTGGTTCGTGCTGTCCTATGGTATCTCAAGGCTAATTGACCCTTGGAACTCCCGCCACTAGGGTATTCCATCCTGCGAGTTGGCTGCTCGTGGGCAAGTTGTACCATTTCGATATCCGATGCTCAGGTACCTCCTTGAAATCTGAACAGCACTTAAGTGCGACTGACTATGCAGTGTTTTCCACACGTAAGTCGCTCGGTGGGCACGGCTACCAAGTAGCGGCGGCTGGTCGTTCCTTCGCCCTTAGCAGGAACTTGTTGGTGGCCTTCCATTGATCGAAGCCTTATACCATATCGCACACGAGGAACTGCAGGATAATTTGCACGCTCTTTGTTCAGATCTGTACTGTCGCAGTCAGGTTGCTTGTTAAACCTGCTCCATGGTCATTCACCGACGAAAGGTATCGGTGACAGCTGTGACTCTTCGTCATCATAGTCATGCGGAGGCACATATTCAGCGCCTGTAGGTACTTTCGTGCCTGTTCCAGCCTTAAGATATAAGCAGAGACGAAACGCGGTGTTGCCGTTCAGATAGTATCGATGCAGTCTCTTGCTTCTTAAGAAGCCCAAACTCTCGTATAGCTTGAGAGAAGCCTTATTTGTGACTTCAGTCTCAAGCACGATCTGGTAGCATGTCAGCGAAAGCACTGACAGTTGTGAGAAGGGCGCAAAGTTACTTCATCTGCATTCTGTTCCTTCATAGCATCGATGGCAAGTCGCACGAGCTTGCTTGCAATTCCTCTTCCTCTGTACTTTTCTTGAACAGCAAGCATAGCAACATAACCGCGAAAGGTGCCACTGCGATGTGTTTCGAGCTTGCAGACGACTACGCCCCTGAGCTCGTTGGTGGTTTCGTCGAGGGCCTGACACAAGTTACAATGCATAGACATGTTTCGAGTGCCCGTGACTTCATACCATGTAAGATAGATCCGCCCATTGATACAGGAAGTATCTGTAAACATAGATACTGTAAGGTTCGGAGAGGTCCTTGGATATCATCTGACGGATAGGATCGAGGTAGATGTGCTCTTTCTCAACCTCGTACTGCACGTACTTGAGTCCCTCGTCCGCGCTCATGGCGTCCTAGCTCTTTCGAAGGATTGTAGACCGTCGGGACCGGAATTGAATATGGACATTGGGGAATGCGGTGTTGGCTGTCCGAAGCGAAAATCAGCATGTGAAGGGACGGGAGGCTTGTTCGGCAAGCCACAAAAAGTGACGTGCAGGCGCAAAGCTCAATGTGCATTTGAGCTTCGGAAGCTTCAAAATAACGATCCACGGGCGCGATTGTCTCTCACAACGTCTCCAGTAGTCCTCCGAGACGGACAATGGAAACGATACGGCGTCGCTGGCACAAAATCGGTGACGACTCTTCCGCTGAATCTTCTCGCGATGCAACTCCCGCTGGTGAGAATCGAGCGAACAACGAAGAATACCGCGTGCTCCCCGCGAAGCAACTTGAGAAGATAGCAAAGGGCAAGGGGAAAAGCGGCAAGCGGAAGCAACTATGGATATTCGGGCTAGGAGGACTGTTTGGGGTGGTGCTGGCGGCCTTCTTTGCGCAGAGCAACGACATTATCGATCTCAAGAGCATGGTGGATCTGGATCTCAGTGGGATCTTCGACGTGCTGCCAGCGGGTCTTGTAAAGGATGCTGAGGCACTGCAGGTTAGTATAGAAGTGTTGTTGACTTGATGTCAGACACCTCCTCATGCCGTTGCCTTAAAACTATGACTGACTGCAAGTTGTGCACAGAGACGAGAGCGAGATGCCGTCAATTACGATTCTTTCGCTGTGGGCCTCCACGCTCGATCACAAGGCATTCGCGCCCAGCATCCTGTCATCATGATACCCGGTGTCATCTCTACCGGCCTCGAATCTTGGGGTACAGAAGAAGAGTCGCGGGCCTACTTCCGCAAACGACTGTGGGGCTCTTGGTCTATGATGAAGGCTCTGGTTATGGACCAAGCTGGATGGAAGAAGCACATCATGTTGGATAAAGACACCGGACTGGATCCGCCTGGCATCAAGCTACGCGCAGCCCAAGGGTTCGACGCAGCCGACTTCTTCATAACCGGCTACTGGATTTGGAACAAAATCCTCGAGAACCTCGCGACCATCGGCTACGACCCAACCAACGCCTTCACCGCCGCCTACGACTGGCGCCTCTCATACATGAACTACGAGATCCGCGACCAGTATTTCACCCGCCTAAAGAACCATATCGAAACCGCGTCGCGTATCTCGGACAAGAAAGTTGTTCTTCTCTCCCACAGCATGGGCTCCCAAGTCCTCTACTACTTCTTCCACTGGGTCGAAGCGCCCGGCCACGGCAACGGTGGCCCTGACTGGGTAGAAACCTACGTCGACTCCTGGATCAACATCTCAGGCTGCATGCTCGGCGCGCTAAAAGGGCTCAC
>Ga0160429_1001280_pt1 | contig 14314 bp, 14 predicted proteins | sample SolpanmetagenomR_FD_108199 | JGI IMG/M metagenome (GOLD analysis project Ga0160429, IMG submission 108199) | Solar panel surface microbial communities from Lawrence Berkeley National Laboratory, California, USA - R | ecosystem: Engineered > Built environment > Solar panel > Unclassified ...
CTTTCAGTGCTGGCTTGGATGGCTTGGCGCACGGCCGGCGTAGTACGGGCGCTGCCGTGAAGTACTTGGTCCATAAGTTTGCACGAAAAGAAGAATCTAAATCTACACCACGACTTGCCGGGACCATGCAGTTAGGCTTAACAAGTACTGCTGCGCCATAGGCAAGGCTTGCCAAGAAAAGGTAACTACCCCTCCTTTACTAATGCCATTGTTGCCCGGTAGCAGCAGTTGGAGGACCTGTACACTGAGGGGCCCCGTAGAGTCAATCTGGAGCGTACGCGACGCATAGGCCGTGGCGTAGCTGCCATTCACCGCTTGCACCTGCCAATCGTAGTGCCCTGGGCTCAGCGCCCGCGTGTAAAAAGCTGCTCGACCAACGAATCTACATAAAGCTTGCTGGGATTAGTTAAGGAAGGGCCGCCGATCCGGATGCGGTACTGTCGAGCCCCGTCGACGGCCTCCCACCGAAAAGTCTGCGTGACCACCGGCGAGCGGGTGCTGTCGGCCGGCGCCAGCAGCGTCACTTGCTGAGTGGCAATATCAGGCTCAATTATATCCTGATGTTACGCACTACCCACGTCAACTTGCTGGAAATGACCTCCAGGAGAGCAGAAAAAGCTTGTTTCCAGCAAACTGGTTCAGGTGCTGCGTAACATCAGTTAATAAGTATCTAAGTGCTATAGCAAATATTTTTTCGCTTTGTCAAGCAGTCAGTTATTTGCCTATCGGCATCACGCCCATGTTATAAAAGGTAAAGCTCCACACATCGGCCCATTCCTGAATTTGGAGCTTGGTGCTTTTGCCGGCGCCATGGCCAGCGTTTACGTCGATGCGAATGAGCACCGGGTTGGGCCCCGCCTGATCGGCTTGTAGCTGGGCAGAAAACTTGAACGAGTGCGCTGGTACCACGCGATCGTCGTGGTCGGCGGTGGTGATAAGCGTAGCCGGGTAGGTGGTGCCCGGGCGCAGCTTATGCAAGGGCGAAAAGCTGAGCAGATTGTGGAACTGCGCTTCGTCGTCGGAGGTGCCGTACTCGGGTGCCCAGTTCCAGCCAATGGTAAACTTCTGGTACTTGAGCATGTCCATCACGCCCACCGCGGGCAGTGCCACCTGGCACAAGTCGGGCCGCTGGGTCATGGTGGCACCTACGAGCAGGCCGCCATTTGAGCCGCCCGCGATAGCTAACCGCTCGGCGCTGGTGTAGCCCTGGCTTACGAGGTAGTCGGCGGCGGCAATGAAGTCATCGAACACGTTTTGCTTGTGCGGGGTCATGCCGGCCTTGTGCCAATCTTCGCCGTATTCGCCGCCGCCCCGCAGGTTGGGGATGGCTAGCACGCCCCCGTTTTCGAGCCACAGCATGCGGGCTACCGAAAAGCCCGGCGTTAGCGACACGTTGAAGCCGCCGTAGGCGTAGAGGTAGGTGGGCAGCTGGCCGCTTTTGGTGTCCAGGCCTTTTTTGTGGGTGATAAACATCGGGATGCGCGTCCCGTCCTTACTCGCGTAAAATATTTGGGTAGTCACGTAGTCGGCCGGCTGCACATCTACCTGCGGCGCCCGCCACACGGTGCTTTGGTTGGTGGCCGGGTCGTAGCTATAAATGGTAGTCGGGTAAGTAAACGACGTGAAGGCGTAGTGCAGCACCTGGTCGGTGCGACGCCCGCCGAAGCCCGCCGCCGTGCCGATGGCCGGTAGCCGCACCTCGTGGCGAAACTCCCCGTTTTCCGCGAATACCTTCACCTGCGAGCTGGCATCGCGCAGGTACGTGGCTAGCAAATAGCCCCCGGCCTGGCTGATGCTTTCCAGCTTTTCGGGCGCTTCGGCAATGACTTGGTGCCACTGCGCGGGCCGGGCCGGGTCGATACGCACCACCCGGTAGTTGGGTGCGTGGTCGTTGGTGTACACCAGGAGCTCGCCGTCGATGTTGCCAATTACGCTCGTATCAAACTCATAGCTCGCCTGAATGGTCGTCCAGGTGGTCGCCTGTTGCGGGTCGGCCAGGTCGCGCACCAGCAGCTGGTTGCCAGCGCTGAGGCCGTCGGTGAGGCTGAGACACAGAAAGCGCTCATCCTCCGTGACGCCCGCAATGCGGAAGCCCAGCGCCCGGCCAGCATCCTCGTACACCAGCTTGTCAGCTGTCTGGGGCGTGCCGAGCTGGTGGTAGTACACCTGGTGATACTCGTTTTTGCCAGCCAAGCTGTTTTCGCCGGCTTTGGGCGCGGGGTAGCGGCTGTAGTAAAAGCCATTGCCGGCCCACGACACGCCCGATACTTTCACCCAATCCAGCTGGTCGGCCAGCGGCTGGCGCGTCTGCATATTCAGTAGCAACAGCTGCTGCCAGTCCGAGCCCCCGCCGCTGGTGGCGTAGGCCAGGTAGTGGTGGTCGTTGCTAAAGTACAGGCCCGCCAGTGCCGTAGTACCATCGGCCGAAAAAGTATTGGGGTCGAGCAGTACCTGCGCGGCATCCAGCGGCTGGCCAGTGCCCAGCGTGTACACCACCGCCTGGTTTTGCAAGCCATTATTGCGGCTGAAAACCAACTGGTCGCCCACTTGCTCGGGCACCCCGTAGCGCTCGTAGTTCCAGAGCTGGGTGAGGCGGTCGCGCAGCTCATCCCGAAATGGAATCTGAGCCAGGTAGCCAAAAGTGACCTTGTTTTCGGCCGTTACCCAGGCTGTGGTTTCGGGCGCGTCGGGGTCTTCGAGCCAGCGGTAAGGGTCGGGCACCACGGTGCCAAAATAGGTATCGGGGTGCGGGTCGCGGTGGGCAGTGGGGTACTTCAACACAAGAAAAAATAGCTAAGGAGCTAGGGGCCGGGCACCACCTGGGGCGCCGCCCGCTCCAGCGTAGGCGAATCGGTGACGGTATGCTTATTGGAGATGGCGTTGGTGCGCTCGGCTTCACGGTGGCCCGCGCGCTGCCCGGGCGCTAGCCGGCAGCTAGCTGCCAGTAGTAGCCCCGCCAACAGGCCGGCATAGAGCAAAAACATACGCATCATGTTAACAATCCAGGGCTGCCCCGGATGTTTGAAACAATAGGACTTACGCAAAAAGTCGTTTGTCATTGCGAGCGAAGCGCGGCAATCACACCAAAACGAGCCGTGCGGATGTCGTGCGGGTGCGATTGCTTCGCGTTGCTCGCAATGACAACCAAGTTTTGCGTAAGTCCTAAACAAGTTAGTTAGGCTGCCCTTCGGGCGGGGATGCCTGCTGCATGTCAGCTAGGCGTTGGGTTACCAGCTCTTCCACCTGGCGGCGTTGGGTGGCAGTGAGCTCTTGGCTAGCGGTGGCGCGGCGCACCTCGCGCAGCGTGCGGTTCAGGCTCCGGCGCAGCAACACAAAAAGCGCTAAGCTCAACAAACTGAAAATGAGGGCCAGCGGCGCAAACAGGCGGTCAAGCAGTGGTTCGGTGCTAGCAATAGGGCGCATGGTGGGAGCCTCGCCGGTTCCGCCGGCTCCACTAGCTTCGGCCGCTTCGGCGGGGCCGGCGAGGCTGCTAGCATCGGCCTCGGCCTGGGGCGCGGGTGTGGGGTCGGTGGGCGGCAGGCCGGTCTGGACGTAGTCGGTCAGCTTTTTTTCCAAGCCTTGCAGGTTGGCCAGGCGGGTAGGGTCTCGCTGTCGGGCCGGCGACGACCGCAGTTTGCCAATAATAGCTTTGCTGAGGGCCGCCAGCCGCGCCGAGTTGTCTTTCAAGCCCTTGTAAATGCGGCCCTTCTCCTCAATCGGCGCGTAGAGCAGCGAGTAGATGCGCAGGCTGTCGGGGCGCAGGCTAGCGGCTAGCGCGGCCAGGCTACCGCCGTCGCAGCGCAGGGTACGTTTGAGCTGCGGCCGGCCGGCATCGTCGTAGACGTAGCGGGCGGTCGCGCACCAGATTTGCACTTTGGCTTCGTCGAGCGAGGGCTGGCCCAGGGGCGTTTGGGCCTGGCTACCGGCGGGTCTTAGCAGCCAGAGTAGTAGGGCTAGCCAGCCGAGACGGCAATAGAAAACAGAACTCCAAAGATAGTGTAGCATGTAGCGCAAGCAGCAGTCAGATTGTGGCCGGAAAGTACAACCCGCTCGGTACTTAATCTAACCTCCGGGGGCGAGGGCCTTATCTTTGTTTACCGTTTTGATTCATCTTTATGCATATCGAAGTTCTCAAATCCAAGATTCACCGCGTTAAGGTTACCCAGGCCGAGCTGAACTACGTGGGCAGCATCACCATCGATGAAGACCTGCTGGACGCCGCCAACATGGTCGAAAACGAAAAAGTAACCGTGGTAAACGTCAATAATGGCGAGCGCTTAGAGACGTATACCATTAAGGGCGAGCGCGGCTCGGGCATGATTTGCCTTAATGGCCCAGCGGCTCGTAAGGTAGCTGTAGGCGACGTAGTTATTATCTTTTCCTACGCCCTCATCGACTTTGCCGAAGCTCGGGCACACAAGCCGACCGTGATCTTTCCCAACCAGCACAACCACCTCGCCTAAACCCACCGCGGCCAGTAGCTACGCCTAGCTACTGGCCGCGGTGTTAGCCAGCCGCCGTGCTGTAGTTGCATGAAAATACTCCTTACTATTCTCAAGTACGCGCTGCTACTAGGCATTTCGGGGGCACTTATGTGGTACGCGGTGCGCGGCCAAGACCTTTCGCGCATCGGGTACTATATCCGCTCGGCCAATTATTTTTGGCTGGGGCTATCGCTGGTACTCTCGACGCTGGGCTACTTCAGCCGCGCCTACCGCTGGCAGATGCAACTCGATGCCTCGCGCACCCCGGCCCCGTACTGGCGCGTGTACCACGCCATGATGGTCGGCTACCTGGCCAACCTGGTGCTGCCGCGAGCGGGCGAAGTAATCCGGTGCTCGGTGCTGCGGCGCACGAGTGGCGTACCGGTGCAGGTGGCCATCGGCACTGTGGTGACTGAGCGCGTTATCGACGTGGTAATGTTGCTCGGGCTGCTCGGCGCTACGCTTACTCTTGACTTCAATACGTTCTGGAAGTTTGCCAACGACAAGCTCTTCGGGGGCCAAATTGATACCCTGGCCCGCAACCGCACTCCCTTGCTGCTAGCCGCAGTGGGAGCGCTGGTACTGCTGGCCGCGGCCGGCTACACCCTGTTTCGCAACCTGGAGCGGCTTCAGCAGCATGCATTGTTTGGCAAGGTTATTCTGTTTGTGAAAGGCCTGCTTGCCGGGGTGTTCAGCGTGGTGCGGCTCAAGCATAAGTGGCTCTTTTTGCTGCACACTATCTTTACCTGGCTCGTGTACTACCTCATGGATTACCTGGCCTTCCTGTGTTTTCCCGAAACCTATAACCTCGACTTGAAGGCTGCGCTGGCGGTGCTCACCTTCGGGGCGTTTGGGATGGCCGCGCCAGTAGCGGGTGGCATTGGGCCGTTTCACGTGCTGGTGCAGGGCATCTTGCTGGTGTATGGCCTCAGCAAAGAGGCGGGCATCGCCTACGCACTGGTGCTGCACGGCGCCCAAACGCTGCTCGTGGTGCTGCTGGGCGGCATTAGTTTTGTGGCAGTGGCGGCCATCGACAAGGGCAACGTCGTGCAGGAAGCCGAAGCGCTAGCCGACGAGCCCCTGATAACGGAATAATTTTTTCATTTAATAGTCATCAGTTAACAATCTGCTGGTTAATTGATAACTGTTGATTGACAATTGATTAAATGACTGCCGACAAAATACTGACGCCTACGCAGCTGCCCGCTACTCTTGCCACCTGGCGAGCGGCGGGCGAGCGCGTGGTATTCACTAATGGCTGCTTCGACCTGCTGCACCTCGGCCACGTCGACTACTTGGAGAAAGCCCGCGCCCTTGGTGACCGCCTGGTGGTGGGCCTCAATACCGACGCCTCGGTGAGCGTGCTGAAGCCGGGCCGACCCTTGCAGGATGAGTACTCGCGGGCCCGGATTTTGGCCGCGCTAGCCTTCGTTGATGCGGTGGTGTATTTCGCCGAGCCGACGCCCCTAGAACTTATTACGCTGGTGCAGCCCGACATTCTGGTGAAGGGCGACGATTATGCCATTGACGGAATTGTGGGCCACGAACTCGTGTTGAATAGGGGTGGACAGGTTCTCACGGTACCGCTCGTGGCGGGCTACAGCACTTCCAACATTGTGCGCAAAGTGCAGCAGGGGCTCAGTTGAGTAACCAGCACCCGCCGGCCGAGCGGCCACTTAGGGACCTGCCCACGCTTCCACTTTTACTAGAAATTCAGCCATGGTTATCATTCTCCTGTTGCTTATGGCCGTTAGCTGGGGCATTCAGCAGCGGCTGCGGAGCAAGTTTCAGCAATATTCCGAAATCGGCCTCCTCTCGGGTCTCAGCGGCCGCGAAATTGCCGCCAAGATGCTAGCCGACCACGGCATTCGCGACGTGCAGATTATCAGCACCGAAGGCCAGCTCACGGACAACTACAATCCCACCGATAAAACCGTGAACTTGAGCGCCGATGTGTACGCTGGGCGCTCGGCCACCGCTGCCGCGGTGGCCGCCCACGAGTGCGGGCACGCCGTGCAGCACGCGCAAGCTTATAGCTTCTTGCGCCTGCGCTCGGCACTAGTGCCAGCTTTATCGACGGTTTCGCGCTTTATGCCCATGCTGCTGCTGGCCGGGGTGCTCATGCTACGGGTCAGCCTGCTCCCACTCGGCTTGGCGGTGGCGCTATTTGCGCTGGCTACCCTGTTTTCGTTTATTACGCTGCCCGTCGAGTTCGATGCTTCGCGCCGCGCCTTGGCCTGGATGGACCGGAGCGGCGTCGTGACCACGCAGGAACATGCAGTGGCTAAAGATGCCCTCTGGTGGGCTGCCATGACCTACGTAGTGGCCGCCATTAGCTCACTGGCTACCCTGCTTTACTACGGTATGATGCTGCTCGGCGGCAGCCGCCGAAACTAACGGCTATTATTATCATAAAGGTCAGCTATCAAAAGGGTTATGCCAGTTATTATTGGGCAGGGCCCTTTTTTTTGCGTCCCGATTGCTGGGCTGGGTCGTATTTTCGTAGACTCAATCTTTTCCTCCCACCCCTGTTTTATCCCCCACATTTTGGACATGACCCCATCGATGGCCACTGCCTCTCCCTTTCAGCTTACCGAAGAGCAGCTAGCCGTGCAAGCGGCCGCTCGCGACTTTGCCCAGAATGAGCTCTGGGAAGGAGTAATCGAACGCGACGAACACCAGAAGTTTCCGGCTGAGCAAGTCAAGCGCATGGGCGAATTGGGCTTTCTGGGCATGATGGTAAGCCCCGAATACGGTGGCTCGGGCCTCGACACTATGAGCTACGTACTGGCAATGGAGGAAATCTCCAAAGTTGATGCCTCTTGCTCGGTTATCATGTCGGTCAATAACTCCTTGGTTTGCTGGGGGCTGGAGCACTACGGCACCGAAGCCCAAAAGCAGAAGTATCTGACGCGCCTCGCTACTGGCGAAATTATTGGCGCCTTTGCCTTGAGCGAGCCCGAAGCGGGCTCCGATGCGACCAGCCAGCGCACCACCGCCGAGGATATGGGCGACTATTACCTGCTCAACGGCACCAAAAACTGGATTACTAATGGCTCTACGGCCTCGGTATACCTGGTTATCGCCCAAACCAACCCCGAGCTGAAGTCGCGCGGCATCAACGTACTGATTGTGGAGAAGGACCTGCCCGGTTTTATAGTGGGCCCCAAGGAAAATAAGCTGGGTATTCGGGGCTCTGATACCTGCTCGCTGCACTTCACCGATGTGAAGGTGCCCAAGGAAAACCGCATTGGCGCCGATGGCTTCGGCTTTAAGTTCGCCATGCAGGTGCTGGCCGGAGGACGCATCGGGATAGCGGCGCAGGCGCTGGGCATCGCCTCGGGCTCGCTGGAGCTTAGTATTAAGTACGCCAAGGAGCGCAAAGCTTTCGGAGTAGAGATTGCCAAACACCAGGCAATCCAATTTAAGCTAGCCGATATGGCGACCAATATTGACGCCGCCCGTTTGCTATGCTTACAAGCCGCTGCCGACAAGGATAACCACGCCGACTACGCCAAAAGTGGGGCCATGGCCAAGCTTTTCGCGTCGAAGGTGGCCATGGATTCGGCAGTCGAGGCAGTGCAAATACATGGCGGCTACGGCTTTGTGAAAGAGTACCATGTGGAGCGCTTCATGCGGGACGCCAAAATCACCCAAATCTATGAGGGGACGTCTGAGATTCAGAAAATTGTGATTTCCCGCGAAATTTTGAAGTAAATCATTTTTCCCTCTTTTCTTACCAGATTTTGTACGGAACCCAGGCCACTTTGGCCTGGGTTTTTTATTTTGTGAATTTTTTTTAGAATAGCTTGCAGTAATCTTTTGTAATTTTAGGTACTTTTGCCACGGGCGAATCCGATAACAGTAAAAAATATAGAATTTACATATGGAAGATTACAACAAGGTCATTGAGTCGTTGGGGGTGCGGTATATTAAGGCTAAGAACCTTGTGCTACGTCAGCCCTTTACCGTGCGCAACGCGTACGACGTAGGTAACAACCTCATTTTGCTGCACCAAGGTGAAATTGTATTTGGAGAGGATGAGCAAGTTGTAGAGGAAGGAGAGATGCTTTTTCTGCCCGGTGGCCGCGCTACTCGCGTCAGCTACGGCCAGAATGCAGCTAGCCGCGTAATCTCGAATGACGATTTAATTACAAATAAAGATCGCTTCTTTACCTCCAATGATAAGCTCGATTATATCGGCGATGCGGAGCAGAGCCACAGCTTCGTAGCCTTTGAGGCTAAGGTATTTGACTCAGTCAATTTCTTTGCTTCGCTCGACGTGCCAGCCTTCGTTATCAAAGGCAACTCGAAGCTGGCTAACCTAGTCATCAAGATCATTGAGGAGTCGCTGCAAGACCTGCCTGGTCGTGAGCGTCTCATTGGCATTTACACCGAGAATCTGGTGGTGGAGGTAGTGCGCTACATCTTGCGCAATAACCTATTTGTGGAGCAGTTAGCCACCAACAGTACCTATTTCAAAGATCCGCGCCTGATTGACTTATTCAACTTTATCAAGGAGAACCTCAGCGGTGACCTCTCTAATAAGGTGCTAGCTACGGTAGCCAATGTGAGCGAAGACTATGTGGGCCAGTATTTTAAGATGCTGACTAACATCAACCCGCAGGATTACATTGAGTATCAGCGAATGGAGCGTGCGGTATCGCTGCTGCGCACTACCAAAAAGAGCATCCGCGATATTGGTAAGGAAGTAGGCTACAAAGACACCGCTTACTTCTGCCGCCGCTTCAAGATGATGTTCGGTATTCCGGCCGGCAAGATGCGCCGACGCGAAACTGCCATGAATATCTAGTCGCTTCGCAGTAGTAGACTAGCGAGCTTGTTAAATACAAAAAGGCTACCCATTTGGGTGGCCTTTTTGCTGCCTGAGCAAGTTAAAGTAACCAGTTGCTAATCTGTTTTCTAGCCAGCATATCTGGTTGCCTGACGTACAGCGGCTACCGCATCGGCCAAAAAACCAGGGTTCCGTTCGAGGTGGTTGCCTACTACTACGAGGTCGGCACCGGCAGCCAAGGCGGTATAAATTTTCTCGCCCGTGTTGAGGCCGCCGCCTACAAGGAGTGGCGTATCCACAGCTTCCCGCACGGCCTTGATCATGGCGGCCGATACAGGATTTTGGGCCCCGCTACCGCCATCCAAATACATGAGGCGCAAGCCCAACTGCTCGCCCGCCATAGCAGTGCAGGCGGCAATACCTGGTTTATCGGCGGGTAAGGGTACGGTACCGCTAACATAGGAAGCGGTAGTAGGCTGGCCACTATCGACCAGCATATAGCCCGTGGGTAATAGTTGCAGGCCGCTTTGGCGCAGGCGCGGGGCAGCTACTACGTGCTGGCCAATTAGGAAATCGGGGTTGCGCCCCGAAATGAGTGACAGCAATAAAAGGCCGTCGGCCGCCGAATCGACGTGCAGCGCATGGCTTGGAAAGAGCAGTACGGGTACTTGCGGCGCCTCAGCCTTGAGTAACGCAATAAGGGCAGCCTGGTGCTCCGTAAGTACCAGGCTGCCCCCTACGAGGAAAAAATCAATGGGATGCTGCTGGGTTAGGTGCAGCAGGTGCCGTACGCGGATTGGCTCAAAGTCATCGGGGTCGAGCAATACTGCCAAGGCTTTACGCCCATGCTGCCGTAAGTCCGCTAGCTCATCAAGCAAGCGGTTCGCGGGGCGTGAGGTCGTCGTCGTGGTGGGCGGCGGCAGAAGCATCCTGAGCGGCAGAAGTAGCGGGCCATGCCTTAGGTGAACCCCCTGAGCTAGCCGATGAAGCTGCAAGGTCGGTATTTTTGTCGGTTTCCTCTCCATACTTGGGTAGAAAGCCTTGCACCGTCTTGGTAACGAATGCCAGCGCGAGCGCCGCTGCTTGGGCCGTAATAACGCGGCCAGTTTCGCTCTTGGCAAAAGCTAGCAGCGCAGGACCAACTGAACTACGCTTGGAGCTTAGCCTAGGAGGCTCGGCTTCTCCCGCTGTTTCAGTATCCTGGTTGTTTTCGCTGGTTTCAGCGAAGCGATTAGAGTCGGGCAACCGGCGGCTATCGTCATAAGGACGCGCTTCATACGAGGTGGCAGAAGCGAAAGAGTCAGCGCCTTCCTCGTCGTAGCTACGATCCTCGGTGGTATCGGCTACGTCATAGCCGTGGTTGGGAGCTGAATGAGCCGGGAAGTCGGTGTATTGACTTAGGCCATTGTCATCCGCATCATCGATGTCAGCTATAGAATCTGAGCCTTCGAATGAAAAGCCATCATCCGTGTCGTCGGCAAAATCATTGGCGTAATCAGACTCCTGATAATCAGCGTTTGGCTCATCCGAATCCTGGTCGTACTCCTCATAGCCCTCGAAGCCCGAACCCGCATAAGCATCAAAATCAGCGTGGTGCCTCTTGTGCTTATGCTTGTGCTTTTTCTTGGCTTTACCACCGCCAAAAGCTTTCGCTAGCAGCCAGATGCCACCTACGACGCCAGCACCTACCAGCGCCACTTTGCCTACCTGAATGGTCTGCACCTTTATTTCTTCCACATCGCCGAGTAAAGCCCGCTCATACTCCAGCTTTTTGCGCTCCAAAAAATCCTTTTCGTCTTCAAACAGTGGGTTGGTTGGTTCGGTCATGGTCGTAAAAGTTTGCAGCGGGTAGCAAAAAAGCAAGTGGCACTAGCCTACGAGCGTTTGTCTGATTTATAAATGGTATTGTTGAGCAGCTTGTCGGCAATCCCTTGAAATATTTTCTTATCAACGCCGACAAAGAAGAATATCCCCAATACGAGGTACAGCGCAGCTACCAGCCCAAAGCCAGCCGAAGGGCTGTCGAGAGCTTGGTTGAGAACCAGCCCCAGGTAGATGGATCCAAAGACGATGAACAAAAAGCCTAGTAACCCGAGGGCTACGCCGTGTACGGTGCCCACAAAAGCGTTCTTTACTTTTTCCTGCGCTTCCAGCCGCACCAAGTCGATGCGGGTGTCGAGGTAGCCGGTGAGGTTGCCGATAAGGCTGTCGTTGCGCGGCGTCTTATCGTCGGTTAGGGTAGCCATGGTTTCGGAATTGTTTAGCTAGAAAATACGGTTAAAGCACAGCCGCCAGCAACAGCCCGGCTGGCTAGGGCGTTCTTTACGGAAAAAGCCCGGGCCGGGGCTAAGTTTTATCCGGTAGTGGCTTGAAATTTATAGGGTGTGAGTCAGAATTATTATCAACTATTGGGGGTCATGCCATCGGCGCCTGCCGCCGATATCAAACGGGCCTACCGGCAGCTAGCTACCCAGCTGCACCCCGACAAGCACGGCGGCGACCCGCGCTATGAAGAACAGTTTAAGGCCGTAGCCGTGGCGTATGGGGTACTCTCGGATCCCGACCGCCGGGCGCAGTACGACTATCAGCTGCAACAGGCGGCCCGCCGCACCAATGAGCATTACCGCGCGACGGCTCAAGCGGCCGACAGTGGCCCATCGGGGTATAAAATGCCCGGGCAGCCCCCCCAAGGCCCACCGTTGCGCACGCGCCCGCCGGCAGGTAGCCGCGAGCGGCACTACCAGCAGCGGGTGCCCCGCCAGCAGGTGCGCTTCAACCGCCAGGATTTTTGGCTGGTGGCGGGGCTTACTTTCCTGATCTTTTTGTTTGGTATATCGGCCAAAATTGTGATGGACCGCGTGCAGGCCAATCTTTACTACGCCGATGGTCGCACAGCTTTTGCCAAAGCGCAGTGGCCCGAGGCGGCCCGCCAGCTCGACCAGGCCCTGGAATTTCGGGCCGACCACGTGGAAGCCCTGCGGCTGCGCGGCCAGCTTTACCAGGATATTGACCACAACCTAGCTGCCGCCCGCGCCGACTACGAAGCCGCGCTGCTAGCCCTCGCCGACGGAGCTACTCCACTTTCGGGCCCCGAAACTGCTCGCTTGCTTTATCGGCTGGGCCGTTGCCAGGCGGGACTGCACCAGCCGGCCGCCGCCGAGCTTAGCTACCGCCGCGCCCTGGCCCTCGATACTACTCTAGCCGAGGCCTACCTGGCCCGCGGCGAAAACCGCCTGCTCGACCTGAACCAGACGCGCCCGGCCCTGGCCGACCTCCAGCGTGGCCGCCAGCAGTACCAGCGCGCGGGCCGCCCAGTACCGCTAGCTTACCTCCAAGCTGAAGGCGCCGCCCTGGCCCACCTGGCCCATTACGATGAAGCGCGGGCCGTCTACTTTAAGGCGCTGGAAGACCAGCCGGAAGATGGTCGCACGCTCTTTCTACTGGGCCGGTTGGCCCAGCAAGCGGGCGACCCGGCCAGCAGCTGCGAGTTTTTTCGGCGCGGCGCCCAAGTCGGCTACTCGTACGCGGTAGCCGCGGCCGAAAAGTGCCCATAAATTGCGGCTTACCCAGCAGCTACTGGGCTGTTACTTCACGGCAAAGCCGCCTGTGCCAGTACTGACGCAGGCGGCTTTGCCATTAAGTAACAGACTGACAATTAGGCTTGCACCAACGCATTTGCCAGGGCCGCCGCAATAAGCTGGGCGTGCGCGCGGCCATTCTCAATAAACCAGCGGCTGGTGGCTAGCCCGCCGCACACGGTGCCGGCCGCAAACACGCCGGGCCGGGCCGTTTCGTGAGTAGTTATATCGAAAATCGGGGGCTTGGCCGGGTCGCTTTCATCCAGGGGCAGGGCCAGCATATCGACCAGCAGCGCGTAGTCGGGCTGGTAGCCGGTGAGGGCGTACACGTAGTCGGCCAGAATACTCAGTGGGCCGTCGGGTGTGGTAACTTCTACTGTGTGGGGCGTGATGGCGTCGATGGTCGTGTTAAAATAGGCTTTGATGCGGCCTTCCTTGATGCGGTTGAGCAGGTCGGGGCGAATCCAGTATTTTACGGTTTCGGCTACTTCGGGGCCGCGCACCACCAGCGTGACGCGGGCGCCGGCGCGGGCCAGGGCGAGCGCCGCTTTGGCCGACGAGTTTTTAGCGCCTACCACCACCACATTACGGTCGGCGTGGGCATAGGGCTCTTTGTAATAATGGTTTACGTGGGGCAGGTCTTCGCCCGGCACGCCCATTTGATTGGGTACGTCGAAGAAGCCGGTGGCCACTACTACCGCACGGGTCGCAATTTCTCCCTTACTGGTTTCGACCACAAAGTCGCCGGCCTGGCCACGCAAGCCCGTGACGCGCTCGTAGAGGCGCAGGTCGAGCTTTTCGGCCACCGACACGCGCTGGTAGTAGTCGAGGGCATCTTCGCGGTGGGGCTTGTAGGAAGCCATCGGGAAGGGATGGCCGCCTATTTCGAGCAGCTCGGGCGTCGAGAAAAACTCCATGTTGGTGGGGTAGCCCACCAGGGAGTTGACGAGCGCGCCCTTATCAATGACCACCACGGTAAGGCCTTGGCGCTGAATTTCAATGGCACAGGCCAAACCCACAGGGCCCGCCCCGATAATTACGGCATCCACTTTTTCAATCATCAGTTTTCAATTATCAATTATCAGCTTTAGTAACAGCCAGTGGCCCGGCTTAGTAACTGCTGTTACGCACTACCCACGTCAGCTTGCTGGAAATGACCTCCAGGAGAGCAGGAAAAGCCTGTTTTCAGCAGACTGGTTCAGGTGCTGCGTAACATCAGTTAGTAACCCGCTTTTGCCATACGAGTTAGTTTTTCTACGGACTTTTGCAAAATCAGTCGCAGCAAGTATAGCCCTGTATAGCCTTGGGTACCCGTTAGCTGGATGATAATTGATATAGGACTTACGCACTTTGAGGTACTTTAGGCAAAAACGCACGCCCATGTTGACCCAAACCACTTACATTGAGTATCTGCTGAGTACGCCGAAGAACTATACCTGCACGCATTTAGCGGCCCA
>Ga0160429_1001282_pt1 | contig 14309 bp, 7 predicted proteins | sample SolpanmetagenomR_FD_108199 | JGI IMG/M metagenome (GOLD analysis project Ga0160429, IMG submission 108199) | Solar panel surface microbial communities from Lawrence Berkeley National Laboratory, California, USA - R | ecosystem: Engineered > Built environment > Solar panel > Unclassified ...
ACAAGTATGATATTTCCAATGTTTCTTCCCTTTTTAAATTATGGTCATTTTGAAATTATAAAAGGTTTATGGTTGGGAGATGTCGTGTGTATGATATTGACGATACCGGTACAATTTGGCATTGGACGTCGATTTTATATTTCTGCTTGGAAGTCTATAAAACATAAATCACCTACAATGGACGTTCTTGTAGTCATGGGTACATCGGCCGCTTTTTTCTTCAGTTGTGCAGCAATGTTTGTTTCATTGTTTAGTTCTTCACATACTAAACCTGCTACAACCTTTGATACAAGTACAATGTTAATCACATTTATATGTTTCGGTAGATTTTTAGAGAATCGTGCAAAGGGTCAAACTTCAAAAGCTTTATCAAGATTAATGGGGTTAGCACCTCATTCGGCGACAATCTATACTGATACTATAGCTGCTATAAAAGCTGCTGAATTGACTGCTAATACTGTTATTACGGAAAAGGGTGTGATTGATCATGATTCAAAAACTATGGAAGCACTTTTGGAAAGAATTGTCCCGACAGATTTACTCGAAATAGGTGATGTTGTAATATTAAAACCAGGTGACAAAGTTCCAGCAGATGGAAAAGTTATATCAGGAGAAAGTTATGTGGATGAAAGTATGGTTACCGGAGAAGCACTGCCGATATATAAAAACAATCAAATGGTTTTATTAGCAGGTACAATTAACGGAAGTGGTCGATTAGAATTTATTGTTTCTCGAGCTGGTAGAGATACGCAATTGAATCAAATCGTAAAATTAGTACAAGAAGCACAAACGAACCGAGCACCTATACAAAGAGTTGCTGATTTTGTAGCTGGTTATTTTGTACCTATAATATTAGGCCTTGGTTTGTTTACATTCACAGCTTGGATGATATTAAGTCATGTATTGTCACACCCGCCAAAAGTGTTTTTAGATGAAGCAAGTGGTGGTAGAATAATGGTTTGCGCTAAATTATGTATCGCTGTTATTGTGTTTGCGTGTCCATGTGCTTTGGGATTAGCTACACCTACTGCTGTAATGGTAGGGACTGGTGTTGGTGCTGAACAAGGTATATTAATAAAAGGTGGCGCGACATTGGAAACTGCAACAAAAGTGACTCATGTAGTTTTTGATAAAACAGGTACGCTTACGACGGGTAAAATGAGTGTTGAAAAGGCAAATATAGTAGAAGAATGGTCATCATCTACTGAAAGATCACAAGCATGGTGGACATTAATTGGATTGACAGAATCAAGTAGTGAACATCCAATCGCCAAAGCTATTTTGACAGAAGCTAAAGAACAACTAAGGACAACTCAAATACCTGGTCATGTAGATTCATTTGAATCTGATGCTGGAAGAGGAGTTGCTTCTCGCGTTGAAACATGTTTACCAGGTATTGAGAAGCACATTGAAGTATTGATTGGTAATATATCATATCTCAAATCACGATCAATAATACTTCCATCATCCTTTATTAAATCACAATCTAATAGTCTGACTACCATTCATATTGCTATTTCATCAAATTACGCAGGTTCTATATCACTCACTGATCGACTGAAACCTTCCGCAATACCTTCAATATCCGCACTTCATAGACTAGGAATAAAAACATCAATAGTATCAGGAGATACTCTTGGTCCAGCTACGCATATAGCTTCGTTATTAAATATACCGCCTACTAACGTCCATGCTTCTGTGCTACCTCAGGGTAAATCTCAATTAATCTCACAACTTCAAAGACAAGGAGATATTGTAGCGATGGTAGGAGACGGAGTCAATGACTCTCCGGCTCTGGCTACCGCTAACGTCGGTATATCCTTGTCGTCCGGTACAGATGTGGCAATGGAAGCCGCAGATATCGTTCTTATGCGTGCAGATCAGTTACTTGACGTACCAGCCGCTCTTTTACTTTCAAAATCAATCTTTACGAGAATAAAATTCAACCTCGGTTGGGCATGTATTTATAATATCATTGGTTTACCGATAGCTATGGGCTTTTTATTACCTTGGGGTGTATCTTTACCTCCAATGGCCGCTGGTGCTGCTATGGCTTGTAGTAGTTTTAGTGTTGTTTGTAGTAGTTTATTGTTAAAATTCTGGACAAGACCTACGTGGTTGAAACAGGACGAAGGTGAGATGAGTGATGAAGTAGGATTACAAATGATGGTCAACACTACTGAGAAAGGAAGTAATATAGTGGATAGATTGATACAAGGACTTCGTTATAGATTTGGGGGAAGTACTAATGGTCAAAGTCCAGCATATGTTCAATTAAGAGATTTTGATGATGTATAATTAAATGAGTAATGATACACGAGATATGTAATGATGGTATTCATATATTACCTACTGTATTGACTTGTAGTCACGTATAATTAGAGGGATAATGATTCACAAGATATGTAATGATGATATTTAGGTACTATCCTTTCATGTGAATGTGAACAACCCAACCATGTATGACGTAATTCATCACAAACCCAAGCATAATAATCTTTTGTTATTTTTACTCAATTGTTTCACGAGCCATACATGTGGTCCATTCGTTGAATTGGAGTAAAGTTAATATACATGACTTTACCCTACATTGATAATTCACATGTCTATTGATACTCTGAATCAATTATATTCCCTTTTACCATCACAAACTAGCCAAATATTAATCGAAGACTATGATACACCAATGACTCCAACATCTGCATCTTCTCCGACTATAGAAAGTTCTACAACGTCACAAACGCGAATTCCAGGCTTGGAGACCATCAACTATACATCAGATACGTCTTCCAATTCACACACGATGCCTAAGAACAAGACGATGGAGTTGAATGATCGACCTCTTGAAACATCCAAACGTCAGCGTCTTGACAATTCGGGCAAAAGTGATAAAGACATCAACAGTTCAAAAAGTTCATCATCTCTACAGTCGACATCCCAAGCATCAAGTCAAACCATCTTACAGCTTCAAGAATTAGCTGCCTTTTTGAGTCTTTCGATTTCTTTCGAGTTTTCACAATCAGAACAAGATCATTTCTGCTCTGAATTGATTTTAAATCATCACGCATGGGAAGAATATCATCGCAATAGTCCTCAACAGGATATGGAAAGAGGAAGCGAAGCATTTTATTCGAGTTTAATTCATAACATCGATACTGCCTCCAAAGGAGATGCTTTTTCTTCAAAACTAGAAGCAAAAGATGCAGCTGCCGCCTCGGCTCTGAAATATTTCAACACGGACGAGGGAAGGAGAAAGTTGGGTGAAGTCGTACTCCTCAACCTGAAGATTTCACTTGATTCTGCTGCAACATCCTTTGAAACTTTACAACCTTCAATATCCTCTCGTCCATCGACTTCCTCTGTTTCTTCAGCGACTACCAAAGTAGCTACCACTATAAATACTCCATCATTTATAGATTTCCAAACAGAATCTCCTGGATTCAATTACGTCGGCCAATTAAACGAATCGTGTCAGAAAAAAGGAAATTGTGTCCCTAAACATGAAGAATATCCAGGTAAAAGTTTAGGAATACTACCACAATTTTATTCTATTGCTACCATATATTCAAATCGAGGAATCTTGTCAACTTCTGTTGGTCCTGATAGAGGAACGAAGAAGGGGGCTAGACAAGCTGTAGCGAAGATGGTTCTGGATGAATTATCTAATAACGAATGAATGGGAGATGAGATGAAAGGGGGAATAATGTTGTCATGAATTAATGACGTGATACGTCTAGCATAGTAATGTTTTGAAATGATATTGATGAAATGAGGACTTGTCTCGCTCTATTCCATCATAGTCGAAAGTCTATAAATACTGATGGAAGCGCATTGATAAATCAGCTCTACGTGTGATTTGCCAGGTCGTGTACATCATCTATCAGCATCTTTTTTCATTTACCATGGGCATATATTCTGACTGACATACTAACATCGTGAGCGTTGCCTGCACATGAAATCCATGTCGTGTTTACCGTGGTCTAGATATTTTCAATGATTGATTAGTTGACTTGTGGTTTAGACTGTACTGTATATCAGATCAATTCCTTAATTACCTGACTAGTAATTCCCCCTTGAAACCTCCCGGGATCTACGTTTGCTAAAATATTAATGACAATACCTATAAATCTTGTATCTACAACCCGCTTCATTACTCGACCAAAGGTATCAAAAACAAAAGCAGACCGGTAGCGAGCGGCCTAATAGGTCATACCTTTACCATACAGTACTCTAGTCTGGTGGTATGTATACAAATCTATGGTTCTATCTCCTGTATCCGCTGATCTTTAGGCTTATCACCCATGGTAAATGTCGATCCGAGGACGGAAAAGTCGGCGTTACCCCGCTCTCTGACTTTGGTTGAAAAGGGTTTTTTTTTTCCAGGAACGCGACGGATCATCAAGTCATTGGACTGATCGATAAATCGAAATCGCGTTGTAAGTTGGTTCTTTTCATATCTTTACCGATATCGCTTGTGTCCTTTGCACTCTCGACGATGTCACGTAAAATTTTAAGGGTAAATTCGTTGTCATGATGAACGCAAGCGAGACCGTAGATTTTGTTGGAATATTTTTTTCCAAAAGAATCGATTTTCTATCCATCATTGGTTCACTTAACATTCCTTGATTTGTTTGGTTGTGCTAATCCGAACCAATCAATCAAAACAACCACGGCGAAAAACCTCTTTTAGGTCAAGAATCTAAAAAATTTCTTGGCTAGTTTAGTCTCGCTAGCACGCTAGTACAATACAATTAATTATTCCCGGTGTAAAAGTTTATCGTTCCACCATTGGACCACATCGCAAACTCTCGCTCTTGAACACCATCAAAACTGAACTGAAATGGTGGAAATGTATAGAGGATCATGAAAAATAGCTTGGTTCTACCTTTCGAATAGTCTGTAGAACCATTCTTTTTTTTTTACTTTATACCGCCGGTTATCTACTCTTCGTGATTGGTACACAAACGCCGGTCATATGCGCAGCTTTCATTCATCTCTTCTAGTTTTATTATTTTCTTTGTAAAAGTTCGAGGTTTTCTACATTCATTTCTTTTAGGGAGATTTCGCTTGACGCGTTGTGGGTTTTTAGGAGGAGATTGTTGTAAAAGCGAAGATGGAGGGAATATATCCTCGTCAATTAACGTCGAGGGCAGGTGACAATTTGATGGCTGAGATTGATATACAAATCAATTTTCTTATAAAATTGATCATCGCACTACTGGTGATTATGACGATAAGTTTCGTCTTACGGATAGTGACCAGATTGGCTATCGCGAGAACTTTTCGTGCAGAAGATTGGACGATGGTCGCTGCATTTGTATGTTTTCATGTGTACTATCCAGATATGGACGACGTTTGACTGATATTCTCGGATCTAAAAGGCTACAGCAGTCGCAGGCTCTGCCATGGCTTTACTAGGTGCTCGAGAAGAATTAGAAACTATCTCTGGGCGTTTGAGCCTTGCAGAGACATTAAATATGGTATATTTGACATTCAAATCCGTATAAAATGATATATACTAACCTTTTGCTGAAGATACAAACAGTAGCATCAATACTCTTCATATTAGCCCTCGCCATGACAAGAGTATCATTAGGATTCTTCTTTCTCACCCTTTTCACACATAAAAAATTATATCGTTCATTAATATGGTTTTGGATAATAACAGCATGTATCTTTGGTGTCGCGTTGTTACCTTTAATCGGCGTCGCGTGTCCGGTCATCGACCTTGGAACAAAATGTGCACGAGCATATGCACAAACGTCGACATTTAGGAATGCTAAATTCGTTATCAATGTCCTTTTCGCCATATCGCTCATAACAGGAGATTTGGCATTTGTAATGTTGAGTTTCATCGCTCTCAGACATGTTCAACTTCCTATATCGACAAGAATATCCATTGGAGCATTGTTAGCCCTCGGTTGTGTGGGAGGTGTATTCTCTGCCATTGATATGGCTTATACAATAAAGATTTACCTGGTCAAACCGGGAGATTTTACTAATTTGGCCTTGACCGCATTGACAACGGCTCGATGGATTTTTATCGAAGTCGCTCTCGGTATAATAGCCGCAAATCTTGCCTTGACAAGGCCTTTGTTCTCTTGGATATCAAGCCTTGTATCCAATGAAAGTTTCAAGACTCGACACACAGGTCAAAGCCGAACTTTGTCAGCAGGACGAGGAAATAAAACACAAACAACAATGAATGGAATGAATTTAGATTCGTTAACTTCTGGACAAATAAGAAAGACTCAAGTCACGATTGTGACTGATGAGGAAAGTGCTAGGAGACATGGAAATGATATAGAAAGTAGTGGAGAAAAGTCGTCGTCGAAACCAATAGTATATAGTTTATGAAGATGGACCATGATGACGAAGATTACTAATGGCAACTGTACGACAAGATATCATATATGAATATATTTATTTCTAGCATAAATCACAATCATGTGCATATTTATGATTCATGATAAATAAACAGACTGAACAATGGTGTCATGACTAAAGCTTCTGATGAGTTTTCTTTCTTATGTATTCTCCTGCATTTGACCGTTTCAAATAATCAAAATATTGATATCATACAGTAGACTACAGTGCAATATTCAAGAGAAAGAGTGCAGGATGGAATATGCCCTGTGCCTTTTTTTTTAAATTATACTTTGGTTTGATCTTCATGCAGATGTGTAGACTATCGATTTCACTTGCATGAACCGAACAAAGGAAAAAAAAAGGGAGAATTTATGTGGGGTATCTTTCCAGCCACGTCTCGATTGTTCATTCATCCTTGATATTCATGATACAGATAATTCATGCTAGGTATTAGAAGATAACTCGCATCGAGATCTATATAACTGTCGTTACATTCATTGTATATTGGGAGATATGCTTCATGACACGGACTGTCCGGAAACACCGGCGGATTTTCCTTTTCAGTGTCTCGAGTTTGAAACGTGCCCTCGGTAAAAGTCTAACTGTATTAAACTATTCGCTAGTTTCGGAGGTGTTCTACGATCAAAATGGATGTTCATTCGCTTGAGTTCGATGTTCTACAATCACATGTTATGATATCTGAGGATACTGTTACACTTTGCATGACTGTAGAGCAACATATTCTTCAACGACGGATGATTGAGTAGTACCAATACTAGAATCAATACCTGATAATGAACATGTCTTGAGATGAAACACACGTTTTATCAAAAGTGACTTTACCACATCACCACTAATAACGGCATATAAAAACTTTCTCCTATATTTTTCCTGTCTGCAGTATTGAATTCAAAAAAAAGCACGCACAGGTTAAAAAAAAGCAATCATAAATTAACAGCATACTTACCGTAGTGTCTTGTATGGATAGTCATGTTCAGCATAGAGAAAAATGACTACTAACCCATGTAAGTTAAGGTCTTCTGATGTGTCCCCCGGCCTTTCAAAATTTGAGTGAATATTGTCATAATAGGACAAATTTGGATTATCCTGATATCGGACTGTCCTTTGTAGAAATAGTTCCACACCGCGTATTCCGTCATATTATTCCTTATGATCTGATGATCATATTTTTTTATATATGATCAATGATATAATATTGTTTATTAAAGTATCTAGAACATCCTTTGTTCCAAAAAATCGTTCGCAAAGATACAACACCCAACCTTCTTCCAAAGAAAAAAAAAAGAGTTCCAAGCCGAAACAAATAGGTGTTCACAATTCCAAACTTGTCAAGCATAGGGAACACTTCAACATCTGACCTTTTTAGACCAAATATCATACACTCGTTTCATTTACATTTACTCTACGAAGAAAATATCGACGACCGTCGTCTGGTTACTTGAAAGCCTTGAATGACAGTTTTCGGTCCGATAATAATAGTTACAAATGTCTAGATTAACAAAATATCCGTTTTCCATGCCCGGACGGTGAAAGGAAATACTATAACCCTTTGCGACATACGACCACGACGTACAGGAGCAGTTACATTAATCTAGTAGAACTATCAGTTGAAATCAGGGCAAGATTACTGTACTTGCATGAGAGAAATCGAAAAGGGGGAAAAACAAGCATCATTCTCTGTCCCGTTAGGTTTTTGGGAATAACGCTCTTGCATTGTTGTCACTTTATCATTCATTTTTTCCATTATAACGTCAACATAATCAACATAATCATCGCCATCATCACCATCATCATCATAACTTGACAGTATTGATTCAACAACCACAAAACTCGGTGGAACAAAAAAGAGGTGGTTGACGAATAATAATATAATATTAATAATAATACAATAATAATAATAATAATAAAAAAGAATAATACGAATAAATAATAACAGTAATAATGTCAACTACTTTGGTTGAACGACAACAACAACTCCAACGACCATCTCCTGTCCTTCACCAACAAGCTTCTCCACATCTTTCATCTCAATCATCACCAGAATCGATAAGAAAAGGACAACAAATATATGACGCAGAAATTGGCGGCGCGCCTCCCAACACACCTTCTTCAGTAATTCCAAATGATTCAATGTCAATAACGAATACACCTCGACAATCACAACATCAAATGTCCTCAGCACTTGTCACGCCTGTATCAAGGTCATCTGCTGCACAAAGTGATGGATATTATTCCGGACAATCTGATAGAATAATACAACAACAACAAGATTCACCATTTAGTGAAGGACAAGCTTCGATAAATACAGCGGTACCTTTTAACACACCAGAAGTAACAAGAAATCAAGAAATGGATAGAAGCAAGGAAGATGCCGGATCAACACCAGGCGCTACATCGTCTTCACTATCGCCGCAACAACAACAAGACCAACTTCAACAACAATCCAAAAGAAATACAAGAATATTTAGTGAACCAATAGTCAATTCGAAAAAAGAAGGACAAGATGTAAAAATACAACAACGTGCTGTCAGTGCACTTTCCCAAGCTCCTGTCCAATCAACATTGTCATCATTACATCACGAAGAAAGTAAAGTAATAAACAGACTTGTTGTTGCAGATTTGGAAGAAGATGTCGAAAGGGAAAAAATGAGATTAGCAGAATCACAATTATCACCGTCAAATGTACTACAAACTAATCAGATGTTAAACGTACCACAAAATAGTCCAGTAAATGGATTAGGATTATCAGAAGTTCAATCAACCGGTGGTGATGGTGGACAACAAAAAAGTAGACAAGAATATCTAAAAAATGCTCAACCTAAGAGGGAAGTTAAATTTGGTGATTATATTCTCGGTCAAACTATAGGTGAAGGTGAATTCGGCAAAGTAAAGTTAGGATGGAAAAGAGATGGAGGTGCTGTACAAGTCGCTATAAAATTAATAAGAAGAGAAGTATTGGGAAGTAATCCGAATAGATTACCGAAGATATATCGAGAGATTGCTATCCTACAAGGATTACAACATCCTAATATTGTAAGATTACATGAAATGGTGGAGACTGAAAGACATATCGGTATAATCTTGGAATATGCATCTGGTGGAGAATTATTTGATTACATCTTAAACCATCGCTATTTAAAGGATCATGCCGCTAGGAGATTATTTGCTCAACTTGTATCTGGTGTTGGATATTTACATAAACGTGGTATTGTTCACCGAGATCTGAAACTGGAAAATCTACTACTTGACAGAAACAAGAATATAATAATTACGGACTTTGGGTTTGCAAATACCTTTAACCCCAAAGATGAACTAACACACGAGATAGAATATAATCTTGGTAATCGAGACTTTGTACAAAGAGCAGGATTGGAACAAATCCATCCCGATGGACATCGTAGGGGTGATTTGATGCAAACAAGTTGTGGAAGTCCTTGTTATGCAGCACCTGAATTGGTTGTTAGTGATTCTTTATACACCGGTAGAAAGGTAGATGTATGGAGTTGTGGTGTTATTCTAGTAAGTTTGATATTTTGTTTTGTTTTATTCTTTGAATATTACTGACTGGATCTATAACAGTATGCCATGTTGTCAGGATATTTACCCTTTGATGACGATCCTGCAAACCCAGAAGGTGATAATATCAACTTGTTATATAAATATATCGTCTCTACGCCACTTACTTTTCCCGAACATGTTACGCCACATGCAAGAGATTTACTACGGAGGATCTTAGTACCAGATCCAAGAAGAAGAGCAGATTTGTTTGAAGTTGCGAGACATAGTTGGTTGAATGATTATGCTCATGTTGTTGCATTTATAACAAGTAACGTTGAAGAAGATCATTATGCTGCAGCTGGATTAAGCGGTAAGTCTATCATGTTCTACTTGTTTCTAACTTTTTGAATTACTGACAATGATTAAAAATAGCCCCACCAGCATCACCTGCAAATATCGGTATAGGTCGTAGCGCATCTGTACGAGAAGGTGCCAAGAAAGCGTCACCTTTATTATCTGGAAAGAGTCCGATAATAGGAGGAACTTCAAACAGTGAACGGGCAAAACAAGAACGTGACGCAAAACGTATGACTGTTCAAGTCGAATATGTCGCTCCACAAAAACAAACAATCCGTGGAGAAATACCGATACAAAATCAAACAAAACAATCCCAAACTCCTGCTTCTTCTTCTTCTTCTCCAAGGATAGATTCGACAAAATCACCACGAATAGATGGACCAAGAGCTGTATCCGATTCTACTGCATTTATAAATAATAACAACGAAGTGCCAAGACCTTCAACAAAAGGTTCCACAACAGGAAGTGTAAGATTATCTTCCAGAGGTAATTCTTATGGTCAACCAGCAGCTGCTGCACTTGCTCCAACAAACGTTGAAGGTCGTTTCTTTCAACCCAGTAGATCAAGCGTCGTTATTACTGGGCCAACTCCTATTGAAATTTCATCAAAAGATCCTTCAACCGGTAGACCAATGTCACAACAATTTCCTCCAGGATATCTTGATCAATACAATTCAAGTCAAGAAAAAGCAAAACATCATTGGCCTGTCGCTGTTGAAGGTCTTGCTGGGAGGTTATTTGGTAGATCTAATTCGACTAGAAGGCCAAGTTCTTCACAAGAAGGTGGACCTTCAGCTTCATCACAAAGACCTGAAAGAAGAAATAGACGTTATCCTCCGGTAAGTATGAATAATGCAATAAAGGTTGAACAAGATAATACTACTTCTACCTCTAATATTGCCTCTCCACCTCGTCAATCGACAGAATCGAGAAGATCATCCATTATTTTTGGTCGAAAAGATAAAGACAATGAAGATACTTCATCAAAGAGGGCTAGTAAAAGATTTTCTGGTTTTATTCCACAAGCGTTTTCTAGAATGAGTCTGTTAGGTTCTAGTTCTTCTAAAGATCAATCGAGACCACAATCACAACAATCAACATCACAATCCGGAACAATATTCGGAGGTTCAAGTAAACGAAATTCCATGATAACTTCACCTCGTAGTAGACACGACTCAAAAGCTACATATAATTCACCAAATCAGACTAGTTTCGGTAATCAAATGGCTTTTGGAAGAGGTACAAGTCCATCACCGAGTCAAGAGACGAGTAACAGTTCAATACCTGTCATGTATGATGATGGTGAAAAGTCACAACAACAATCTCAACATAAATCATTCCCTCATGCTACTCAACCTCAAAGGGGTGCTACAGCTCCAGATTTATCGGTATTTAATCGACAACAACAACCTATTTCTACTCTTGACAATGCGCAGTCTCAAATACAACAACAGCCATCTTTATCCTCTCCTCGTAATAAAACGGCTGAAAATACTTCATCATTCTCTCCTCTTGACAAGTCAGGTGAAAATACATCTCCATATCTTAATTATACATCATCTATTCCTCAAACCATAACATCTCCCGACACAGTTTCATCGTCAACCCCTCAATATCCTAAATTATCAGTCGAACCTGGTAAAAATCTGGTTAATGAGTCAAATAGAAACAGTGTTATCGGTAGACAGGCTGCTGTGCTACAAAAACCGCAACGAAAGTTTGTTTCTGAATCAGAAGGTAAAAGTACCGCTTCTAGAGTCATGAAATGGTTTAGAAATAGAGCTCATAGGAATGAACTAGAGGGTTGATGAATTATTCATTATCGTTGTTGTTATTGTTATTATTATTAGTATTAGCATATATATACATATTGTTATCTTGTTTTACTCGTCATGGCAGTCGAGTTTATTAGTTTGTTAGGCATAGAGAAAGTAATACTGATGATATTATTATTCATTAAATTATTCATTAAATTGCCCATATTATCATCTACTGTCAATTCAGCAGTACTAATGCCATATAATTACATCGTACGACTTTGTTGGATGAAAAACATTTTATCATCCATACAATATTCTAATATAATTAGTTTTTCTAATCCTACAATCCCCTTCTTCTTGCCAAGAACATTTAGAAAGCGAAAAGGAAAAAGACCATGACGTGATGCGCTGTAACCTGTAGATATTCTAGAATATCGAGGCATGACGCTAACGAGTAAAGGTTCGGCCCGCAAGTGGGGAACCATGTCGCCGGTCGTAGAAACCTGTCACTTTCCACGTTCCCCGGCACCCCGCAAAATCAATTTCTCCTCGGCACTTTTTTTCCCCTTATTGCCTTTCAATTCACATCTACTTATTGATAACACCGAAGGTGAAAATGTAACATCATGAATAGACTTTTTAAATAGTCACGTTGATAGAAACATGTCATGGGCATAGTTACTCCCACAAGGAGAAACATGAATGACGGAAATAAAGGATGAGAGATTTCAAAGTTTGGTACAGGCAAGGTCCGGTCCGCACCTACAACGAGGCTGACAAGGTGGGTCTTGGCCTTTTTTTCCCCGGGGTTTCGTTCTCCTTTTTTCGCTTCTCTTGTCATAATTGTTTGATGTCATTCCAATTTTTGTTACAATACTTCTCATTTTTATTCATGATCAAAGACTATCTGGATATTCAAGGACGATACCAAGTGTGCGGTAAAGAAAATAAATAACCCTCTCAATCCATTCCTGATTATCCTACGTCATCGAGTGTGGGTCGAATTTTTATGGTTCTAGGAATCTAGAAAGTCACAAACTCTTTTTCGCTTCCCGTCACACCCGCTTCGAGACCCACCCCCCACCGTCCTTTGCCCAATCGAGTCAACCTCCCCCGCATTTGCCCTGGAATCCTACCCAACCCGTCATCGTTTGACGACAAGAACGAACGTCCAAAAAAGAACTTTTTCGTCTGAAGGATTTCAAAGTCTGATCCTTCCCGAAACCTGCCATTCATACGTCGGTTCTCTCGCCTTTTTGCCTGTGTTCCCACATCCCCCTTCCTTTCTACCTCTTTTTCATTTTCCCATCCTATCATACGCTGTTTCTTTCCTATCATCATCGTCGACGACGTGATATTCTTGCAAAGTGAAAGATAGATATAGATATACATCTTCTACTCGAATACATGTTATAGTATCGACAAACGGCAATTATTATTCTCCGACATCTTACAAAGAAATAAATAATAACAAGTCTGGTAATAAAACAGAAAAACAAAAAAAAGGTCAATCGATATTTTATATTTCCTTTGTCAATTTCCTTTGTCGTCTTTTCTTCTCATCATCCTTCTCCTTTGTATCCTTACAAGAAACAAAAAGCCAGCTGGTCTGTTGCTTTGCTCACGCGTGTTTACTACAGAGAATAGATATCTGAATATTCTGGAGAGTCTGGTCAAAGGACCGTTTTTGGAATGAAGGCGTCGCGGCTGCGATATGCCGCGTTGCTGGCTCTGTTGGGAGTAGCGGTTGCTACTAACAATAGCGGTATAAACAATCGCGGCAATAATATTCGTAATAACGATAATAGTGGAGTTACAGGTGATGAGGACGATTGTCCAGATGATTCAGAGTTTGAGTAAGTTTTATTTCCTATAGATGACGAGATAGTTGATGAATGTGAGACTGATTTGAGACGTAATAGGACCGTAACTATGACGACAACGATATCGGCACCGAGTAATGCTGCCGGTGGTGGTGTTGTGCCAACTGGAGCAAATGGTGGATCTAATACTACTCCTGGCTCTGGCTCTGGTTCCGGGTCAGGCTCTGGTTCTACTCCAGGCTCTGGTTCTACTCCAGGCTCTGGTTCCGGATCGGGCTCTGGTTCTACTCCAGGCTCTGGTTCCGGATCGGGCTCTGGTTCTACTCCAGGTTCTGGGTCAGGTTCTGGTTCTATTCCAGGTTCTGGTTCTACTACTGGCTCTGGTTCTGGGTCAGGAGGTTCCTCAGGTAGCTCCTCAGGTAGCTCATCAGGTGCAGGTACAGGTGCAGGTACAGGATCTGGATCTGGATCTGGATCTGGA
>Ga0160429_1001283_pt1 | contig 14272 bp, 11 predicted proteins | sample SolpanmetagenomR_FD_108199 | JGI IMG/M metagenome (GOLD analysis project Ga0160429, IMG submission 108199) | Solar panel surface microbial communities from Lawrence Berkeley National Laboratory, California, USA - R | ecosystem: Engineered > Built environment > Solar panel > Unclassified ...
AGGCCTAACGGTTGTGGTTGTCGTCTGAGTTCCCGTCTCACTAATCAGGTCGTCAATGTTTCGGTTTATTTGACGCGTCAGCTCTCGCGGATCATGATCAAGCGGCACCCCAATGTATATAGAGTTGAAGAGGAAGTCACCAATGACGGACCCATCTGTATCTTCCTCCAAGTTTCTGCGTGTTCTCATACGTCGCTCTTCTGCTCTGTTCTCAACGTCGATGACGGCTTTCGTGATCTTCTCTCTAGTTCGTGACCAGTCGTACCCGTCATAAAGATTCCAGATGATATGCATATCACGGATCTTGAGCTTGAAAGGAGTCTTCTTCAGCTCCTCCATGGTGACCGGAACGTACTTGTTGTTGCCGGATTCCCACTTATTTGCAAAAGCCTGATGCACCGGTGGGGCAGATAATTTGGCCGCTCTACTGCGATGGAATGGCCTTGCTGACATGCCCGGCGTATCTCCAAGATCATCAAAATCAGTGACCAAATCATCTTCAAAGAACTCTTCGCCCAAGACATCGGTTTCTTTATCACTTGGCCGTGGCGGGAGAGTAAAAGCGTCACCACTAAATGATGCCATCATATCCTGAACGGGAGTGATTTCGGTCCGGTACTTCTGACCCTCGCTAGGAGGTAAAGGAGGTTTGAGTGAGCTCAAGAGGTCTGACAATGTTTGCATCGAGTCTGCGCAGGTCTCGAGTAGAAACAATTCGTCCTTGAAGTCAACATCGACGATATCATGCTCGCCGTCCGAACCGCTAAGGAACTTGACATTGATCATCGCTTTTGATATCGAACTGACTGATACAAATCCTTGTTCGCAAAGGCGTGTAATCTGATTACTCGAAGATGCAGAGCCAGGAGAAGTTGCAGTGAAGTGTGAAGTTCCAGCGTCAACCCGTTCCGCCGAGTCGTCGATGATTAGAAAAGATGCGCGGCGAAGCTCGATCGTCACTTCGATCAGTTTCCGTTCTGGTGGCGCACTCATGATGCGTGCATCAGTGAGCACAAAGAGACCGTGAGAAGGCTTTGCAAGTGGCGTAAGACTAATCGCGCAGTCTCGAAGTGCAAGATCTATCCGCATCCTTGCAGGACTATCGAGGGAGTCCGTTGCCTTAGAGCTGACCAAGGAATGTCGAGATCGGTCAGTTAAAGTCATGACAGATGCTGCTAGACCCAGGACAGCGTCGTCACTATCGTCATTATGGATTCCGTTCAACAACTTGGTTACAACAGCAACACTGTATCCGAGCTGGGCGTTCCATAACTTGACACGCGCTGTTGGCTCCATCTCATCGCCAATCATACGCGCCATGAGCATAGGAGGCTGGTCATGATCGTCGTCCGAAGGCAATACTTCATCTATGAGTTGGAAAGACTCGTCAAGCTTAAGCTGCATTGTTCCAATGCTCAAAGCGACAAGTGAAGGGCTTCCCACATGAGCGGACTCAATTCTTTTGCAGTCTAGGTCGACTACCCCAAGTTCTTGACCCAAGTTCGCCCGACATTCAAGTGCATCCACAGTACAGAGAGTCAACATACCCGGCCGGCTCTCCTCTGGAAAGAACCTAGTGATTGCCGTAAGCTTTCTCGTATCGCTGCTAAGTTGCTGAACGATGAAAAGAGCACACAAATCATCCAGGTCCACCGACATCTTAGAGATGTTGATGCGAAGAGCCGATCCTTTCTGCCTTTGCCGAAGAAGTGTATCGATGAGGAAGTCATCATCGTCTTCAAATTTATTTTTCGATGGTGTCAGCAAGGCTATCAACCTCGAGAGGTCGTTCTCTTCCGGGGCCTTAAGAAATTTGATCGACGCGTTCTCTACCTTCACGACCATAGACTCCTGTGTTTCTGAAGCTAGACTGTACGGTCCAGTGAGGCGAATACTGTTGATCTGGACGCCTGTCAAAGACTCTCTAGCAACAATCTTGATAGCACTGCTCTGAAGTTTCAATCCATGATCCTGAGTTGCGAGAGCGACCGATGCGCCTCCTACTCTAATGTTGACTTTTATGGTTTCGGTACGAGTCTTCTCGGTGGCCTCTTTGATGCCATGTTCGAAACGGACCGACTTTGATTTACCCTGGGGTTTGATAGTATTGTTCCTCGTTGTTGCATCTGAGCCCATGGAGCTTCCAAGTTCAACAAGTGCGGAGAAGCCACCAAAGGACCCGAGCATATCATCCAACTGTTCGAGGTTTGCCGAAAGCACTATCGGCCGTGTCGTGATATCAATAGCAAGCGCTTTGTTTCCGCGGCTCAGGGCGATAGAGATATCCTTGTTGGATTTCTGCGGATCTCGCATAGAGGACCGCAAATTGGTCTCAGATGTAAAGGAGAGCAACGTTGTGTCGTCAACAGTTACTTTTACCTTGCCAAAATCAAAGCTGAGATCCGCAAATGTGCTGAGATCCTTCACATTAAAGTCCAGGTTGCTTGCGCTGAATTCCATGACGGCCTTTGGCACTTGCAAATGTTCCTGTGCTTGGCGAGACGTCGAAACATAGCGTTTTAATTCAACAACATCCAGGGACCTAACAAATCCAAGCTTGACATTACGAACGTGAAGTCTGAGCGATTCGACCAAAGCCCCTGCAAATGCATCGACAATCGACTGTTCTGAGGTTTGGTTCTCCATTTGTTGCCGAGCCAATCCGAGCTGTAGCCTTTGCGTAATCTGAGTCAGAAGGCGATAGGTCGAGATATCTACAGAGAAATTCATCAAACCAAGGATAAGATCATAAGTTTGGTCGTAGCTTTGTGTATGTGCCCGTGTAGATGGTTCGGTTTTTTGGTTAGACGGGTTCCTGTGCGATCTTTGTGGATTTTGAGTCGATTCGTACTTGATGAATGATCTGCTCGAGACACTGCTGGAGAACAGGTCGACGTTTGCCGAAGGAGATGGCGCAGGCTCGCGTAGGTGATCGATTCTGACTGCATCACCCAACCATACATTGGCCTGATCAAGCTGCATGAATGATTTGACTACTGCACGAGGATTGTCTGTAAAGAGTCCATCATGATCAACAGCTTTGATGACCTTGGCTGCGTGAAGTAGGTTGTCAGTTCCTTCCGCTTGCTGTAAGTCTAAAAGATGAGACTGATCTTGAGCTGGCGGGCGTCCTTTCGGCTGTACGTATGTGTCACTCTGCTCGCCCCAAGCTCCCGGCATGGGGAGATATTCGCTATCCGGCAGAATAGAGCCCTCTACGACAGGATCTTCAATGACACTTAAATAGATGCTTTCAGCCTCCTCATGACTGAAGAGTCTCGATTCTGCAAGCGGCTCATCCTCATCCGGGCTTGAGAGAAGGTCTGTCGACACTTCGAAGCCCCTCAGAGCTGGCATTGCGGTAGCATCATCAGTCTGATTGGCCAAGAAGTCTGAGTTGAGTCGCTCGTTGGTTGGCGACCGATTGAACGAACGTGAGGCCTGCTTGCTGGAGCGCAGGCTCCGTGTCAATACTGGACGTTCTTCTCTGAAAGCCGCCAAAGAGCTATGCATATGCTTCGAGTAGCTGTTCGTTTCAGACGTAGACTTAGTCTCGAAGTCGATCAGATCATCTGTCCTCCCCACAAGCCCGTGCTTGTCTACCCCGAGTCTGTCTTCTTTCGGAACCAGGGTCGGCGAGAATTGATCAAGTCCTTCATTAAGCAGTTGCGAAGCCCGTCCGTCATCAAATTGGGATCTACTGGTCAAATCGTGAGCTTTGCGACTCCAGGTGCTACCGTATGCGACTCCGCTCTGATTCTCAGACCAGCTGATGATCGGACTGTCTTCCGATTTGACCAACGACCCAGTAGTGGATTCGACTGACGGGTGGTCAAACGCTACTGGTTCAGCGATCAGCGAGGCCCGAACACCGTGTAAATCAATGTGCCGTCGCTCAATCTTCGTGTCCCCCTGTTTCTCAGTTGTGCCGCCGGTCTTTTGACGGGTGTGAAGTGTTGGCTTTGACATTGGTGGTGTTGGTTGAGACTTGAGCTCTTGAACATGCAGCTCATCGAGGTGTAGAGACAGAGTGGTTGGGAACGAACGAGGCCCTCCAGCCTTGGCCGACTCCTTCTCTGTCAAAGCAGGTAGATCGAGATCCAAGTTAAGCGTAACATCATGAACTGTTACCTTCAAGCGATCTCCTATGCCCTTGAAGAAGTTCGTAAGGAAAGCGGGTAGCGTTAAGCCAGTACCAATACCTGTTATTGGCTCATCGTCACTGCTTTCGCTCAAGGCTATCGACTGTTGAAGGTCTATGGGCTGTGCGCTTAGCGCAGCCTCAAGCTGTTCCCTTTCATCAGAAGTGTCGTCTGCCAAGTAAGAGGCCGCGAGATCCTTTGCGCTAGGTAAGCCTTCCAAGAACTCTTCCAAACTCCCACTGCTCGATCGTCGTTGCTGAAAGAGAGGAGGCGATGTATACCCAGCACGACCAGACGGCCGGGGCGAATTCAGCTTATCAGCACTCTGCCGTTGCGGTTTATCCGACTCTGTGGACACCTCCTCCAACAACTTGATCCTTACTCCAACGTTACTTATGTCGATTTCAATGGAGGCGCTGTAGATGTCGGCCGGCACAGTGATTCTGACGTTCGCTATCGAGGCGTATTCAACGCTGAAGGCTGCAGGGAGTTGAAGAAGGGCGGCGAGTTTCTGGAGACAAGCGTTAGCCTCGCCGCATGACAGCCTTGGTCACCAACTAACAGATCGACGCAAAGCAACGTCCTTCAGTTCAACCGAGCTCTTCCTACCCCACTCGATGTCGAGGCGTTCGAGGTTGAGGGCATCGGTGTCGAGGACCTCGAGTCGAGATAAGGCGTAGCGAAGCAGCCTCTTCTGCAACGACGAAGGGATAAAGTAACTCATGTTGTAGACCGGTAGCTTTCACCGGCTGTTGAAGAGTGCTACCACATATCTGGCCTCGAGATGGTAGTGTCCGGCACAGAGTCTCCGACAGGACGCGCCAACGCGGGGCAGCAACCTGGGAGGTCCGAAGTGGAGTTTCTCCTGGAGACGAGGTCTGGGAGGAGGAGGACTGTATACAGTGAGATGAGGACTAGAGTACCCTGGGCAGCAAGTAGTGTTGTGGTGTTGTAAGAGAAGACAAGACAAGACAACAGGCGGTAAGTACTGTAAAGGTCAGGGCGCGTTCCCCACGTCAGCTTGCTCGTCACATGCCAAGTCAGTGAATCAGGTGGGTGGGAGGGAGACAGCCGCCTGACAAACCATACACTCACACACTCACTCACTCACTCACTCGCTCTTCTCGTCCAACAACTACACCATGGACGACATCTCAGCAGAGGATCTGGAATGGTCTCGCGCCGAAGGCATCCCCATGTTCTCGGACCCGTTCATCCAAAAATACTACCAAGGCCGAGATGCTCTCATAGCACAAGAAGACAAGCACAGAAGCGGTTCGTTAGTTGCCTGAGTTTCGCTCCTGTCACCAAGGGATTATGGTCTGATGAGTTGACAAGATCGCGACTTCCGCGAAATGATGTCGCCCATGGCACTCGAGGCCGCGTCGATCGTCTCGCAGATTCGCTTCGAGGAGCAGCAGACCATCTGGACTTCGCAGCTCGAGGATGACATGGCGCAGAAGGGTGAAAGCGAGCTGTATCCCGGCATGATGTTCTCGTTGGCGAAAGAACGGATGGAACAAACGAAGCTATGGAAGATCGTGAGAAAGATGCCTAAAGGTGCTTTACTTCACTGCCATCTGGACGCCATGGTGGATCAACATTGGCTGTTCAACGAGGCACTAGAAACCGAGGGGATACACATCGGTGCGTCAGGCAGTTTGGAAAGCTCCGCCGATAGGGAAACGCAGAACATTTTCTTCCGTTTCCTCAAGACATCCCCAGCATCAGAGATTTCCTTGTGGTCGGGAAAGTGCAAAGAGGGCACTCTTGTTCCAATAAAAACAGCTGCAGAGACATTTCCAGATGGGGGCAAAGAAGGTTTCATCAATTGGATCGTGTCCCGCTGTACCATCAGCGCAGAAGAATCGCTGCACCATCATCACGGCCCAGACTCAATCTGGCGGAAGTTTAGTGATTGCTTTAGAATTCTCGAGACCATCGCACACTACGAACCAATCTATCGGAAGGTGCTGGCACGTATGTTTGGCCAACTCGTCGATGACGGATGCCGCTGGGTAGATGTGCGGTCAACGTTTTCCTACAAATACTACAGGCAAGGCTCCGAAGAGCCAGAAGAGAGCGTCGACGAAGTCATCCGCGTGTTTGGTGAAGAAGTGGAAAAGTTTCAAGCAACAGAGAAGGGCAAGTCCTTCTGGGGCGCACGGATGATCTGGACCGCACTGCGATTTCAAGACAACCGCAAGATTGTCGCAGGTACGTCGGCTCTACCCTCGCCGGCCTTCTCCACAACCAACCTAACCGCCCTGCAGACATGAAAGAGTGCATCCGCCTCAAGATCGCCTACCCATCCCTCATCGCAGGCTACGACGTTGTCGGGCAGGAAGACCTCGGCCGGCCCCTCGCAGACCTAACGCCGCTGCTCTTCTGGTTCCGCAAGCGGTGCGCCGAAGCGGGCGTCACGATCCCGTTCTTCTTCCACGCCGGCGAAACGCTCGGCACCGGCACTGAGACGGACCTCAACCTCTTCGACGCCATCCTGCTCGGCACGCGGCGCCTCGGCCACGCCTTCTCGCTGTACAAACACCCGCTGCTCATGAACATGGTGCGCGACAAGCGCCTGCTCGTCGAGTGCTGCCCCGTCAGCAACGAGGTGCTGCGCCTGACCTCTTCCATCATGTCGCACCCGCTGCCCGCCCTGCTCGCGCAGGGCGTGCCCGTGGCGCTGTGCAACGACGACCCGGGCATCCTCGGCCAGGGGGTCGCGGGGATGAGCCACGATTTCTGGCAGGCGCTCCAGGGGTTCGAGAACTTGGGTCTCGAGGGGCTGGGCGCGCTGGCGGAGAACAGCGTCCGGTGGGCGGCGTTTGAGGACTTGGAGGCGAGGGAGTGGACCGAGGATGTCAAGAACGGCGCCTTCGGGAAGGGCGTCAGGGCGCGGAGGATGAAGGAGTGGAAGAGGGAGTGGGAGAAGTTTTGTCAGTGGATCGTTATGGAGTTTGGGGCAGACGAGGATTTCGAGGATGACGAAGATGAGGACCAGGCGGGTTTGGACTTTGAAGACGAGGGCGAAGAGCCCTGAACAGGAGCGAGGTTATGCGGATGACGGTTCTTGAATTGGTAACTAGCTTAACATGACACCAAAAGATAAACGGTCAATAGAGCAAAAAGGTTTGCCGGGTATCTAGAGGTCTTCGACCTGAATAGCAAACTGATCTCCATGCACATGCAAATTCTCCAGCAGCCTCTTGACTGTAACTCGCCACTGTTGTCCTGTCTAGACAAGTCTCGCCGCAGCATGACTGCGCCAAGTTTGTTAGAAGGCCTTCAGTACTACAAAACACCCTACAACAACTCTCGATAGTAAACATACGACGACATCAACTGCCATTGTCGTCTGAAGTATATGCACCATCTCCCCCATCCCCATCCTCCTCACCCTCCTCCGCGACAAACGGCACAAACCTGAAATCAATGAAACTGACGGCGCCGCCCTCGACCTCAATCATAAACTGCAAACTTAACACACCCTGATCGTCGCCGCGGATGCTAACCTTTGTCGCGATCGCCATGGCGCGCGCCGCCGCCTTGATCAGGGAGAACTTGTATGTGTTGACCGTCCGGCGGGACACCTGAAAGGTCTCGAGGAGCTGTGTGTCTTTGGAGAACTCCACCGTGGCCGAGCCAAGCGGGCCGGTGGCCGACAGCGAGAAGTACGGCGTGGACGGCGACGCGAGGATAGTGAGGCGTTCGGGGGAGGTGGAGGAGAGCTCGGAGATGGCGTCGTAGAGCCATGAGGCGCGCATAATGATCTTTTGGGCCAGGCGGTCGCGATCGAAAGGTATGTCTTCGTACGCTTCCGGGTCGAACGTGATGAGTTGGCAGGTTGTTGTTACATTGGCTTCCTCGAGGACGATGGATAACGGTTCACCGATGCCCCCGTAACTGAAGCGGCAGATTCCCGGCATGCCCAAGGTGCCGATATCAAACGCAGACCCACCTCCCCTTGCATTGTTTATTCCGCTCGAGTACGCATTGTCGCGAGCCGACCAGCGCTCCTTGACTTCGGCGAAACCGAAGATCTGGAGTGTTTCGAGTAGAGCTGGGAGAGAAATCTGGAAAGTGGGAACGTCGGGTTCGTTATCAGGGTCTTCGGTTCCAGGCTCGTTGTCCCCATTGAACTGATAACTCGCAAAAAGGTCCTTGCTCAGGAATGCGAAGCCTGTATTTGTGAGCGATTGAAGGTGGCAGTCTTTCAATCTTACGCTACCTTGCATGACGCGAGACGTCTCCACGCTGAAACGGAGACCTTCTTTCAAGATTTGGACCTGGGCTTTTGACGTAAAATTGATGCAGCGTAACAACAGGTAAAGCTGACGCGCGGAACTCGAGACGGCAGTAAGAAGCGACATGTTGTTTCGAGGAAAAAACAAAGTTGTGAAAACTATCTTATTTTGTGGTATATGAACGCTTTTGGACGTTGAAGATGAAGCCAATGGGTATCAGATATTAAACGTAGACGCCGACTGCGCAAATCATGTAGACAGCGCCGAACCTGATGGCATCAGCACATGCTGCTTGTGTTGTCGAGGATGAAGATTGACTGACCCGAAAGCTACAGAAGCGGGTAGACCAAGGAGGGGTAGATTGATGAAGGATCGGTCTAGATATCATGAGTAGGGATTCCAGTGTCAACGTTCCAAACAGACGTACTCAAGGCAAAGAGCGAGGACAAAAAAAGAGCTGGAGCAAGTCAGTCTGACAGCGACGAACAGGACGAGTGGCATGAGCTTACAGAAGAACAGAAGAGTCGCGCCGACTAGGAATTGGCGGTCCTGAGCGATTGAGGGATAGAAAGGACGGCTGGCAGCAGCCTCCCAGACTTCGTGCAGTGACGAAGACATTCGAAGGTTGTAGTTTTGGCGAGTGATGGTCGTTGGATGAGATGACCAGCTGGCCGGAGTGCGTCGTGAGTCTGCCGCACGTGATCGATCGTGTCTCATCATTCATTCATTCAGGGGCTGCGCGTTTCACGTTTCCCCGGATTCTTCTGATGGATGACACCTGAACTCGACAACTGTTAGAATGGCTCTAGTCAAAGATGAGGGTACCAGTGGCCTAAAGACTCCTCTCAAGCTCAACTCCGCTGACTATAGCTTGCAGCGCCACCAAAACGAAAGGCCGAAGATCTCGGCAACGGCGGTAGTCCAACAAAGCGCATCAAGTACTCTGAGAGTCCCGATCTCGTCTCGTCTACAACAACTGCCAAAGCCGTGCGCATAGTGCCTTTTCCTGAGAAGGTGTTGTCCTTTACCATTACGACTGTCTAAACCGGCACTTACGCTTTGGCAGCCCGCAGTTATCGAAGAGCGCAACGGCGAAATAGAATTCTGGGTGGTGAACAACGACAACTCCAAAGACAGCACAATCGTCCTCACTGGTCTCAAATGCATATTTCAGAAGCAGCTACCCAAGATGCCCAAGGATTACATAGCGCGACTTGTCTATGATAGGACACACCTATCCATAGCAATAGTCAAGAAACCCTTGGAGGTTTTGGGGTAGGTCTTGGGTAGCCTTACTGTTGGAACCAGACTTGCTAACTCTGGAAGGGGTATCACATATCGACCATTCAGAGGCCGAAAGTTTGCAGAGATCGTCTTCTGCGCCATCTCTTCGGACCAGCAAGTCAAAGGATATGGGGCACATTTGATGTCGCATCTAAAGGTTACTAGTCCTGCTTCCTGCAAACGCATATCGCACACTCATCTTATGACAGGATTATGTTCGGGCAACTTCCGACGTAGAACACTTCTTGACCTACGCCGACAACTACGCAATAGGGTATTTCAAAAAACAAGGCTTCACGAAGGAAATCACACTCTCAAGGCCTGTATGGATGGGTTATATAAAAGACTACGAAGGAGGCACCATAATGCAATGTAGCATGTTACCGAAAATTCGATATCTTGAAGCAGGACGAATGCTTCTCAAACAGAAAGAGGGCGTAAATGCGAAGATCCGAGCGGTCTCAAAATCGTACAACGTACACCAGCCACCGAGAGAGTGGAGGTCGGGGAAAGTTTGCAAGATCGACCCACTCACCATCACTGCGATCAAGGAATCCGGATGGTCACCGGATATGGACGAGCTGGCCCGACAGCCGCGGCGAAATCCAAGCTACTCCACTCTGCTGCATTTGCTAAACGAGATGCAAAGTAACACCAATGCTTGGCCGTTTTTGCAGCCAGTCAACAAGGACGAAGTTTTGGACTACTACGACGTCATCAAGGAGCCAATGGATCTCAGCACAATGGAGGACAAGCTGGAAAAGGACTTGTATCCGCAGCCGGAGGACTTCATTCGCGACGCTATGCTCATCTTCAACAACTGCCGACGGTACAACAATGAGACGACGCCATATGCGAAGGCGGCGACGCGGCTGCAGAAGCTGATGTGGACGAAAATCAAGGAGACGCCGGAATGGTCGGTATGTAGCGAGAAGAGCCAGCCGTTGTTGAATCGTCTTACTGACTACTACTGACTGCAGCACCTTGAGGAGAAGGCATTTTAAGCAGGGTCTTTCGTGTCACCTTTGACAGGCTTGATAGTATTACAGTGCGGGGTCGTTCGATCAGGCATTGGTTTTGGTTGGGCCGGGTGGTTTGGTATGTATTTCCGGCGGCAGGCGTATTTGCACTCAGTGATACCCATAGACTCTCTCTTATTTACTAATCTGAATGGCATTAATATTCTTGCACCCTACGGTTTGACGTCAAGACGCAAGCGGGTCTGGTACCCCCGCATCTACAACGTTGCGCCCAAGATAGCCGTTGTTTAAGGTTCCCGATCGCGAGGTCCTCCTCGCTCCCCCACTTCCACGTCCGTGATTATACTGGAAGCTGAAACGAAACACGGTCGGTCATACGCACGGCCTTATTTTCGCTTGAAGCCGTTTCGCCGAAGCATCCAGGACCGACGATCTCCTTCCTTCTTCTGCAAATCTTGGCACAGGGAACTCTAACCCCGCTCTGTCATGTCGCTGTGTGGTTAACAAGGTGTCAAGTACATGAAGGCGATCTTTGCTGCCTTAGTTGCCTGCTGAGAAAGCGTCAAGAACATTGTTCACGGTCGTCGATACTCCCATCAGTCCATCATGAGTGTCCTGTTCGTGGTTGTCACACTGGCTCTGGCCGTGAAGCCTGTTCTGGGTTATATCTCAAATGGCACAGTCATCATCCCAGCGGCCTCCAGTTACAACGGACTGAACCTGGTCCCCCAGATGGGCTGGGACAACTGGAACAGCTATGCTTGTAGCGTCAATGAATCACTCCTCCTTTCCACAGCCCGGTCCATGGTCAACTACGGCCTGCGAGATCTCGGATACAACTATGTCATTCTTGACGACTGCTGGAGTTCCGGGCGGGATCAATATGGCATCCTGCAAGCTAACACTCTACGGTTTCCCCGTGGGATGGGCCCGATAGCCGATGACCTCCATGCAATGGGTAAATTTGCACCGCGATCGCTACCTTCGATACCGCTTATGTTGACCACTCTAAAGGAATGAAGTTCGGCATGTACAGCAGCGCGGGAACATTCACATGTGCGAAATACCCAGGCTCTCTGGGATACGAGACACAAGATGCCGAGTTTTTCGCTTCAAATGGCGTGGATTACCTCAAATACGACAACTGCTTCAACCGCGGACAATCTGGCACCCCCAAGCTCTCCTTCGATCGGTACAACGTTATGTCACAGGCTCTCAATGCCACTGGCAGACCGATTGTGTATTCTCTCTGTAATTGGGGCGTGAGTTTTTGCACTGAATTGATTGAATTCCTATCATCTGATTTATTGCTAGGATGACAATCCGTATGACTGGGCTTATGACATTTCCAACTCTGGTCGTATGTCGGGCGACATCTATGACTCTTTCAACCGCCCAGACGCTGCTTGCCCCTGCAACGAGAATCCTTGCAACTGGCCTGGCTTCCATTGTTCAGTCATGAACATCCTCAACAAGATGGCACCCATTTTCAGTCGAACGATGAGCGGTTATTTCAACGATCTCGACATGCTAGAAGTCGGCAACGGAGGCCAAAGCGACAGCGAATACGTCCTCCACTTTTCAATGTGGGCCATGATGTCGTCCCCTCTGATCATGGGTACCGACGTGGCAGGTCTGTCGCCGGCGAACCTAGCAATCCTCTCAAACCCCGCCGTCATTGCGTTGAACCAAGACACGTCGGCAAGCGCTGCACAACGAATCTGGCGCAAGGCTTGCGACGACGTCGACGAGTGGGGCCAATGCGAACTAGCCCTTTGGGCCCGAGGGCTTGCGAACGGCGATACGGCGATTGCGCTCATCAACGCTGCCAACAGCAGTACCACGATGACCGCCAACGTGTCTGATATCTTCTATGGAAATGCCCACGCTGGCACCTCCAAACCGATCTCCCAGCTCAGCCAGACTTGGGATGTGTACGACCTCTGGGCTAATCGCATGAGTAACGCCGAGGCTGCGTCTGTTCTCAATGGCACGGCTTCGGTGATTGGCAACAGTACTACCCGGTACAACGCGACTTTGATGCCGTATTTGCAGGGACTGGCGGCGAATCATCCTGCGCTGTTTGGAGGTCTCGTCGGGCAGATTATGCCAACGCCGGGAAACTGGACTGTGACGCTTGAGCGGCACTCGGTCGGGTTGTACCGTTTGAGACCCGTGACATCTCTTCGGAAGAGAGACGAGTTGTGATGGGTGCTGTTTTCGTGCATGCTCTGTGAGAACTGTCCAGGTTTACCGAGTGCGGATATGCCACATAGTGAATCAGCAGTTCTCTCAAAAGCATAGTGTCTTTCCGTTTCGTCTGACGACTTTGACGACAGGTTTTTTAATGCACTTTAATCCGTACATGCCAGGCAGTGCTTTTCCTGATTTACCTGAAGAAACCTGTTAAGCCTACGTGCTGCCTTGCGTGCGCAACGACATGATCGAGGTTGACACCGTGATTGTAAGATTGCCCCACAATTTCACGATGCGCCAAGACCCCCCACGTTTCAGTCCGCCGGCAACGTCATCACCCCCGATTATTCCGCATCGAGTCCGTCCGAGTCCATCGAGTCCACCGGACCACCGAGTGGACCTCCCTCTCTACACAACGACAACACAGACAAGGCCAACGACATCCCCTTAAAAAAAATGCCCTCTCCATCCTCAGGCGCGCTCCCACCGCCAGCCGCGGCCAAAGAAACCCTCGAGACCGGCGAGCACCACCTCTCCGAGGGGCTGCGGCTCTGCTTCTTCAAAAACATCTACGGCGGCCTCTTGCTCTCCGCCGGCGGGCTGCTGAGCATGACGCTGGCCATGGGCATGCCGCGCGTTACCGAGGGGAACCCTGGGTTGAAGAGGATGCTGCAGGGTGTCACGTTTCCGGTTGGTCTGGTGATTGTGTACCTGGTCGGTGCTGAATTGTGAGTGTTTTTTTTGCTTCTCTTGGTGTTGATGCGTTGGGAGTGAATGGTGTTGGCAATATTGTTCTGCGCCGTTTTTGGTACCATGGAGGGGGGTTCTTGAGAAGGGGGAGAGAGAGAAAGGCTGGGGAAGAATAAGCAAAGAGGGAAACCCCCACACATCTTCTGATCTGCACGTCAAAGGCAGTGATGTCGAAAGACATGCTCGCAATCACTTGATCGATCAGTACTAACGGCCTCTTTCCCTCGCTGCAAGATTCACCGGCTACCCAATGTGGTACACCATGACGGCGCTCGAGCGCAAAGGTCGTCCGATCATGTACATCCGCGGGCTTATCACGTCGTGGATCGGCAACCTGGTCGGCGCGCTCTTCATGTCGGGCGTCTTCTCCTACGCCACGGGCCTGTTCACCGAGGAGCCCTTCAAATCCGGCACCGTCGAACAAGTCACCTCGGACGTCGTCGAGGCAAAGTGGCACGTGATCTTCCTGAAGGCCATGGCCTGCGGGTTCCTGGTATGGCTCCACGCCGCGCCGCGCCGCGCCGCGCCGCTCGTCCTCATCTAATAAAACCTTTTCTAGGTCACCGTGGCCATGTTCCTGGGCACCCAGAACGCCGACGGTGTTTCCAAGGCCTTGGGCTTGCACATACCGTTCTTCATCGCCACCACGGCGCAGTTCCCGCACACGGTCGAG
>Ga0160429_1001284_pt1 | contig 14256 bp, 23 predicted proteins | sample SolpanmetagenomR_FD_108199 | JGI IMG/M metagenome (GOLD analysis project Ga0160429, IMG submission 108199) | Solar panel surface microbial communities from Lawrence Berkeley National Laboratory, California, USA - R | ecosystem: Engineered > Built environment > Solar panel > Unclassified ...
GAGGCGACCCTCGCCTCGGCCCAAGCCTTCCTCTACGCCGCTGCCGTCATGATCCTCGTTCGACGGCTGGGACGCGCCTCATGACTTATCGGACGGACTCTTAGCGAGGCGAGCGAAGGGATTGCGCATGGGCAGGATTTCCGTGGTTCAGAATTTCAGGGTTTCGGCGACTGCGGGTTCCGGGAAAGACTAGGCGAGCGTGGCGAGGCCGATAACGAGGAGGCCGCCGCAGATCAGGGAGAGAGCGGCCACCGCCTCGCCCAGCCGGTCGAGGAGGCGCAGGGTCGGCGCGATCGGCGCACGGGCCAGTTTGGTCGCTGGGAAGTCGAGGCGCAGGTCAGCGCTAGATCCGAGGCCCGAGCGAGCACCGCCGCATCCGTGATGCCGTCGTGCTGGATGTGCCAGCGCAGATGACGGAGGAGGGCGAGGGCGCCGAACTGCGTCGCGCAGGGGGTTGCGAGGAGGCGGGCCAAGGCGCCTTCCATCTCGACGTGCTGCCGCGCCACCAAGTCCTCAGAGGCACACTGCCAGACCGCCCAGGCTTCGTCGTGATGGTCGATTGCCGTTAGGATGGGGTCGGCGTGAAACGGGACGTGCTCAATGATGAGGGCGCGCGAGGTCGTTGCCATAACCGGTGCCTCCGGGGCTTGAAGGAGTCGGGGGATGAAGGGGATCCGGCCCGTAGGCCGGCAGGTCAGATGAGGTGGTGGATCTTTGAGAGGGCCGCGGTCCCGCCCGTAAAACAGGACCAGGATGATGGTCTCGCCGACGATGGCGATGAGGCGCGAAGCGAGGGATCGCGACGGTTCAGGATCCGGCGGTGGTGGTAGTGCGCTCGCGAGAGCCTGCAGGGCCTCTGCATCAGTCGTGCGCGGTTCGAGTAGCCCGACATCCTCGGCATGATGCCGGATGAGGGCGTGAAGCCCTGCTGAGGTCACCGGCCTTGTCTCAGCCAAAGCTCTACGGGCTTGGGTATCTCGATCAGCGGCCTCGCCGGCGGCGATGATCGCGGCCTTGTCACGCTCGGCGTCGTCCAGAGCTTCAAGTGCGGCCGTGAACTTGTTCCTCGCCTCCTGAGCGGTGGCGATTGCCTGCAGGACCGAGTCAGGGGTCCGCGCGGCTACGTCTACAGGAAGCGCCAGCAGCATCGGCAGGGCGGACGAGAAGGCGCGGCGGCCTGCGTCGGCTGCCATGGTCGCTGATTTGGAGAGCATTGATCTGGAGCTCCAAGAGGGGTCGGTGGGTAGGCGAAGTCTTGCGCCGATTGGCGAGACCTCAGTGCGCAGCAGCGCGGCGGCCCAAACCTGCTTCAGAGCCTTGCCGATCAAGGCGCGGTAAGAGCGGCCCAAGACGGCAGCCATCACCGGAACACCATCCTGCGCGCTGAGAAGGGCGAGGCATCAGGACCTACGCTCGCGGCCATCCAGCTGACCCTTGAGAACGCGGGCGTTCAGTTCATCCCGCGCAACGGCGGAGGTGAGGGTGTCCGCCTGAAGGAGGCGACGGAAGCGGTCTCGGTCCTCTCTCGGAAGCGGAAGGTGGACTGAGCGGACCCGTCAGTCCCCTCGCATATGGAAAGGCGGGCAACATCGCACCGCCATTCCCGTGCGGAAGAAGAATGTTGCAGTGAGTGATACGGATTTCTTGACATACCCGTTGCAGTGGGCGATACGTGTACCAGTGAGTGCAGCACGGGCGGCTCGATGATCCGCAGTTTCTACGATCGAGCCACGGAGGCGGTGTTTTTGGGCCGCTGCCCGAAGGGGTTTCCGGCCGACCTGTTCAAGGTCGCTCGTCGGAAGCTCACGGCGCTCAACGCCGCCGCGACCTTGGACGATTTGAAGGCGCCGCCCTCGAACAGGCTGCACCCCTTGGACCGCGACAGGGCAGGGCAGCACGCCATCGCGGTCAACGATCAATTCCGGCTCTGCTTCATCTGGACGGATGCGGGGCCGGAGCGGGTCGAGTTCACGGACTACCACTAGGATTTTGCGGCGGACGCCAGGGAGGGCAACGGCCAATGTCTGACATCCACACCATCGCGGCCCTGCGCCAGGCCTTCGATGCCACCGAAGGCACGGACGTACTGCCTCCGGTCCACCCCGGCGAAATCCTCCGCGAGGAGTTCATGGTGCCGCTCGGCCTTTCGGCCGGTGCGGTTGCCAAGGCTCTGGATCTGCCGCGCTCGCGCATTGAGCGGATCGTGAGGGAGGAGATCGGCATCAGCACCGACACCGCTCTGCGGCTCGCCCGGTTCTTCCGTACATCCCATCAATTTTGGACGAACCTCCAGGCTCACTTCGAGAGCGAGAGCCTGCTCGCGGAGATCGCACCGGACCTTGAGCGGATCAAGCCCGTTCCGGAGCAGGCGCAGGCTGCCTGACAACCCGAGCCCTGCGGTTCGCACCAGCTAATCGAACGGAGGGGACGGTGGTCAGGACCAGCGGCCGGCGCATGCTCACCTGTCACCACGAGGTCGGCCATGCGCTGGTTCTGTGGTTCTTCGGTTACGACACCGACAAGGCGACCGTCCTGACCGTTGAGGAAGTGCGCGCTGGCCGAATAGGTCTAGAACCGCCGGGGCGTTCTCGTAGTCTGCGAGGGGCTAGTCGATGGCTACGACATCATTGGATACCCGACGCATCAGACGCCGGCATTTCGAGTTAACGTCGTGATCACAGGCGCCCAAATTACTGCTGCTCGCAAGCTTCTTGATTGGACACCGGATAAGCTCGCTAAGAGAGCGAAGTTGCCGGGCACTGTCATCAAGCGCGCTGAACTCAGCCCTGGCGAGCCGGCCATTACGATCACGCAGCTCAACGTCTTACTGCGTACCTTGAAGGCAGCAGGCATCGTGTTCACGGCTGAAGAGCCAGGCGTAAAGCTGGGCGGGGAGGCGTCGTCATGAGTCAGATCGAGCGCATCTACCTTTTCATTGAGCGCAGAGGCACCCGTTTGGCAGTCTCTGCTCTCAAGGGTGGCGAGAACCTGCCAGGTGCCGAGACCAAATGGAGCTTCCACAGCACCCTCGACCCAAGCCGTATGACGGAAGGAAGCGGGATCGTTGGCCTCGGCAATGCCGCTACGATCCTCGCGGCCGTTCGCGCAGACGGATTGTTCGTACCAGCCGGAACGGAGCATACCTGACCCCACGCATGGGTAGAGGTCTTGGGTTCATTCCCGAGAACGGGGGAGGGGCTGGCATCCGGTTCCGTGAGAGGAAAGCCCTCGCTGCACGAGTGAAAGCCGCGCGACGATCATCCTTGATGCAGACGTGTTTTCGCGATTGTTGGATGGCGTGCTGCTTGCGCCTAAGAGGGGTGGTCGTCTTTCCTCGCGACATCGCAACGCTATCCATCAGCCTAAAAGCCAGAGAAGCCGAACATGCCGAACTCGTTTGGCCTCAACCGCTCGCTCGGTGGTGCTATCGGCATCATCGCGTTGGTGTCGGTTCTCAGCAGTAGTGCAGTGCTTGTCACGCTCAGCCATCTCCATGAGGCCACGGAAGCTCGCGGTCGCTCAAGCCAGGTGATCCGAGCGCTCGGTGAGTTCCGCACTGCCATGCTCAACCAAGAGACCGGGCTGCGCGGCTATCTGATCACCGGCCGCACGAGCAGCCTGGAGCCCTATCGGTCGGGACGACTGGCGCTCGATGAGGCAATCAATCATCTCGGAGCTCAGATCGACGAAGGCACTGAAACCTCTCGCCTGATGGTAGGAGCTGTCACAGCAGCCCGTGCTTGGCAGACTGACATAGCGGAGGCAGCCATTCGTAGGGCCGCTGATCCCACGACACGGCCTGACGCGATCCGGATCGAGGCAGACGGATCAGGCAAGCAGCTGTTCGACACCTTCCGTGAGAAGCTGGATGCCATAGAGACAGTCGAGGAGCGTTCCCGTTTGCTGCAGAACGAGCGTCTCGCAATTGCGGAGCAGAACGCAAGCCAGACGCTCTGGGGCGGAACCCTGGTTACGCTTTTGATCTGCGTCGGAATTGGGGTCGCCATCAATCGGCTGATTGTTCGCCCAATCGTCAACGTCATGGCCTTCGTCGAAAGGATTGGAGGCGGTGATCTGACAGGGCGGCTTGCCGCAACAAGCCGTAATGAAATTGGGCGGCTCGGGACGACGCTCAACGCGATGGTTGGGGGGCTCTCCGACTTGGCCAAAACCAACCGCTCGGCCACAAATGACCTCAACGCTGCGGCTGCCGAGATCCGGGCCTCGACCCAGGAGCAGGCGGCCAGCGTCGAGGAGCAGTTTGCCGCCGTTCAGGAGACCGCGGCAACTGTCGACGAGATCGCACACTCAGGCTCGCAGATCACCAAGCGCGCTACCGAGGTTATCGCCACTGCGCAGAGCACCGCACAGACGGCGCGCGCAGGACTGCGAGCGGCAACCGATACAGCCAAGGCCATGGACGCGATCCGCGAGCAGGGCGAGGTCGTGGCGAGCACCATCGTTGCGCTCAGTGAGAAGACGCAGGCGATCGGCGACATCATTGCGACGGTCAATGACATCTCCGAGCGCACACACCTCCTGGCCCTCAACGCTGCGATCGAGGCCGCCGCGGCCGGCGAGAGCGGACTGAGCTTTGCAGTGGTTGCCTCAGAGATGAAGCGACTGGCCGACCAAGCCAAGGCCGCGACTGTGCAGGTGCGTGGCATCCTTGGTGAGATCCAACGTGGCATCAACTCCTCGGTCATGCTCACCGAGGAGGCGGTGAAGCGCGCTGCCACCGGTAAGACCCGCACGGACGCGACCGTCCGCACGATCGAGGAGATGGCGGCACGGGTGGAAGAAGGTGCACAGGTCTTTCAGCAGATCGTTGCCTCAACGAACCAGCAGCAGCTCGGCATTGAGCAGGTCACGGGTGCGCTTCACAACATCCGTCAGGCGAGTCAGCAGACGGCAGCTGGAACGCGTCAGGTCGAAACGGCATCGGCAAACCTCACTGAACTCGCACATGGTCTGCTGACCCTTGCAGATCGTTATCGCCTCTCTGCAACCTAAAGAGGTGGGTGTCGGTCCAGTGTCTGAGTAGACGTGCCTGGTCGCTCCGATCGGCCTGTCCCCCGCTGGTCAGGAGGATCGCCGGCTCCTGTGCTAAAGCGGGCACGTGCCGATTTGCCTTGATAAGCATTGCTGGATGTACGAATGCCTTGGCGTGGGGGCACCATAAGTGAATAGAAGCATGTCAGAGAACACAGAAAATCAAACCACCAACTTCGTCGACCTCGCAGGCGAGATCGTCTGCGCGTATGTGTCGAATAACTCCGTTCCGACCTCCGAACTGCCGACTCTGATCCAAGGCATCCATGCCGCTCTTGTAGGGCTTGCCAATGGAACGGTCCAAGCTGCTCCGGAAGCCGAGATCGAGAAGCCGAGCGCGGCACAGATCCGCAAGTCGGTGACGCCAGAGGGCATCGTCAGCTTCCTCGACGGCAGGAGCTACAAGACCCTGAAGCGCCACCTCAGCACACACGGCTTGGACCCGCACAGCTATCGCGCACGCTTCGGTCTCTCGGCTGATTACCCGATGGTTGCCCCCGAGTACGCCAAGCGGCGCTCAGATCTGGCAAAATCCATCGGGCTTGGGCGGGCCGTCGATCGAAGCGACGCCGCCTAGCTGCAAACGCAGGCCGGCACGATTGTTCAGCGTCATTTGGCGCAGTTCTGCCAAGAGCTGGCTTGGCTCTAAAGGGCTGAGCCATGCTCTCGCGCTTCGCACCTCGCCGCCATAGCCCCCTGATCGCCTTGGGGACAGCAGTTGCCGGGTTGGCACTTGTCTTTCTTAAAGAGGTCGCCAGAGGGCTGGGCTGGTTGTGACGCTTTTCCAGTGTGCGAACCAGCCCAGAGGTAGCTTCGGCATACCGGAACGCACTACCTGAAGTCTGTGTACTCAGCGCTAGCATCGCGTCGTACCGAGGCATTGCTTTTCAGACATTCGCGCAAGGTATGGTACCGATAGACCGGCTCTTTAGCTGCGAGATCGGAGCATTTCTTACGATCACTGTCCTTCGTCGCGTTCCAAACCTGATATGCAAAGGCATATCCCTGCTTCTCAAGTTTGACGCACAAGGAAGAGGGATAGGATTTTCCTTCGTTCAAAATTTCTGACTGAGCGCAATTCTGCTCAAAGTTGAACTTCGGTAGCTCAGTAGCTTGAGTTCCACTCACGGCGGCTGCACACAAGGCCATCGCGAGGCATGGCAGGGGACGGCAGCTCATTTTTTTAATAACTTAGATTGGTTGGGTTTATCTTATGGCCCCTTATGGCTTGTGATTGTGGTGCTGGAATGGCTTGTATCTTATGATTTTGCAGCAGTAAGCGTTCCCGATTTAGGTTTATCTTCAATCGCTCTGAAAGACATTTGCTTAACCACCTTCTGTCATCCATTTAATGAGCTAAGGCGCCTACTGGCTCGTTCGTGACGACCAGACAGAGCCCTGCTGCCACCCCACCTGTCGGGCAGCAGGGCCTCTCACGTTTGGTTAACCATGATCTGCCATCGCTGCCGGCATCAGCCGGCAGGAGCGACCGTGAACCAGGCTCACCTCATTACCGTCCGTGATTTCGAGGATGGCTGTCCGGTTCCTGTCGAAACACTTTGTCGGCTCTACCGCACTGAAGCTGAGACGCTGCCCAACTTGGTTGCCATTATTCCCCAGCGCACGCGCGCTCACTTGGCCGTCTTCCTGTACGGCCGGATGCACACCCGTGAACTCGGTGTCCGTGTAGCAGCGATGTGTGAAGCAGCGCTGCTGATGCAGATCGCCGGCACTCTGGGCGAGGTCATCTACGCTCAGTCGCGCACTGGCTACGAGCGACCCACCTACGGAGAGGATCGCCGTCCGTCGAAGAGCACAATCAGCCTCGCTGGTCCTCGCAGAGCCAACGACCAGTACGTTTAAACGTTTCTGGCTTTGAAGCTTTCACGCAGGGCGCGAGAGCCTTGTGACCCCTGCCTTAAATGGCAGGCTCGGTCGGAACCTTAGAAGGGTTCAGGCGAGCGTGCATGCCCTTCCCCGGTTTGAAGGCGACTGTCTTCTTCTCCGCAATCGGCACTGCTGCTCCCGTCTTCGGATTACGACCTTCGCGTGCGTTGCGGGTTTTCACTGAGAAGACCCCGAGCCCGCGAAGCTCGACTCGGTCACCAGCCACGAGCGCAGCCGAGATCTGCCCTAAGATCGTGTTCACGACCTTCTCGACCTCTCGCTCGTAGAGGTGTGGGTTCTGTTCGACAAGGCGCAGGATCAGTTCGGATTTGATCATGGGTGGGGGTGAGACCCGATCAGTGCCGCGGAGGCAAGGGCTTCCAGATGACGCATTCCCGATTTGGTGCAGCGCCATCGTGGCGCGGGCGAGATCACGCTAACTGGCTTCAGGCATTCTCCCTGCGAGCCAGATGACCTGTCGGCTCAGCGTGAGATGGACGACCCAACCCCGCCGGTCCCGTGAGCAGATCGGGCGGCGGGGGTAGGCTTGCCGTTGGAGATGGCAAAGTAGCGAAAGATTACGATCTGTCCGGTTGGCTGCTCGCCATTTAGACGAGTGAACGACCAGCCATTGGGGCACATTCCTTCGGGGAGAGAAGCAGTTGTGCCCTGATATGAACCAAGCCTATCGCGTGTGGCCGACCCTAAAGGGCAGATGCCGCTCGACCCCTTTCCAAGCCAGCGTGGATCGTGCCCTGAGCATCCTCTACCCGCTCGCAGGCGCGGAGCTGCCTGAACGGATCTGCAAAGCCCTTAGCCATCTGGAAAAACGCGAAGGTTCTAAGCCCCTGAAGCAGGCGGCTCGAACCGCTCGATGAAGCGTAGACCATCCCACAGGTTGGGGTGGCACGCACGAGAGGTGAATCGATTTCCTGGTTCGCTGGGCGGATGAGGCTATTGGACTCGGGTGGACGACCCTGGACCTGTTCGGCGTTCACCCGGAAGCTGGCGCTATCCGCCCGGACTTCTGCGGGGCGCTCGTGCTGTCAGATGGCCCGGTGACGGTCATCACCGCCAACCGGATGGCCTTCCCGAACACAGCCTACTATCGCGATACGCCAGGCCGCCCCAACGGCGCGGTGCTGCTATGGACGTTTGGGAGGTAAGCGAACTGCACGAAGCCGACCGACGTTGCATCGCCATGACACAGCCACCCACCACAGATGACCTCGTGTTGCAGGGGGTCGTTTCGAATGATGAGGTGGACGAGGCTGTCGCAGCGTTCCTCGGTCCTCAGGCCGCCACGCGGTTCCACTTCCAGACCGGCTACTGGTTAGATATCCAAGAAGCGGTCGCCAGTCATCCGTTCGCCAAAGCGACAATCTCGGGTGGAAGCGCGAAGCCGGCCCGAAAGCGCGGTGTCGTGCGCACCGCGATCCTACTGGCACGGCCGGAGAAGGCTTGAAGCAATGACTGAGCGTGAGGCTGGCTACCTTCAGGCCCTGAGAGACGTGCAAGAGGCGGTTCGGCAGGTTGGCGACGACCTCGGCTCGTCGCCTAACGACGGAGCCGCGATGCTTGGGATCGCGTCCCTTCTGTCTGGGTGGATCAACATCAGGTTGGCTCGGCACGGCGATCACCTGGCCGAAGGCGCATCTAACAAGAACAATGCTGGGCGGAACGAATGAGCAACCGCGCCCCGCCCTGGCGCGAGATCACGACCGAAGACTTCCACCCGCGCATCTTCCCTGACACCGGTGACAGTGCTCAGTGGATCGCATCAAGCCGTCGCTGCTCCAGCCAAGCAGAGTTCGTTTTGACGGAGAGGCTTCCTTGTTGAGATCGTCGGAACTCGAAATGCATGCTCGGGCGAAGGATCTGTTCGAGCGCGAGAACCCGGGCCGGCTGTGGCGGCCCCCTGTAGGCACGTCGGCCATCTCACAAGTGGCGCAAGAAGCTGCCAGCCTCATCGAACGCCAGAACTACCTAACTCGGATGCGCGCTCAGATGCAGGCCGAAGGCGCGAAGCTGGTTACCGAAGCTGAAAGTCGGTCTGCGGCAACGCGTGGAAGGAACGATGTGTCACCCCGGCGCTGACGGGTCTGCATAGGAAAAACCCGCCACGGCTGAGCCGGGCGGGTTGAAGGTTGCCTGATGCCCCTGGGATGGAACGCTTCATCCTGACATGTGGCATACCAGAATGAAAGATGAGACGTTAGAAATGAAAAACCGCCTCGGATCGCTCCGGGCGGGTGAAGTCGATGCTGCCGGCTGGGCTGGGGCGCTGATCGGCCGACAGCTGAGAGCCAGGTACGGCAGCTACCTTGCTCGAAGCTTGAGAACGGTACGACATCGCACAAAAAGCCCGCCGCAGATTGCTCTGGGCGGGTGAAGGTGGGTCGTCTCTCGCCATGAGATATCAGGAGAAGCATGGGTCGCGGCGGGTTCTTCCGCCTCCCTCAACGGTCCTCATCCTCCCATCGCCCACTGAGTGTCAGCTTTGCTCGATAAAGGGTATTCCCGTACACATCGCGGATTGATGCGAACCAGCTCTGCTGGTCGTTGCCCTGGATGGATTTGTTGGCGATCGTCGCGAGGGTAGTTAGCGCCAAGCACCGACCCGCCTCCTCGTTCGGGAGAACCGTACCTACCTCGTCTGGCGTCGAACCCCGATCTTGGCCGATGTCCAAAAAGTATCGCGGTATCCGTTTTCCCATGCTTGTTAGCATAGGATAAAGCGGCAAGGCATTTCCGGTTCGCTGAGTTGCCAGCAAAATGGTTCAGTGTCAGTTGTCGAACGGTTCCCGGCGCTAACCCTCTCTAAGCGCTTAGAAGGCTGATCATCGCTCGTGCGGACCGAAGCGCCGCACAAGCCCTCTGTCACTCCAAAGGTCCGTTCGAATGTCGCTGCCTCGGGCTGTCACGACTCGGATGGCCTCCGCATCACTGGTCGCCTCGATGTCGCGCACATGGATGATGCGTCCGTCACTATGCCGAGTAATTGCTCGGTAGGATCGAACCTGCTGAACATCCCACTCTGAGGGTGGTGGCCGAGAATATCCCATTGATCCTCCACGGCGCAGCGAACTGAAATCCGTGGTATACCAATCGAAGGTGCGTTTGGTTCGATGCTCGCGAGTAATCAGAGCACACGTTCATGTGATTAGAATGGCGCTCCCTCCACCATGAACCGGATTACTGTTTCGTTGCGTGCAAGCGGCCAGACGTACTGGTAAGCGCGGGTGCATGAGTAGACTGAAGCTGCATGGTATGAGGTAGAGCCCGGCTCGAGGTAGCTCGGCACGCCCTCGACGAAGGTGACAATGTGCTCGCCCAGGCCGCGCTGCGGTCGGTTGCGATCGCACTGTTGACCTCATCCTGAATGGTTCTTTGTCCCTTGGAATGGCCGGAACAGCCAAGCGAGGCGGCTAACGTCGTCATCGGCAGCATCCGCTCTGTGCTGGACCTCAGGGGTAACGTCAGCTTCTGGCTTGTCCAATCCATGCATGATCTGGACGAGAGGTGAGGGCTGCTCCTGTCCATACTCCCTGAGTAGAAGGGCAGCCTCTAGGAGAGCACGGATGTGCTCGTCTGGAACCGGACGGCGCATGATCTGAGCATCGAGAACGCGATCTGCGAGCAGCGTTGCGAGGCGGGAAATCTCAGATAGCCTTGCCTCTCCGAGCATACCGAACCCCCCCACCGTTGACTTAACCATGCCGGCCACGCGACATGGCATGTCTGGCTGCGCTCGCCCTGCGGGACGAGTCGTAGGCCAACAACCATTAGGGATTAGCGCCGCGAGAAAGACCTAAGCCCAAAACGCCAACGGCCCCACCCCGGCAAGGGTGAGGCCGTCGAAATCGATGGGTCTGTGGAGACCGTTTCCAACTCCCCAGACATCATAACACCGCTCAGGTGTCAATCGGGATCGCTTCCCGAAACGATGGCGCTTTGCCTTTTGACGGGGACAGCTCTGGCTGCGCCCCCTGCTTTGCCGCGGCCCGAGCAGGGACCGAGACCGATGTTTCACGCCGCCATGAAGGCCGCGATCGAAGGCGCGCGAACGCTTGCGCAGATGGATGAACTGTCCTGCCAGCTTTGGCAGGGACACGGGGCGGGCGCCTTAGGCGACCAGGAGGCTCAGATCCTCGCCGAACGCCTCCACGGGCGCCGGAGCGCGCTCCGAGAGGGCATCCGGCCGGCCGGCCTCCCCGCAGGCCGGGCAAGCCTGTTTCCGCCGCGCAGGAGCCTCAGGAGCCCCGACCGAATGGCATCCCTGGAGAGGCGTCGGCTCCTGGCCTGTTCAGGGCCTTTGCCGCCCCAGCTCGCCGCACGCTTCACGGAAGGCCAGAGGGCGGTCCTGCGCATCATCGGGGACGAGGTCGCTGCCAAGGGCGTGTGTGGCCTCTGCATCGACGCCATTGCCGCTCGAGCGGGTGTGTGCCGGCGCCTGGCGCAGGGGGCTCTGCGTCTCGCGGCCGGCGACGGGCTGCTGACGATCGAGGAGCGGCGCCACGAGGGCCGCAAGAACTCGCCCAACCTGGTGCGCATCATCAGCCGCGAGTGGCAAGCCTGGATCCGTCGGGGAGGGGTCCAGAAGCGAAGTGGGTTCGCGCTCTCTTCCGAGGGAAGGGCACAGCCGAAGGCCTTAGGGTGCAAAGCGTTTCGCCCCACGGATAAGGGGATAACTCTGGGGACGAATTTAACGCCAGAACCCTCCAAGAAGCTGCCGGAACGGCAGAGCCTTGCCCATCGGTAGCGCGATCTCCGATCCTCTTCAGACAGGCAGACCCGGCGCAGCCATGCGTGGGGCGCGGGCGGCTGATCGCTTTGCCGAATGATGCGAACAGCCGAGCCTGCTCATACATCCAGGATCTCTCCCGCCGATGCGCCAGCCCCGGTCCGGACCGTCGCCAGGCTGCGTCAGCACCAAGAGCACACGATGACAGGCCTGCGTGGGCCAGTTCCCTGTGCACCGCCCATGACGCCTCGGTCGGGTGATCGTGTGAGGGTCGGCAACGCGGAGAACAGGAACCGCGTCGCCGGCCCAAGGCCGCAGAAGGGCACCCGCCGCGATGAGAGCCGGGGATAAGATCGTTCGCTCTTCGAGCGTGTTCCTCCCGCTGCATCACCGGCCCGGCTCGACGGCTACGATCAGGCCGTCCTCAGGATCGTGTGCATGCCCAGCTTCTCAGCCCTCATCGTCAGCGCGTGCTTGTCCGGTTGCGTCGTCGCCGGGCTCTTCGTTCTGGCTGATGCCTCCGCTCGCACACAGCTGCAGCAGGCCGTGATCGCCTCCTATGCGCCTCAGGCGGAGCGGAAGACCACGCCTGCGCTGTCCCGCACGAAGGTGGCTCCCCTGGACAGGCAGCGCCTGACCGCAACCATCGCCATGATCAGCCACCCCGACGTCGAGTGAGCTCGAGTTCTCTGTCTGTCACCACGCGCGTAGCGGCGAGCAATCAGGACGCGGACGAGGTTGGCGGGTTTTGGAGGGCACAGCTTCGGACGGCACTGCCTGATTGCTGTCGTAAGACGCATGCTGGGCCAGGCACCAAGGCAGTGTTCCCGACCGAGCTGAGCGCTGATCCTCCTGGTCTACCTTACCCGAGATCAGATCTGCGTAATCTATGCGTGCAGTACTCTGCCTCTCTGATCCTCAAACGAGCACAGCGTCCTACCTGCTAGATCGCCTTCGCAGGGTCCACGGGCCTCCCGTTTACCGCCCCTGTGCGGGCGCGCGTGACGCGCACGCGCGCGGTATTAAGGTTTTGAGCTCTATTTCGCACCAAAAGGCCGATCTGAACGGAGGCGTCCGACGGTAAACGGTGATGGTACAAAACGTAGAAAGCCTGGTCCTTTGTGAAGCTTGGCTGATTTCAAAGGCCGTCGGTCTTACCGCTTTGCCGCCCCCTTCTGATGTGCTGCTGACCCTGACCTGTGCGTGCTGGCTGGTGGACAGGCCTCCGGTAATTCCTTCCGGGGCCGCGGGCGCGAGGCGGACCCGACAGCAGGTGAAACGGGCGTGTCGCAAACGTTCAACGGCCGAAATAATCTTCTCTGATCAGAGCGTTACAATGTCTATTCACCGCCTGCTCCCCCGCTTCACCAGGATCGATGAAGTCGTCTGAGCGGTTTACTACCACCCTATCGGACTGGGTGCGCCTGCGTTGAGAGCGTAATTTTCCGCGGCAAAAATTTTTGCGACAGGCCCATTGGAAGGGCCGCCGGATCACATTGGGGGTAGCGCCTCCCCATTGGTCCCGTCCCATGTTGCTCACCTCTCGTGCCGTCCTCCAGCAGCACCGTGAAGTCGCTGCCGTTCTGATCACATACGGAGTGTTCTCAAGCGGCATCTTGGTGCTCGCCTGGGTGATGTCCTGACCTGCCGCTTCCCCGCGCCTTAGGTCCCATCCGCAGGATTAGATCTCGCGACAGAACTCGCTAAGGTCGCCGTTCCTGGGGGTATCCACCGGGCGAGACGGCGCGTCTGACTGAGTGAAGAGAGCGAGCATCGGTCCCCAGGAGATCGATAGGATCGCACCGACAATGCTCGCAACGCCGTCACCCCCTGAGACTGGGATTTGCCTCTGCTGCGGAGATGCCCAGCGGCAGGGCTCTTGATACGGCTGCCTATGCTCGTCGGAGCTGGGCTCTGACGGGTTTGAGGCCTGCTGCCGGAGTGGGACCGCTGAAATCCTCGGTCACCTCCGGATTACCGAGCCACTTCCACGCGGCATTGCGCGTCTTGAAGCCATGCTTGACCCTGGTGAAGGGCTTCGGCCGCTGCTCCGGAGGCAGATCCTCGATCAGCTCAACACGCCATCCTCGGAGGTCCCCCTCCGCTGAGACGTTCCGCACAATGCTGCCAATGACCTTCCCGTGTAGCAGGAGGTCGTAGCTGCCGGCGGCTAGGCGGCGAAGCGTGTAGGCCATTTCGCACCCATACTCAGGCCGGATGACTGACTTTCATCCAGACAACGCTTCGGTTGTGGCTCTGGATCGAAGAGGCCCGCGGCTCCTCGCCGGCCGACGCCTACGCAGGGGGAGGGCTGGTGCAGACCGACCACCGCGCCGGGCGAGCAAGGCTCCCCCTCCCGGGTGCGGTGGCCGGTCCGCAGTGGCCATAACAATCGGCGAGCTTGAGGGTTCGGCGTCCGACCGGTGGTGAAATACCGACGCCGCCGTCTCATGAGCGCGACGCACTCGCCGATCGCGCGGAAGCCCCAGTCACCCGGCTTGCCAACTCCGCAGGCGCCTCGGCCGGCTTGCGGCCGATGGCGGCGGGAGCATCATAAGCCCCAAGGGTCAGCA
>Ga0160429_1001287_pt1 | contig 14238 bp, 14 predicted proteins | sample SolpanmetagenomR_FD_108199 | JGI IMG/M metagenome (GOLD analysis project Ga0160429, IMG submission 108199) | Solar panel surface microbial communities from Lawrence Berkeley National Laboratory, California, USA - R | ecosystem: Engineered > Built environment > Solar panel > Unclassified ...
CACCCGCGCTTCCTGCCGGGTGATCTGAACGCGCCGACAGCGACGTTCCAGGGCAAACGAGGATCATAGACCTGAAGCAGAATATCACCACGGTCCCGCCGTGCCGTAACCCTGCCGCCACTTACAAGTGCGGCCCGTGTCACTGTTTGGGGCACGACAACGCGGCGCGGGCGCAGGGCCGGAGCGCTGAAGCCGGACGTGAACGGAGCGCTGTGTCTCGGGTTCCGCACCTCGAGTGCTGGCCCGCCCAATCACCGCTGGCCAGCGCCACGGAACTGATGCTGGAGGCAGGCAGCGCCCCTCTGTTCTCTTTCCGGCCCTGAACTTTAGTACCCTGAACTCCATGAAGATTCTGGTCACGGGCGGAGCGGGCTATATCGGCTCACATACGGTACGGGCACTGATGGGCGCCGGACACACGGTGGTGGTGTTCGACAACCTCAGCAGCGGCAATGCTCACGCGCTGCCCGAGGGCGTGCCGCTGGTCAAGGCCGACCTGCTCGACCTGAGCGCGGTCGAGGAGGCGCTCAGAACCCACCAGCCCGACGCGGTGGTGCACTTCGCGGCCCTGATCGAGGTGGGCGAGAGCATGGCCCAGCCGGGACGCTACTACCGCAACAACGTGGTGGGCAGCCTGAACCTGCTGACGGCCATCGCCAACACCCGCAAGATTCCGGTCGTCTTCAGCAGCACGGCGGCCCTGTACGGCGACGCCGAGGTGTCGCCCATTCCCGAGGACGCGCCCAAGCAGCCGACCAGCGTGTACGGCGAGACCAAGCTGATGACCGAGCAGATGATCCAGGCGTTCGAGCGGGCGCACGGCATCCGCAGCGTCCGCCTGCGGTACTTCAACGTCTGCGGCGCGCTGCCCGACGGCTCTATCGGCGAGAACCACGTCAACAAGACGCACCTGATCGAACTGGCGCTGCTCACGGCGCTCGGACAGCGCGAGAAGATGATGATCTTCGGCGACGATTACCCGACGCGCGACGGCACCTGCATCCGCGACTATATCCACGTGCTCGACCTTGCCGACGCGCACGTACGGGCGGTCGAGGCGCTGCAGGAAGGGGCCGGCAGCGTGGCCTACAACGTCGGGCTGGGCCACGGCTTCACCGTGCGTGAAGTGCTCGACGCCGTGGACGCGGTGATCGCCGAGACCGGAAACGCGCCGCTGAAGCGCGAACTCGCGCCGCGCCGCGCCGGCGACCCACCCTCGCTGGTGGCCGACTCGGCCCGCATCCGCGCCGACCTGGGCTGGACGCCGCAGTACACCGACCTGAAAGGCATCATTGAGACCGCCTGGGCCTGGCACCGCTCACACCCGCACGGCTACGAGAGCTGAAGTGCAAGGAAGTCGCTGAGATGGACGAGTCGAGTCCGCCGGACCTCGGCTCCGGGCGGCGCGTCTTCCGGCTGCCCAGCCTGCGCCTGCCCGACCTGGGGCCGCGCCGGGAGCGCCCCGCCTACAGCCTGCACTACGAGGGCCAGGAGGCGCTGGATCGGCTGCTGACCCTGAGCGAGCCGCAGGCCGAGATGCTGCTGTCGCTGTGCGCGGCGTCGCTGAGCCTGTACCCGGCCTGGGAGCGCCAGAGCTGGGTGATGCCCGAGCCCGACATCGCCCTGCAGCTGCACGGCGGGCAGTTTCTCGACCTCGGTTCGCTGGCGCTGCGGCTGGGCGGCGTGAGGCACATCCTGGGGCGGCACGGGTACCTGCACGCGCCCAGCGGCCTGGCCTTCGCCGCCCACCGCGATGACGACGACAACGTGACGCTCATTCTGGGCGGCACCAACTCCAGCCACACCGACAGCCAGCCGCGCACCCTGCAGGCCGAGGTGCGGCAGCTGCGCGCCGACGTGCTGAACGTGGTGGGCCGGGTGCCGAGGCTGTACCGGGCCGCCGACATGATCACGCTGCTGCTGCGCGACGAGCTGACGCGCGAGGTCGGGGGGCGTCTCGTGCGCCTCACCGGACACTCGCTGGGCGGCGGGCTGGCGCAGTACGCCGGGCTGCTGAACGCCGTGCCCGCGCTGGCCTTCAGCCCGGTGGCGCTGGGCAAGGGAGTGCTGGCACTGCTGCGAGACGCCGGGCTGCTCGACGATCCGCATACCGTGCAGGACAGCGTGCGGGCCTATTCGCTGTACGGCGACCCGATTCCCGGCTTCGGCACCGCCTGGCTGCAGACGAGCGTGGTCGGCGAGCACCTGCGGTTGCCGCTCTCACCCGAGGTGCCGCCGGGCCGCTACGCCACCAGCCACGGACAGATCTACTCGCACCTGGCGGCCCACCTGAGAGGAAAGTGGCCTGACTTGCCGAACGCGGTGGCCCGGCACGCGGCTCAGGCGATGGAAGAAGAGTAGGGACGTTCAGGTGGGCGTATCCACCTCGTCCCACTCGGCGTTCTCGAAGTGGGTCAGCCAGTTGAGGGCGTAATGGCGCTCGAGAACCACGCCGGATTCGAGCCCGGCCGGAGCGGGCTGGCCCTTCAGGCGGGCGTCGCGCACTGCCCAGTGCAGCCGGAAGTGCAGATCGAGGGCGTCGAGCAGGAGTGGCGCCGGAAGCAGCGCCGGAACTTCCGGCAAGGCGGCGAGGGCGTCGGCCTGCTGGATGGTCGCGTTCACGTCACAGATCTCCCCCGGAAACGGCAGCGCCTCCGAACGCCCCAGCGCCCACAGCAGCAGGCTCAGCGCCTCGTAGCGCCACGAGAACTTGACGATCTGCTCGCTGGACGGGACCGCCTCGTTCACGAACGCCTCTTCCTCGGGTGAAAGGAAGGCCGCGTACCCGGGCAGGCGCTCCTCGAGGGCCTCAGTCGACGGCGCCATCCCCTCGCCCCGCGCTCCGGCCAGCAGCGCGGCCGCGGTCAGGCCACGCACCCTCGCCGCCACCTCGTCGGGCGTTCGCCAGACCACTTCGTCCTCGCCGGGCCCTGGCGGAAGGGTCGCGGGCACCCTCAGCCCGAGGGCCCCGAGCTGGGCCTGGGTGCGCGCCTTGCGCTCTTCGGCGTCGGTCGGAAAGGGCACGGCCGCGGCCGGACCAAGGTCGGCAGCGTCGGGGCTCACCAGCACTAGGCCGTCCGGATCACGCACGCTTCCGCCGGGCCAGAACATCAGCACATTGGCCCCCCGCGCCCACGCCCGGACCTGGGGCAGCGCCCGCTCCTCCACCTCGAAGCTGAACTGCACCTGCACCCGCTGCACATGACGCATCACGCTGTAGAGCGTGTAGGTCATCTCCTCGCGGGTCCCCAGCACGTAGCCGACGAAGCCTTCGAGGTGGCCGTGCAGTTCGGGGTCGTGGTGGTCACGCCTGCCCAGCAGCACGTGGGGAAAATCAGGGTCCGGCGGCGACCTCAGGGTCGAGTAGGCGTTGAGCAGCATACGGGCAGGATACGGCGAAGCCCCGCTCAGTCCGCTCCGACCGCCCGCGCCTCCTCGATCTCGGCCCCGGCACCGTGCAGCATCGCCTCGACGTCCGGGTAGTTCAGGATCTGAAAGCGGCTGTTGCGGATCGCGGGCCGGAAGCCGGCGTCGTTGGCGATGCGCACCAGTTCGCGCACGGTGGCGCTGTGGCGGTTGTGGTTGCCGGCCGCGCTCACCACGTTCTCCTCGAGCATGGTGCTGCCCAGGTCGCCCGCGCCGTAGTACAGGGCCGCCTGCGCCACCTTGAAGCCCTGCCCCGGCCACGACGCCTGAATGTTGGGAATGTTGTCGAGCGCGATGCGCGAGATGGCGAGCTGCTGCAGATACTCGTGGGCACTCGCCCCTGGAGCCTTGTCGTGCAGGCGGGTGTTCTCGGTCTGCAAGGTCCACATGGCGAAGCCGGAGAAGCCGTTGCCGTGCGTGGCATTGGCGATGTCCTGCTGTTCTCTGATCTTGAGCAGGTGGTTGGCCCGCTGCGCGTGGCTCTCGCCGAAGCCGATCACCATGGTGCTGATGGTGTACAGCCCCTTGGCCTGCGCGGCGTTCAGGATGCGGAACCAGTCCGAAGACCGGATGCGGGCCGGCGCCGCCTTGGCGCGCACGTCGTCTTCCAGGATCTCGCCGCCCGCACCGGGCAGTCCGTCGAGGCCCGCTTCGATCAGGGTGTCGAGCAGCGCGTCGAGGCTCAGGCCAAAGTTCTTCTCCATGAACAGCACTTCTTCCGGCGAGAAGGCGTCGATTCTGATGGTGGGATGGTGCGCCTTGACGTGCCGCAGCATTTCTGTGTAGTACTCGAGGCCCAACGCCGGGTTGACGCCGCCCTGCAGCAGGATGCGGGTGCCGTTGACCGCCTCGAGTTCGGTGATCTTGGCCGAGATCTGCTCGTAGTCGAGGGTATAACTGTCTTTCTGACGTGGCGTGCGGTAGAAGGCGCAGAAGTTGCAGCCCACGTTGCACACGTTGGTGTAGTTGATGTTGCGGTCGATCAGGAAGGTCACGGTGTCGGCCGGGCTGCGCGCGAGGCGAAGCTCGTGGGCGACGGCGGCCACCTCGGGCAGCGGCAGGTCGTAGAGCGCGGTGATCTCTTGGTGGTTCAGGCGCTCGCCGCGCGCGGCCTTGTCGAGCAGGGCAGAGCCGCCCGCTCCAGCAGAGCTGGGGGCAACAGGAATGTGAAGACCGGTCATGTCCTCATGCTACGCCGCTCGCCCGGGACAGAGGGGAAGCCGGGGCACGGTGGTGGCTGCGACCGCCTGCACACTGAGCAGCATGCGGGGATGGGGCCTCCTCGCCGTGCTGTCAGTACATTCTCTCCTGGCCTTGAGTTCAACTCCTGTGCGTCACCAGAAACCGCTCCATCGTGGTGAACAGCAGGACGAACGTGCCTGTTAAGTTCATCAACCAACGTGGGCGAGAAGATCAACCCCAACTTCTAAATCGATCTGACGTGCAGCAGGAAGCCCTGACAAACCGCTGCTTTCATCTTTTTCCGACCCTGCCGGTGCCCGTTCCGCGCTAGCCTTGCTGGCATGTCGGCCTCCGGCCCCGTTCCCCGGCCTCGCTCGAACCTGCGGCCCTGGCTGGGAGTGCTGCTGCCGTTCACGGCGTTCGGGTTGCTGCCCTGGTGGGTCTGCCTGACCCTGAGCGCGGCGCTGGCCCTGGGCCGCCTGAACGAGGACGCCCGGAGTATCGGCGTGCTGCTGGTGCTGCTGGCGGCCGTGCTGGTGTCGGCGCCACTGCTGCTGGGCCGCGACCCAGACCGCCTGAACGCGTCGGGCACATTGTTCGCGCAGGCGGCGGTGGCCGGGCTGCTGTCGTTCGCCTCGTCCCGGGCGCTCGAGGGCGGCCAGCGGCGCGGCCTGCTGTTACCGGCGGCCGCCGTGCTGCTGTTTCCCGCTCCGGGCGGTCTGGCCGCCCTGCTGCTGGGTGGCCTGAGCCTGCGGGGAGCCGAGACCGGGCCTCCGCTGCGGTTTCAGAGAACGCCGGGCCAGTCTCGCCGGATGCTTCAGGCGCTGCTGGGCGCGGTGGTGCTGCTGACCGGCGGGGCGGCGCTGCTGAGCACCGTCCTGCCCGCCGCCACCCGGCAGGCGGTTCCGGCGGCCGACCTCCCCCGTGCAGCGATTCGGCCGGCCGCCACTCCGCAGGAGACACCCCTCCCCACGGCGTCGCCGTCGGCCCCACGTCCAGTCGTCCGGACGGCGCCCACCCCTCTGTCCGGCGAGGATCAGGGCCTGCTGCTGCGCCCGCTGGTGCCCTTCACCGGACTGCTGATCGTGGTCTGCCTGGTGCTGCTGCTGAAACGCGTGCGGATGAAGCGGGCGACGGGCCGCAGCACCTGGGCCGATTACGCCGCCCTGGCAGCCATGCTCGGTACGCTGTTCATGCTGGGGGTGCTGGGGGCCGGAGCCGGGCCGGGTGGACCGCTGAGCGGCTCGGCTGCTCAGGCGGCCGGTCTGGGCGGAGGTGAGGTGGGCACCCGCGCGGCTTCCGTGGCCAGTCGGCAGGGGCCCGACTGGCTCGCGCCGCTGCTGAACGCCGGGCTGATCTTCTCTACGCTGTTTTTCGGTGTGGTGGCCGTGTACCTGTATCTCGCCCTGCGCAACGGCCCAGAGAAGGCGCGGAGCGGCCCGCTGGCCTCGCCCGAGGCCGCCGACCCCGCGCTGCCGCCGCTTCACCGCGTGCGGCTGGCGTGGCGCCGACTGGAGACGGTGCTGGCCGCCTCGGGGCTGGCCCGGCTGGGCAGCGAGACGCCCGAAGAGTTCGCTGAGCGGCTCTCTCTCCTGCTTCCGGCCGCTGCCGCCGACCTGCACGTCCTGACGCAGCTGTACCTGCCGGTGCGCTACGGAGGAGAGCTGAGCGAGGCGCAGGCGACCCGCGCCGAGGCGGCCGAGGCCAGCGTGGTGCAGGCGCTGCGAGCGGGCCCGGCGTGACAGACTGCCCGCAGCACCCCGTTCGGCGGCCCGTCCGCTGAGTTTCCCTTCTCTCCGCAAGCGAGGTTCCATGACCCAGCCCGTCTCTCCCCTGTCCGAATTCAGCCCTCCCGCCGCCGGGTTCTCCGTCTCCGACTTCGCCTCCCGCGTGCTCGGCAACGTCGCTGCCGTGATGGTCGGCAAGGAGGCCGTGACCCGGCTCGCGCTGGCGGGCCTGCTGGCGGGCGGTCACATCCTGCTCGAGGACGCGCCCGGCACCGGCAAGACCATGCTGGCCCGCGCGCTGGCCGTGTCGCTCGGGCTGGGCTTCAAACGGGTGCAGTTCACGCCCGACCTGCTGCCGAGCGACGTGACCGGCGTGAGCGTGTACCAGGGCGGCCGGTTCGAGTTCGTGCCGGGGCCGATCTTCACGGGGCTGCTGCTGGCCGACGAGATCAACCGCGCCACGCCCAAGACCCAGTCGGCGCTGCTCGAAGCGATGGGCGAGGGGCAGGTGTCCGAGAGCGGCGTGACGCACCGGCTGCCACAGCCGTTCGTGGTGGTGGCGACCCAGAACCCGGTCGAGTTCGAGGGCACCTACCGCCTGCCGGAGGCCCAGCTCGACCGTTTCCTGCTGCGGCTGTCGGTGGGCTACCCGACCGAGGCCCAGGAAGCACAGATGCTCGCCCGCCTTCAGGAACGCCACCCGATCGACACCCTGGAAGCGGTCGCCACGCCCGCCGAACTGCTGGCCGCCCGGCAGCAGGTGCGCGGCGTGCAGGTTCACCCGGAGCTGCGCGGGTACATCGCCGCCCTCACCGCCCGGAGCCGCACGCACCCGCAGGTGGCCCTGGGCGGCGGGCCGCGCGCCAGCCTCGCGCTGCAGGGCGTGGCGCAGGCGCTGGCGACCCTGGACGGCCGCGCCTTCGTGACGCCCGGAGACCTCAAGACGGCGGCTCCCGGCGTGCTGGGCCACCGCCTGAGCCTGCACACCGAGGCGCGGCTGAGCGGCGTGAGCCCGGAGAGCGTGGTGGCGCAGGTGCTGAGCGAGGTGCCGGTGCCGGTCGAGGTACCGGCCCAGGTCGCAGAGGCCACCCGACCCTGAGATGTTCACCCTGCTGAACCCGCTGACGTTGCTGTACGCCGCGCTCCTGGCCCTGCTGGTGTGGGGCGTCTGGCGGCTGTGGCAGCGCCCGCCCGCCGTCACCCTGACCCGCACGCTGCCTCCCCAGGGCTTCGCCGGAGACGTGCTGCCGCTGGAGGTGACGCTGGAGGTGCAGAGCCGCTGGCCGACCCGCGTGCGCCTCGACGATCCGGCCCCCCTGACGGTGGTGCCCACCGCGCAGCTCAGCACGGGCGGCCTGATCTGGGGCCGGGCGACACTGCGGTTCTCGACTACCCTGACGCTCAACCGCCGGGGCGTGTACGCCTGGGAAGGCGCGACGCTGCGCTGGGCCGACCCCTTCGGCCTGTTCTGGCACAGCGCCCCGCTGCCCGCACCCACCACCCTGGAGGTCTATCCGGGCACGCACGGGCTGCGGCTGCCCGCCCTGCTGCGCCCGCTGCTCTCGGAAGGCACCCTCTCACGCACGCTGGGACTGGACGACCCGATCAGCCTGCGCGGGGCAAGGCCCTATGTGCCGGGCGACCCACCGGGCCGGATTCACTGGCGGCTCTCGGCCAGAACCGGCGCGCTGACGGTGCGCGAACTCGAACGCACCGCGTCGAGCAGCCTGCACCTGCACCTCGATACCTCGGGCAGTGAGGTTTATCTGGAGAGTGCGGTGCGGCTGGCGGCCAGTCTGGTGCAGGAGGCGCTGACGCTGAACCTGCCGGTGGCGGTCAGCGACGCGCACGGCGTGACGCCGTCCGGCCACACTCCGGAGGCGCTGCGGCTGGCCCTGCGGCGACTGGCCGAGGCGAAGGCCACGCCGGGCCGCTCGGCCCCGGTTCCCGAACCTCGAGCCGGCAGCAACCTGATCATCCTCACCCAGACGGCGCCGAGCGGGCTGCTACAGGAGGCGCTGCGGGCCAGGGGCCGGGCCAGCCGCGTGGTGATCGTGGCGCTGCCGGAGGGGTTTTACCTGGAACCCGGCGAGAAGCCCCGGCGGCAGTGGGCCGGGCTGCCCGAGTCGGTGCGCGAACTCGAACGGCAGGCGAACGTGCTCGGCGGCGCGGGCATCGTGGTGTACGTGCTGCGCGGCAACCTGAGCGTGCTTCGGCTGGGCCGCCGAACGGACTGAGCAGCCGAGGCCCGCACCTTCCCGACTCACAACTTCTCTTTGCCTGTGGTTCACGCGCCGAATCGCCGGGCGCGCTACGGTCGAGGCATGAGCGACACCGACCAGAAGACGTTCCAGCCGACGGCCGAACCGCAGACCCAGGGTCAGCAGGACGCGCCGACGACCGACACCACACCCAACATTCAGTCGGCGCCCGAGACGGCCCAGAACCGGGGCGAGGACGCGCTCGACGTGGCCCTGCAGGGCAGCATGATCACCAGTGACCCGCCCAGCAGCCTGATGCCCGACGAAGAGAGCTGAAGCAACAAGAAGAAGCGGCGGTGAGGCTGTGCGAGACGCCTCACCGCCGCTTTCTCATGGCCTATTTTTCCTGCGCCGACACCTTCGGAACGAAGACCAGGGCGTTGGGCACGGTGCGGCTCCAGACGGTGTTCAGGTAGCCGCCCGCGTTCAGGTAGCCGCCCGCGACGTACACGGTGGCGCTGCTGCCGCTGTCGAAGCGCATGGCGCTGCTCACGCCGGCGCTCAGCAGGGCGCGCGCGAAGTCGCCGGGCGTGCCGTTGTCGAGAAACGCGACGCCGCTCTGCTGGCCCACCGTGATGAACGCCACCTGCCGCGTCGCGCGCCAGATGCTGCCCGAGGTGTCGAAGCCCTCGCGCACCGGATCGAGCACCAGCTTGCCGCCCGAGACGAGCAGCGGCCCGGCGGCCACCGCATCCTGCACGTCGTCCCAGCCGGGCGCCTGCCAGTTGAGGCTGTAGCTGAGCGGACTTCCGGCCGGCAGCGAGAGCTGCGGATACCGGGCCGCGTCGAAGGTGACGGTGAAGTCTCCGGCTCCCGGAACGAAGCGGCCGGTGAGGGCGCGGGCTACGTGCCCAGAGGCGCTGCCCAGCCCACCCTGAAGCACCAGCGTGGTGAGCGCGTCGCTGCCCACCGCCGTGCGCCCATCACCCACGAAGGCCGTCACCCACAGCGGGTTGGATCGGGCGCCCACGCTGTTGACCGTCAGGTTCTGACCGGCTCCGCTCAGCACGTAGCGCGGACGCGGGTAGCCGAGGCGCGGCGTGCCCGCCGCGTCGAGGCCCAGGGTCGCCCGTTTCTCCAGGCTGGGCGACACCATCAGGCCGCCCAGCGCCACCAGATCGACCGGCAGGCTGCTGGCCGGGTCGAAGTAGCCGGCGTTCACGCCCGCCACGCCGCCCAGCGACTTCACCAGGTCGGCCACGCCGCTCGACCGTCCCAGCGGCGCGGCCACCACCCTCGGGGTGTAGCGGGCGTCGAAAGTGAGCAGGCTCAGGCCGCCCAGTCGGCGCAGCGTCACGCCTGGGGGCAGCGCGTCCCGCTCGACGGGCGGTGGCACGCTGGTGTCGATGTTGGTGGTGGTGTCGATCACGATGCGGTACGGGTTCTGGAGCGTGAAGACCTCGCTCACGCCGCCCTTGGTGCTGAGCCGCACGCTGCTGCCCGCCACGCCCAGCGAGACGCCCAGGTCGTCGCCCGATTCGAGCTGCTGGGTCTGGGGGCTGCTGCTCACGCCCGGCAGCGCGAAGCTCAGGCCGCCCTTGTCGCGCTGTACGGTGTAGGTGGCGGCAGCGCTGAACTCGAGCACCACCCGCTGAAGCTCGATGTTGCGGTCGAGCGTGCGGCTGCTGCGCACCGACAGGAGCGTCGAGACGGGCGTGAACCCGGTGGTCGTGGGCGTGGTAGGCACAGGTTGAGCAGGGACCGGCTGAGTGGGCGTGGGCTGAACCGGCACCGGCTGGGTAGGCAGAGGCGACGCGGCCGTGGCGGGCGTCGTCGTGACGGGCAGCTTCACCGGAGGCGCAGGCTGCAGTGACGGCGCCGTCGAGGGCCTGGGGCTGTTCGTGGGTGCAGGGCTCGTGGTCGCGGGAGTCGTGGCGGCAGGACTTCCGGTGCCGCTGGTCGGAGCCGCGCCGCTCAGCACCACGCCGGGTGTGGCGGGCGAGGTCGCCTGGGCCGTGAGCGGCGCGAAATCCAGGATGTCGGGGGTGTCGGCCTCGGTGGGCACGCCCAGCAGCGTCAGCAGGCTGACGGGAACGTGCAGGCTGCCGTTGTAGGTCTGGGGAACGGGCAGGGTGGCCGGCAGACTGGAAAATCCCTGCGCCGTCCAGCGCCCGGCCAGGAAGTTGAGCGTGCGTCCGCCGTACCCGAGGGTCAGGCCCGCGCCGTCCTGCTGCACCTGCACGCCGAGCCTCGGCAGAAACCACACCGGCAGGCCCTCGGTGGTGGTGCTGCCCGGCCCGGACAGCGGCTTCGTCTCGATCCGGGGGTTGAGAAGCACCCCGCCCAGCGCCACCGGGCGGGCCTGAGCGGTGGCCGCGACGGCCAGAGCCGCACTCAGGAGAGCGAGCCGGAGCAGGGCAGGACGGAGCAACAGAGCGGAACGCTTCACGCGGGGCAGTGTAGCCGCACGCCCTGACGCCCGGATGAGCCTGAGTGCCTCGCCCACCTCGGCCAGCACGGCACTCTCCCCGCCCCGGGCCGCCAGATGAGGCAGGTGAGGTTCCCGTCAGCTTGCTGTGACAACTGCACCTGTACTCTGAGCCACGATGATCGAACCTTCCCTTGCACTCTACGGCGAAACCTTCGAGAAGGTCGAGCAGCACCTCGACGAACTGCTGGCGGCCACCGGCGTCCGGTATTGCCTGCTGGTCGATCGCAAGGGCTTCGTGCTCTCTCACAAGGAGGCGCTCTGGGCGCCGCGCCCACCCGCCCTCGACAGCGTGGCGACCCTGGTGGCGGGCAACGCCGCGGCCACCGGAGCGCTCGCCAACATGCTCGGCGAGAGCACCTTTTCCGAACAGATCCATCAGGGCGAGAAGGGCGTGCTGTACGTCGAGTCGGTCGGCGACAGCGCCCTGCTCACCCTGATCTTCGACTCCAGCGTGCCGCTCGGCCGGGTCAAGGTGTACGCCAAGAAGACCATCGCGGTCATCACCGGCCTGCTCAAGACCCTGCAGGACGTGCCCGCCGTGTCGTTCGACCAGAGCTTCAGCACCAGCGCCAGCGCCCTCCTCGACGACCTGCTCGGCTGAGTCGGCGACCCCTAGGAGACGATGTCATGAGTACCATCAACTTTGCGGCCCGCGAAATCAACTGCAAGATCGTGTATTACGGCCCCGGCATGTCGGGCAAGACCACCAACCTCAAGCACGTGTTCACCAAGGTCCCCGGCCACCTGCGCGGCGAGATGATCTCTCTGGCCACCGAGGACGAACGCACCCTGTTCTTCGACTTCCTGCCGCTCGACCTCGGCAGCGTGCAGGGCTTCAAGACCAGATTCCACCTGTACACCGTGCCGGGACAGGTGTTCTACAACGCCAGCCGCAAGCTGATCCTGCGCGGCGTGGACGGCATCGTGTTCGTGGCCGACAGCGCCCCCAACCGGCTGCGCGCCAACGCCGAGAGCATGCGCAACCTGCGTGAGAACCTGCTCGAGCACGGCCTCGACATCAAGACCATTCCGATGATTCTGCAGATCAACAAGCGCGACCTGCCCGACGCGCTGCCCACCCAGATGATCCGCGCGGTGATCGACCCCAAGGGCGAGCTGATGATCACCGAGGCCAGCGCCCACGAGGGCAAGGGCGTCTTCGAGACGCTGAAGGCCGTGAGCAAGATGGTGCTGGAGCGGCTGTCGCAGCCGACGTAAAGCGCCTCTGAAGTCTGGACTGGAGCGTGTGGGGGAAGCCCTGCACGCTACAGTCTTTTTCATGCTGACCCTCTCTGTTCTGCCCGGCGACTACGCCGTGTGCCAGCTTGCCCACAGCGCGGCGCTTCCCGGCTGGGCCACGGCGGGCGACCTGTTCTCGGTGACGCGCACCCCCGACGAACTCTCGGTGGTGTGCGCCGCAGCCCAGGTGCCCGCCGACGTTCGGCACACCCCCGGCTGGGCGGCCCTGAAACTGCATGGCCCCTTCGACTTTACCCTGACCGGCATTCTGGCCGGCGTGCTGAATCCGCTGCACCGGGCGGGTGTGGGTATCTTCGCGCTCAGCACCTTCGACACCGACTACGTGCTGGTACAGGCTACGCAGCTCGGGGAAGCGGTGTCGACGCTGCGGGAAGCAGGGTACGCGGTGCTGGACGACTGAGGTTCAGGCCCGCTCCAGGCTCAGTCGGGCGCCCACCTGCACGAATCCGGCCCGCTGCACGTTGCGTTCGCTGGCGCTGCCGGGCGTGGCCAGCACAGCGGCCTGCGAGGCTCCCCTCTCTTTCGCGGCGTGCAGCCGGGCAGCCAGGAGCGCCGCCTGAGCACCCAGGCCCCGGAAGTCCGGCAGCGTGGCGGCGCTGAACAGCTAGGCGACAGCGCCGAACACCGACAGGGCCCCGGCGGCCACCGGCTCACCGGCCACTTCGGCGGCGAACAACCGCGTCTGCTCCCGGCGGGCGGTGCGTTCCATGATCGCCTCGTTGCCCGGCCCGAACGCGCGGGCGCTGAGCGCGGCGAACTCGGCAGGCGGCGACGCCCGGACCGTTCGCCCGGTCCACTCCGGTCAGTCTTCCAGCGGGCGCCAATGAACGTGCAGCAGCTGCGTGAGCCGGTAGCCGCGTTCCGCCAGGGCCGCCCACTCGGCGAAGTGCGAGTACACCACCAGCTTGGAAGGCAGTTTCCGCCGGGCATAGAACGCCTCGACCTGCTCCAGCCCGCTGATCGTCTGCCCGAAGCCGCTCGCCACGCTGACCGGAAGTCCCGGCCCGGCGGATACGGCCTGCACCGCTCCGAACCGGGCCACCTCGCCGCCGTAGAGGCCCAGGTGCTGCACCTCGGCCGCCTCGATCTGCTGAAGCCGGGAACCTGACATGCCCGCAGTGTAGCCGTGCTCAGGCGACGCCCGGCCTCCAGAGCGCTTACCCTGTGGGCATGACCCAGGAATCTCAGCCCCCCCGCACCGTCGTCATCAGCGTAGATATGGAAGGGGTGTGCGGCGTCAGCTCCTGGGTGCAGGTCAGCCCACCGGAATTTGGCGGCCTGGTGAGCGGCAGCGAGTACGAGCGCGCCCGGCTGCGCATGACCCAGGAAGCCTGCGCCGCCGCCCTCGGCGCCCTCGAAGGCGGCGCCGAGAGCGTGCTGATCGCCGACTCGCACGACACCATGCGCAACCTGATTCCGGAAGCGCTCGATCTGCCGGAGCACTGGCAGGAACGGGTGCGCTTCGTGTCGGGCGGCGACCGGCCTCTGAGCATGGTGCAGGGCGTGCAGGAGAAAGGCGTGGCGGCGCTGCTGCTGGTGGGCTATCACGCCCGCGCCGGAACGCCGGGAGCGCCGCTGGCCCACACCTGGAACGGATTCATCCGCGACGTGCGCGTCGGCGGCCAGTCGACCGGAGAGCCCGGGCTGAACGCGCTGCTGGCCGGGCACTACGGCGTGCCGGTGGTCTTCGTGAGCGGCGACGACGTGGCGGTGGCGCAGGTGCAGGCCGAACTGGGCGAGGAGGTGGTGGGGGTAGGGGTCAAGCAGGGGCTGAGCATGTTCAGCGCCATCCACCTGCACCCGGAGCACGCCCGGCGACTGATCCGGGCCGGCGCGAAGGAGGCCATGGAGCGGGCGCTCCTGCCCGGCGGCGCGGCTCAGCCGTACACCACCGCCTGGCCCGCCAGCGTGCAGCTGGAGTTCGACCATCAGGCGCGGGCCGACCAGTGCG
>Ga0160429_1001289_pt1 | contig 14231 bp, 14 predicted proteins | sample SolpanmetagenomR_FD_108199 | JGI IMG/M metagenome (GOLD analysis project Ga0160429, IMG submission 108199) | Solar panel surface microbial communities from Lawrence Berkeley National Laboratory, California, USA - R | ecosystem: Engineered > Built environment > Solar panel > Unclassified ...
CAATCAGGATAGCAGCGAAAAGTTTCTAAAACTGGCATCGCATCGCGCTCCTTTTCCACCCTCCCCTCTTTCTTGTGTCGGCGACTCGAAAGGAGTTGAAGGTAGAAGAGCAGGACAGAAGGTACCATACGAAGCCACGAAATTCAATATCTATCTAGTGGTTTCGCACTGTTTGTCGATACTCTGTACTGTAAAGACAATTGCTGCGGGGTATGCAACAGCGCGACAAGTCCTAGAAAACCTGAGAGTACGCATTCGAAGGACTACAGAGACCGGAAGGGACGACCAAACGGCAGGAGATGTGACAGCCTGAAAACGCATCGATCGCAAAAGATTCTCGATTACGGCAAATTGCGCATACACTATCCTAAAGACACACAAAGTACGCGCCTTGCGAAGAAGCACCACATGAAGTCCTTCTTCTCGCGCATCTTCACCAGCACTCCAGTCGAAACCCAAGACCATGACCAAGAGAGCCAAACTCTACCCGAAAGTCAGGAGTCTCAAACACAACCATCTCAAAACTCACCGCTTCCCTCGCAAATACCAGCATCATCGCCGCCCTTCTTGATGGCGCCCTCTACAGCAGTCGCTGAAACCTCCACGTCGTCGCAGCAGCTACTTGCGTCTTCGACCGGGAAGGCGCGCACGCGCAAGACGAGGGAAAGGATGCAAGTCGAGCGAGAGCGCAGGCATGCCAGTCGCACGCCATTCTCACCTGGCGCGTCGCAGCTGCAGCGTGAAGCTGAAGAGTCTGTGCTCGTGGTAGGAGACAAGGGACATCAGAATGCTCTAACACAAGAGGAAGGAACGGTCGATACGCCTGCTTTAGTGGTAATGGCTGGGGTGAAGACAAGTACGAAGCGCAAAGCCGCGCCAGTGGACGATCAGATGGAGGAACCTTCGTCGCAAGGGATTAGAGCGAGTAAGAGGTTACGGAAAGGCAGTGCAACACCAGAGCCTGTGCAAGCAACGGTGCCTCAGACAGTAACGAAACGATCCAAAAGGTTGGAAGCGCTCGAGGAAATACGAGAGCCAGTGGAAGAGGTGCCGAAGCCTGATTCTCGTCCAAAACCACAAGGTCGCAATCGCACAAAGAACAAGGCAGCAAAAGAAGCCGATCCGGTGCTTTCGTTAACTACGCCCGCTCCGGCAAGCGGAAAGAAACGATCAAAGAAGCAAAAGATGTACGGCAAAAGTCCTGCTCGAGCCAGAACGCAGCTAGATCAAACACGGGAGGAGGCAGGTATCGATGCAGAAGTGGCACAGGAATCGGCGATTGATGAGGCAGAAGACGTACCTAAGGACAACACAATACCTCGAGCTGCGACAAGCAGTAGGAAGCGCAGACGAAGCTCTGGGTCAAAAGCAAAGCGTGTACGTATGCGCAAAAATGCTAGGAGTAAACCATCCTCGGACGCCATACCTCCGCCCGAATCGCAAGACAAACCTGTTATTAATGGTCACGTTGAGGATAAAGAAGATTTAGTCAATGGACAACGGAACACCGAAGAGATTGCTCAGATCAACCACACCAATAATAATGAAACTGCTCGCCGGACACTTTCACCTTCACCTACCCCGTTATTGGAGACTACACCTCCTACTACAGTAAGAGCGGCTGTGCGGCTTTCTAGCACAAAGAAGAGCAACATAAGAGAACGAGATGAGTCGAGTGATGGTGCGAGTGAGCAAGTTTCATCAAAATCCCCAAAGAAAGCAAAGAAGAAACAGAAAGTGCAAGCTAAAGAACCTGAGAGTAGAGAAAAAGAACAACCTAGTATAGTGAAGAAGAAGATGAAGAAGAATAAGTCTATGGAGTTACCTCCTCTGCTCGAAGGGGATCTGCCCACCTCTGGAATCTTCACCGCAACCGAGATCGGCCGCCTTGAGCTTGCCGTACGTATTTTCAAGGACGAGCACGATTTTTCCGATCTCGCGTTTAACGAATTGGTACAAAACAAAAATCGCCATGATTCCAACGTTGGACAACTCTGGACCGCTCTTTGCGATGCGCTGCCACACCGAAAGCGGAAAGCAGTTCAGACCGCTTCTCGAAGGAGATACCACAATTTCGAGGAGCGCGGAAAGTTCACAGAAGTCGACGACGAAGCTCTGAAGCAGCTTATGGTCACGCATCCTTCTAAGTGGGTGTACATTGGGAGTGTTCTCGGACGCTTGCCCACTGATTGCAGGGACCGCTGGCGGAACTACCTCGCGTGCGGCGACAACCGAGTGACGGACGTGTGGACGCAAGGAGAAGAAATTGAGCTCGAAAGGGCCGTGTACGAGTGCAGAGATGCCATCTTTGAAGAAGCGAGACGTAAAGCAGTGGAAGATAACGAAGGTTTCGTCCGTCCGGATTGGCAGAAACTCATCAACTGGAATGCGATCAGTGAGAAGATGGGTTTCAGGAGGAGCAGACTTCAATGTTATCAGCACTACAAGACTAAGGAGAAGCGTGCAGCATCTCGGCCTGGCTCCCTCGCTGGAACTCCTGGTGTTCGTCAAAGATCGACAGGCAGTCCGACCAAGCGTACAGTGATCGCCCTAGCCAACTACGATAAAATGCTTGTTGGTGACAAGGTTGAAATTCTACAACAAATTCTTGAGACGGATACTTTTGACGAAGAGTTCATTCCTTGGTCAATCATCGCTCAGACAGCTTCAAACCGGCCATGGACAACAAGAGACCGAAAGATAGCTTTGGAGAAGATGAAGACTCTGATCACACCGCGCGAAGACATGAGCGAAACTATCAAAGCTCTGATTAAACATTTCAAGAAACAGCATCCGGATGAGCTAGAGGATTTCTATGACGATGCGGATGCGCAACTGCCGAAGAAGAGTACCCCTCATGGTAGAGCGCGCAGGAAAAGTATGCGCAAAACCAAGTCGACCAAAGCAAGCGATGCGAGGAAAAACCATCGGTCTGCGGAGTTCGTTGAAGAGTCTGAGGATGACGGAAGGGCCCATGATTTGAGTGGGGACTCAATAAGCTCTGAAAACTCGGCGAATGCTGACAATGCTGCGCACGAACCTGATATCGAACCAGCCGAGGACGACGACATTGAGAGTGTAGCATCAGTCGAGGACGGACGTCATGCATCACATGACACTCGCCTAAGTGCTGTAGCTAATGGTCACCATTCTGACAACGATGACATTGAGGACTCTGAGAAGGAGCCTACGAAAACGAACTCGAGCAGATCTAGGCATACAACTCACTCCTTGTCTCTTGTGCGCAATGAGGCCACTGAGCCTGACGAAGAATTATCAGCCGCTGGTGCTGATCTAGAATCAAACTCTGATAATGATGATCAGGTAGATGACACCTTCCAAGGCCATCGGCCACTACAGTCTGACGATCATGTCTTTCGCAGTAGCCCAGCTGTTGAGAACACGCCCGAACCTAATGACTACATTGTGGATCTGGAAAACGCGTCCGATGAGGAATTAGAAGATGGTGTTAAAAGCGAGCCGGATTCGGAGTTTGCGATGGATCATGATGCTGGTGAGGATACTTGTACGGCACCAAGAGCTTATACTGTTGACCTGGATGGTGACGATGAGCAACTGGATGAGGTAATGGACGACGAGGCCAGTTCGAATGGTCGAGCAACGACGGTAGATCTGGACGAACAGATGAGCGTGGACGAATAGATGAGCGTGGAGATGGCGACCGGAACAATGACGTTGATGACAGCGAATCGGCTGCGGTTGGAAACGCAATATAAGGGGTGAGAGGTGAATACTGCACAGATTGCAGTGTCTGAAGTTTGGCTTGATCGATTGCTGCTAGACGGCAACATCTGTGGTACTTATTGTAGTTGAGGTACGAATCTGAGGGGTTTAAGCTTCTGCACGAATAGCCAATACTAGCTTTGTTCTTATTAATGCTCTTTAGCAGTTGCCAAGCGCCAGTACGTAGCTCATACTCATCGTATGAATTGCATTACAGAGCCAATCTAGCTACATGGCTCTTTCCATGTATGCACGTGACTTGTTGATAAAAATGTCACGAAAAGCAGCACCTTTTGCCAAGACTTTTATTATCCTTCTCACATGCTCTTTTGTCATACGAAAGTTTTTGAGCATGAAAGTATTATCTAATTCGTATGATACTTTATCTTCTTGAGAATACTTCCAGTGACACTTCTTGCAATACGTATGTTTCGCGTCCTTGAGCGGATTTCCTAGACGTCTTCAAGATCTTTGCAAAAAAATATCCTGAAACTCATCGTATTCACCCTTGAACCTGTCGAAATCTGCAGTGCATTCTGTAAACCTTCTTATTTCCCGAGTTCTCTCAAACAATAATTTCGACATAGGGCTTTCGAAAAGTGGCGACTGTGCTGAGTTGCCGCTGGTTGGGGTTTGTTCATCTGAAACGCAAAGTCTTGCTTGGGATCTGTAATTCAGGAATTACTATCAATATGGCTTCCACCTTGACTGGGAAAAAGAATGGAGTTAAAACCACGGAAATCCTGCGTGTGGAATCATCCGTTGTCGGACTTACAGAGTCCGGCACTAGTAGAGAGGATGTTGATAGTAAGGGCCAAGTAACTATCGATCGCGCGCATAAGGATTTCAAGCATCTTCATAGAGCTGCACTGGAACTACAATCATCGAACATACCAGTCGCGTTTCCTACAGAGACTGTCTACGGCCTTGGAGCGGATGCTACCAGAAGTTCAGCTGTTCAAGGCATATACAAAGCAAAACAGAGGCCGTCAGATAATCCGCTGATTGTTCATGTTCACTCAGTGGAACAACTCCGAGGTCTTCTGAGGCCACGGCGGGATAAGACGACAGGCATTGTGCAGAATGGCCATTACGATCACATTCCGCCAATTTATCTGCCGCTCATTAAGAAGTTCTGGCCGGGGCCTCTTACTATGATTATGCCAAATCCTGAGGGTTCAGTACTGGCTTTAGAGGTGACCGCAGGTCTTCCAACATTCGGCGTTCGTATGCCGAAGAGTCCAATCGCCCTCGCTTTGATTCAGTTAGCTGCAGTGCCACTTGCAGCTCCCTCGGCAAATGCTTCAACGAAACCCTCTCCCACAACTGCCGCCCATGTTAAGCATGATCTCGAAGGACGCATCACAACTATCATCGACGGCGGACCGTGTCAGGTAGGAGTTGAAAGTACTGTTGTTGACGGGTTATCGGATCCTCCTGCTATCCTCAGACCAGGAGGTGTGAGTCTGGAAGACCTTAGAGAGTGCGAAGGCTGGCAAAACGTTACTATTGGATATCGAGATGCCGCTCAGGGTGAGGCTCGACCTCGGGCGCCTGGTATGAAGTACAAGCACTATTCTCCGAAGGCATCTGTTGTGCTTTACGAATCGGGTTCGTCGAGACCAGATGCCGATGCTCTCTTGGCCCGAGTCGGGGCCCGACGAAGTATTGGTATAATTCGAACAAGGAATTGGCCTATGGCCTGTGGACTAGACATAGCAACTCCGTCAGATGACGGGAGCCAAGACTTTGCAACTCAGGCGCTAGGAGAAGACGGAGTTCCTTCCGGTACAGCTAAGCCATTTTTTATGCAGATAAAGCTGAAAGAATCATTCCAACTGTGGGATCTCAACCTAGGACGAACCCCCGAGATGATCGCTCGCGGGCTATTCTCCGCTTTACGAGAACTCGACATGAAAGATGTTGATGCCATATTTGTTGAAGGTATCGACGATTGCCGAGGAGACGTTGCAGCAGCTGTGATGAACCGATTGAGGAAATCAGCAGAGCAGAAAGTCAATTGATAAGAATAGGCCCAGGACGTCACTGCAAGCTAGGCGGCGCCCGCAAATTACAATGATGTATCGCAAGCAGAAGAGAAACGACCTGCATCACATGTGATCGAATATCGAAGCATCTTCTTCATGCCGACCCATCAAAACCAAACGGAGATTTAACATGTATGCAACGAGTCAGTTTCAAGGGTCCTGTGACCGGGTGAGCGTGTAGCGCTAAAACCCACTTCCACGCTACTTTCCAGCCTCAAACGATCTTTTAGGTTGCTCCCGCGTTACGGTTTCGTCAGAGGCTTGAAGTGGTGATACATTGTGCTACCCACACCGTGAAGGAGGAAGCGAACTGTATAACACAACAGCTACAAAGCAGGACTTCCATCCCTTCCTAATCCATGCGCTGCCTTTACTGTCCACCGTCAACATAACAAAATGAATTCTGTAAGGAGTGATAAACTCAATGTATGGTCGCAGACAGACGATCATGAGAGCTCCGCTACAGCGGAAGTGAATGTACTCGTCACAGGGTTTGGTGTACGTTTTGTGAAAGAAACCCTAAGTCGTGCGCTGAAGTATGTGATGCTGATAGACCATACAGCCTTTCGGAACTTCCGGTCCCCGAAATCCTTCGTGGTCCATCGCAAGCTCATTACCCACAACATTGCCCGCAACTCCTGTACATCCTTCAAGAATACGCATTTTCGTACCGCCGAAACCAGTCACTGTGGCGTATGATGTAGTCGATGAGCTAGTGCCCGAACTCTACGGCGGCACCACAACCTATGATGCCGTTATACACATCGGACTCGCTTCGAAGCAGACCTACTACGCTCTAGAAACCACAGCCCACCGTGACGGGTACGAAAAGTTCGATGTCAACGGACAACTACCGCAGTCATCAGTCCAGGCTTCATTCCGCAAAGACTGCCCCGTGGAACTCAAGACTTGTGCGCACATACCAGACGTATGGCCGCGTTGGAGCGGGGTGTTGCCGGTACGCTTGCGGGCCTTACGGAGCGATAGCGTTGACTAACGAATGTCGCAGAACTATGATATCCGTCTCTCGGATGATCCGGGACGGTACTTATGCGACTACATCTACTACACATCTCTCGCACACTTCCATCACAACAGCGACGTGCATCTGCCGTGGCATGAGAAGACCAGTGTGGTCTTCCTACACGTGCCTGCAGAAGCGGAGAGCTCGATAGAGACGGGGCGCGAGATTACGATTGCTCTGATTCGTGCTTTGATTGATAGCAGGAGGATGAGGCAGGATGATTACAACGAGTAGATGTTTCGCGTAGGAATGGAACAGAGCGCAACTTTCGTTACAGTAACACATCTCACGAAATGAAGGACGATATACATGCCAGGAAACGTACATATAAAGTCCCTACTCAGCAAGCAAGGAAGCCAAGAAAACCTTATTTCTGCTTGTAAGCGATCCATATCCGAACCTTCGGTATCGTGATATGCAGGGTGATAGCAAGCATCTATCGAGGGGTCGCCTACGTAGGCTCCTTCGTCTTTGATCATTAGGCTCGTTTCTCCCTTACATTATCTACTTGTTCGCAGGCAAGATATATATATGATATGATTACGGTATACCGCCTCCTCGGAAGGCACTCCTGATAACATAGTAGGTTTCCATGTATCAATTAACTGCATGAGGAAAACCGGGGTTGATGATCCGGCTTTTATGGACTCTAACTACCCCACTACCTGGATCGTGTTGGAGAATTTGCCGAGGTTGCCGCGATCCACAGGACTGTACTCGAGTCTAAGCTGTTTCTCGAACGTTATTGTGTCTGGGTATGAATGAAGGGAGAGTGTCCCTGCAATCAAGAAACCATGATAATTTGATAGGCAGAACGATTGGTTCTTCTGATTTGTAAGCGTCGGCTCGGATGTAAGGCTGATGACCCCGCAGTACTGGTCCTGTATAGATGCGGGGTAGACATATCAATAACTTTGGTACAGATGAGTTAAGCAACTTTACCTGCAACCATCGATATTTCTCCCTACCATTAACGGTAACACTGATCTTACTCCCAAGCTACATTGACGTTCATACGAAAATGCCAAACACCAAGACAGTCCACGTCCCACACTTGGGCGGCATCGACGCCGCCTACCAAATGCCCTACCCATACGATTCGTCCAAGCCAACCCTAGTCCTAGTCAACAGCTTTACCACATCCTCGGAGCTGTACAAATCACAATACGCGAACAAAAACCTTACCAACGCCATGAATCTGATCTCCATCGAGCTCCTTGGCCACGGCCAGACCCGAACAAAGGCGCAGAACTTCACATACTGGGACACGGCGATCATGAACATACAAGTTCTCGAGGCGCTGGGGATCGAAAAGGCCTTCGTGCTGGGGACGAGTCAGGGCGGGTGGATTACGGTGCGGATGGCGTTGTTGGCACCTGAAAAAGTGAGTTGTTGCGTGCTTGTGTTGCTCCGGACACTCCAATACATCTGACGCTGAACCGAACAGATCCTCGGCATCATACCGCTCGGCACATCGATGGACTACGAATCAGAGCGCACGCGCAAACTTGGCTGCTGGGACGGCGCGGCCGCCTGCACGCCTTCGATCAACGAGTGGACCACCAGCTCGCCGACCCCAGACTTCGAGCCGAGCGCCGACTACGCCAATTTCCTGATCGACATCGGCTTCGGCAAAGACTGCGACGCCAGCGCACGAGACTTCTGGGTCAAGACGATCAAGGAGAATTATAAAGGTGACGACGGCCGCCAGCGTGCGCGCATGGCTGCGATTAATCTGCGAGAACGAGACGGGCTGCTCGTGCGGTTGTTCGATGTCAGATGTCCGGTGTTGTGGCTTCATGGTACTGCGGACGCGGTTTACTCGGTTGCGAACGCTGAGGAAGAGATAAAGCTGTTTGTGAATTCGGAGGATGCTAGGCTTGTTACAGTGCCTGATGGACAGCATTTCTTGAGTTTCTCGCACCCGGAGGTTGTGGATGGTCATTTGGTTGAGTTTGTGGGGAAGTATAAGGACCGGAGTGCTTGAGGATATTTTATAAGGGATCAGATATGTAGTCGATGATATGAGTGGTGGATAAGATATCCTTTTTGATGTTGTAATTTAGAAAAAGAGGCTGTATTCCACTAACATAGTGCTCGTTTCGTTGGTCAAGATGTTGCAAAATGCTGCTTTCATGTTAGTATTATGCTTTTACTTCCGAAGAATTTTTTATTCCCATATTGTTCAGAGGATTCGTGGTCGAAATTCTTTCACTGCTTGGCATCCTCGAAATGTATGATTTAACAACATAACAGACAGTACGGCTTTCAAGCAAGCGATAGTGTACAACGGCTTAGTTAATAATAGCAGGTAGAACAATATTTAATAGTGTCAGAAGAACCCACAAGGAGTGTCTTGTTAGCGTATTATGGCCTCATACTGTCTCACTTCACCACTAGAAGTTCTTGGTCTGAGGTGTTTGGTTTTGGTTTTGTCATTTGCCGTTCTTTACACTGCTGTATAACACTTCCGAAGATCGATATCAATTAGCTGACCATGATGTATGAAGTCGACGAGAAAGTTGCAAGAAAGAGAGTGGGGTTTCGAGCTCTACTGTAACATTTCCGGTTGAGTTTGCAGTGTTTGCAACTTGAACCCCTATTCTCCTTTCGACATCATTGTCGCTTTAACAATGCTTCCGCTCTTCACTACCAAGATGAACTCCTCATCTTTCTTACAACCACTCAATACCTCTTCGCCCTTAGGCGCAGAGCGATTGGGTAGTATTAGCGAAGCCACTCCCTCAACACCCTCTGTAAGGTCCAATGCCTTGTCAAGCAAAGTCACCACCATCCTCTCCACATCCTACGCCGACCTCGATATCAGAGATGCCCTGGGAGCCCTCGATGCCCGAAACGTAAAAAACACAGCGGAAACCAGGCGCAACTTGCGCTTGGATGTTCAGAAAGAAATCATCGACTGCAATGCCGTCGTAATACAAGACTTTGGACTTGTCGCAAAGGTGGTTGTCCTACCCATACTTGTCCACTCGTTGTCTAACACTTCACAGCAACTTTCTAGTGTTGGTACGGCTCTAGAAACGCTGCAGAAGACTGTCGCCGAAATGCGCCGCCACATATCAGCCGCTCGTGTGGAAACCGCTCCGATTCTGGAGGAAGCCAACCGCCTCTTCGCGCAGAATGAAGCCGTTGAGACGAAGCAAAAGCTCTTGGCCGCTTTCAACGCCCACTTTCTACTCTCCGAGGCCGAGACTGTCACTCTCACATCGACAGCAGAACCGGTGACTGACAACTTCTTCCAAGTCTTGGTCAAGGCGAAGCGTATCAATCGCGATTCACAACTACTTCTAAGCGGCGAGAACCAACGACTAGGATTGGAGATTCTCGATCAGAGTACACGGCACCTGACGGCTGCGTTCCAAAAGCTACATCGATGGGTGCAGCGCGAGTTTAAGAGTCTGGACCTCGAGAATCTTCATATCAATGCGGGTATTCGCCGAGCTCTACGTGTGCTTGCGGAGCGAAAGGCGATGTTCGATAGTGCGCTTGATACCTTCGCGCAGGCGAGGCAGCGCACTCTGAGCGATGCGTTTTATGCGGCTTTGACAGGGAGTGGGAACCGATTTGAGGCACAGGACAGACAAAAGCCAATCGAGTTTTCCGCGCACGAGCCGTTGCGGTATATTGGTGACATGCTGGCTTGGGTCCATGCTACAACTGTGTCGGAAAGAGAAAGTTTGGAGACCCTTTTCATATACGAAGGAGATGAGATTGCAAAGGGCATTAGAGAGGGACTTGAAAGTGAACCTTGGCGCACATCTGGAGATCAGACGAGAGGTGAAGAGCAATTCAACGGCCCCCTGGCGCTGGAGCAGTTGGTGTCAAGTAATCTGTCTGGTGTGGCAGCCCTCGTCAGGCAACGCATCGAACAGGTCATCCTCTCCCACGACGAACCAGTACTGGCTTACAAAATCGTCAATCTAATACACTTCTACCGAGCCATCTTCGCCAAAATCAACGCTCGCGTTAAAGGATTCCAATTGCAGCAACAGTCGAGCCTAATTGTGATGCTTGATGGCTTGGCGGATTCTGCACTATCACGCTTCACGGCTACAATGCAGTACGCTGCCGCGACAGCTCTCGACAACCACGAACTTACCACAATTCCCGATGATCTCTCTCCGCCATACTTCTTTACTGACGCCCTAGACACCCTTTCCGCCCTGCTTTCAACCTATGATTCCTCAGCATCAATGTCCGACCCCTCTGGCGCCGGCCTCTCACTCCTCCTTACAGAAGCCCTAGACCCTTTTCTTACCGCTTGCAATCATCTCGCAACCACAATTCCGAATCCAACAGACTCCGCCATATTCTCCGCAAACTGCCTCCTCGCAGCCCTAACCACCCTCTCAACAACAACAACAACCTCAACACCCCACACAGAGACCCTTCGCACGCAACTCACCGCTCACGCAAACCAACTCACAATCTTACAACACACATTCCTCCTCAGCACCTCCAGCCTCTCAACACTAACAATCGCCCTTGACGCCCTCACCAATCACAAAGACTTCGAGACGCTCTCCCAGAACCCTGCCTTCTCACCTGAGTCACTCCTAGCGACAAGCGAGCGATTAGACGCTTTCCTACCTCACGCACTTACGGATGCTGCGTTGAATCTTAGACGGTTGAGGGACGTGAGGTTGAGAAGGGAGATTATGGAAGAGGCCGCAGGGATGTTCGTGGAGGATTTCGAGAGGGTGGAGGAGAGCGTTAGGGGTGTTGATGAGGTTTTGAGGAGAGATGGTGCGTATGGGGTGGATGATGGGGAGGAGGGGTTGAGGGAATGCTTTCCGAGAACGGGGGAGGAGATTAGGGTTCTATTGAGCTGAGTTCTAAGTGAGGGCCTGCATAATGACTTGCGCAACCACTATGAAAGGATATATAAGACGGAAATGCTCTTGAAAGCCGCCTGCTTGGGGTTCTCACTGGCGTCTTTCGTTATCTCTCCGTCTGTTCATGCATGTGCCGCCAGCCTGTTTGTTCTCCTGATGAGGATGTCCCGCCAAGCTAATGTTTGTCGGACTGTGCGCTCTCGGCTTGTCCAGTGTTCTTCTCAGTGCTTCACAGCTCTTCGCTCCATCCTTGCCTTGTATGTATGCATTCTAGTGAGCGTATTTCGTCAGTGGTGCGGAGTCTGGGTTTGCCAGATCATTTAGTCCCCCTCTCTTCCTTATCCCTCTGTATAACGCGACTCCCCCATCCAATCAGAAGCTTCGCAGCACTTCCTCCCTCCTACTAGCTTTACATGTTTAATCTACTTCATAATCATTATAATCAAGAATGAATAAAACTCCTCGACCCCTCCCATTTCCTTATAATTCAGCAAACCTCCTATTATCATTTCCGCTCCTCCCACTCCTCGGGTGTATAACACTTCGGCGTCCACGCATGAATCGCCTTGATCTGCTCCTTCAGCGCCGCATTGACCAATCGATGCCGCGCCAACGTGCCCTTTTTCGCAAACGCTGCGCTTACGATTTGTGCGGCGTACATTTGACCGCAACCGCCTGGCTGCTGCATTAGTTTATGAGGCTTCTTTGACATTATAGAATAAGGCAAATACCGGACATATCTTCTATATCGACACGTGTTGCACCTAGTTCATCCACGAGTGTTTTGCGGATGGTTTCGGGCGTTACGCCGCTGTGGGCTTGGTAGGAGACGGCGGCAGTGTCTGTTTCGGCCATGGTGGGTGGTTTGTGACTCCGGTGCTGTGGTTGTTAAGCTGAGGGGAGTGGTGGAGGTGGTGTGCTTGGGTTGGTATAGCGAGTTTAAAGGGTGATGGAGGTAAAGAGAATGGCACTGGAAAGGTTGTAGGCGACAACACTTGTTTGAAAGATTAGTTGGTCGTTGGGAAGGAGACTATATAATAGGTGAAAGAAGAGCGTGGAGGGGTAGATTATTAGTAGGATTACAAGAAAGACATTGACATTTATCAATCTATATCACGTGATATGATCTTAATCGCAAAACATGGTTTCTTTTCTAATCACTTCCACTGCCATAGTCTTGAGGAACGCTTTCGTAGTTAGAATGAGTGCTTAAATAGTAAATGGTAGTGGCATACAAATGACCGCACCTGCTTCGCAACCATTCCTCTTAATGAACTGTGCTCCTTTCATCCCAAGTCTAGTGTAGAGAAAAGTAATGACAACAAAACTCAAGCACGATAAGTAGTCGTAAGACTATGCTCAACACTACTACATGCTTCATCTTCGAGTGACCTGTCTGCAACGAGGTTGAAATTGTCATTACAATCAGACTCAGCCACGATCGCGTCATGTTAGGATCATGTCAGCTTCGCTTGTGATCAACACCAAGCCCCGTGTTTGTACTTCTTCTTGGCTGTGTATATAGTCTGACTGTATTTTTCTTTTGCAACAACCACCAACCTTCTTGGATGAGAATGTATTGAATCTTCGCATTGAAGAAACCACCCGAATCTACTCTTCTTAATTCATACTCGCCATCCTAGAACAAATCATCATAAAAAACCGTTTGTCAATAATGCAAACCATGGAGAAATTCCCAGTGGAGAAAGTCACTCAAGACTTCTCTTCCTCACAGCCCTCACCGTTGTATACCTCTCTCCGCAGCACCTTCGCCTCCGTCTCATTGCATCGAACCGATCGTCTCCGCTTCCTCGGTTTCCCGCCCACCATCATTGACTCAATGCGTCGCGTCATAATCACCAACTGGCCACGCGGGATCCAAGCAGAGCGCCCATACGAAGGATCGACCGAGTTCAAACTGTCAGGCAATCCTTGGACTAGCAACCTGGCGGCCGAAGCAATGAGCGCCCGACGCATGATGACTCAAATCCTTGCCGCCCTCGCATCTCAAGGCTGGATGCTTGCGTTGTCCACAGACATCTCGCGCAAATCGACCGACAAAGACACACTCTTATTCCGGCACAATGGCACTATTCCTGCACCGATGGAATGGCTCACTATATCTTTCAGCAAGCAAGACCGACTGCGCTTTGTCGATGCGCCGGAGGATGTGATAAGGACTGCATGTACAGCGTTCTCCCGAATGACTCAAAATACAGGGCCGCTGGCTGAGAGAGGCGTGTTTGAGTTGAAGTTTGCGGGTAATCCTTGGCGGGCCTCGGGAGGTGAGACCATGGATGCGAGGAAGATTTTGCTGGTGTTGATGGAGTTGCTGGAAGCTCATGGGTTCACGGTATATGGTTCCATTGACCAAAAGGCTACGGCGAGTGAGAATGTCGGTGAGACGGATACGTGGCACGTCTGTCGACAAGTCGGGTGGAATCCTTCGATGCCGGTGTATCATGCTTGAATGAGTGCTCGGCAGGACATGTCCGAGGTTCGTGCTGAGTTCGTGGTTCAGTGGTCTTTTTGAGCAGTTTGTAATAACACTTGATTCTG
>Ga0160429_1001291_pt1 | contig 14220 bp, 8 predicted proteins | sample SolpanmetagenomR_FD_108199 | JGI IMG/M metagenome (GOLD analysis project Ga0160429, IMG submission 108199) | Solar panel surface microbial communities from Lawrence Berkeley National Laboratory, California, USA - R | ecosystem: Engineered > Built environment > Solar panel > Unclassified ...
AGGATTTGAACTTCTTCGGGCCATTCTTCCTCGGTTTGATACTCAACCTCCGCCTCCCAGAGACGTTTCGAATTGTACGATATCTCGATTACGACTGCAGTGTATGCTCTCATGCAGCTCGTAGGAACAACCGGCGTGAATCCAAATATGGCACTTACGAGACTCGATTTCCCAAGCCTGTAGCGCCAATGATGCCAATGATTGTGACAGTGCGCTGGTCCAGATCCTCTTTAATTATCTCAATATCATTTAGCTACTCTGCTCAAATGATTTTCCATGAAGCCCGTCTATTGAACACCTTCTGAAACTGATCGAGCCAATGTGCACCATAGTCTTTGACCTTCATATCTAGCTGGCTTAACTCGAAATCACCCAACACATCCTGTGGATCGTCATCTTCCACTTCCATTGGGTGACAGTGAGAACTGGTGTTGGAAGAATTCGCTGAGGCTGAAGGTGGGTTTAAAATAGGCTGAGGGGGTTACTGAGGTCACTAAAGGCGAAGGGCTCTTCGTCAGCACAAGGATCTCTCAAAAGAGATTTGGGTTCCCAGAGGCGATAATATGGAAACGTACCTCGAGTTTGGTGATCAATCTCAGTGATGGTATACTGCTTGCACCTTGTGGGAAGTGCGATGAAGATCTTGCTGGAAAAGGCGACGCGCTTCAAGAAACTTATGGCATTGAAGCAATTCAAAAGCTAGACTGGCAGAAGAGTACGAAAACGAGAGGTGAGAATTGCGAAGAGAACACGAGAGAATGAAGGAGGATAAACGAAGTAACGAAGGAAGGAAAGGAAGAAAAGGAAGTAAAAAAAGGGAGAAAGAAAAGGGAGGAAGAAGAGGGAGGAAGAAAAAGGTAGAGGGTAGAGAAGAAAAGATGGAGGAAGGGAAGGAAGGGGCAGGCAGGTTTATATATCAAATGATAGAAGGGGAGATCTCTTATCACGTGTAGCCACAGGCGAGTGAATGGAGGCCAAGACAGGTCCCGGAAGGAGTGATGAGAGCACGGCAAGAAAGTGAGGTTAATAAATCGAAATGTCCGGTTTAGTGCGTTTCATGGAATCTGAAGTATGCTTCATGGATAGTATAGGTACTTCAAATACTTTCCAAGTTCTCCAAGCGATCATGTTTTCGGACTACCTTCATCATTGTCTCTTCTACAAAGTATGCGGCTTTCGCTGTGCTGAAGTCATTACTCTCTTCGCTATGTCGGTTGTTTTACTTGGGCAGATGCCCAAGTATGTTTGAGCCACTTCAACAGATAGTTGATATGTTTTCATGGAAGAGGAGCATTAGCAGCCAGCGCCGCATGTGTTCGTTTTATCTGAGACAGTCTTGTAGTAACATCAAGATGCATTCTCAATAACAATAACACAGGCACAATGGCAAATGAAGATTAAACAAGGCCAATGGAACACATCTTAATGCACCTTGGTAATAACGTCCAGAACAAGCTTTAGGGTTTTACGAGGTGTAAAGAGCTTACTACTAGTCTGTCATAGGGTGTTTCCAAAAAAAACACATCATAATTGTTATCATGCTGCTTGACCATGGTGAACATGTGGTTCTTTGAAGTCTCAGCAGCCTTATGGAAGTGCACTCACTTGAACCCTGAAGCCTGTCACGACTTTTTTGGAAGAGCAAACGCGCTTGAAGAGAAGGCGGAGAAAACATACTGTGCACAGCTATTGCATCTTATCCCTTTAAAAAACTTATTTCGCTTCTATAATGGTGGGTTACGACGGCAGTATCTCCGGTCTTGAGTACAGCTGACTGACTTATCCTTTTAAACAGTCTGATCGAAACCCTACACAAATCTTTGCTGATGACACGAGTGAGGAGAAAGGAGAGCAGGCACGATTGAGCGCTTTCGTGGGGGCAATAGCAGTCGGCGACTTGGTGAAGAGCACATTGGGACCAAAGGGAATGGACAAGATCTTACAATCAGCGTGGGTTCATCATCAATCAACATAAATAACAGCATCACAAGCTTACACCTCCCTAGCTCCACAGGCGAGATCATGGTAACAAACGATGGCGCCACAATCCTCAAATCTATTGCGCTTGATAACGCAGCCGCTAAGGTGCTGGTGAACATCTCAAAAGTACAAGACGATGAAGTGGGGGACGGCACAACCTCTGTGACGGTCCTCGCAGCAGAACTCCTCCGTGAGGCAGAACAACTTGTGAACAAGCGGATACATCCTCAAACCATCATCGAAGGCTACCGGGTAGCATCAGCAGCAGCTCTCCGCACGTTAGAACAAGCAGCGGTAGACCACAGCTCCGATGCCGACCTCTTCCGCAAAGATCTTGTAGCCATTGCACGAACAACACTCAGCAGCAAAGTGCTCGCTCAAGACCGCGAGATGTTCGCCGAGCTAGCCGTCGACGCAGTCCTCCGCATGCAAGGCTCAACAGATCTTTCCCACATCCAAATCATCAAGAAAGCCGGCGGCAAGCTACGCGACAGCTACCTCGACAGCGGCTTCATCCTTGACAAGCGCTTCGGCAACAACCAACCGAAACGCCTCACAAACGCCAAGATCCTCGTCGCTAACACGAGCATGGACACGGACAAGATCAAGATCTTCGGCGCGCGCGTCAAAGTCGACTCGACCTCCAAGCTTGCGGAGCTCGAAAAAGCAGAAAAGGAAAAGATGCGCTCGAAAGTAGACCGCATCAAGGCACACGGTATCACGCTCTTCGTAAACCGCCAGCTCATTTACAATTGGCCCGAATCCCTTTTCGCCGACGCCGGCATCGCCTCCATCGAACACGCCGACTTCGACGGTGTGGAACGTCTTGCTCTTGTCACCGGCGCCGAAATCACTTCTACTTTCGACCACCCAGACACCGTACAACTCGGTCACTGTGATCTCGTCGAAGAAGTCATAATCGGCGAGGACACACTAATCCGCTTCTCCGGTCTGGGCGGCGCAGCAGGAACTTCCTCCGGAATGGGCCGCGCATGCACCGTCGTCCTCCGCGGTGCAACATCGCAGCTCCTCGACGAAGCCGAGCGATCCCTCCACGACGCCCTCGCCGTGCTCTCTCAAACAGTCGCAGACCCACGCGTAACACTAGGTGGCGGCTGCGCAGAAATGCGCATGGCTCTAGCTGTCGAAGCGGCGGCGCAGAATCTAGGAGACAAGACGGCGCTAGCTTGCGAGGGTTTCGCGCGTGCTCTGAGGCAACTACCCACGATCTTGGCCGATAATGCAGGGCTTGACAGTGGGTTGCTGGTGTCGAGGCTGCGTGCGGCGGTGTATGGTGGGCTTGTCAACAGCGGGCTGGACCTGCTGACGCCTGGCGGTGGGATCGTGGACATGCGTGAGTTGGGTGTTGTCGAGAGTTACAAGCTCAAGCGTGCGGTGGTCAGTAGTGCAAGTGAGGCGGCGGAATTGCTGTTACGGGTTGACAATATCATCCGTGCCGCACCGAGGAAGAGGGAGCGGATGTGAGTGGGGATTGTAGCAGGAACATGCCAAATGAAGAGAGTCGACATGCGGAAATGATAGACGTCTGCCTTCGTTGTTAGAAAAGCGGGGGAAAGCGCTCATGGCCAGCCTACGATAATGATGATTTGATTGCGTAAATCTCATTTCCAACTGCATGTATACTTAGAAATGAAATGAAAACATGTGTCAAACACGCATAAAAATTCAAAACCCTTCGTACAATCACAGACAGACGCAAAACAATCACTCCCCTTCCTTGGCCCCAAACCATCTGGCCAACCTCCTCTCCTCGCCCCACCCAAGATCTCTCACGCTCCTCCAAACACCAACAACGAGTCCTGGAAATTTGCTCTCCCAATAGTTGAGATACCCCTCCGGCACCTCTCCCACTTTTATTTTAACATCGTCGGGCATGTCATCCCAATGATGGTGCTTGTTCCGCAAAGCGCGCAGCAAATCGGCCAATTTGGCACCGTTGTACTTGCGCTGTTTACCCAGAGTATCCGTGAACTTGCGGTCGAGAATGGAAAGGAAGTCCGGGTCTGGAGCGGCAGGCGTGACAGCGGGACTCTCAGAACGACGGTATGCGGCGGCGGATGCGTAAGTAGGGCCACTATTAGTAGCGGGAACGGGGATGATTTGCTTGGCACGCCTTTCGAGTTCTGCTAGGGCAGCCGACGTCCCGTCGCGTGGTTCCTGGTCGAAGCGATCCGAGGCAAGCGAGAGAAATTCAAGGCGATCTTCGGCAGACCAAAAAAAGGGGTGCGCGAGGACCTGCGCGGCTGTGGGACGATCTTCGGGATTCGGTGAGAGCATCCACTTGATGAGATTCAGGATCTCCGGGCCGAACAGCGAGATAGCATGCATGTTCTTCGGAAGGTTCATTTTAACATTGACCTCCCGAAGTTGCATCCAGCCTTCGTCGTCGTCGAAGGGGTGCTGCCCACGGGTTAAGATGTAGAAGAATGCGCAGCCGAGTGAGAAGATGTCAACAGCACGCTTGATTCCAAAGACGGAAGGAGGTACATTGGGGTCGCCAGTTGATGAATCTTTCGACGCAGACATATTGGAAGCATCTTTTGGTTGCGTAATGAGCTCTGGCGCTTTCCAGCCCGCCGTACCAGCGTTGCCTGTTGCCCCCAATATCGTTGATCCACCATCAGGTAGGGTCTTACAAAGCCCGAAATCGGATATGACGAGACGTGGGCCGGTAATTACCGCAGCATTTGCATTCATCTTCTTTGGATATGCAAGAAGCATATTGTGCGGTTTAATGTCTCTGTGCACAATCCGGAAGCTGTGCAAATATTTGAGACCCTCAGCCATCTGGCGTAGGATACGTGTAGGATTGCTTGTAATCTGTCTAATGAGCTCCCCATGTTGTGCGTTGGCAGGCTCATCGTTATGGCCATCACGGAACAAATCCCAGAGGCTGGCTTGGCAAAGCTCCAAGGCAATGTATAGGAAATGCTCGTCCTGACGACGACAGAAATAACGGATGACGTTAGGGTGATCTTCGGACTGCTCAAGAAGAGTGACTTCCTTAGCAGCTAATTCGAAGTGTTGTGGCAACATACGCTTGACAGCAACTCTACGGCCTTCGAATTCACCCTCGAAGACAAAGGTACCACCACTGCCCGTTCCAAGCACCTTTTTGGTGTGAATGATGAGATTTTGCACGATTGCAGAATCGGGTTTCGCAGGATGTGAAACGTTAACGGCGTCTGGTTTGACTTCGATGTCTTGTCCGATATGTTTCACGCCCTCGATGATATTGTCAACAACAGTGGTACCATCTGTGGTCAAATTGCTTCGTTTCTTCTTGTTTCCTCCACGCTGTCCTCGATGTGCTTTCTTCTTTTTTGCCGTGTTTGAATCAATAATGCTTGAATCTAGGTTGGGTTCAGTAATCAGGTCGTTCTCTTTATTTTCGTCATTGATCAATGAATCAGTGAAGCCATCCAGTTGATTTCTTTCAGCACCATCTTCATACACGACCTCCTCGAACTTCACTGATCTGACGAGTTCGTTTGGTTCAGCTTTCACAAGAGGGACTAACGCTTTAGATCCTAGTTCAGCGGGGAGATCGAGAGCAGTGGTTTGGAATTCGGATTCGGTTGGTGCCGTGACTTCTGTTTTAATCCTCTCTGGAAACTCTACTTTGAACTCGTGTTCCAGAAGAGCAGACACTTCTTCGCTGATGGGAATCGGTGTATTGTTCGGAGACACCAGCGGCACCTTCGGCCACAACCTTGCTACAGTAAGGGATGCGCAGATAAGAAAGAGAACGATAACGATTTGACCGAAAGTGAAGCTGGTTACCAACGAGGACTTGGGTTGCGGGAGAGTAGAAATCACACGCTCCCCTCCAAGCTTCTCAGATTGGTCTATTGTCTTAACGACTTCCGGTGCAGCGATCAATGGGATGTCCTTGGGAATCGCTCCTTGCAAGGAGAGCGCATGCACTCCAACCAGATATTTCTTTAGTTGTGCTTCTCCGCTAGTGTCCATGGCCGGGACATTATAGGTCCAATCGTCGCGAGAGCACTGAGCTGGGAAAGCACCCTCGGTAATCATGGGATACCTATTTTCAGATAGTGCATACCAACTGCCATTTTCGGTACAGTTAACAAACACTCGGGCCGCATCATCGAGAAAAGCATCTTCAGCATTTTTAGGTCCTATAGGTTGGGGAAGAAGGATCAACGGAGTCTCCAACTCAGCATTGCGCGGCCGCGCCACATCGAAAACACGAGCAACTGGAGATCCGAATTTGTAGTTGTACATTGGCTTCCGGTAGAAGTCCGAAGGCCCGGCGTCTTTATCGTACAGATGATCGAAAGCTGTAATTCGGCCATCATATCTGCTGTAGATATATCGCTGATCCATAGTTCTCGAATATTGACTGTACAAATCTTTATCCCGATTATTTGGCACCCACTCAAAATAGTTGATAGTGCAAATTGGTTCGCCCGTGTATCGGCTGGCAATGCTGACAACATATTCAGTGCGTCCCAGAGTGAGCGTTTCAGAGACACTGCATTTGTTGTCGTCCTCCAAGTCTTCGAGTTCGTTGACTTTCCTGCAACTGCTGTGATTTGTTGAATACGAACCTCCCGGACTGAATGTTTGGAGAATGTTGCCGCTAGCAACATCTACCGTATAGAGTGTATTTTTCTTTTCTCCTGTGTAAACCACAGGAGGATCCTCAGCCGCGTATGGTGACAAATCCTCGACCAATTGTTTGACAGTAAGTCCTAAAGATTGCATCCCAAACGGCGATCCAGGCGTGTAACCATACAAGCTACCGTCCTGACTCGGCTCAACAATCCAGAGGAAATCTTCTTGAAAAGTGCCAGTGCCCTCCGCGGATTTATTTCTCTGATGATAGGTTGTCTCCACCATGGCTCTATCAGCCTCGAAAGTCCAGAGACTCCCTCCTGTAAGACGATCTCTTGCATATATAGTTCCATCGACTGTCGCCAGCAGGACAATGTCCTGAACATCCCAGTCCTGCAAAGACCGCGCCGGAAGTCGCGAAGAAAGACCACCGGACGGGCCGGCAGCCTTGGCAGGTGGTGCTCTTACAGCACGGTCGTTGAGACCGTCCGGAGCCAATGTTGCAAGGGCGCGCACATCGGAGGATGTCAGTGCGTCATTATTGCGATTCTTCTTATCGCTTCCATTCTCGTTGTTGGTGTCCACATAGGTACTTTTGCCTCGTGCAAGCACCAGAGAGTCGTCTTTTTGTGGCGCGCGCTTCTGCTGAGCGGCTGCGAAGAGAGGGAGATTGGAAAGGCATAGTAAAGCCAACACCAAGGAGCTGATGCCCAGTGAAGTTTCTCGAGGCCGTCGTGTCATAGTCGTAAGGTCATGCGAGCTCTTGGTAATGGCCTATGGCCTACAGTGTATGAATGCGTGTTTGCGCCCAATAATGAATGGTTGTAAAAGTAGTCAACGAGAGATGGTGCAGAAGCAATAATCAAAATTGGGAGGTGGTGGTTACAGTAGGGTGAATGAGGCTGCCCCAAGCTTACTCCAGCCAGCCAAGCAAGGCTGAAATAATGCAGGGGATCGGCACACCCGTCGACCCAAGGCGAGACGAGCCGGGGTGTACAGTACGAGTCTATAACGATATACATCATGATGATCGACGATGGAATATGATATTTGGAATACCCGATGAGAAGTCTGGAGGAGCCAAAGTCTGTCTCCAGGTTGATGCACGCCTTCCTTGCCCAATTCAGCCACGATTTTGGATCGCCAGAGATTGTACACCATGCTGATGACTTGTATCTAACTCTTGTATGCCTGTAGTGTCAATCAGGGCACTAAGATAGCCTCAAACACGGTGAACTTAAGGAGCAAATTTGATGTTCAATTACACATGATGCTAGCTAAAAAGACATAGATCACAAGAAAAGCCATGTCGGCAAGCCAGTGCTGTTCAGAGGTGCCAAGATGTCCACCTAGAAATCGAGGGTGTTCACAGCAAATGGCTCAAATAAATTACATGGAAGAAACATGAACACGCATCTTTCGTTGTGTCCTTGAAGTGGGGAGTTAGAAGCCTGCCAAAACCGCATGTTGCTCCATCCCGGGTATCATATCCATCACGCATGAGTTTCGTAAGATGCATCTATCCCCCCTTGACGCCATTTAAATCATCCGGTCTCTGTCACTGAAAGGGGTCTCTTCCTATACATCACGGTGGTGCGGAAGTTCCCTCCTGGTTGTCCATCAATTTTGCAAAGTGTCGCTCCCAGATCCATCCAATCGTCCCAGATCCATCATCCTGATTGCGAGCGAGCCAGAGCTCTCCGTTCTGCCCGATCACGTCGAATATTTCTCCAGGAACGTACGTCAGGTACGGAAGGCCAGCCCTAGACATCTGCCTGTCAATATTAAATTCAAACAACGACGCAGCAAGAAAGAGGACTTTATACTGCTGCGCCGGGAGGGTCTGGATCATGGGTTCAGAATCGGAATAGGAAGATTCATTAAGAATATCGGAAGAAAATTCGGAAACTCCACCTACAGCGGGACGTTCAGGAGACGCGGATTGAGAATCGGACATTGGAAGCGCCGAAGAAAAGGCCATGGTGGCACTGCGTCGTGTAGCACTGGTGTTGTACGTCGAATTTGGATTTGCCGAGCCTGCCGCTGAAGAGTCATTCATGTGCGTGGAATTGTTGGGTTGAAATGCTGCTTGCAGCGGCTGGAGAGGTGTATTAGATTCTCTCGGCTGGGTATGCATCACTGAAGAGAACTGGGGACTCGAAACACCACGTTGGAGCTTTGTAGAACTATCGCTAAGGCGAGAACCGGCGACTGAACCACTAGCACTATTGCGTGGCTGTCCAAAGTTGCGCCAAGAGCTTGCTTTGTTTGAGTTCGTGCGAGAAATGGGCAGCATAGGTGATGCTGAGATCAGAGTCGGTGGTAGAGCCTCGCGATTGGAAAGGCTCGAAATTGCGCGAGCCCGACGCGGCTGAAGTGGACTGTTCCCATTTGCGAACGAAAGCAAGGATCGCTGATCGGTATTCGCGCTGGGTTGTTCGGTGTATGGAGCGAATTTGAAACTACCGTTCGAGGCTCTCATAAATTCAGGAGCTGCGAAAACAGGCGATTGCTGACTATTGATAGATGTCGTTTTACGTGAGCCCCCTAGGGATGGCCTCTTGCTGAGATCATCAAAACTGCCTGCGAGAGTGCTTGTGGGCGACAAGAAGTTGGACGTATCTGCAAGGACGGAGCCATTGCAGATACCCAAACAAACAGCCTGTGCTTCAGGATATGCAAAGTCGCTCAAATAGACTTCGACGACGTCTGCCATACTCTTTGGAATATTGTGCTGGCCAAGCATTCTTGAGATTTTGTCGTGCCAAGTGCGATGCCAATGTCTTTGCAATTCAACAAAATTCAGGAGACAGGCGCGAGCCAAATCCCGGGACAAGGAATAAAGCCTGGGCAGCTCTTCTTTGAGTGTTTCATTGAGTACATTGAACTCCTCGCTCTGTGTTAGTGTCTTCTTATCCATTTTCTCGCCGCGTTCCTTCAAGGCCTTGAATTTAGCATAGTCCACCAAACGCGCTTTGCGTCGAGCCATCATCCTCTCTGGTTCGTCGTGCATCTTGATGAGCCTGTTCAGAGGATCGATGCAATGTCTTCTCACGGTAATTTCCTAGATCATGTCAAAAACTGGTGTCCCATTGGAAACAACAATTACTTACATGCTCTGGCCAAGAAATGGCAATAAGCTCTCTGATTGCCAGGCCGAACCTCCTCCATTTCTTTTCCAGGTCTGGATGTCCAGTCTTTCCGATATCCAAGCACACCTCGGTGCCGTCAATAAATTGCTGGAATTGCTGAACGAAAGCCTTGGTGGTAGTGGTATAAAGCTCAAAGTCTTTCTTGACAATAGTCAATTGAAACAATTGACCTCCAAACTTCTCTGAGACTTTCAGATAGTCGATGTCTTCAGCCGCGCTAGCGGCGCCAACTTGTTGGAGTAACTTCTCTTTGCGACGACCAAAAGCTTTGAATTCGAATTTGGTGGGTGGCTCTTTCTTGTTGACTATCGAATCTAGTGTCTCGGCACGTGCCTTCCGTTCATTCATCCTTATAGAGATTAGCTTAATCTCGTTCATGGTTGCGATGATATTTTGGTAGTCTGGATGATCTTCTGGTGTTGGTGCCAACAGTCTTTCAAGGATCAAGTTATATTTGAGGAAGCGTTGTGTTGGCTTAACAAGCAAGGAGTCCAAATTCCAGGCAGTTGTAAGATCTCGCGCATTCTCATGACACATCGTAAGCCACACATCGACTGTCTCAATCCGTTCCAATTGCTTGAGTCGGTCGTTTGCAGCATCGGCACTTCTAGTGTAATCACCATAGACTTTTTCCATCCTTGTAAGATGTTTCGTGAATGCATCACCAACGGTTGTATTTCGATCGGCTTCATCATCAAGAACTTCGAAGCCTTCGGTAGATGATCGATCCGTTGGTGTGCTACCGCTTGTGGGAAAGCTATTCCGCTTCTTGGGAAATCGAGTGTCTCGCGGTTTAACATATACACTTTTGACCGCATCTCGTAGGGAAGCAAAGAATTCCTCCGAGAAACTCACAACTTCTCTCGTATTCCCAAATAGAATTCTTCTGTCGTCCGCGCTAGGTATTGCCTCATGTGCTGTAGTCATATAAATATCACGAACAATTTTCATATCCTGGTTGAAGGAGTATTCCGTGTCGATGAGTTCCCTGATTGCATAGCGACGCGCTGTGAGACGCTTCACTTCGTCCGCAGTCATTGGTTGGGCGACAGTTGATTTGATAGGTTCGGCGGCAGAATCGCGACGAAGAGACGCATTTTGTGATGCGGAGCTAGGAGGTGTATCTCGTGAAGGACGCGTAGGTGTAGCACCGGAACTCTCGGAGATGTATCTTGCCATATCCGAAGGAGGGGTTGATTGCGATGAGAAGGACTGATTAGGACGAGACTTCGCGCTGTACGAGGATGATCGGAAACGACTAACATCGCTGAAGCTGGATGTCGAAGAGGCCGGCTGGCGTGGAATTGGCAGAGCATGAGGTTGCTCAACCCCTATTGCTAATCCGAGACCGCCTCCGGTACTTTGAATATCCGGCAGTTGCATTCGAGTTTGTGTCTGATGGATTAGGTGTTGCAATCGGTCTTTGGACGGTTCCACAGCTTGTTCATTGCTAGTGGGATTAAATGGAGCCATGTAGGTGTTATCCTTCGGTGGGGGCGTAGGACCAGTCTCACCACGCACAGCTTGAGCAGTTGGGGGCTCAGCTTGGTGACCAAAGATTAGATGCAACGGGTTGTTCATTGGAGTAAAGCAATTTTCCGTTTCGACAGGCGCCCCATGCTGCCCCAGGTTTTCTTCCTCAACTTTTGGTGCTAACATTTCAGCGCTAAGAGAGACCGGACAATTCCTACCGAGCAGCGGCTCCAGAGAGGATTCCGACAAGTGACTTCTAGTGCGAAGATAATCTCGTAATGGGGAAGTTTGTGACCCATTCGTGAGAAGACTTCCGCGTGAATGTTCTCGAATTAACCCTTCAAGCGCAACCTTGGCAATTTGTAACGACTCTAAGTCATCGCGACTTGCTAAATCAGGATCGGTCTCAAGGATGTGCTGGTGAAACTCATCAACCATCTCTGGTGACACAGCACCCGCCTCGTGGTATTGTTCCAGAAGTCGATAAATTATGCTGTAACTATCACTGTCCATTGTCGATCTTCCACCTTGACCACCACTCCTGGTGGGTGTTCCGGACCGTGGCGTATATCCTTGAGCAGATTTTGATGGGGTCACCGGCTCTTTGGCCGGACTTGGTTTCGCATTATTTCTTAGATCCTGCTGCCATCTTTCACCCAACCGTTTCAGTTCAGGGGTTTTATCGAGCATGATTTGAATAGTTTCTCCATTGTCACCATCCCTTGGTAGAGCCTCGGACGTGTTAGAGGAATTAGATCGCTTAGTCGCTGGACTTGATTCTTTCCGCAAACCGAGAAGTTGGCTTAGAAGATTGGGCTTTTCTTCCTTTCCATTAGCATCAAGTTCCACCATACCTGGCGAGGCTTGAGATTTCCCATGCTCGGAAACATTACGAGAGGGTGATGGTGTAAAAAACTTCCTGACCATGCTTGAGCCGTGGACATGACCAGATGACTCAGGTAGTGCAGTTATATCCTCGTTCGTTACATCGGAGTGGGACGATTGACTGCCAGCCATCCCCAAGTGACTTGCCAAGTCCTTGTGTGCGATGATCATATGCTTAGACCTGGACTGAACCGGAGACTCCTCGAAGCTCCGAGTCGAAGAAACAGAAGTAGCATTCGTAGGTGAGCCCGCTGCTGATACTCTGCTGATAGAATCTCTCGCGAGTTTGTCAACGCTTCGAACGCCTGTGGTCGCATCGCCTCCCGATATGCTTGAGGAATCCGCTTTGGAAAATGCACTCGAGTTCAATGCAGTTGCAAACGTCGTCTTTGTCACGAACGGGTCTTGAGCAGCATATCTCGTAGCGGCTGACACGAACTGTCGAGGTCGGGAACTTCGAAGCGGCGGTGATTTTTGATGCACTGGTGACTTGATAACTGCCTTGAGATGCTGACCGGACTCTCTTACAATTCCAGGGCTTGGGTCGTATCTTCTCGAAGACCTACTCTTAGGGGGCGTTGTCAGGACCGGATTGAACGGCTCGACGGTTGGCAAATATCCCGGTCCAGCACTACGCACCCGAGGCGATCTCACTGGAAGGCGCGAGTAAGGCGATGGCGGCTTAGAAGACCTCGTTCCCTGCGCTCTGCCCAGGTCTTCATTTTGTCCCAAGGATTGTTGGCGCGCTTGGGGTTGAAATGATAGGCTTGACTGAAGGCTAAGCGAGTCGCTTTGAGACCTCTTGTGCGCTAAGGCATTTGAGCTTGCGCGTAGGTATTCCGGGTTAAAGTGCCACGCGTCCGGGGGTAAGGGCGCCAGTTCTATACTGCTATGACTCCCTCTATGTGCATACTTAGCAGCCGATTGATATGCGACTCCGTACGATGCTCTGCGAGATTGCGGCCGCTGAAGATGACCACCATTGGCGGGCCAATCAGAACCACCGACAGTTTGCTCGCCAGCCGACCCTGGGCGATTGTCCCGAAGATCGTTGGATATGCTGGGTACCGTGTTATTTGTCATTGTTGCATAAGTTTGATCCTTGCCGGAAGTCAAAGTGATGGAGTCTGAGTGTACCAAATTTGGTTGCGGCGGAGCATCATCTGAATTCGCAGACGAATGCAGTTCGTCGATGTCGCCATTGAAAGAAGATAGAGTAGGTTCATTATCAGCTTGAGATTCGATCCTGCCATTCTGGGATGTTGTAGGGCTAAGTAATAGCCTTGTAGCCTGCGAGGATGTATCAACCACTCCAACATTATTAAACCTGGCAACTAGATCTTTGATGGATGCCTTTTGTGATATGCCTGGGATCGACAGAGTAGCTGACTGAGTAGACGTCGGAGTTGGACCTGAGAAAGAGCGGACAAAAGTGCGATGGGGTTGAGCCAGCCGCTCGACCGCATTTGAATTAACCGCACCGAGCTGAGCTGGCCCTCCAGTTCCACGTAGATATTGACGTTGACGGTACGACCTGATAGCTTCTGGAGTAGGAGGCTGGGGAGATCCAGCACCGCCGCCGGTACGGTGATTGAATTGGAAAGTATCCAAGTTTGTGACTGTGGGCGGACCGGCGGTATGAAACGAGGAAGAAGAGGCTTTCACGAAGGCAGGGCGACGAGCTCCAGCCGAGTCCATCTTGGTAGTTTGCAAGTAGTGATCACGGTCGTCATGCGGGCTAGTTAAGCGCAAAGCTCCTGGCTGGGAGGAGCGAAGGGCAGAACAGCGAAGCGATCGAAGTTGACGATCATTGACGTACGGCAGATGGATGGACGGATGAAGCGCGAAGTGAGTGACAAACAAACAGGAAGTCTCGAGGGACAATAATTGCACGACGGAAGCGACGACCTGGCTTGCAGCCGGGGTGCGTGTTCAGCTAAACGTACCACCGGCTTGTTCTCGGGCACCACTTTCTCTCTCTCTCTCTCTCTCTCTCTCTCTCTCTTTCTTCTCTCTCTGAAGTCTGAACGCTAGTTTGTAAAGACCTTATCTCTATTGATTATTGCAATACCTTAACCTGTTTAATTCTTCTACTGCACCTTCGTAGTAGTAAAAGCAGCATGGTTAG